>LKMJ01005572.1_pt1 | contig 11864 bp, 15 predicted proteins | sample 643391 | NCBI WGS metagenome assembly LKMJ01 (sample SAMN04112250, study PRJNA286221) | soda lake metagenome | biome: soda lake; feature: Kulunda Steppe; material: water; isolation source: sample PL-Br10 brine of Picturesque Lake | place: Russia: Kulunda steppe | collected 2010-07
GACCACTTCCGCGCCACCCTCCTCCTGGCGCACATGCACACTCTGCCACACAACACGGGCCAGCTCTTGAAGGGCTGCTGTTGCTCCGGTGCCATGCCGGTGAGGTCTTAGCCGCACAATGGCGTTTCCAGGGACCACCGCGAGGAGGTGCCCCACCAGACTTCGGTCCCCAACAGCTATGCTTAGCTCCTCAAAAAACAGCTAAAAGTAAGAAAATCAAAGACTCTTACACACAAGGACGCTGCCCTCCCACATGCACCAAGCTTTCAAAGAATGGGCCCTGGTCACTCAAGAGAAAATGGCCCCACCCCTTGACAACAACCCAGACCTACCTCACAATTGGAGTTCGGATCCCCGTGATGCTATCTCTGGTGCCCATCACAATGCATTCCTGACCAAGTTCACTGGTTTTTCAGTCTGCCTTCCCAATGGGAAGTTCCCATCTACGATGACATAACGATGTTTCGCGCCCTGATACATGCCATTTTCTCTGCCATCATTATCTAGAAGCCACGGCAACCTTCCTATTTCTGCCCTCCTGGGGCAGACCCATGACCTTAGACTGGTACCATTACTTAATCCTCCTCGCAGCCTATCTTCAGATTAGCTGCACATTGGGAACATTCTCCTTGACAGACCTCCACTTTGATACCCCTCAATCCTGGACCAATAAAGAAATCCCTCTGCCACAGCATACCTGGGACATGCATATTATTGCAGTCTGGAACGCTTGTGCAAAAAGAAGTCTCAATAACCTGAGCCGTACCTGGATTCAAAACTTGGCCAAAATATATCCCTAAAGCACACTGGCACCTCACACACATCAACAATGACCCCAAAACCAATGACTGGGAGGCTGACGTGGGGCCTGGCTCTCGCAAATTCACAAAGCTCCCCACCGATAAGACACTTCTTACCAATAGTCTCAATAACTCTACCGTTGATGAGGAGGCTCCTGCCCCCAACCAATCACCACCCCATCTTGAGCTCAAAATCCATTGGAATTGAAAGTCATGGGCCTACACTGACGGCAGCTGCTCTGTCCTTGATGGTAAACAAGTCATTGGGGAGGTGTGTACCAGCCTGGAACCAACAAAATAAACCTAGTTGAACCCAATGGGCAGAGCCTAACCAACACCATTGGAAGAGCTGAAATAGCATCAATTGCTGCCGTCCTCACCCATGGCTATACCCACTTTGCCAGAGACAGCCTTGCCTCATTTCACCAAATCAGAAAACTGTTGAAAAGCACAAACTCCATGTTCAAAGCGGTATCCTTAATATCAGTGCTTACATTTTGCGAAATTCTCCAACGCACATCTTCCTTTACAAAGTCGAATCCCACGCCGGTATTGCTGGCAACAAATGCGCAGATGCTATTGCCAAATATTAAACCAGCCAAACTGACATTAACTCAGCTGACACCATCATTTCCAACAGAGACCCTGACGTGTCCTCACAAAATTTTATTTTTGATGAGGTGAATATGTCTACCACTCTTTGGGATCTCATGAGATCTCCAACATTTAGTGACGGTGTTTGGAGGTGTGGTCCTAGCTCCGAGCGTTTTGTTATGTGGTACCTGTCGTGAAGAGGCAGAGGATATATTCACATGTTTAGCTGTGACTATGATGGCGTCAGGGGTGGCTACAAGTGGCCCCCGGGGTCTGTTCCTGTCTGGGAAATTGGGAGAAAGGAGCCATTTTAGTATCAGTCTATTAGTGGTATTTTCAGGTACATGAAGGTTTTATTGGGCAAGACGATCTTTGCTGCCAACGTCCATGGAGACTATGCAGGTTCCAAGAGAAATTTTACTGAGAGTTTCATAATAAGACGGAAAGCTATGTTGTGGCGCTAAGTGATCATATTGGAGATTGTAGTGTGCTGGTAGCCTGAGAGGATATGCAGTGCGCTGTCAGTCTGGTGGCAAAGAGGGCATTGAAAACTAGATGATTTTTTGAAGCGGAATGCATGTTTTTGATTGAAGAGGGTACTGGTACGATACTTGAAGATTTTAAGCTTTGTTTTGAAGGAAATCTGAGGCATGGTCCAAAATGCATTGCTAATGCACTTGCTTACATTAGGGAGTAGTGCTTGGTGGTAGAAATAGTAGCCTGTTTTGGGATTGGCATACCCCAGTTTGTGCTTTGTATGCACGTGGCACATTAGGGCATCATTGAGGTTGAAGAAGTAGTCAAGACTCGTTGTGAGGAGAGGAGGGCTTGAAGGAACGGTTCTTTGTGTAGAGGGATTAGGTTTTTTGGAGGCTAGCCAGGCACTAGGCCTGCCAGCCAGCTGGAAGCATCTTGGCTGCAGCATAAAGAGTTGTGTAAACGCCTCAATGGTCCAAAATCACTTTGCATAGTATTCTTCAGAAGAATTTCTTCTGGGAGCCGGTGGGACAATCTACAGTTCCCACACCTTCAATCATCTCACTCAGCTAGGTCTTGACCCTCAAAGAGCCACTAAAATTGCTAACAAACTTCATGCGCACTCAGTTTGCAATGCGTACAAGTTGTCTTCTTCTAAACGCGCTCTTGAAATTATCAGCATTTCCCACAGTCAAGGTTCAGGGTTTGGTTCTGCAAGGAACTCTCCCAATTCGAATTAGTTCGCTTGCCTCTTGCAGTGAAGGGGGTTCACGGCTCTGTGAGCCAATGTTCCCCCTTTTCCTTAGTTGATATAGGGAGTAATGCGCTTCCTACAAAGTTTTTCTTTTCTTTTCTTTTCTCCAGGCGGCTTGGCAGTTCAGGGTGTTTGTATCCTTCCTGTAGGCAGCCCGACTTGTTCCTGCGTCCTCCTACATGGAGCCATCGGATCAGTGCCTCCATGAAAAAGAAAGAAAGACTACGCCCTCAGGGATAACCCTGGTCACCACGGTGGCATGATTTAAGGAAGAGGCATGCATCCAGTGCGAGCAACAGGCATTCATTCCTCCACCATCCAAAAGTAGGGTAGGAAAAGTTAGGAGGGTTCTGAGACGAACCCACCCCTGTCCTATGGTTACTCTCAGAGTTACCCTTCTCCCTGTGCATTAGGACATCAACAGCATTGCAAAAGGTGTGCAAGGGCTGTGGCTGGATTAGAGAATGAGCGTGTCTCCCACCTCCTGTACACTGATGACTTGACTTTGTGTGCGAACGACCCCGTGCCATGCTAACCATGCTGAACCGACTAGTAGCCTATTCGCGGCAGTAACACCTTATTGTTGACACATGCACTAGTGCTAACCTAGCACTTTAAATCTGAGGTTGTACATTTTGAATCAAGGTGTGGTGCCAGTGTGCCTGTAATGTAGGAAAAGGGTTGGTCGGACGATGCCTCATTATCGATTTACATCGCACTTCTGTACGTAACAGTGCCTGTGTTCACTATAGGATGGACTGCCCTGGCCCGCAAGGACTATTTTGTGCCTGGGCATGGTTTTCGACAGGGTCCTGAACATGTCCGCATCTTCAGAGCATGCTGCGCGGCCCATACGAGCAGCTGCTTACAGGGTGCATGATTTTGTCCGGCATCACGCTCTCGGCGACAGTCCTTTTGCTCCACACTGGCTAAGACGTACGTCAAACCAGCTGGCATGTGCGGTTAAAGCCAGATATGGGGCACTAATCTTCTCCACAAGGGTGCTGAGTTCAAAAGCCCCCAGCAGATGCTGCACCTCGATTTCTGAAAGGGTACCCTGGGTGTCATGCGCACAAACACCAATTGGGCTATGCTTAGGGAGTGTGGCCATGAGCCTTTGCAATTTTACTGCTGTAAGATTGGTTCCAACTGGTTCAGGGCTGCTGTTAAATTTTACAATAGTCTTTTGTCTACTAACAGCCTCAAACTGCACCTGCTGGTTGAGGCTGACATGTGCCTCCACACACGTGCCAAGCACTGTTGGACAGCTGAGCGTGCTTTCCAGGGCCTGCGTGGGTGTGATCATGAGAACTGTACGAAAGCTGTTAAGAATAGGCGGCCTTATTGTTTTCAGCATTTCACTGTTGATTTGCGGCAATGAGTGCGTGCTGTCTGGAAGGATGTTGCACCAGTTTACCCCTTGACAGGCAACATCAAACTTCCTACTTACAGAGCGTGGTTTGCCGCTCCTTTTGCTGATGACTTTCAGGCTGGAGTGCATGCTTATGCTTGCATGGTGGGTCACCCCTCGTGCTCCCAAGCACCTGTTCTTAGATATCCTAAAGCACGTCATGCGCAATGTGAACATATCAAGTCTTAGATAACATACACTGAAGGTGGAATCCCAGATCCTGCAATGGAAGACGGAAGCAGGCTTCTGCGTATCTCTCCCCTATGCAGTAATTCGTACCTGATACTGACTGACTTATTTCTTGATTTCAATTTGCTTCGGTTGGAACCAGGTCGTGAGATGACACCTCTCATGATTAAAAGTCAAGTGAGTATAAACATTGCGTTGGAAACAGACCTGTCTCTGTGATGAACTGTAGAGCAGGTACAGACCTGTCTTAACTGTTGTTTTATCTTCTGTCTAGTAGCCCTTCCTGTGCCTCTAGTTTTTCTGTTGTCTCTGGTCGAGGTCATCTGTTCTCATCTCTTCGGTGCTTAGCATTTAAAGGGAACGGTCGATCCTCCACCCAACACATTGTATATGTGAGAACAAGTGGGAAGATCGTCCGGTCAGATGCTCGACCCCGACACTGACTCCCCAACCAGTTTGGAAGGCTGGAGCCCAGAACAGAGGGTCATGGTCCCCTGTGATGCAGGAGCATAGCCAGGTGATTGGCATGCCATGTTTATGGCATGCGACCTTGAAGGAGATGCCTAGGGAATCACGATCTGCACAGACATGACACATTGATCACAACCCCCCCTCTTCGACTCAATACATATCCTTCCCTCTCTTTGCAGTGGGCTGCAGGGTACAAGTCTCCCTGATAGGCACCTGCACATCGCTGGTATCGACACCGAGCTCAAGGCGACCAACATCGCAAAGCGCGCAGGAGGCCGGCTTAATGAGCTGGATGCAAAGGCGCCTTTGCATTCAGCTCATCAAGCCTTGTGCTGGTAAGGGCTCCACCCGCAGAAGATCTGATGGCTGTGTTGAAGTACTGATGACTCTTTTACAGTTTACAGTTTACAGTTTAGGGTTGACCGTCAGCCAGGCCGTTAGGCTGATAGGTTTGTTGCTGATCTACGCCAGCCAAAAAATAATCCATTAGGTCTGAAATGAAAAAGAGAAGGTTGTTGTGTCACTGAGAGAGAAAGTGAAAGATGCGTTGGTTGGGCACCACATCCAGCAAATAGGGTCTGGCCACCGAGAAATCAGAGAGTGTGTTGAAGTACTGATGACTCTTTTGACAGGCTGGGGCTACGAGGCCCTGGCTTGGGCGCAGGGCCTTAAGGCCAAGCTTGGGTTTACTGTACAGCAGCGCCAGCGCCTCGACTTCCACTTGCTTGAGCGCTACACGCCCACGCAGCTGCAGCGCATCCGGGCAAGGCCGCTCAAGCCCCGACAAACCAGGCAAGAGTCCAGCGCAGCCCTCATTGAGAGCCATGCTGCAAGCACATGGGGCATGCCCGAGCAGCTGGAGGCGCTGGGTGCGGCCACCAGTGAGGGCATGGCTGCGTGCACGTCCCAAGAGAAGGAGGAGAGGCGCAAGGCCGTCAGCGCGGGGTTGGAGGCCTACTGGGCTGACCTCACGCCCCAGCAGCGGGAGGAGCGAGGCACAGCCATCAGCGCAGGCCTGGCTGACCTCACGCCCCAGGAGAAGGAGGAGTGGGGTGCGGAAATCGGCAAGGGCCTGGCTGCACGCACGCCCCAGGAGAAGGAGGAGTGGCGCAAGGCCATCAGGGGGGGCATGGAGGCCTGCTGGGCTCACCTCACGCCCCAGCAGAAGGAGGAGTGGGTTGCGGCCTTCAGCGTGGGCTTGGAGGCCTGCTGGGCTGACCTCATGCCACAGCAGCGGGAGGAGTGAGTTGCGGCCATCAGCGCGGGCATGAAGGCCTGCGGGGCTGACCTCACGCTCCAGCAGTGGGAGGAGTGGAGTGCAGACATCAGCGCGGGCATTCCCGCGCGCATGCCCCAGCAGAAGGAGGAGTGGGGTGCGGCCATTGGCGTGGGCCTGGCTGTGCGTACGTCCCAGGAGAAGGAGGAGCAGCACAAGGCCATCAGCGTGGGCGTGAAGCCCTGCTGGGCTGCCCTCACACACCCCAGCAGCGGCAGCAGTGGTGCAAGGCCATGAGCGACAGCTGGACGGAGGAGAGCAAGGAGGCGGCAGCGGAGCGCAAGATCAGGCGCATCCAGGAGGTCTACACCACTGCCTTTGAAGGACGCTGCTTCCGACTCAAGACCTTGGAATTCCAAATTCGAAGCCACTAAGCTTGCAAACAAACGCCATGCATCATTTTGCTATGTATACAAGTTGTCTTCAAATAGGCGCGCTCTTGAAAATATTAACCCTTAACCCTTCCCACAGTCAAGATTTGGTGTTTGGTTAGCAAGGAACCCTCCAATCCTCACTAGTTCTCTTGCTTCTTGCGGTAAACATTGCACTTCCTACATAGCTTCTTTTCTTATCTTTTTGAGAGGGCAGAGTTAGTTAGGAGGGTTGGGAGGATCAGGAGGTTTTTGGTGCATATTGGATGGAGTGTTTATGTAGCTTGTGACTTTCTTGAATTTACTGTGGTCCAAACCCATTTTACTCAGTGAGGTGTCAGTGTGGCCCTCGTAGATTGTTCCCACTACCCCCAGAAGGATGGTGTGCATTTTGTGATATGTGAACCTTGAGCTCTGAGTAGCTGGTTTAGCCGTGAGCATTGAATCCTTGCATTCTGAAGTTGTGCATCAGGACGTGTGTCGGCACAGTACTTGATTTCAACAAGGTACACTTCCCAGGATGGGTGTGTCGTACGAATATCCCCTTGTGCGGCAAGGCCTTCATTTTTAGGGAGAACTAGAATTAGATCGGGTCTAGAAGTTGTCTACAACTCGAATGGATGGAGATGAGGAAGGAGCCACTATTAAAGGGTACTGTCTGCAATCGGTTGGGAGGAAGCAAGGCCTTGTTCTGCCATTTTTGCTGTGCTCCCAATATCTGTCTAGACCATGTTCCGGAACATGGTCTATTGGATCCCACCACAGGCACCTTTACTGATGGCTTTGGCAATCATTCTTGCAGCAATATCATGCCGTTCTGTAACCATGTTACACATCGTCTCATGTTGGCAGCCTGAGAGCAGGTTCATTTGGCTATCTAGATCTGGTCTATGGCATAGTAAGCAGTTGGAATGGGAAGCTTTGCCATACATTAAGGTTAGGTTAGGTTAGGTTACATAGCTATATCCGCCGAACGAGGGCAGCTGAGCTGAAACCAAAAAGGCCTGCAACCTGAACCAAAACAAAAAAGGCGCTCAAACATTGCCATACATTAAGGCATGTTTTCGGGTGTATGAGGTATACGTCCTATACTTCAGCACATTGCAATTTTCCTGGAAGGATATTGCATGGCAGGCCCAGATGCAGACAACCCTAACCCCCCAAGGGGTGCATCGCAAGCAACGCTGGAAAAGTTGGCGATGCTGTTCAGGTGTGCACGCAAGTAGTGAGGGGCTTCAATACCACAGCCATTTGGTGAGAATAGGGTGATATAGAACATGTGTTAGTGTCAATTGCAAGTGGACTGGCGCTGGGCAAGATCTAGATAGCAGAGACTGCAACTTACATTGAATTTAGAGGCCTCTGCTACATAGCGTGTACATGAGCTTGTGCACTTCTTATATTTTCATGCGCTTATGCACTCTTCCTGTTTGTGCATACGTATATATGTGCAAATGCATACCACCCACGTGACAAGGGAGACGCTCGCAAGAGTGTGTGCAAGAAAGAGTGTGTATAAAGTTTCATTTTTCTTCTTTTTTCTTCTTCCTCTCTTTTGTGTGCGTTGTGAACATTCCCACATGGACATGGAGGAGGAAGAGGAGAAGCGTCAAGCGCAAGGACGCACCAAGAGTTCGAGTACGCTCGCAACCGAACGCGTAGGTGGAGGAGGGGAGGAGGGAGAGGGGGGACACTTTGAGAGTGGCACCTTGGCCAGTTCAGTGCAGGCTTGCAACAAGTGCTTGGATTCACTTTGTGTTGCTCGGTTAGCATTTGTGTTGATGCACGCCCATGGAGCAAGGAGACAGGTGGTTGTGTTATTGCGTAGGGGATGCGCCCTGCCAGTTGTTGTGAGCAGGGGAACACACCCCACCATCAGCATAACTCTGCCATGTTGATGCTCAGCTGATACATCAAGCTCGCATCAATCTCAATGTCTCTGGGGTGTATGTATAGAGAAGTTTGAATGTGTGCATTATGGCGTGTCAGTTGGTGTCAGCAAGGCATGGGCACGCTTAATGTGGCTGCTGTACAAGCGCTTGCACTTCATCCCTGAGTTCATTGAGCAAGAAAGTGGATGCCACGCTCCACACAGAGCACTGTGTTCAGAGCTCGAGTGCAAGCCGTTTTTTAAGTGCATCTTGCTGATGTGATCTGCTTGCCCTATTAGTCGCATGAGGCATTTGCCAGGCGCCTTGCAGGATTCAATCCTCCTTCTTGCCCTGCACACAATCCTGTCTGCAGTTACTTGCTGCAAAAGGGTTGAGCGGAAACGATGAGGAGGGGGTCCATGGGCTTGTACTGAGCCCCCATAACAAGTACTACGTGAAGTGGTGGGTTCTTGCACAGGCACCAGCATGTTCAACCCTGTCAAATCCAGGGGTACCTGACGCCCAGAATGGATTGGCTTGCAGCAGTCACAAGTTTGGCCCGAATGGCAGTCCCTGAGCCTGACCTCAAATCTTCTCCCATTACGTAGCTCGGTTAACTTTGATGGCGGACATTGAGCGTCAGAGCTCCTTAACAAAAGCCAGACAGGCAGCATTGAGAAATTTGGAGCGGTGAAACATTTTACCCCTAAAAACTGTGTTTCTGCCTGAAAGTAACCCTGTCTTGTGTTTGGAATGAAACTTCAATTATAGTTAATTCCACCTATGGGCTTTTTATGGGCTTTTGATGGTAGATACAAAAGAAGCACAAAGCGCGCCCATCCTGCTGTAAACCGTGTCTTGCCTCTGGCAGGGCTGCTATGGTCTCATTTTTGGTGGACATAGTCCCCGAATGCCCAAATGCATGGCATGAGACCTGTCCAAGCCACAGCGTCATCTACTCTTGGTCCAATGGAACCCATGAGCTGCGGGTTTAGCCTAGATGCCACCTGATCTGCACTCACTAAAATATAGGGTACTTGGATTCGCTTTTAATTAAAACCCCTTTACAGATGCCTATTGGTGCTCATTCATGAATTAAAGATTAAACTGAAATATGGCAAACTGATCAGGAGATCAGCAGAAACGAGGCCCTGTTCCCGAGTGGATTTGTTTCTGCGTTGCTGCTGCTGCGGCGGCGGCCTTGCTGCCGCTCTCTTGTCGCCCTGTTGTCCAGATTGTCAAGATACAGAAGCTGCAGCAGCAGAAGCGTGTCAGTCTAGAGAACGTCTTTAACATGAGGTCTCCCCCTTGCAGCCTGAATGAGAGCTGCATATCTGTACAATGCTCCATGGCTCATTGTTGGTCCATACTTAAAACCTGATGAGTGCCCCTGCCTTGTTTGCAGCCGCGCAGCTAGCTTGCAGGAGTCCAATGTGATACATGTGAACTCCTTTGCTTGTGTGTGCATATGCATGCGCCATTATGCAGGTGCATGTTTGCCACATGCATGGCCTTGCTCATGGCCGTCATTGATCCCCTGCACTTGGTGAGTCAGAAGCGGCACTCAGGAGCTCCGAAATGAACACAAATGAAGCCCTGCTTTGTAAGCATGTGTTGCCTCATGTGGGATGAACAGTGATGCCTGTTAGCGATTTCATATCAGGGCTTATGCAGGGGGCTGCGTTGGCATGCAAAGCAATTATAACTACAACCTTTACAACCTGTGCATGTGTGCTTCATGTGCAGGCTTTTGCTTCACCAGATGGCTTATAGTGAGTGATGCACCCCTCGCATATTTTGCATAATGCAAATTGCATTGTTTCAGCGCCGCAGCTGAATGCACGCCATGCTTAATGCATATACAGCAGTCATTCCTCTTGAACTGCAGCAGTTTCTGCTCAAATGCACCCGTTCAACCGCAGCAATTTGTGTTAAGCCAATCCTGCGCATGATGGCCTTAGCAAAGGTCCTTCTCCACGATGATCCCATGAGATTATGCAAACACGCTTTGATCGGTGCTAACACGCGCCAATAACTGCTTGTCCAATCCCTTGCAGCCCTTACAATGATTTCTGGGCAGCAGTGGAGTACATCGTGATCATTGTGTTCACGACCGACATGGTAGGGCAAATGGGCACATGCCAGCTTTGTGTCTGTGGCTGCTGGCTTTGAGCTTCGAGAGAGTGCTCCCTATTTGCATTGATGTTCCTCCTGCATTGCTCATTATGCTGCGCAGGCACTCAAATGCTTTGTGGCCTACAGCGACCCTGACCGGGGGATGGTGTATGAGCCCAAGCTGATTGTTATGAATTATCTCAAGTAAGCCTGTGCAGCAAAGCCCGACTGGAGGCGTGCAGCCACCGTCCCATTGCCTGCATAGCATGCCCAAAAAAATGAAATACAAGCTCTGGCGCAGTTGCTTGCCTGGTGCGCTAAAGCTTATGTGTCACCTACGATGGCCATGCATTTCACGCAATAGCTTAAGCATGATTCTTTGACTAGCATGAGACATTTAGGCAGAATGACAATGTGAAAGCAACTTATGAATCATAAGTGGATCCCAATCGTAAGTTATGATTGGGATACAAGAAAATGGGCCATGGACCCTTTCTGGCCAACCATCTTACCCCTTGTGCCGCCGCTTACCGCCATGATTGGCCCTGACCTTGCATGGCTGCTCGTGATTGCTTTGGAGATGTGCGGTACCAACCCCAAAACGCCTTCTTGATGACGACTGCACTGAACCTGCAGTTCTTAATATCATCATGCGCATAATTGGCCGGTCTACCTTGCACCACATAATTTGGTAATTGGCCTGGTCTGCCTTGCACCGTATAATTTGATAGCCTGATTGCTGCACACACTCCAACAGGTTATGGTTCTGGGTCGATTTTCTGACCACGCTTCCGATTGAGAGCATTGCCATTGCAGGTGTGTGCAAATTCCTGCTGATAGCGTAGCTGATACATGGCCATCAGACCAGGGGTACAGGGGTTTGTCTCCTACATGTGAAGACAACAGCATGTGCCCTTCAGGAGGTCCTCTTCACCTCTCATCTCCGCCAAGAAATGCAGAGGAAATTAAGCACAGCCCTGTCACGGGTGCTCCTCAAGGTAGAGGGTGTGCTGAGGGTTGCTGCTGCCATTTCAGCCCGGAGCAGATTGTGCGAACGTAATTGTGATTTTTCTGGTTACAAGAAACAGGGTTTGGTGCACAATGGGAGAAAGTCCCAGAATTTAGCTATATTTTGAGCAGATGCACTCATCAAGAGGATTTTATTGGGCAGGTTCGGGCACATGTCAAGAGGGCAGGCGAATTGAAACTAGGGCAGTTTGCTGCAGGGGCTGAGCTTGTGTGCAAGCTGCTCCAAGGAAGGAATGCTTCAATGCATCTGCTGCTGAACCTAGAGCGTCACTCAAATCAAAAGCAATCATGTGTTAAGCTGACAGCTGCCTCAAAGAGAAAGGGTTACAAGGGTATAATGCATTCAGTCAAGAAGTGCGTCTGCTAGCCTTCTCGTAGGTAAGGTTTAAGGTCAAGGCTGTATCTGCCGAACGAGGGCAGCTTAGCCGGTCGAATGCCTCCGTCGAGATTCGAACCCCGAACCTACTGGTTGCGAGGGTGGATAGTCGACTTCCCAGCAGGTGCCC
>LKMJ01005573.1_pt1 | contig 11864 bp, 14 predicted proteins | sample 643391 | NCBI WGS metagenome assembly LKMJ01 (sample SAMN04112250, study PRJNA286221) | soda lake metagenome | biome: soda lake; feature: Kulunda Steppe; material: water; isolation source: sample PL-Br10 brine of Picturesque Lake | place: Russia: Kulunda steppe | collected 2010-07
CACCACCTCCTCTATGCCCTGCTGCCCCCGCCGCTTCCCCCCCGTCCCCCCGCACTCCTCGTCGCTGTCGCTGCTGCGCATGGGCACCTTGACAGCACCGCTTTTGCCCTTGCCCCCAGCCCCCCGGGTGCTGCGCACCAGCCGCAGCTTGCCCAGCTCCATTTCCTCCTCTGCCAAACTCATGCCTTCCCCCTCCCTCGCACCCCCTTCCTGGCAAACCACCCCGCCACCCCCGCCGTCACTGCTGTCCAGCAGCCTGTTCCTCTCCCCTCCTCCCCCCTTGCCGGGCACGCTCATGCCCTCCCCCTCTCGCACCCTTTGCGCAAACCCGCAGATGAGGACCGGGAGATGCAAGAGGCGGTGGGCGCAGCCGCGCGCGCCCCGGCCCAGCTGCTGCCACAGCGTGCGGTTTGGGTCCTCCACTAGCAGCTGCGCGCACACCAGGGGCATGTGCACACTCTGCAGAAGATGGGAGTGACACAGCACAGCGCGTGTGCCCCTCGGGGCCCAACAGTGCAGCCTGAGGCCTCAATCACAGCAAGGCCCCTTTCAAGCCCTTCAAGTTGGCTTCAATAATTGGCACTCGCCTACTTAGCAGACCAGGGCTGCTGCCGCAGCCCAGGGACGCTGCCCAGCGTTTATCTTGTGCGCGTTTGAACACATCTTGTAGCGTCAAAACCCTGAAAACTGATAGCAGTCCCTGCCTGTGTCACTCAGACACAGCGTCAGGTGGCCCCACACAGCATGCAGCATGTAAGCTCCTTTGTGACGCATACAACAGCACGCACATCAACTCTCTGATTCACACAACAGCACACACACACACACACACACACACACCAATTTTCTGACTCACACATGGGTAGAGACACACACACACGCACACACACACACATGCACACATACACATACACACGCACACGCACACAACACACACCCCAATCCCTACCTGCAAAAGCATGCAGGGGTGGTTGCCCAGCCCAAAGCTCAACCCCGCCCTGCCAAGTGAGCAGCCCCCCCTTCCCAAACACACCTGCGTGAGCGAGTTGGTGAGGTTGCCCAGCCCAAGAACCGTGATGAGCACCACCACCAGGGTGGTCACGATGAGAGTCGCGCGGTGCTGCAGGCCCGACGGCGCATCAGTCCCGGTGCCGCTGCCTGCCGACCCTGGAGGGGCAGCGGGGTTGGGTGCAGCCGCCGCCCCGTAGTCAAAGTAGGAGTACGCGAGGGCCACAGACACGGCGCCGCGCATGAGGCCTGACCACCTGCAGCAGCAGCACAGTAGCAGCAGCAGCCAGGGGTGGCGTGTGCGAGCGAGCGTGTGCTTCAGTGTGCCCATGTGCATTTGTGCTTGTGCATGCCATGCCTGCGTGCAGTGACTGGGCAGGTCAGCATCGCAACAGGCATGCGCGCCTTGAAAGTTCATTCAGTGCACACAAAACGCATTCTTTTGGCATGAGAAAGGAGGGTTGGATTGGTGCAAAACCTTCCACTGTCTCAAGCTTGACCTAGCAGTGACCTAGCAGTGACATGCTCTGCTAGTGTGGCCTGGCCATGCCCTTTTCCCACTGTGCTATCTCAAGTTTGAATGGGTCACAAGCCCGCCCACATGTGCTCAACTACAAGGCTAGACACATGCTTCAAGTCCGTGCAGGGGCCTCATCGTGACCTTCTGCATCGTCCCAATTTTAGCATATGTCCTGAGGGGACTCAAATCTGAACTGGCCACGACGCTGCCCACGCCTACGCTATCAAGGTTGGCCATGGCGCTGCCCACGCTTACACTATCAAGGTGGGCCACGGCGCTGCCCGCGCCTACGCTATCAAGGTTGGCCATGGCGCTGCCCACGCTTACACTATCAAGGTGGGCCACGGCGCTGCCCACGCCTGCACTATCAAGGTGGGCCACGACGCTGCCCACGCCTGCGCTATCATGATGGGCCACAGCGCTGCCCACACCCAGCCTGCTCGACAGCAGCAGCAGCACCTAGCTTTGGAGAGCTAGGGCGGCTCGGGATTGGCCACATTAAATACACTTAGACAAGGAATCATATGGGTGCATGCGTGTGTGAACTCTCAAGATGGACAGGGACGATGTCATAGCAGTGGTCACTCGGATCACTCAGTTCACTCAGGGCACTCACCATATGATGATGACGTCCCTGGAGCTGAGCTGGTGAGAATTGGACAGCAGGTTGTGGGCCAGCGCAAACGGCAGCACGCTGCAGGCGCGGCTGATGAGCAGCAGCAGCAGCAACACCACACACAGCGAGCCCGCCTGGCCTGCATGGGCACAGCATTTGAAGTGTGTGTGTGTGTGCGCATGGGTGCCACCTCACACAGTGGTCCCGCATGCAATGGGCATGCCTGACATGCATGCTCATCAGGATATCAGAGGATACCTTGAGAGCCCTACAGTGCAGCGGCTGCCCTCTCCTGGCATGCTTCCTTGTTGCCATCCATGTGGTTGTCTAAGATGACATGCGATGGGAGGCTAGCAGGGCTCAGTAAAGGTGTCTCGTGCAAGGAATAGTGCAGCACAGTGACTGAACTTGCGCGCGGAGGGCCTGGGTTGAATGCTCGGCAAGGGAAGCGGATTGCATGCATCAATCAAGAGGCAGGCAGCATAACAGACGACGCAGGGTTTAGCAAACCTACCAACATGTGCGTTGCGCCATTTGGCCGGGTCTAGTGCATCCATCCCCACGTATATGAAAATGATCCCCTCTGCAAGACAGCAGCAAAAAGCAAAATGTGCCCCTTGCTCGACCTGCCCTGGACCATGCGCATCAAAGGCACAAACACTCTGTCACTTGTATCTTTTCCTCTTCCCCCTTAGCAGCTCAGCGGGACGGCAGAGATGGAGAGAGTGAACTAGATGACGAGTTTTTAAGGCACAGACATCCTGCGCTTCCTTCCATGCCCAAGGGCACTTCTCCACACCGGAATTGTATCACATGTGCTGCCCTCCCAGGCCAGGGTACTGCACCACGCCGCTTGCATCACACCTTGGCACTGTTCCAAGAACTGCAGAATGCTCTGCTCCCTGGCCTGCACTGTTCCCAGAAATGCACAGTGGCTGCTTTATTCAGGTAGGTCGGCATGACAGCATTGCATCACTCCTTTGCACTCCTTGGCACCTAGAACTGTTGAGTACTAGAACTATATTTGTAACTGGAACCTAGTGACTGGCACCTAGAACTGGATTTGCAACTGGAACTGGAAATGGGACTCTTTTCCTGGCTACGTTTCTGGGACTGCACTGTTGCTTCACGCGAACAGCGGCTGCTCTACGCCTGAAAGGGGTGCCAAGAGTTCACCAGCGCTCTCAGTGCGCGTTGCAACCTAAATTGTCACAGCATAACCTGCTATCCAGCTCCCTTCCACATAGCACAGTCTTCAAGCACAATCAACTATGTGTGTTCCCCTGTTGCAATTGTCAAGCAACGTTAGTTTTTCACAACTGACAGTTTCCACACAGCACAGTCTTCAAGCACAATCAACTATTGTGTGTACCCCTGTTGCACTTGTCACAGCAACACCATTTTTCCACACAAATACACAAACTGCTGCATGGTCTGATCCAAAATATAAGGCACAGGCCTGTAACTGTGTACAAGCCCTTGCCTCAAAAGCTTTCCGGAGCCACACATAGGCAGAGCCGGTGCTGCTGGTGTGCTGCACTGAGGGCTTGTTGAAGTGGTAAGCATGAGGTAAGCATGGGCCGCATGCAGTGGGGACCTAGGCAATTTGTTGTTGTCTAAGAGAGGCAAACATGGAGCCGCATGCAGTGGGGACCTAGGCAATTTATTGTTGTCTTGAATTGGAGAGGCAAGCATGGAGCCGTATGCGGTGGGGACCTAGGCAATTTGTTGTTGTCTTGAATTGGAGAGGCAAGCATGGGCCGCATGCGGTGGGGACCTAGGCAATTTGTTGTTGTCTTAGAGGCAAGCATGGAGCCGCATGCGGTGGGGACCTAGGCAATTTGTTGTTGTCTTGAATTGGAGAGGCAAGCATGGGCCGCATGCGGTGGGGCCCTAGGTAGCTTGTGAGCTTCACCAGTGGGCCCTAGGTAGGCCCTACGTGGGCTTGTGGACCAGTGGGCCGTAGGTAGCTTGTGAGCTTCACCAGGGGGGCCCTAGGTAGCTTGTGAGCTTCACCAGTGGACCGTAGGTAGCTTGTGAGCTTCACCAGTGGACCTTCTCTCCACACATGCTGCCAGCTTACCTAAGTTGGCATAGTCTGTACTGTGGAGTGCATGCGAGGATGCAACGGCTTATCTAAGTCGGCATAGTCTGTACTGTGGGGTGCATGCGAGGATATGCAACGGCCCGGCCACAGGCGCTGTAAGGGTATGATCATTGCAACAGGAGGTTGCAATTGCTAACCTGTGCTAGCCGCGAGGGGCCAAAAGGGTTGGGGTGCAAGTCCCCCAGCTCCTTCAAAGGAGTAGGAAGGTGCCAAAGTGGCATCCATCACCGGAATTGGTTGGACCCTGTTGGCCAGGTCTGTTAGACCGTTACATTCAACCAGAACAAGCTGCACACCTGAGATGTAGGAGAGGGTCTTGAACGCGTTCAGGGTGGTGGCTCTGCCCACATTGGACCTGCAGGCAGGGACAAAGCACGGGACACAGGAGTGTTTACAGGTAGGGGGAAATCATGGGGCACAGGGGTCTTTGCAGGTAGGGACACAGGAGTCTTTACAGGTAGGGGAAATCATGGGGCACAGGGGTCTTTGCAGGTAGGGACACAGGAGTGTTTACAGGTAGGGGGAAATCATGGGGCACAGGAGTCTTTACAGGTAGGGGGAAATCATGGGGCACAGGGGCCCGTGCAGGCAGGAACGAAGCACAGGGCACAGTGGCCCATGCAGGCAGGGAGGAAGCACAGGGCACAGGGGGCTGGTGGTCCTACCCAAATGCGACCTGCAGACTTGTGCAGGTCATGGGAACCAAATGGAATACCATGTTGCCTGCACCAAACGAGGAGGTCCACTGACAGGAGCGTGGGAATGCTGTGTGTGGCGTCTCTCACGCATTCTACGGCATTTTCCACCCATTTCACCCATCCTTTGGCTTTGGCGCAATGGAGGTCAGCTGGGTATGATCCAGCAAGAGAGGAATCCTCTGACAGACATGGGGACATTTGCTCTGTGTCTGTATGTGTGTGGCCTTCTCTTGCCCACACTCATGGGATAGGCACGATGAGTAACAGCTGGGCATGACACAGCAAGACAAGTAAGCAGAGTGTGGCCTTCTCTTGCCCACGCTCATGGGATGGGCACGATGAGGAACACAGCTGGGCATGACACAGCAAGACAAGCGAGCCAACAGGTGGACCAATGTGCGCCCCTTGTCCGCTTGAATGTGGCTTGAATGAGAGAGCAACTCAGTGGTCAGTGTCAATTGTAAGACGTATGGCGCGCAGCAGCCTGAGGCGCAGGCCTCAGCCTTGCGCAGCCCAGCACAAAAAAGAAAAGAAGGGTGCCTGGCTCAAGCAGGGACCTGTATGATAACGATTCTGAGCCCGCATGCACAAGCAGGGACCTGTATGATAGCAATTCTGAGCCCGCATGCGCAAGCAGGGACCTGTATGATAAAAATTCCGAGCCTGCATGCGCAGGGTTGCCGACAACTGTCCCGCATGCGCAAGCAGGGACCTGTATGATAAAAATTCTGAGCCTGCATGCGCAGGGTAGCCGACAACTGTAAATATACTCCATGTACTCTGGCAAAGCTGCATAAAATTTGGCAATATACCGTAAACATATGGTCTGTTCTCAGCAGACCCACACATTTGTGCGCGTGCTCATGAGCTGGGCAGCGCACAGCTTGTGGCGCACACATGGTCTGTTCTCAGCAGACCCACGCATTTGTGTGCAGCGCACAGCATGTGGCGCCAACCTGCTGCAGGAGGTCTAGCACATGCACAGCACACATGCTGGCTTGCATGTGCAGCAGCAGCCATGGTACCCGGCAAGCAGGTGCGCATGCCCAGGCAAGGATGTCACGCAGCCCACAGAAAGCAAATGCCAGGCAGTGCAAGGGGAGCAGGAGAGCCACGCGGTGCACTTGCGCAGCCTGATGCACGGCGCTCGGGTGTTGCCCAGCGCAAAGCTGTGCCACAGCTGTGCTGATGCAGCAGGGGAGCAGCGGGGGGCTTTTGCGATGCACCGTTGGCACGCAACTCACGTGTTGGGCAGTGCAAAGTGCGACACCACGATGCCGCAGCAGAAGAGGGACAGAATCCCGCTGAGCCCGCCCACCTCCGCAAGCAGGTAGGACAGGTAGGACAGCATACCCACCAGTGCCACCTCCTGCGCATCACAGGGCAGGTTGGACAGGTGGGGAGGATAGAACCAGGTGGCCCCTCCTAGACATGGTGCAACAAATAGGACAGCACCCACAAGAGGCACCCTCCCCTTTGCATGCACAGCCATGATGCAGGCGCGTGCATGTGTGCGTACGTGCAGGTGTGTGTGTATGTGTGTGTGTGTGCATGCGTGCATGTGTGTGCGCGTGTGTGTGCGAGCTAGCACGCGCGTTTGCATGTACATGAGCTTGCTCCACCATATAATAAGTAAAACGGCGCGGTGAAACGGTGTGGTGAACAACACCTGCTCGCTGCGGCACAACAGGCTTGCTGCGGCACAAGCATACTTGCTCAGGCATAAGCATGCTTGCTCAGGCACACCAGGCTTGCTGAAGCACACAGGCCTGCAGATCTGGACTGAATGCCATCGCCCGCATGCCCATGCTGCAGACACACGCATGCCCATGCTGCAGACACACGCATGCCCATGCTGCAGACACACGCATGCCAGCGGGAGCACAGATCCCCTTGCCCTTTCCCCCTCCCTGCACCTGGTGCATGTAGACACACGCATGCCAGCGGGAGCGTGCGCACAGATCCCCTTCCCCTTTCCCCCTCCCTGCACCTGGTGCACGCCCTGGCCCTCCAGGCGCTTCATGAGGAACGCAATGCCCAGGCCCGTGGCCACGCCCATGCACAGCGACGTCAGGAACAGGTAAAGGAACGTCAGCAGCAGGCCGCCCCACATGCCCACGCTGCCACTCCCACCACCGCCGCTGCTGCTGCCTCCGGGGGCTGCGGGGTCTGTGCTAGGAAACATGCGGTCCACCGCGCCCAGTATCACCACCTACGTGAGGGAGGTGGGTGGTAGCAGCTGAGAGCAGGAGTGTGTGTGTATACTTAAACATGCATGTGTGAGTTGAAAGGGGGGGGCCATGCAGGCAACCGCACCCAGCAGTACCACCTGCAGCCACCTGCAATCTCACGCTTGTGGAGGCGCTGATTGCCCATGACACAGCCCGCACACATACACTCACGCTGGTGGCGTCGTTGATAACCCCCTCTCCAAATACGAGCGAGAATAGGACAGGCATGGCGTCCTGGTCCAGCACCTGCGCAGGCGCGTGCACGCGCAACAGCAGCGCATGAGCCTTGGGCGCAAGAGAAATCTTAGAGCGCATTCGGCAGAAGCACGTGTCCTGGTCCAGCACCCGCAGACGCGTGCACGCGCAACAGCAACAAGAGCTTCAGACAGAAGACGGCTTAGAAGGCATTTGGCAGAAGCAAGTGTTGCCCGGGGACACAGCCGCTGTGACCAAGCCCGTAGCGACTATGGTCGAGAGAGCATATGGTTCTGATGCGCCTCTGGTGACCAAAGTGGTTGCCAGTGGCGGCAGCGGTGGTGGGGTTGCTGGCGGCAGCTGCAGTGGTGGACGCGATGCTGGTGCTGGTTGATGAGACCCAGAAGCATGACGGCGGCCAAGGACCCAAGAGCATGCAGGCAGTCAAGGTTGAGCAGCAAAGCAGCATGAAAGGGAAGGGACCAGCAGCCGGAGAGCAGGCAGGGGGGCCGCAACCAGGGCAGGTGGCAGCGATGCTGGTCCATGGGCATGTGCTTTGCACTGCACATACAACCATGCTCACTGCATTGCACTTGCAGCCATGCGCACCTGCAGGGTGGCCACGGAGTCTGTAGCCGAGAAGATGGCCCCCAACGCCAAGCAGTCCTGTACCCATGCGCACACAGTGTTGTGAGGTGAATGTACACGATGGTGATTATGATGATGTGACATCGTTGGGCATTTCTTGTGAAACTCAAAGCACATGCCATTTTCACCCAGTGGTGCACGCCATGGTAAAATTGGATTTGTGGCGTCAATTGGCTTTTCTTGCAAGACCCGCAACACAAGGCGCCTTATACCCATGACTCATAGATGGAATTTGCACACACACACACGCACACGCATGCACACGCACGCACGCACGCACACACAAACACACACAAACACACGTGGAGCGTAAGTGCATGGCGCGTCCATGCTTGCATAACGGCACCCACACCCACACACATAAACCCATCCACCTTTGCATGTGCAGCACGGTCCCCCATGCGTGCGTATAGCATGCCAGTGACCCCCAGAGTGCGTATGACACGTCCAGCTGTTTAAGCGAACGGCTCGCCCACACATGCACTAGTTGCACCCATTGTGTGCAAACTCGCAACCACCCACTGCACACCCTCGCAATGTTCACGTCCACAAACCCAGTGGCTGCACCAGACCTGTTATGGCTTGCAAGTACACACTGAATAAACTGCAATATTCACACCCACAAATGTATTGACCGCACCCACACTGTTTACTTGCAACTTGTCCATCTTCCTGCACCCACGACCCTCAGCGTGACCACACATGCTCTGGCTACAACCACTTTGTTGTTAACTCTGCTACACACAGCCAGCAGCGAGCACTGCCTTCTGCAGCGAAGCGCTCGGGCCGCACATGCATACGTATGGGCTCGCCTCAAGAAGGCCATTAAGACAAACCAGCTAACATGAGCGGCCTGATCATGCCAGCTTTTCTAACCCCTGCTCTCATGCTGCAGCTCAAAACATGCATCCGTTGTTCCCTGCGGCTCACACCGCCTGCACACCTGCAGCAGGAACGACCCTATCAACTGTGTAACATGGAAGCCCACAACACCTGTGTTGTGCCCACAGCTTCCCTGTTCACCCATAAACTACACACCCGCACACTGCCACATACCTATCCCCTCCTCACATGGGCACGAACTCACGTACTAAACAACACACACTGCCCACATACTCACCTTCAAGCTGAGCACGCCCAGGTGGCTGAACATGAGCCACAGGACGAGCGAATTGACGACGAAGCACACTGCAGTGCCCAGCACGCCCAGCGTAAGGATGCCGCCGATGTGGCTGAAGAACAGCTGCAGTCGCACGCACGTGGTGGGCTTTACGTGCTGGGTGGGCTCCGAGGCGCGCGCAAAACAACGCAGCGCGGTGCAGGGCAGCAATATGTGCTGGCCAGGTCCTGGGAGGGTCTTGAGCTTGCACAAGGTGATGGCTTAATGGCTTTTTGTTGACAAGGGATACTAGCTGCGCACAATTAGGACCATCAAGGTCAGCTCCAGCGCATTCGCAACAGGTCAACCTAGGCAGGCAGGCCTTCAGGGGAGATGCAGGCCCTGGAGGCCAAAATATTCATTAGGTTGGGGGAGTTATTCGTCTGCCGCGATTCTGGATCTTGCACTGCAGAGGGTAGAGCCTGGGCCTGGACTTGCACCACCCGGACTTGCGCTTGTCATGCTTGCATGAGGTGCGACGGAGGTGCATTCACAAAGACCGAGCTCATTGTGGACTCAGCAAGGGCCTGAGGGGCAAAGCAGGTCACCAGGGGAACTTATCCAGCAAAGTCCTGAGCACATACTCAAGGTAGACAAGGCTTGGTGGCAGAAGGTGCAGGAGGTTGAGACTGCTGCTCTGGCAGCAATAAATGACCACCCAAGCACACAGGGCTGGCGGCCCACACCTCCTGACCAGTCCCTTTTCACCGGTCACTGCCACGGCAAGCAATTGATTGTCGGAACTAACTTCGCATGAATTGTGTGCCAGCAGTCATGGTGAGCTTTGCTTGACTGAAGCTGCCACACCTTTTTTTCGACAGAGAGGCCCGCCCAGAAGATCACTGGAGGCAGCAGGAACCTGATAAATGAAAGAAAGTATGAGAGAGGACAGTGCTCATACATACAAAGATCACAGGAGGCGGCAGGAACCTGATAAGATGGAAGAAAGCATGAACGAGAACAGTGCTCATACATACAAAGATCACTGGAGACGGCAGGAACCTGATGAAATGGAAAAAAGCGTGAGCAAGAACAGTGCTCATACATGCTGTGCATGTCGATCGTCTGTGATACCCTGTGAGCACGTGTGCATGTGTGCACATGATGGATGGAAGGATGGATGGACGGAGGGACGGAGGGATAGATGGAGCGGAAGGATGGAGTGAAGCGTACGCAAGGATAATCGTGCACCCTTAAAAAAAGCGACAGCACTCATGAGACCAAGTAAAGTGAGCAGCATCAAGCAAGCAGGTTCCTACGCAGTTGTGTGCAGGGTGCAAAGTTTTGTAAATCTTGTCCAACCAGGATCCTTCTGCCGACAGATTCAACATACAGATTTAGCCACAATACATACAAATGTTGTTTTGTGACACAAATCTCATTAAAGTTGTCCAAGATTGCGAGCACTTGCTAGACTCGCTCTTACATACACTCGCAGTCGGCGCTGCCAGCAAGTTGTGAGCACTCTTTGACTGTCCATGACCTTCACACCACTTACGCAAAAAAGCTAGCAGCATTGAAGCCCAGGAGCTCCTTCACCACCTCCTTCTGCATGTAGCTCTGGATAAAAGGAGTAGGAGGAGGGGGGGGGATCATGTAAGGCAATGCAAAAAGCAGCACCAAAGCAGCATTTAAGCCTCCAATGCAGCCTGATGTGAGCCAGGCGTCATATTATCCCACCTGAAATGCAAGGATCACCAGGCCAGCTACAAGTCCCAGTGCACATGCTGCACCGCCTTCGTTCATGTTCCACCGCCTGTGTGCGAGAGCGTACAGAGTGGCACAGCGCGCAGAGCACGCATTGCATACAGCGACCAGTGCCAAGACTCATCACGCACTACAAAGTGATACAGTCCATACAAAAGATCCAGTAAGAGTGGACCTCAGCTAGGCTCATCAGAAGAGGTTAATTCTGGAGCGTTCACTCACTTGACATGGTGGCCCGTCAAACTCCAGATAACAACCAGCAGCACCATACAGAATGTGGTCCAGCTTATAACCTCCACAGACTCATACGTGGAGGGCACCTCAACAGGAAACTCATCCAGGGGTACCTCGCCCTGCACAGCTGCATCCCCCATGCTGCTCCTCAGCCTCAGTTCCCTTACTGACTTCTGAAAACAACCCTTTTATCAAATGTGGCACCCATCATCCTCAGGATCTCAGGATCAAGGTCACATCAAGGTCAGGTCAGACATACACTCGTGTCTACTTGCTTTTTAAAATTTATTTTTTGACATAGATGCTTTGCTTTCATTAAGGTCACATCGATGCTCAAGAACGACAGATCCCGGAGCGTGTCTGTTGACGTTGCTTAGCCAGCTACCTCACCACACAGCTGGGCTGATAAGGATGGAATGGTGAGGCTTTGTTTGGAAATGGCACAATATGCAGAGCGTAATTGGCACCAGGATATGCATAGCTTCATTGCGGATGATGATGGGAAGACCTGCTCGCATTCCTTGGCATAGCCCCTCCCTTGAAATGTCCTCTCCTGCCGAAGCCTTTGACCGGCCTAGATATGAAGAACAAATATACCTACTTGCCCTAGCCCATTCACGTGCACACACGCAAGCGTGCACGCACACGCACACACACACACACACACACACACACACACACACACACACACACACACACACACACACACACACACACACACACACACACACACACACACAC
>LKMJ01005574.1_pt1 | contig 11863 bp, 14 predicted proteins | sample 643391 | NCBI WGS metagenome assembly LKMJ01 (sample SAMN04112250, study PRJNA286221) | soda lake metagenome | biome: soda lake; feature: Kulunda Steppe; material: water; isolation source: sample PL-Br10 brine of Picturesque Lake | place: Russia: Kulunda steppe | collected 2010-07
CACCAGCTGCAAGAGCGTGGTGTGCTGCAGGTGTGCTGGGCAGGGCGGGGTCCCTGTGCACCAGCTGCAAGAGCGTGGTGTGCTGCAGGTGTGCTGGGCAGGGCGGGGTCCCTGTGCACCAGCTGCAAGAGCGTGGTGTGCTGCAGGTGTGCTGGGCAGGGCGGGGTCCCTGTGCGCCAGCTGCTAGAGCGTGGTGTGCTGCAGGTGTGCTGGGCAGGGCGGGGTCCCTGTGCACCAGCTGCAAGAGCGTGGTGTGCTGCAGGTGTGCTGGGCAGGGCGGGGTCCCTGTGCGCCAGCTGCAAGAGCGTGGTGTGCTGCAGGCATGCCAGGAGGGGGGGGGGGCGTGCCAGGACTGCAGTACCAAGGGAGCTGCAATCGTGCTGCACAGGCTGGGATTGTTTTTTATCGTTCGTGCTGCACAGGCTGGGTTTTTTTTAACTTCTTTGTTTTGTCCCCTTCTGCTTGGCCTGCATTTTCCCAACATACAAATGCAGCGGAGGGACGTTTGGTCACGCAGCAACAGCCCCACGCTGCACATGTGTTTATCGCTGTGCTGTGTGTAGCTGCTGCATCGGACGATTACGCGCGCGCGCGCACACACATACACACACACTGTCAAACCTTTAAAAGCTCCCTGTGCTGTGCACTTTCTCTTCTGGCGTGCAAGATGTTTCCCAATTATAGGGGGCGGCCAATGGGCACTAATGCGGCCAACAGACATTGGCCAACAGGCACTGATGCGGCCAACAGCCACTTAGGCGGCTAGCACTAAGGGTGCCAACAGGCGCTTAGGCGGCTACCCGCGCACCATGTGGCTAGGTGCTGGGATGTGAGCCAGTGTGCGGTGTGCGTCAGAGGGTTTTGGTGAAGTCTTGCACACGTGAACCGCTGTTCACCGCTGTTCACCGCTGTTCATGTGTGCAACCACACACAGGCGTCCTCTGAGCGCCTCACGTGTGTAGCGGAAGGCAGTGCTTGGCCTTAGGACTTATCAGCTCGGCGCACTGCTGCAAGCCATGATTCACCTGCGGCGCTTGTACACAGCAAGCCTTGGATGCTTGGACCCACAAATGGGTGCACAGCTGAAGCAGACCAAGCGCACAGTCTGAGCGTTGCTGCAACCTGGCCGCTCCTTCCTCAAAAACGCAAGACCAACGAGGCAGGGAACAAGACCTTGCCACCTTTGCCCTTGCGATCTCTGTGCAGGGTGTCTCCCCAGAAGGAGGCAAAACCTCATCACCTTTGTCTCGCCCCTGCCCCCGCGATCTCTGTGCAGGGTGTCTCCCCAGCAGAAGGCGACGGTGACCAAGCTTGTCCAAGTCAAGTGCAAGGCCATCACGCTGGGCATCGGTGATGGCGCCAACGACGTAGGCATGATCCAGGTACGTGTATTTCAGGGCGTGCTCCAGGTGTGTGTTTAGGGCGTGCTCCAGGTGTGTTTTCGAAGGCGTGGTCCGAGGGTGTGTGTGTGTCTGAGGGAACGGTGAGGTGTGGGCGCTACTTATGGCAACCCATTGTCAAGCACGATGGTCAAGGTGTGTTAATCGGCCCTTTGGGCTCAGTTGAGGCGCAGACTTGGCCATGGACACATGATTGTGTGAGCTATTTGGCTTGGTCCTGTTGTGTCTGTCAGCATTGTGGGCCCAGCTTGGCTTGGTCCTGTTGTGTCTGTCAGCATTGTGGGCCCAGCTTGGCGTGGTTCTGCAATGCAACCAAATGCTGCACCCAATACTGTTGGCTGTGTGACCCGGGGGTTGTACCTAGGAGCACGTACTCGGTCGCAGCAAGTTCAAAGGGGACAGGGTGGGCAAGGCTGCCCATGTGCATGTGCATGTTGAGGCAGCATGCCTGGTGAGGCTTGGTGGCAGCGTATGGGCTTTGGACCAATGCACTGCCTACTTGTTGCGCACGCCCCATGCGAGACTGTTTTTGTTGCATGCATGTCCATGAGATGCGTGCTCTCGCCGCATGAGCTCGTGCTTGCACGCGGGCACATGCGACTGCAGGCCGCGCACATAGGCTGCGGCATCAGTGGGAGAGAAGGACGGGCAGCTGTGCTGGTCAGCGACTACGCGTTTGCGCAGTTCAAGTGAGTACGGGGACAGCGTTGAACGTACAGGGTCAGCATGTGCGCAATTCAGTGGTGAATCAGCATGTGCGCAGTTCAGTAGTGAGTCAGCATGTACGAATTGAGTTGGCATGTGCGCAGTTCAAGTGGGTCAGCATGTGATGTGCAGACTGCAAGTGCTGACCAAAGTTGCCTCCCTCCCTCAAGTCTAAAGCCGTGGGTGTATGCGATTGACGTGTGCGACTGTACTTGTTTGCCTGTCTGGCTGGGTCATAAGGGTTCAGGGTTTGGGTTGAGGGTTTCGGATTTGGTTGGAGTGAGCAGCTAGCTAGAAACACTTGGCACACTTGCAGGGTGGCATTGCAGGCTCAGTCTGCCTTTGAATGACGCGCACCAACAAGGCCTGCCCGCCCAGTGCTCTGTCACAGCCACAGGGCTCATGACTCTGAGCTCGGGTGCCTACAGTGCTGTGGAAATACTCGGACAGGCCCTGGCCTGCTGTACACAGCCTTGCCAGCTGCTTGATTTTACTTTACATATATGCTGTGTGCCCCCATTGACACATGCTTAGGGATGGGTAAATATGGTTTGGCAGACCCTTGTCGAGGCTCTGTAGAGCCTCCTTAGAGCGGGGAAATCCTTGTGAGTTGCATGCAGGCCACGCAGAGCATGTGTTAGAATGGGTAAATAGGGTCTAAACAAAACTCGGAAGAGGCTCTGTAGAGCCTCCTTAGAGCCTGTTTGAGCCTCTATAGAGCCTCTTCCGAATTTTGTTCAGACCCTATTTACCCATCCCAACACATGCTCTGCGTGACCTGCATGCAACTCACGAGGATTTCCCCGACACCAAAGTTATGTCAGTAGCGGCTGTGACTGGCCAGATTGAGCCTTGGGGCTCAGCTCTGCAGCCTGTGAAGGCCCTGCTTAGCGGGCGGAGAAGGGGTCTTGGGGGCCTTAATGTGATGGATTGGCCAAAGACTTGTTCAAAACAAGCAATCATTGATTTGCTGCTTTCCTTCATCCTTTCACATGACATTTGGTCCTGTGTGCCATCTTATGACATGTATTATGCGCAGCTGCCTGCAGTATTTATAGCTGGTAGGACCTTCCTTGGGGGGAAACGGGGAAGGGCGCAAGCCTTGGCTTGCTCCTTATGTGAATTTGAAGCACCTGGAGTGGTGTTTGCGGCATGCATTTACCCACCAAGCACAAAAAAGGTCTTCCTTCAGCATGCGTGACAACAAGCCTTGCGCGCGCAACTGTGCCTGTAGGTATGTGGCGCGCTTGGTGCTACTTCATGGCCGCATCATGTACAAGCGCAATACAGAGGTGGTGTGGTACTCATTCTACAAGAACTGGATGCACAACCTCACCTTCATCTTCTTTGCGTTTGTGTCAGGTGGGTGTAGAGGTGCGTTTGTGTTGGGTGGGTGCAGGTCTTTGCGTTTGTGGGTGCAGAGGTGCGTTTGTGTCAGGTGTTTGCAGTTCTTTGCGTTTGTGTCAGGCGGGTGCAGAGTCCAGCGCTTCCAGCATATGCCATAGCGCAGCATGAAGGGCTTCCGCCGTGCAGGGCCTGCACTTCCCTCAATGAGGGAGTCGCGCGCAGACATGTGATGTGTTTGGAATGTATATTGCCGTATTGCCACCCTTGCAAGTGCGGCCATCATGGGGCCCTTCGGAGGCCTCTGTTTGCCTCAAAAGTCGTTTGGTTCGTTTGCACATCTGCACACGTAAGCCGCCTCCCTTGGAATGGCCAGCCTGGCTCAGGACTGCAAGGTGAATACCAAGGATGTGAAGCGCAGGTAGCACAGCACGGCACGCGTGCCATTCAACGTAAGAGCAGGAAGCAGAACGCACACGCCTTGGCCCTGGAGTTTGTAGATGGAGCGTGTTAAATTGTGCCATGCAATGCAGCCTTCTCCTCCCAGCCCCTCAACACCAGCGGCCTTCTCGCCACCTTCAACCTGTTCTGGACCTCCCTGCCCATCATTGCGTACGCCGTGACCGAACAAGTAAGCTAGCTCCCGCCTGCGCATGTGTGCAATTATTGCGCGTCCGTAAGCAGTTGTGCTTGTTCCCTTGGCCCATCATTGCCTCTGGCCTTACAAAAGTAGCAAGCTCCGCCTGAGCATGTGCACACACACGCAGACATTGTGGTCTGAAAACGGTTGTGTTTGTTTTCCTTGGCCCATTATCTCCTGTGGCTAAATGTAGCAAGCTCCGCCTGTGCAAATGCACAAACGCGCAAATGAAGTGGGTCAGAAAGTGTTTTCCCCCCCCTTGACCCATCGTTGCTCGTGGCCTTCCAAAGAATCCTGCGTGATATCAAGGGTCTGAGGCACTAAGTGAATGAGCACACAGGCATGCGAGGTCCTACTAAAATACTAGGCATCTTATGGGCACCGTGTTTGCTTGGCCTGCGTCTTACTAGGCATCTCACTAGGCATCTCACTAGGCATCTTACTTGGCATCTTATGGGCACCGTGTAAGCTAGGCCTGCGTCTTACTAGGCATCTCTCTAGGCATCTTACTAGGCATCTCACGAGGCATCTCACTAGGCATCTTACTAGGCATCTCACTAGGCATCTCTCTAGGCATCTTACTAGGCATCTCACTAGGCATCTTATGGGCACCGTCTTTGCTTGGCCTGCGTCTTACTAGGCATCTCTCAAGGCATCTTGCTATGCATCTCACTAGGCATCTCTCTAGGCATCTTACTGGGCATCTTATGGGCACCGTGTTTGCTTGGCCAGCGCAGTCCGCCTAGCCTTGCCTTCATTCAGCCATTCGACTTTCTAATGCATCACTCGTGCATCAACGAGTGAGAAGTTAAGGGCTTGCAGGACATCCTCTTCAAGATGCCAGTCACATCGCGCTGCCATCCTTGCATCACCCTGTCTGCAACTGCATGATTTTTAGCATTTGCGCTCGTGTACTGGCATGCGCTTTCAAATACGTGAACGCGCAGGCGCGCGCTCGTACGCGTGCGCACACATGTTCACACTCATACACATGCAAGCAAGCGAACTTCCCATGCCTCAGCTTACCTGTTCACATGGCACTATTCGCATGGCACTGTTCACATGGCACTATTCACATGTGCAGGATGTGACCCAAGACACCGCGTCGCGGTTCCCCATTCTGTACCAGGAGACGATGGCTGTGGGCCGCCGGCACTTCATGATCACCCAAATGAAGTGGCTGGTCATTGTGAGTGGCTGTAGGTCCAACTTGGGCTGCCTGGCCAAAAGCTACACTGTGACACGTTGCAGCTGCATGAGGAGCCCGCGAGGCCCGAGTCGCCCTCCGCCATCTTGATCATATATACAGCACGGGTCTGAAGGCAGGGATGCACTCCATGATAGCCACTCAGATAAATGTGCACACACAGCTAAAACTGCTTTGCTGAGTCACTATGTCACTCCTGGGCACTTAGCATGCGTGCTTTCTAGTGCTTTTGTGAATATGAGCCCGCGCCCACAAGTGTGCACGCGCGTGCTCCTGCATGCTGACTTGTCCCAGTGCAATTTGTCTGGAGTGAAGCCAAATGCCCTGGTTTACTAAGGAAGCGCTGGATCTCACACGTAGTACACACACGTGCGCAGACAGGCAGAAACTCGCAGAGTTGGGCAGGCTACATAGTCACGGATAACCTGCCAAAAGCTATGCAGGTGTCTCATTGGTCCACATCAGCAGCCCTGTGCATTTGTCGTGCTGCCCAGGGTGCTTGGCATGCGCTAGTGTGCTACTTTGTGCCCATGTATGCCATGGTCACTCCTGACGTGAATGGAGTTGCTGACGACTTCAACGAGATTGGGACTGCCATCTACTTTGCCACCATCATTGTTGTCAACCTCAAGCTGTGCATGCGCACGCGGTGGGTGTTTGGTGCAGACAAGCATGCGTGAGGTTTCTTTTGCTGTGGGGGCAGTGTGTGAAAGCGACGAACACGCACATGTTTTCATCTGCGCTCTATCTGATTTTTGGCTGTGCGCATCTGGCTCAACAGGGTGCCCTGCTTTGTTTACAAAGAATATGCAAGCATTGGGCATTCCAGGGTCTCCGCAGCTAATGCAGGCAGCACCCATATTTTTGAAGCCAACCACCCACTGTATTCTTCATTCACCATGCAGGCACTGGACCTGGATCAACCACACAATTGTATACTTGTCCATTTTCCTGCTCTTCCCGTTTGTCTGGCTGTATGGTCTGGTGTGGGAGGTGAGTGCCTGCTGCCTTGGTGTCTACAGCCTCCACAGAACAGCTGGGAAGTTTCTATTTGTGTGCGGGCTTGAAGTAAGGCCTCCGCCTTAATACGATAATGACGGGAGTCTGGCTAGAGGCTGGCTCGTATGAGGCGGCAGCAAGCATGCCTGCATGCATGCACCATTGCTCCTGACCAGCACCATTGCCTTGGATGGTGGTTTCATAAGATCCAACTTTGCATGAGGCGGCAGCAAGCATGCCTGCATGCTTGCACACCGTTGTTTTGGATCAACACTATTACTCTGGACCACAATGTCCTTGGACTAGCGCCTACTGCCTTGCTCTGCGCTGTACTCAAGGAGCAGCTGTGTATGGCTCCTGTGGTGTGCATCAGGGCACGCAGCTACTGCGCCTGTGTGCTTGGGGAGGGTCGCCAGAGGGTGGAACAACGTGGATGCCCCGCATGCGCTGAGCGTGGTGGCCAGGGATGGGGCAGCGGCCCCAGGGACCATGGAGCAAATCACCTCAGCAGGCTCTGATATGCTCCCTGACGCACAGCCCTCAATGAGAGCATGCGCCACTTTATTGGGGAGCGTGTGCGCCATTCCGCACGTGCTGACTGGGGCTCTTGCCTGCTGTGCACAATGTGCAGACCTCCAACGTCCCTGGCACCGCAGACATGAGCAGGATGGCAGGCAGGCTCTTTGCCTCAGTGCGCTTCTGGATGGCAGGTAAGTGTACAGGACGCACGCATGCGCACGCATACGCACACACGCACGCATACACTGTTGTGCCCTTGTTTAAACACCCTGGCATCGCGCACTAAGGTCCACCACCCTTGCAGTGCAAGCTGCCCTTGCCCTTGAGGCCGGTCCAATTCCTAAGGACTTCCTGGTCACCTGCAGTGTGCGTCCCTTGCTCTCATCCCGTGCCTGACTCACGGCTCACGGCTATGCTGCGCTTTGTGCGCAGGCTTCATCCTCGCCCCCGCGCTGTCCTTACTGCCAGACATTATGATCATGGCCTACCAGCGCACCTTCCACCCGAGCACGGCACAGCTGTTACAGGTGGGCTGCATGTTGAGAGTGTGCAGGGTTGACTCGCCTGCAAAGAAACAAGCAGCGGATCAGGAAGGGTGCACTATGATAATGGAAGGGTGCACTATGATAATGGAAGGGTGCACTATGATAATGGAAGGACGCACTATGATAATGGAAGGGTGCACTATGATAATGGAAGGGTGCACTATGATAATGGAAGGACGCACTATGATAATGGAAGGACGCACTATGATAATGGAAGGGTGCACTATGATAATGGGTGTTGTTGAGGCTTGTGCTTTGGAAGTGTGCTATGCTTGCATGGGCAAGGGCGCTTGTACGTGCACATTACACATGCAGCTGTGTAGCAATGAGACCAACGGCGTACCCTGAATCCAGGCAACTTGGGGCTGGATTTTTGGGGAGCAGCAAGGGCAGTGGGGCTGTCCATGCGGACGGGATATGTGGGCAGAGCAGGGCTTCAGGTGCAGCTGAAGCTGGTTGTGTTGAGCCTGAGACCCTAAGAGGTTCAAGCGGTTTGGGGCATCCCTTCCAGCAAGTATTTCACATCATGCGACAGGCTTGCATCTGAAGAGTGAAAGGATGCAGGCTTGAAGCATGTGCAAGACGGTCAGTGGCTTGCTTTTCGAACACGACAAGTGGCATTTCCTCGGAAATGTTTTTTAATTGGTGCAGAGGCCCAGCCTGCCAGACTCCCAGACAAAGTGAAATGCCATGCGCCTAGGCTCAGTGTAAATGATTGTAGACAACACTGATAAGATCAAACTGGCAGGCCCACCTTCCTGCTCGAAGCATGCTGGCTTGCGTGGGAGGTAGGGCACACAGGCAAGCCATCATTTACAGGCGACTCCTTATTTGGTCTATGTGGCAATTTTGCCTTCATCCTGCTTTAAGTAAGATTCTTTGTTCTGCTGTCACAACACTGTGCAGGAGGCGGAGCACATGGGCTTGAGAGTGACAGGCAAGCGTGGCATTCCGCGCAGCCCGGAGGCAGCGAGGGGTGGAGGGGAGGAGGATACTGCCGAGAGTGGCCTAATTGAGCTGCGTGCTATGGTGCCTAACAAGGAGGAGATGTCTGACGCATACGGACAGCAGCCTGCTGGCAGGTCCAAGGGCAAGTATGGCAATGGGAGGAGAGGCATGCAGGGTGGGGGGCCCAGCAGCGAGTTTTGGGTGTAGCCATTACAAAGTGAGCGTGTTTCAACGTGACGAAGGTGCAACACGTCACAAGGTGCTTACTAATGATGCACTCATCATGACATCAGTGATACTTATGACACCTGATGGCAGTGAGTGGTGCGTATGATTTACGGCTAGGCTTACGTTTCATTACAATTCGTGCTCAGCTAGCGCTTATTTTCCTTGTACGCACACACCAAGCGAGGGCAGCTGAAACGAGGGTAGCTTTAACCTTAGGCCGTAACTAGCATTAAGTTTTCAGGATAGGGTTGCCCTTGAATTGCATGCTTACTCCGTCCATTATGCTCAAAAACAAACTTGAACGCGCACTTGAAAAAATAAAAGGCTCTGAAGGCCTTGGTCAGGGGCAGGGCCTGCCAACCACCCTCCAGATCCCCACTAGTTGCTTTTTCCATAGGCTGAGAAGACTCACGGCACTTTGGGCCAATGTGATCCTTATCCTTGATTAATGCAGGGAGCGTCTTGCTGCCTGCGTGGCTTTTCTTTTCTTTTCCCTACCCTGGCTGCCTGCTCTTTGCTAGCCATAGCATTATCCATGATGTCTGAGATAAATCAGTGCAAAGGCAGCGAGGGCAAAAGGAACAAGACGCGAAACAACTCCTATCACGATGGTAACGAGTTCAAGTACTTTGAAGATTATTTCTGAATGAAAATAATAGTTACAGGATGTCCTGTATCATATCGTCGTTGCCTCGTCATGAGCTATGCCTCGGGCACACGAATCCTTGCTGTTTAAAAATTATGTTTTAAGTCATGATTGAAGTTAAAAGGATACATAAATTGAGGCTACTGTCTCAGCAGTAATGTGCCCATGCCGGGTCCTCTTGGCGTTTCTCAGTGCAGTTATTGCGCTTTTCCTGACATTCAAGGCGTCGAAGGGCATCAGTACTTTGCCGGATGGGAAAGTGGACAAGGTTGCTCGCGCCAAGGTGTGGCCAGCAATTGCCAGCTTGATGTGCCAGCCTGACAGGCCTTCCTTCTCAGCTCTTTTAGAACATGTTTTCCATATCATTGGGAAAGTTTATGCTCTAGTGCTGAGGCTAGTTCCACATATAACCTCCCCACCTTGCACCCTTGTTGACAAGCTACATTGCGGCTCCTCCTGCAGGAATGGCTGCTCAACACACCGCGCTTTTTGGTGGAATGCCTCACACTTCGGTACCTGTACAACTTGATGATGGAGACTAAGGGTAAGGCTCCATCAGATGCCCAAAAGGCCTCATGATGAGCTGCTGAGTTGAAGTGGCGCATTGTGATTACGAGCCCAGGTGGTAATGAGTAGCGTGGGTGCTTTCATGTCCATTGTATTTTTCAAAAACAGAACTTCAGACGTGAGAAACCAATTTGCACTGAAAGGGTTGTACGGTTACTGCCCTATCTGTGCATCCTCCCCAAAGCTTCGACTGGAGTCCTAAGGCTGCACCAGCTCTGGTATTCCAGGCACTCTGAAATAGAGTGGTTTCCTTAATTGTAAGTTTATTACATGTTATATGACACGTATTTATGCCTGAAGCATGCCGTCTGCATAGTGCATCTGCTATACTGGCATTGGCCATGTAATCATAATTGCTGGGCGTAAACAAGACATGCCCAGCTTTTCGTATTTTCTCTGGATTTCGTGTTTTTGGTGAACTCAAACTCGCATGTAGGCAGAAATCTAGGACATGTTGGTGTCAGACATGAAGAAGTCTCCAGATTTTTAATGTCGCAGTAGTGTATCAGCACATACAGCTTCTGTGTTGCTTATTTTTCCTTTTCTGTGGATTGTTTAGTGCTTAAGGTCCTTGTAAAGAACACTGTTGTAGGGGGAGTTTAACTTTGAAATCAATCAAAGTTTTAATTACAGTACTATTTTGGCATATATCATAGGAGAGGGACATGTCCAGTGCAAGAAGACCAAAAAGAAGATACCACACCATGGCAGGTTTAAATGCTGAAGAAGTTTGAGGAGTAAACTAGGCCGGTACAAAGTGGCACTCACAGATAAGCTACAAGTTAGGGTTAACCAACATCCTGGTCGCTAGGCTGATTGGTTTGTTGCTGGTCTTCGCCAGTCGAATAATAGTTCATAACATCCGAGATGAAATGGCAGAGTTTGTCGTGCCTTTGAGGAAGGAAGTCAAAGGTAAGGTAAGGTTTCAAGGCTGTCCGCCGATCGAGGGGGAAGTCAAAGACAGTCTAACTAGGTAAGGCATACAAAACAGAAAGGGCCTCGACAGAAAAGGACTGGCAGGAAGGGAAGGAACAAGTGCTTCTTTCTGAGAGAGCACACAAAAAAGTCTTGACAGTGAAAAAGAATATGCACCTCATTTTGAACAGCAGCACAGAAACACTTGTCACAGTGGCCATTTCCCCTCGCGCCGGATGGAGAATTCCACTGCGAGAGTATGGCCTCACAAACGAAACCTGCTCACATTCCTCATAACATGTTTAGATTAGGTTAGGTTAGGTTACATAGCTGTACCTGCCAAACGAGGGCAGCTTAGCTGAAGCCAAACATGTTTAGGTTAGGTTACATACTATGCTAGTAGCTGTATTCGCCGAATTAGGGCAATTGAAGCCTAAAAGGCCTGCAACCTGAACCAAAACTGTAAAGGCGTTCACAGCAGAAGGAAGGTAGTGTCTGAAAAATCGAGGTTTTTGGTGAATGGCAAAACTCGAGAGAAGAACCATAAGACACTCGGAGGCAATTCACGAGCACGCAAGTGCAAAAACAAAGCAAAGCATGATCTCTGGAGAGATCAACATGAGCAAGGCTTGCTAATCAGCTACTTCAACCAACAAGCTGTCAGGGCACTTGAATGTTATCGAGCTAGCCCACAAGCTCGATCTTGGAGGTTGTCTGGCCTCGGTCGCCTTCCTCTTTGTTGGTGTCAGTGCTGTCAGCCTGCGACGTTGTTGCTCTTGCTGCTTCTGTTTTTTTTATTACTGTTGCTGCTGCTGCTGTTCCCTTGGATGCTGCTGCTGCTCCCTTGGTTGCCGCTGCTGCTGCCCCCACTGCAGCTGCTTTTGCTGCTGCCGCCCCCTCTGTTGCTGCTGCTGCCACCCCCTATGAAGGGGGTGAGGGCTTGTCCAGCAGTTTGCACAGTTGCCGCGCCACTTCTGCAGCTGATGCCTGCAGGAAGGGCTCCCCAGGGTTTAGAAGGCACCCTGTTGGGAGATGGATGTGGAAGGGGAAAAAATGAAAAACTATGTAGGCAGTTGTCACGCCATATTGTGTCTTTGCCGAATTGGTGTCTGAGACTGTGTGTTTGAGATCAGGCAGTTGTTGGTTGGAGATACTTTACTGAGCCCTGAGTATTGGAGGGCCAGTTATTGAGAATTCCTA
>LKMJ01005575.1_pt1 | contig 11862 bp, 11 predicted proteins | sample 643391 | NCBI WGS metagenome assembly LKMJ01 (sample SAMN04112250, study PRJNA286221) | soda lake metagenome | biome: soda lake; feature: Kulunda Steppe; material: water; isolation source: sample PL-Br10 brine of Picturesque Lake | place: Russia: Kulunda steppe | collected 2010-07
AAAACGTGTGAAGAAGCAAGAGAAAACCCTCGTAAAAGAAGATACAGCACATCTCTCCTGTTAAAGGAAGACGACGAGGATGACGCGGTTAGATATCTTATTGACGCAACTCCAGACATCAGATTTCAGATAAACGCAACTTATTTAGACGGCGTATTCGTACCACACTCAGAACTAGGCCATATTACAGGGCTTCTTTATTTAGGTCACGAAGGTATAGATGCTTCAAAGATTAATGTTTACTGTAATGAACCTGTTGAAAACTTTTTGATGAAAAACGATCCTTTCCGATACCTTGTTGACCGTGAAAACATCGAAATCCAAAGCTTCGAAGACGGAGATTCCTGTGATGTACAGGGCGGAGAAGTAGAAGTACGCGAAATACCTCACTCCCATATAAGCAGAAACACTGCGTCCTACATGATAAAAGGAGAGAACAAAAAACTGTACTATCTTGGAGATATCAACGAGTTCAACGACGACGCAGTAGACTGTATAAAGGAAGCAGATATAGCGATAATCGACGGTACGTTCTGGAGCCGAGACGAAATCGACCGGTTCGACGAAGTGCCTCATCCACCTATCCAAGAATCAATGGACTCTATGGAGGATCTAGATACCGAGATCTACTTTACACATATCAACCACACTAACCCGGTTCTAAACGAAAATAGTGAGGAAAGAAAGGAGCTCGAAGAGAAAGGCTTCCATGTGGCAAAAAAAGGCCTTGAATTCAAGCTCTAAACCCTAAGAGAGTATTTAAAGCTTCCTCTCCTTTAGAGAATTATAATGGTCCTAAAAGAAACAATACTGGTGCTGAACCACACAGTTCAGTCGTTTCTGACGGAAGCGACCACTTATGCAACAGTGCAGCTGTCTGACCTGCCTTTCAGATCAGGATACATGCTAATCTTCGGACTAGCTATAGCAACATCTGTAGCCTCAAATGCTGGAGAAAAAGTAGAGGAAGCAATCGAAGAATCCGAGTAGAAACCATCTTTTTCCTGTCTTTCTAGATATCTTCAACTAATTACCTTTTAACATTTTGTAAACTATAATGCTGTTATGGCAGGCCGGGCGGTTTGGGGTCGCCTCTTTCCGGAAACCCTCGTTATGCCGGAGCCATCAACCAGAGGGCGGCGTTCTGTCCAGGGCTCAGTTCTTGGAACAGTTGTCGACGGTCCGTCCTCCGGGATACTAGGCAGTGTGAACCGGGTCAGGCCTTGGCGGGAGCAGCCCTAAGTATTGGTTAGTATGTTCGGAGGGTGGCGGACCTGAGACTGTTCTAGGAGTTACTGGCCTTGTTCAGACGTCCACCTCTGGAAGCCTCTAATTTTCTGTATTACAAAAACACTCTATAAGTCGGAAAACTGTTTTTTGTATCACAAATTGGTTTCAGGGATTGGATTTACAACATTAACCAACCAAATCTACTACCGTGGTAAAGCTTTGATATATGTCTATGGAACTTCTCACGTCTCAGAACAGAGTTTAGAACTGGTCAAACAGAAGATAGATGAACACAATCCTGAGATAGTTGCACTAGAACTAGATTTCATGAGACTAAATGCACTTCTAAACGGTAAGAGAGACTCTTCCGGACCAATATTCATAAAACTCATACAGAAGTTCCAGAACTCAATAGGACGTAAAACAGGAGTAATGCCTGGGGAAGAAATGCTTTACGGCTATAAGAAAGCAACTAATGAGGATCGAGATATTGCCTTAATCGATCAAGACGTCAGAGAAACCATAAAGAAGCTTAAAAACGTTAGAAGAACTGAAAAAGTAAAAGCTGTAGCCGGAGTACTATTAGGTCTCCCATTCCAAAGAAAGTTCAATATATCAGAGATACCTGAAGACGAGTTTATAGACAGGCTCTTACACGAAATGGAGTTTAAGTTCCCTCAGCTCTATAAAGTGCTCGTAGAGGAAAGAAATACTTACATGTCACAAGCCCTAAAACAGTTACAGGAAGATAACCCTGAAGAAGACATAGTGGCTTTTGTAGGCGCAGCACACAAAAGAGGGATCTTAGAGGACTTAGAGCAATATGAAGGCATTAGTCAAAATCAGCTGGAGTAAAGAAAAACCTGTTTTGAAGTTCGCTACTCCAGAAGGCTATGAGACAGTTAAACTAGAGAAAGGTAAAGAATTTGATTACGAAGTCACTAAAAAGAGACGATGCATTGGTTTCCACTCCGAAAAAGGACAGATGACTCCTTGCCCTGCTTTTAACAAGATTGAATCTGGCGACCAGTGTTTCAACTGCAGGAAGAAAGATATCTACACTCACTGGAGGACAGGTAACGGCTCACCCGGATTTGAAGCAGACTATAGCGTCTACCTCGCTCAGTGCGGAAACCAGGTTAAAGTAGGTGTCACAAGAACCGACCGGTTAAGAAACCGGTGGTTAGAACAGGGCGCAGACTATGCAGTAGAGCTTTTCAGTAAACTTTCACCAGAAGAGGCTTTAGAAAAAGAGAAATATCTTTCCGAGAATGGCTTGAAAGAGCGTATAAGAAAAGAGAATAAAATCATTTCTGCAGAAAAAAACATTTTGGAAAATGAAATGCAGGAACACAGTTTAGAAGGAGATATAATAGATCTGAGTAACTCTATAAACTGTAACAGCTTTTTAAGAGATGGTGTGTTCCCTTCTCCCATAGAAAACGTTAAAGGGCAGATAATTTCAAACGGTAGAATATGTCTAGGTATAAGCTCTGGTAAAGTAGTTCAGAAATCTCGGCAAAAAGGATTAAGCGACTTCTAACAAAACCACTTCATCTTTTACAGTACTGAAAGTAAAACCAATTTAACTTGACCGACCCAAGTTATAGTTATGACGGACTTTGAAAGAGAGTTAGTACATGCGTTCAACAATTTTTTCGAAGATGAGGAGCTTTCAGGCATAGCTCATAGAAAGAAGCAGCATCGTTTCTCGTCCCAGCTATGTGATGTTCTCGTAGACTCTCCGCACGACATGTTTTACCTAGCTATAGAAAACAAGTCCGTTAAGACATCGAGCACAAACAAACTGTACTTCTCACAGCATTTCTCTGATACTAAGGACGGTCATCAGGTTGCAAGAATCTCTGATTTCCTAGATAGATCTGGTAGACAAGGATTTCTAGCTGTCGAACTTAAAAGAGGTCGTGGCAAGTCTAGAAAAGCCTACATGGTGCCATGGAAGATAGTTAGAAACCGTTTTGAAAACGATGAGACCGGGATCCATCTAGATGAGATAAAAGAGTATCCGGAAGTTCTTAGAGATTCAGAAAGCTACTCAGTTGCTCAGATATGCCAGAATCTTGAAATATAGAGTCTAGTCTTTAAACCTGTTAACAACTAAAACACAGATAGAATGGACAGATTTAAGCCTGATTCAGAAGAAGTCAATTATTTTGTTGTAGCTCTACTAGTTACAGCTGCAGCTTACACTACTTACTCAGGAACTTTCACATTAGAGAACAGTCTATTCTTTACAGCTGTAGCAGGCTTAGTGATTCTAACACGTGAACTAGGTCAAAGAACTATCGCACACTTCATGAAAGCTGATACAGAGCTACATCTCTCTGTTAAAGGATCTGTAGTAACTATTATAGGCGCCGTAGTAGCTTTTCTAACCCAGTTGCCGGTAATAATCTTATTCCCTGTCCACAACACGTTCTCAGTAACTAGTTACGAACACTGGGGAAGAGAAATTGACGCTATGTGGTCCAAAAGAGAGTATCAGTTGGTCTCAGGAGGTATATTAGCGCTTCTTATAGGCTGGCTTACAAGTTATCTTTTAGGTTACTCAACCATTGCACAGGCTTTTGCTCTTTTCGCACTGTTCCAGATGCTTCCATTCGACTACAGTAAAATACCTACAGGCAGACTGGATGGCTCCATAATTCTTAGAGTCAACGGTTTCCGATGGCTGATAATCTTCACAGCCATTCTGATTGCTTTAGCGCTTACAGTCTAATAACTGTTTTTATATTCAAGCCTAATTAAATCGGTTACATGCCTAAGATAAGTGTTGGAAGAGATCAAGATGATAGAGACGAGCACGGTCTAAAAGGTACCGGTATTATAGGAAAACACCTAGTTGGGGAGAGAGAGGAGGCGCATCAGGCAAATCCTATCTACTTTGACCTAGCACGCCCTCACGTAATGGGTGTATTCGGTAAGAGAGGTACCGGTAAAAGTTACTCTTTAGGAACTATAGCTGAAGAACTACAGACCTCAGATATCTCCGACAATCTTTCAACAATCATAATTGATCCAATGGGTATTTACTGGTCTATGAAACGTCCTAATGACCGCTCCATAACTATTTTAGAAGACTGGGATCTGAAGCCTGACGGCTTCGATGCCCAAGTCTATATACCTAAAGGTAAAGCCTCTGAGTTTGAAGAACAAGAGATGCCTTACGATGACACATTTACGTTGAAGCCTGGAGATCTAACAGCACAAGAATGGGCTATGGCATTCAACATCGATATAAGCTCTGAGAGAGGTATACTCTTGGAAAGAGTTATCTCAAAGCTCCAAGAAAACTACGGTAAAGACTACAGAATTGAACATATAATTAAAGGAGTTAGAAACTTCGATTTCTCAGAAGAAGTTCAGGAAGGCCTTGTAAACCGGTTTACCGCAGCACAGAACTGGGGTGTATTCGGAGAGGAGTCCTCAATAGACAAGTTTACTACTCGAGGAGAGCTTTCTATTGTTGACGTCTCTGTTTTCAGCGGTGCAAGCTCAGGATGGTCTGTAAGAGCCCTTATTGTCGCTTTACTTGCAAAAAGAATTCTGCGTAGACGTATGACCGCCAGAAGGATAGAAGAGATTGATGAGATGCAGAACATTTCAGAAAACGAAATGCCTATTACCTGGATGCTTATAGACGAGGCTCACGAGTTTCTACCTGCTGAAGGCGAAACACCTGCATCTAAGCCGCTCCTGAGATGGGTTAAGATCGGCAGAGAGCCAGGAGTATCTCTTGTACTGGCCACCCAACAGCCTGCAAAACTTCATCCTAACGCATTATCCCAGTGTGACATAGTTTTATCACATCGTCTGACCGCTAAACAGGATATTGACTCATTAGGAGAGATTATGCAGACCTATATGCGTCACGACCTGAAACATTACATCGATGCCTTACCAGATAAAGCTGGTACAGGACTTGTTCTTGACGACAACTCTGAGAGAATCTATCCTATACAGATGAGACCTAGAAAATCTTGGCACGCTGGAGGAACACCTGACGCATTTGATTAAAAATGAGTCTAATACAGGGAACCACCGTCGAATCAGTTTTGGAAGAGTTCTTATTCGCACCTATAAGATATCCCGAGTTTCTTCCAACACTTCTACCTATAATACTTGGTGCAGTAGTTATAGAACTGTATTTCGGAAAACATAAATCAGAAGATCTTGGATGGAATACTGCGGTCGGTAATGCAATTATCTGGACCACTACAGGCATAACACTGCTTATAACCTCTAATCCTTCTGGTAGCGCCCGTTATGCAGCTTACTTCCTGATACTTATCGGGGTATTTATCGGTTATATGAACTTCTTCCATAAATGGTCTGCAGAAGTAGCTTTCTTCATATCGTCGGCCGGTATAATCTATTCCTTAGCCTACGTAACAGTTGTAGTGGTGAAAACCGGTATGACAATAGATGAGACTGTTCTAAAGGCTGCAGCAATATTTATTGTCGCAGTAAACATAGTGTTCAAGATTATACAGGTATTTCAGAGACCTGCTCAAGACGAGATAGGTTTTCCACAGTAAAAACCTGATCGAGGTTTATGAATTTTCAACCCCAATATTAAACTATAATGGAGCTTCTGAAAATCGATGAGATAGAGTCAAGAACATACCAAGAAGTAATAGCGGCCTCATCAATCCAGGAAAATACGTTAGTAGTTCTACCTACAGGACTAGGTAAAACCGTTATTGCCGCGATGGTGGCTGCTAGAAAACTTGAGACAGGTAAAGTACTATTTCTAGCGCCTACAAAACCTTTAGTCGAACAGCATCTAAGAAGCTTCAAAAATTTTATAGATATCGATGAAGACGAGATGACTGTTTTAACAGGTAAGACCCGTCCAGACCAACGTTACAAGCTTTGGAAAGATAAGAAAGTCTTTTTTGCAACACCGCAAGTAGTTGAAAACGATTTAATCGCAGGCAAAGTACCTGTAGAAGAGTTTTCACTTGTAATTTTTGATGAAGCTCACAGAGCTACCGGAGAGTACAGTTATGTCTTTATCAGCGAGAAAATGAAGACCCACAAACTTGCTTTAACTGCTTCTCCAGGCGGAAGTAAAGAGAAAATTCTTAACGTAGGAGACAAGTTAGATATAGAGAACTTTGAAGTACGTACAGAAGACGATCCTGATGTTGAGCCATATATTGAAGATAGAGATATAGACTGGATAAACGTAAGTCTTGACAACCGTTTCGAGACAGCTAAAGAAAGCTTTGAGAAAAGTTACAGACAGCAATTACAGCAACTGAAGAAGCTTGGACAGCTGAACTCAACCTCGAACATACACAAAGGAGATCTATTGAAGCTACAGGGCAAAATAGGTTCAAAACTATCCAACAATAAAGAACCTAAACTATACAAAGCCATATCTGTTGTAGCTACTGCTTTGAAGATATCTCAGGCATTAGAACTCTTAGAGACTCAAGGAGTATCTCAGTGTTACAATTATATTTTAAGACTGGAGAAAGATGACTCTAAAGCAGCTAAAAGAGCTTTGAGCAATGAAGACTTTCAGAAAGGAAAAAGTATGGTTGAGTTCTTGAAGAAAAAAGGAGAAGAGCACCCTAAACTCGACAAGCTACGAGAGCTAATCGGGGATATGGAAGATGATGAGAAGGCATTAATATTCACAGAGTACAGAGACTCAACAGAGAAGATAGCTGAAGAGCTTAATACTGAAGGCTTGAATGCTGTAAAGTTTATTGGACAGCAAGGTGAAGCAGGTATGAGCCAGAAAAAACAGGCAGAAGTACTTCATGCATTTGAACAGGGGAAGTACAACGCAGTAGTCTCCACAAGTATCGGAGAAGAGGGACTTGATATACCTGCGGTAGACTATGTAGTTTTCTACGAACCTGTACCTTCCGGCATAAGAGATATACAGAGATCAGGACGTACAGGCAGACAAGAATCAGGGAAAGTCTACGTATTGATAGCTGAGAATACCCGAGATGAAGGCCATTACTGGTCAGCACACCATAAGAAAAAACGGATGAACAAAGTCCTAAATGAACTGAAAAACGAGGAAATAGAACGTAACAAGCAGAAAACACTTGAAGGATATGCAAATGAAGAATCAGAATCTGAAGACAAAGTAGAAGTTATTGCTGACGATAGAGAGAATTCTATTTCGAAAAAACTTTCAAAAATGGACTTAGTAGTTAATAAGGAGCGTTTGGAAGTATCAGATTTTATCGTTTCAGAGGATACTGCTGTTGAAAGGAAGAGCGACTCAGACTTTGTAGACTCCTTGATCGACCAAAGATTGTTTGAACAGATACAGGAGCTGAAGCAGTTTGACAATCCTATAATTATTATAGAAGGAGATGATCTCTATTCTCATAGGAAGATACATCCTAATGCTATTAGAGGTGCCTTAGCATCTGTTACCGCCGACTATAACATACCTATTATTTGGACTGATGACGAGAAAGAGACTGCGGAAATGTTAAGAGTTTTAGCAGAACGTGAACAGCAAGAGAAGGATAAAGACGTTGCTATTAGAGGGAATACTTACTCCAAATCTGATAAGGAGCTTCAAGAGTTTGTGGCTGCAGGGTTACCCGACGTGAACACCAAGCTGGCTGAAAGACTTCTGAAGGAGTTTAGTACCCTAGAGAGCGTCTTCACTGCTTCTGAAGAAGAGTTAAAAGATGTTGAGGGTATTGGAGACAAAAAAGCAGAAAAGATACTATCACTTCTTAAAAAAGATTACAATGAATAAAAAACCTTTAATAGTAGGTATAGATCCAGGGAATACTTCTGCAGTTGCAGCTTTTAATCTTAATGGAGATTTAGAGCTTTTGGAAAGTAAAAAAGAATTTTCAAACGATGAAATAATCACTCAGCTTATAAGTACAGGCAAAACTGTAGTAGTTGCCTCCGACAAGAAAAATATACCTTCAAAAGCAGATAAAGTGGCTCGATCTCTTGGCGCAAGAAAGTTCGAACCTCTAAAAGACCTCAGTGCAGAGAGAAAAGAAAAAATAGGTAAAGGAGATAACTCACACGAAGTAGATGCATATGCCTCTGCTTTATACGCTTATAACTCTCTTAACTCTGAAATAAGAAAGATTAAGCGCTACGCAGACCAAAACGAAGAATATATTGGAGATGTAGCGAAAAGATACTTCTCAGAAAACCGGCTTGAAAAGTAAGAATACACCGAAACTAAATTAGATAAGCAGAGTCTTAATCAATAATAAATGGTTGAGATTGATGAGAGAAGGCTTAGAGAAACCTCTTTTTTCCTATTGAAGCTTCTTTTAGCTGGAGCAGTGTTTCGAGCAGTAATATTTCTTAATCCTGATACCTACCTAATTCAGAGCTATCTTGCAGAGATAACGAAACAGACCGTAAATTTTATGGGTTTAGGACTTGAAAGAGACGGCATATTTCTTTTGGGAGACGGCAAAAGCTTTGTTGTTGATCAAGACTGTTTAGGATGGAAATCTATGTCAGTTTTTATTGCGTTGATCTTTGCATCAGCAGATAATTTTCTAAAGAACTGGAAAACAGTTCTAACAGGTCTATTAATACTTTCTCTAGCTAACTTGTTACGCGTAGTTTCAACAGTTTACCTAAGTTACATAGGAGTTATTTCTTTTGATCTAATACACAACTTTCTTTGGCAGTGGGGTCTAAGCCTCATAGTTTTAGCTGTCTGGGTTTACTGGCTTAAAAACGTTCAAAAACCGTAGGAGAGCGTTTTAAGAATATCTTTAAATAAAAGAAAAAAGTAAGTCAAGTTATGATGAGAAAAGGAATTTCGCCTTTAATTGCAGCGGTACTACTTATCGCATTTACAATGGCTATTGCATCAATTTTCGCTCAATGGGCTCCAGAACTAATGGAGGACGCCCAAGGAGACACCTCTGAACAGGCAGCAGCAATTCAAGACTGTTCACAAATCAACATTGAGGTAACTAACGTTGACGAAGACTCTCAGGAAGTGACAATGAGTCAGACAGCTGGTCAAGCAGGAGCAGGAGAAGTAACAATCTCATGGTTCTTTGATGACGGTGGACCAGTACAGACCACATACTCACTTGGAGGAGAAACTGAAGAAGAACTTGAAAACACTCCAAGAGAAAGCGTTTCAATCAACCCTAACGAAGATGATGGTGAAGAAGTTAACGGACAGACTATTACAATCTCAGGAGACATTGACACTGCTGAAGGATTAGAAGAAGTAAGCCTCGATCCTGTAGACTGTGAAGGAGCATCAACAGCTTCTTGGTCTAGCTAATTGAGCATAGAAAGCCAAACATTTCAATTTCTTTCTTTTTATCTTTCTGTAAAAGTCTTTTTATTCAGGTCTCTCTAATCTTGAATTGATGTCCGGAGAAGTATCCGAAGAAGTCAGTAGAGAGAAGCTTGAAAGAGAGCTTCAAGGTATAGAAGACGCTATTGAAGAGATGGAGGAACGTATCCAGGAGATTGAGGACAGAGATATGATGGCTCAGCTTGAGTCAATGTCTCTTAAAGATGAGGTCCAAGAAGTAGAAGAACTTCTCAACCATATGGACCGTGAGGAGTTAGAAAGACGTCTAAACATGGTTGAACAGATAAAAGAAGAGTACCAGGAAGGAAAGGTGCATGAAAAACTTGAATATCTCTATCAGCAGATAAAAGATATTCGGGAAGAAGGCGTAGAAAACATAGAGGGAGACGCTTCAGACTACAGTAAAAAACTGGAAGAGTTAGAGAACCGTATTTCTGAACTGGACGGAGACTCTGAAGGCGAGATGCCTGCTAAGTATAAGAGAGCTGTTAAGTCCAACTATAACGAACTTCAAAGTCTTAAGGAAAAGATTGAAGATCTTGAAGATTCTAAAGAGTTAAAGTCGCGTGTTAAAGAGCTTGAAAAAATAAAGGACCGGATTAAAGAGATTGATGAGACAGGAGAAGTAATATTTGTTGAAGACGAGGATATAGAAGATACTGATAAAACGGAAGACAGTCTCTCTCATATAGAGTTCGACTTGAAAGCCGTGAAATCAAGAATTTCTTCCTTAGAGAAAGGAAAAGTTTCCGGAAAAATAGATAAAACAGATTTAAGAGACTTAAGAAGACGTTTAAAGAAACTTGAGCGTTCTAAAAACAATTCTAAAGAGCTTGAAGCTTTCAAAAAAGATATTGAGCAGAAGGTAAGACGTGCTGAAGAAAAAACAGTATCTGAAGAAGAATTAGACAAGCAAATAAATCAGATACAGGAAGAAATGGACAATAAGATAAGGAAACTAGACTCCGAGCTCAATAGAGCTGTAGACAACGGAGAAGAGAGAATAAAGAACCTTGAAGACATTGTAGAAGAAAATTTTCTGGACAATGTTGAGGAAACAGAACCCAATCTTTCCGATAGAATAGAGACCTTATCTAGTATAGTAGTAGACAACCAGGACCACATCAAAAATCTCGAATCGGATATAGATAATATAACCGAACAAGTTGAAGAACGAGAAAAAGTAGCTAATCGACAGTCAGAGCTTCCTAACCCTACAGCAGTTGTTAGCGAAGAAAAGTTTGAAGCTTTAAAGAAGGAAGTCGAAGATAAGAACGAAAGTAAACTAGAGACTCTTGAAAGAAAGATCGACAACTTAGCAGAACACGTCTTGGCCAACCAAGAAAAGTTACACGAGTTAGAGGCTAAGGAAGAACTTGATAGTAGTTCTTCAGAACGAAATGATGTAACTATAGTTAGTTAATCAGAAAGATAAGCCATTCTATTCCGCCGCCATATAATAGAGTAATTAATAACGCTACAGGAAATACGGGTATAAACCGGACACCTTCTTTTATTACAACTTTATCAACTTCTAAAGAACTTATTTCTTCTTGTGTGATTCCTTTAACTTTCCCTCCTTTTTCCTCGTCTTTAGCCAATACTTCTCCTCCTTCGAGCTCGGATACAGCTACTTCTTTTGACATCAAATCGTTTTCAATGTTCTTTATGAACCTATAAAGGAAGATAAAAGACACAAGTAGAACAAAGTATGTCAAGCCGTTAAAGTTTCCTGTATATACTCCTAAACCCGATACCAGTCCTGCGATTATTATTTCGATAGTTATACGAAACTCTTGCTGTTTTATATCGCTCCAAGTTTTACTCCACACCTGTTTGTTTTGCATAGACTTGTAGAATGCAAATAAAAGCGTGTAGAAAAGGCCTACAAACATTATGTTAATGAACAAATTGACAGCATGCATTATATCCGGTCCTGCAAATCCGTAGGGAGCCGCAAAACCTAGTACACTCATAGCGAAGGCATCAGCTCCTCCCCACATCCCTAGGAAGTAAAGCGTCCATCCGTAGATTGAGAACATTATACCTATTCCTAAAGACCAGATTAAGGGTTCTCCAAGAGCGTTTAGCCAGGTGAAAGGTGATTCTATTAGCAGAAAAGTATTAGAGAGTGTTTGGAAGTCTATTCCTGTCTGGTATGATGCGGCAGCATGTAAGGTAACTCCTACTACTACTCCTATAATAGATAGCCAGTCTGGTACTTCTGTAGTCTTAAAATCTGATATTGCGGCAACAAAAAGAACTGTAAGGGAAGAATGTAGGAAAGAGTTAGCAGCATGATAGTCTTT
>LKMJ01005576.1_pt1 | contig 11862 bp, 10 predicted proteins | sample 643391 | NCBI WGS metagenome assembly LKMJ01 (sample SAMN04112250, study PRJNA286221) | soda lake metagenome | biome: soda lake; feature: Kulunda Steppe; material: water; isolation source: sample PL-Br10 brine of Picturesque Lake | place: Russia: Kulunda steppe | collected 2010-07
GAGGCCGACAACATCCCTCTGATCCGCCACATCGCGCGCAAGGGCCGCCCGGTGATCATGTCCACCGGCATGCAGAGCATCGAGACCCTGCGCGCCAGCGTGGAGATCCTCGACGGCGCCGGGATCGACTACGCGCTGCTGGAATGCACCAATCTCTACCCCTCGCCGCCCGAGATCGTCTCGCTGCGCGGCATCGCGGATTTGCGCGCGGCGTTCCCGAACGCGGTGGTGGGGTTTTCGGATCATTCCATCGGCCCGGAGATGGCGCTTGCCGGGGTGGCACTCGGCGCCGCGATCGTGGAGCGTCACTTCACCGACACGCGCTACCGCGCCGGCCCCGACATCGCCTGCTCGATGGACCCCGCCGAGCTCAAGCACCTCATCGAGCGCGCCCGCGAAATCCACATCGCCGCAACGAACCCCAAGCAGCGCTCCGCCCCCGAGGAAGCCGTCTACCGCTTCGCGCGCGCCAGCGTCGTCGCCGACCGCGACCTGCCCGAGGGCCATGTCATCACCGAGCCCGACATCTGGGCCCGCCGCCCCGGCTCGGGCGAGATCGCGGGCTTCGAGTTCGACGCGGTGCTCGGCCGCCGCCTCACCCGCGCGGTGACGCGCAACACGCAGCTGCGCTGGGAGGATCTGGCGTGACGGGTGCGATCCACGCGCGGCTGCAACGGTGGAACAAGCGGCGCAGGCTCTATCGGCGGATGCGCCGTCTGATCCGGGAGGCGGGGCGCGGGAGGGGGGCCTCGATCGTGCTCACCGGGCTGCCGCGGATCGGGAAGTCAGTGGTCGCGCAGCGGTTCTGCGCGCGGCACGGCTATGTGCACGTCCCGCTGGACTCCGCGCTGACCTATCTAAAGCTGCTCGACGACGACGATGCGCGCTATCGCGCGCGGCTGCGGCTGGTGGACTGGCTCCTTCGGCGGGGGCCGAAGGGGCTGTGCATCGAGGGCTCCGACCTGCATGCAGGCTTCCCTCGCTACCGCGAACTCGTCGCCCGGCGCAGCGCCGGGGAGGCGGGGGCGGGTTGCAACCTCTCGCTGCCCGAGGGAGCGCTGCGCGATCTGGCGAACCGGGTTGGCGGGCGGGGTGCGGCGCTGTTCGTTGCCGGCTGCTGCGACAGTCCCGAAGCGAAGGGGCGCGCGCTGCACGAGTACCGCGCCACGGGCCAGTGCCACACCAGCAACAAGTTCGACGATGCGCAGACCGACCATCTGGCGGATATCATCGTCGCCCTCAGCCGCGATTACGCGCGTGAATGCGCAGCCACCGGAGTGCCTTTTCTAGACATATCATCCGTCGATTTCGACGACGCGATCGATCTGTCCGTGGCGCGGATCACGGGCGCCCTGAGAGCGGGCGTCGCAGACAATTCGGCGGCGTGGGCGGCGCGCCCGCGCCGCGCGGCGCCATGAGCGGCGCGCTGACACTGGCGAATCTCGGCGTCTGGCTGATCAATCTCGACCGCGCCGAAGCGCGGCGCGCGACGATGGCGGAGCGACTCGACGCGCTCGGGCTCGATTGGACCCGATTTCGCGCCGTGGATGGTGCCGCCGAGGCCGACCAGCTCGCCGGGACCTACGACGGCGCCGCCTATGCGCGCCACATGGGCCAGGAGATCCTGCCCGGCAAGATCGGCTGCTATCATTCGCATCTCGGGGTCTGGAACGCGCTCACGGACTCCGATCACGCCGCCGCGCTGATCCTCGAGGACGATGTCATGTTCCATGACGATTTTCTCGAGGCGCTCGGCACCGCACTTGCCGCCGCCGATCACTGGGACACGCTGCGGGTCTGCGCGACGCGGGCGAAATTCCCGGTCACCCAGGCGCATCTCGGCCGATACCGACTTAACGCCTATCTTGGCCGCTTCACGGGCAACGGCGCCTATCTCGTCAAGCGGGACGTGGCCGAGCGGCTGTTGCCCGGCTTCCTGCCGATGACGCGCGCTTTCGAGTACGAACTCGGCCGCTATTTCGCACATGACTACCGGCAATTCGGGCTCGAACCGTTCCCCAGCCATATCGAGGATAGTGGCGAGAGCCAGATCGTCGGGCGCGCCAATGCCGGTATCCGCCGCCTGCGCGGGCTGCGCCGATTACCCTATTACGGCGAGAAGATCGGCAACTATGCCCGGCGCGCGGCCTACCTGGCGCGAACGGGGCGGCTCCGGCTCGCTGCTACTTGATGTCGTAGTCGCTCGAGAAGCGAGAGAGATAGGCCGCGATGCGGTGCCTTCGGCGCCATGGTTTCGGGGCATTCACGACCCGCGAGGCCCCGTTGCGAAGGCTGCGTCTGATTTGCCCGGTCAGGCCTCCACCCCAGAACGCGTCTTCGCGCGCCCGGTTGGCCGCAAGCGTCTCTGGCCAGTGCTCGGCGAGGAAATCTCGATAGATGCGGCGGTATTTCTCAGGCACCTTGTCGCGCGGATCGAACCATGGCTTGTTGGGACCGATGAAATGGGTCAGCCGCCGGGGCGATGCCTTTGGATCGGGTGGGTCGAGCGCATAGACCTGCCAGTTCCATACCGGCGGAAGCTCGGTCCAGTCGTCATGCAGCGCGAGATTGAGCATGGTCTGGTCTTGGAACACCCGCACGAAGCCAAGCTCGCGCCACATCGCCATCGAGCGGTTGAAGACGTCTGCCTCGGCAAACCGTGCCGCGTCCATGAGCAGCATACCGGAGTTGAAATACCGGCGATGCGGCAATGCCATGGCGACCTGATCGCGTGTCAGCTTGTCCGGATCATACCATTGCTGTGCGTCGAGCACGGCTCCCACTGGCTTGCCATGAAGGGGCAGGTCGAAAATCTCGCCGAGCCCGTCGCGATGCGCGAGCACGTCGCAGTCGATGTAGAGGATGCGCTCGTAATCCCCGCCCAGCACATCGGCGAGCGCGAAACGCAGATAGGTCGTCGGCGAGAACCGGTCGCGCACCGGCAGATCGGCGAAGGCGTCGCCCACCTCGACGTTGCACAGCCGCAGATCCAGCCCGTCGAGCGAGTCAGACAGCTGGAGCGGCTCCGGGCTGCACAGCACGATGTCGAAATCGTGCTCGGGGTTCGTCTGCACGATCGAATGCGCCGCGCAGGTCGCATAGGGGGCGTAGGCCTGATCCGCGCAGAGCACGACGGCATTGCTGTGCCGCGCCGGGCGGCTCGATGAGGTCAGAATGGCCGTCTGCACAGTAACACCCCACGCTATACGTTGCCGACCGCCTACGACGGAAACTCGATTACCGCAATCAAGAAGGCGCATCGTTGCACAGCGGGGCACGCACGCTTACGCTTTTCCTTCGCGCGCCGGCGCATAACACGGCACACAGACCAATAAACGGAGGCCCCATGCCCGGCGTGATCACCCTTCATGACGATCACTTCGTTGCCCGCGGCGGAAAACGCAAAGTCTTTCATCACCCGCTCCTGCCCGATCGGCTCATAAAAGTGATGCGCTCCGACCGAGTGGCACGACCAAAGCCATCCAAGGACACTTTCCTGCGCCGCTTCGCCCGCCCACTGTGGCGCGAATATCGCCGATTCGGCCCCTATCAGGAGTGGTACCGAGAGCATGAGGAATACATTAGCATCATAAATCGTATTGGCCGCATTCCCGACTTCGTCGCAGGTTATCATGGCTTCGTGGAGACGAATCGCGGACCTGGTCTGGTGGTCGAGAAAATCACTGACCCCGACGGGAGGGTTGCGCCGACGCTTCGCAATGTATTGCACTGGCAGGGCCAGGGAGAGCCACTTGCCACGCTCGTGGAAGAATTCTTTGATGAGGTAGTCGAGGCTGAGGCAATCCTGAAGGACATGACGCTGAAGAATTTCGTGCTCGCCGGAGGCTCGGGTGGAGGGCCCCGGCTCGTCGCGGTGGATGCACTTTCGGATCCGACGGTCCTGCGGATCAAGACACGCTCGCGGTTCGCATACCGTCGCTGGGCTGCGCGGCGCCGACGCGACTTGCTTGCACAAATCGGCGATGCGCGCGTTGCGTTCGCACCCCCGTCCATGTCCGAGGGAGGTTGAAGGGCTCGCGCCCGGCTCCTGAACCCGGGCTTGAAGCGCGCGGCCGCGCGCCGCTAAGAGGGGCCGGGCAGTCAGGGGGCGCCATGGGCCGCCAGATCCTTTTCGTCACCGGCACGCGCGCCGATTTCGGCAAACTCGAGCCGCTTATCGTGGCGGCGCGTGACCACGGCTTTCGGGTATCGGTCTTCGTGACAGGCATGCACATGATGGAGCGTTACGGGCGCACCAAGATCGAGGTGCACCGAACCCCCGGCGTCGAGGTGTTCGAGTTCCTCAACCAGCGCCCCGGCGATCCGCAGGACATGGTGCTCGCCAAGACCGTGCTCGGCTTTTCCGATTTCCTCGCCGAGCAACGCCCCGACCTCGTCGTGGTGCATGGCGACCGGGTCGAGGCGCTGGCCTGCGCGCTCGTGTGCGCGACGAACTACATCCGCTGCGCGCATGTCGAGGGCGGCGAGGTGTCGGGCACGATCGACGAGATCTTCCGCCACTGCAACACCAAGCTGGCCCATGCGCATTTCGTCAGCTCCGAGGGCGCGCGCACGCGGGTGATGGCGCTGGGTGAGCCGGGCGCGGCGGTGCATTCCATCGGCTCGCCCGAACTCGACAAGCACGGCGCGACGTCGGGTGTGACGCTCGACGCGGTGCGCGCGCGCTATGACATCCCCTTCGCCGAATACGGCATCGCCATCTTTCACCCCGTCACCTCCGAAGCTGCACGCATGGGCGAGCAGGCCGCCGCGCTCTTCGGCGCGCTCCAGGACTCGGGGCGCGATTTCGTGGTGATCCTGCCCAACAACGACCCCGGCGCCGATGCGATCATCGCGCAGATCGAGGCGTTGCCGGCGGCGCGGTTTCGCGTCATCCCCTCGATGCGGTTCGCGCATTTCTCCGAGCTTATGAAGAACGCGGCCCTTGTGGTGGGAAATTCCTCCGCCGGGGTGCGCGAGGCGCCGTTTCTCGGCGTGCCCAGCCTCGATATCGGCACCCGCCAGACCAACCGCGCCGCCGCCCCCTCGGTCCACCATCTCGCCGCGCCCGACCCCGACGCGATCGCGGCGTTCCTCGCGGATGCGTGGGGCCGCAGGCACGCGCCGCACACGGCCTTCGGCGAAGGCCGCGCGGCAGCGCGCTTCGTCGAGGTGCTCCGCGATCCGGCCTTCTGGGCGCAGCCGCTGCAAAAGACCTTCACCGATGGCTGAACCGCCCGGCGCGGCGCTGCGACTCTGGCTCACGGCGATGGCCGGAGCCTCCCCGCTGGCGCGCTGGCACCTGCGCCGCCGCCGCGCACGCGGCAAGGAGGACCCGCGGCGCATGCACGAAAAGGAGGGCATCGCGAGTGCCCCGCGCCCGGAGGGTCCGCTCGTGTGGATGCACGCGGTCGGGGTGGGCGAGGTGCTCGCCCTGCCCGCGCTCGCCGCGGCCATGCGCGATCAGCACCCGGCACTCGCGGTCCTGATCACCTCCTCGTCGCGCCGCGCCGCCGAGGCACTCGCCCCCAACCTGCCCGCCGGGATGATCCACCAATACGCGCCGCTGGACGCAACGCCCTTCGTCGCGCGGTTTCTGGAGCATTGGCGTCCGGATCTCGCGGTCTGGGCCGAGCGCGATCTGTGGCCGGGGCTGGTTTTCGCGGCCGACCGGCGCGGCGTGCCGCTCGCGATGGTCAATGGACGGCTCACCGACGCTTCGGCGCGCGCCAAGGGGTGGGCGGGCGGGCTCTACGGCGACCTCCTGGCGCGGTTTTCGCATATCGGCGCGCAGGATGCCGCCTCGGCGGATCGCTTCCGCCGGCTCGGTGCGCGCGCGGTGACGGTCTCGGGCCCGCTCAAGGCCGGGGCCGCGCCGCTCAAAGATCAGCCCGCCGCCCGCGCCCGGCTCGCCGCGGCGCTCGCGGGGCGGCGGATCTGGGTGGCGGCCTCGACCCATCCCGGCGACGAACCCGCCATCACCGAGGCCCAGCGCCGCCTCGCCGGGGCGGGCGCGCTGCTCGTGGCCGCGCCGCGCGACCCGGCCCGCGCCGGTTCGGTGGCGGCGACGCTCGACGCGGCCGGTCTCGTCTCCAAGCCGCTCGGGCCGGACAATGCGCTTCCCGAACCCCCCTTTGATGCGCTTGTGATCGGCGAGATGGGCCAGCTCGGCCTCTGGTTTCGCCTCGCGGAGGCGGCCTTCATCGGCGGCTCGATCGCGCAAACCGGCGGCCACAACCCCTACGAGCCCGCGCGGCTCGACTGCGCGGTGCTGCACGGGCCCAACATCGCGAATTTCGCGCAGGACTACGCCGCCTTTCACGCCGCCGGCGCGGCGCGCGAGGTCGCGGATGGCGCGGCGCTGGCCGACGCGCTCAAAGACCCGGCGCTTGCCGCCATGATCCCCGCCGCCGCCGAGCTGGCCGGCGCAGGACGCGCGGCGCTGCAGGTCGAGGCCGCACGGCTGCTCGACCTGATGCCACGCGGTGCGGATGGGCGTTTGCGCGGCGCGGCCGGGCCGGATTAGGCTCGACGCGAAGGAGGCACCGATGGAGCTGATGGACATCACCGTTAACTGCCCCTCCGCCGAGGTGGCCGACCGCATCGCCGATGCGCTCATCGAGGCGCGGCTGGCGGCGTGCACCAATCGCCTTGCCGAAGTCGAGAGCCGCTATTACTGGCAGGGCCGCGTCGAGGCGGCGCGCGAGGTGCCGCTGCTCGTGCATACGCGCGCCGATCTTTTCGACGCCGTCGAGCGCGTGGTGCGCAGCCATCACCCCGACGAGACGCCGAGCATCCTCGGCGTGGCGGTGGCGCGGGCCAATGGCGACTATGCGCGGTGGCTCATCAATGAGACCAAATGAAAAGAACCCCGCCGGAGACCGGCGGGGCAAGGTGGGCCCGCGGCGGGTGCGGGCCTCGGCGTGCTTGTCGAGGGAAACTCAGCTTGGGCGGTCAGCGACCTCGTCGCGGATCTGCTGACGCAGCAGGTCGATGGGGATGAGCTTGCCGTCGCGGCGGAACTGCCAATAGGTCCAGCCGTTGCAGGACGGCGCCCCTTCGAGCGCGGCGCCGACCTGGTGGATGGAGCCGCGGTGATCGGCGGTGGCCAGCGAGCCGTCCGCGCGCACCCGGGCGGGCTGACCGCGCGGTGAGACGAGCACCTCGCCGGGGCGCAGCATCCCGCGCTCGACGAGGGTGCCGAAGGGGATGCGCGGCGCCGCGCGCTTGGAGACCGTCACCTCCAAAGCCTCGGCGCCCACGGGGCGGACCTTGGCAATGCGCGCCTTGGCCAGCTTGCGGTATTTCGCCTCGCGCTCGATGCCGACGAAGTGCCGGCCCAGCATCTTGGCGACCGCGCCGGTGGTGCCGGTGCCGAAGAACGGGTCGAGCACGACATCGCCGGGATTGGTGGTGCCGATCAGGATGCGGTGCAGCAGGCCCTCGGGTTTTTGGGTCGGATGCGCCTTGGCGCCGGCCTCGTCCTTGAGCCGCTCGCCGCCAGTGCACAGCGGCAGCACCCAGTCCGAGCGCATCTGCGTGCCCTCGTTGAGCGCCTTGAGCGCCTCGTAATTGAAGGTGCATTTCGCGCCTTCCTCGCGCGCCGCCCAGATCAGCGTCTCATGCGCGTTGGTCAGCCGCTTGCCGCGGAAATTGGGCATCGGGTTCGACTTGCGCCAGATCACGTCGTTGAGGATCCAGTAGCCCGCATCCTGCAACGCGGCGCCCACGCGGAAGATGTTGTGATAGGAGCCGATCACCCAGATCGCGCCCCCCGGCCGCAACACGCGCCGCGCCGCCGCAAGCCAGGCGCGGGTGAAGGAGTCATAGGTCTCGAAGCTCGCGAAGTTGTCCCAGGCATCGTTGACGGCATCGACGCGGCTGCCCTCCGGGCGGTCGAGATCGCCGCGCAGCTGCAGGTTGTAGGGCGGATCAGCGAAGACGAGATCGACGCTGGCTTCGGGCAGCCCGTTCATCACCTCGATGCAGTCGCCCCCAAGAATGCTGTCGCGCGGCAGGGCCCCGGCCCCCGGTTTCGTCGTCACGCTCATCTGTGCCCCTCGATCCCTGCGCTTGATGCGTCTCGCTGCTCGACAGGCACCGTGCGCGAAAGGCGAATCGTCGTCAATTTCTTTTTTGAATCAGCGCGTTATTCAATTTTCTTGATACAATATGTTGCGCAGGGTGCGGAATGAACGCCTATGATGTGGGGTCGGCCCCATATCTTGGAGGGCGCGGCGGTGTTCGGCCGTGGGGTAGCCTGCATTGCGCGCCCAGCCATAGCCGGGATGGGCGGCGGCGAGATCCGCCATGAGCGCGTCGCGCGCCACCTTCGCGAGAATCGACGCCGCGGCGATCGAGAGCGCGCGCCCGTCCCCGCCGGTGATGCATTGCGCCGCACAGGGCAGCCAGCGCGGCAGCCGGTTGCCATCGATCAGCAGATGGTCGGGCCGCAGCGGCAGCGCGGCCACGGCGCGGCGCATGGCGAGATGGCTCGCCCGCTCGATATTGAGCGCGTCGATCTCGGCCGGGGCGGCCGCACCCAGCGCCCAGACCGAATCGCCGCGCAGCAGCGCGGCGAGGGCGCGGCGGCGCGCCGGGCTCAGCCGCTTCGAATCGGCGAGCCCCTCCGGCACGGCGCAGGGGCGCAGGATCACCGCCGCCGCCATCACCGGCCCGGCGAGCGGCCCCCGCCCGACCTCGTCGATCCCCGCAATGCGGCGCGCGCCGCCCGCGAAGGCGGCGCGCTCGAAGCTGTCATCGGGGCCGGGGCGGCGCATGGCGCCCCTTCAAGCGCGCTGCGCCGCCCCGCGCAAGTGCCTAGGGATTCGCGGGCGCGTTCTGCGGCGCCGGATTGGCCGGCGACTCCGCGTCGACATCGGCGGGCGCGCCGCTGCCCACGGCCTTTTCCTTGAGCTCGCGGAACTTGTCCGACATCCCTTCGAGCCGGTTTTCCCATTCCGGATTCGGAGTCTGGCCCTCGATGGCCTTGAAGAAGGTCTGCATCAGGCAGGCGACGGCAAAGGGCTCGAGGAACGCCGCCTTCACCGACCAGGCGAGGATCAGCGCGAACACCACCCCCGCCGCCGACCAGCCGCCGGGGAAGAAGTTCGCGATCGCCGCCGCCGGGGCGAGCACGATCAGGAACACGATCGCCGCGAGCCCGTAGACGAACACCGTGATCCAGGCCGCGTTGATCAGCATCGGCTTGTAATTCTGCCCGTAGAGCACCAGCGCGGTGCGCGCCGACTGCCACGGATTATCCGACTGGGTGCGGATGTTGTAGGCGAGGATGACCTCGTCGATGAAGCCCACTGCCACGCGCAGGAAGGCGCGCAGGATGGTCACGAGCTGCTTCGCGCCGGGGATCGGAAGCACCGTGAAGATGCCGCGGATGAGTCCCGTGATCGCCTTGAGAACGCCCCTGATGAGCTGATCGACGGCGAACAGGATGCTCGCCTCGCCGAAGCGCTTGGTGACCTCGGCGCGGGCATAGCCGATCTGCGAGCGGCCTTCGGGGATGGGCTCTTCGTCGATCAGCTTGACGAGCACGGCGATATGGCCTGCCTTGACGATATAGAGCAGGTATTCGCGGATCCAGTACATCACCAGCCCGACGATCCCGAACCCGATCGCGCCGCCCCAGAAGGTCGACATGGCGCGAAAGCCGTCATCGCCGAGCCCGCCGATGCCCCAGCCGATCCCCGCGCCGGTGCCGGTGACGAAGAGATAGGCGAAGGCGGCCCCGAAATAGACCGCGATTCGAAACAGCACGAAGGGGAGGGTGCGCATCAGGAGCCGAAAAGACAGCCCGATCGAGAAATTCCACATATGTGCCTCGCGTTTCGCTGTTCGCGGCCGTTTGCCACAGGGTAGATTCCATATCTTCGGCCTCGCACGCAATAGCTGAAGCGCGTGAGGCAGCGCACGCATTTGGCGAAAGCTCAAATGTTGAGGTTGCGAAGTTTCATGCTTGAAGCAAGCCGGGGAGGCTGGCAGGATGCCGTCAACGCAATGCGGGAGAGACGCCATGAAGGTACTGGTGATCGGCGGCGGGCCGGCCGGGCTCTATTTCGGGATCTCGATGAAGCTGCGCGACCCCGCGCACGAGGTCGCCGTCGTTGAGCGCAACCGCCCCGACGACACCTTCGGCTGGGGCGTGGTACTCTCGGACGAGACGCTCGAGAACATGCGCCGCAATGACCCGGTGAGCGAGCAGATCATCCGCTCGCATTTCGCCTATTGGGACGACATCGCCGTTGTGCAGGACGGGCACCGCACCGTCTCGAGCGGGCACGGTTTCTGCGGCATCGGGCGCAAGCAGCTCCTGCTCGACCTGCAGGGGCGCGCGCGCGAGCTCGGTGTCGACCTGCAGTTCGAAACCGAGATGGAAGACATCCATGCCGCGATGCGCGAGTACGACATCGTCGTCGCCGCCGACGGACTCAACTCGAGGACGCGCAAGACCTTCGAGGAGCATTTCCGCCCCGAGATCGACCTGCGCCGCAACAAGTTCGTCTGGCTCGGCACGCACCAGAAATTCGACGACGCCTTCACCTTCATTTTCGAGAAAACCGAGCATGGCTGGGTCTGGGCGCATGCCTACCAATTCGACGCCGACACGGCGACCTTCATTGTCGAGTGCTCGGAGGAGACCTGGGCGGCGCATGGCTTCGGCGAGATGAGCCAGGAGGAGACCTGCCGCGCCTGCGAACGCATCTTCGCGGATCATCTCGGCGGGCACGCGCTGATGTCGAATGCGAGCCATCTGCGCGGCTCGGCCTGGCTGAACTTCCCGCGCGTGCTGTGCGAGAAGTGGTATCACGAAAATGTCGTGCTTCTGGGCGATGCCTCGGCGACGGCGCATTTCTCGATCGGCTCGGGCACCAAGCTGGGGTTGGAGTCGGCCGTCGCGCTTGCCGATTTCGTCAATTCCGAGGCGGAGCTCGAGACCGCCTTCAGCCGCTACCAGGAGGAGCGGCGCACCGACGTGCTGCGGCTGCAATCGGCGGCGCGCAACTCGACGGAGTGGTTCGAGGAGGTCGAGCGCTATCTCGAGATGGACCCGGTGACCTTCAACTACTCGCTGCTCACCCGCTCGCAGCGCATCAGCCACGAGAACCTGCGCGAACGCGATCCGAAATGGCTCGAAAGCGCGGAGGCCGCGTTTCAGCGCCGCGCCGGGGTCTCGGACAATGCGCCGGTGCGCCGGCCGATGTTCGCGCCCTACCGGCTGCGCGACATGGAGCTGAAGAACCGCCTCGTCGTCTCGCCGATGGCGCAGTACAAGGCCGAGGATGGCCGGCCCACCGACTGGCATCTCGTGCATCTGGGCGAGCGCGCCAAGGGCGGCGCCGGGCTCGTCTATACCGAGATGACCTGCACCAGCCCCGAGGGCCGCATCACGCCGGGCTGCCCGGGGCTCTACGCGCCCGAGCACGAGGCCGCCTGGACGCGCATCGTCGAATTCGTCCACGCCGAGACCGACGCGAAGATCTGCTGCCAGATCGGGCATTCGGGGCGCAAGGGCTCGACGCAGCTCGGCTGGCAGGAGATGGACGCGCCGCTGCCCGAGGGCAACTGGCCGATCATCTCCGCCTCGGCGATCCCGTGGTCCGAGCGCAACCAGACCCCGAAGGCCATGGACCGCGCCGACATGGACCGGGTGCGGGATGAGTTCGTCACCGCCACGGAGGTGGCGGCGCGGGCCGGTTTCGACATGATCGAGCTGCACGCCGCGCATGGCTACCTTATCTCGAGCTTCATCTCGCCGGTCTCGAATATCCGCGAGGACGAATACGGCGGCAGCCTCGAGAACCGGATGCGCTACCCGCTCGAGGTGTTCGCGGCGATGCGCGCGGC
>LKMJ01005577.1_pt1 | contig 11861 bp, 14 predicted proteins | sample 643391 | NCBI WGS metagenome assembly LKMJ01 (sample SAMN04112250, study PRJNA286221) | soda lake metagenome | biome: soda lake; feature: Kulunda Steppe; material: water; isolation source: sample PL-Br10 brine of Picturesque Lake | place: Russia: Kulunda steppe | collected 2010-07
CATCTCTCTCTCTCTCTCTCTCTCTCTCTCTCTCTCTCTCCCTCCCTTTTTCTCTCTCTCTCTCCCCTCTCTCTATCTTACACACGCACATCACTCTCATGTGCCGTCTCATCAACATACAATACATACGCACACAATCATGCACGTAATCCCACCCACACACTCGATTGTCAGATGCCAGTCGCTCACCTGCATGCCACCCCATCACAGGCCCTGACCAAGCGCCAGCAGAAGAGCCCAACCTGGTGGAAGAGAAAGCAGCAGGACTTCTCAGGCGGCCCGATCAAGCGCTCCTGCGTGCACACCCTCACGTTAGGTGAGCCCAGGACAGGCCTTCATAGCAGCTGAAAGAAGAAAGAAAACAACGTAGGCGGTGGAACAGTGGGTGGTCCGACAGTGGGTTGGCTAAAGTCACCATCCTGGCCGACACTTTGTCTGCAGTCACCCCGTTGCACGTGTGCCACAAGTGGGGGCGCTGAATGGGCTGGGGCAGAGGGGAGCTTGTGGCAAGTGATTCCCTGCGCGCTGCCCACTGCGCAGCAGCGTTTGAGGTGCGCGGCTCACACACATGTAGCCTCAAAGACACGCAGCCGCAGCCGCAGCCGCAGCCATGCCCTTGTAAGCGCAGCAGAGTCTGGCACCTTGCGCGATTGAGGGCCTTTTAACAAACCCCTTACTCTTTCAATCCACATGTCATGCCCGCTACCGCGCACACCTGCCCAGAAGCTTATGCCCCTCTCACCTGCCCCCCAAAGCACGCCTGCCAGGCAAGTTGATCATGCTCCTCTTACCTCCAGCCTAACGCACACCTGCCTGGCAATTTGCCCCCCTCTGCACTCCTGAGTTTAAAACGTATGCCTCGCTCACCTTTGTCCCAGGTATCACCATCACGCACACCGGGTGAAAGTGCAACACGTACGATGAGTGTAACAGCTTCAACTACTTGTGTGCCAATACGGCAACCTGCCACATGCCTTGCTTGCCCCCGTTCCGTGCCACGCCTCGCCAGGCGAGCAATCGTTCCCTCGCTTCTGCTCCGGTGTCGTGAGGACGGCGCCGTCACTCATCATGCTGGCATCCACGCCCGAGTCCAAGGCACTGTTGACCGCCGAAGGCCGGCGCGCTGCTGCGGCAGCGGCTGGTGACTTCAGCGATGAGCAGGTGCGGGGTGCGTGTGGGAGGGGTTGAAGGGGAGGAAGCCGGCTAGGTGTGCGTGCACGCACCCACGCTTGCCTGCTCAGCTGAGGTCTGCCCGGCAGAGTGGTGCACCAGCTGCGGCGTGCGCCCACCGGCGGCCAATCGTTTTATGCTGGGTGGGATGCTGGCTGGGGGTGCTGCCTGCTGTCTGCTGCCACACAAGAGCCCACGCTTCAGGTCAGGCATGGTTGTGCGGCCTGGCAGAAAAAGCTTGACTGTGCCTGGACCGCTGCCCCCACCCACCCCAGGTCGCTGCCTCCATGGACACGGCCCCGGCCCGCCCCAAAAGCCAGCACGCAGATGGTGGCGCCTCGGGCGCGCCTGCTGCCGCACGCTGCCCTGCCCAGAGGGCCCCAGGCTGGCTGCCGGATGTGCCGACGCTGGCAGAGGGCAGCTGGGCGCAGCGCAGCATCGCCCGCTGGGGCTTAACACCTCCCTACGATAGGTGCGTGGGCCAGCATGCGCGGTCTGCGGATGTGTGGGCGTGTGCGCTGGCGTTGGCGTGCGGCTGTCATCACATGCGTCACCATCTCCAGTCGCAGCGGCAGCATGTGTTCAGCCTTGCTGCTCATATGCGGTGCGAGCTGTCACCGTGTGAGCATTTGTGATTGTGATTGTGCGTGTGTGTGCATGCACAGCCCCGTGCCGAGTGTCGGGTCTGCCCTGCGGCAGGGGGCGCTGCTGCTCTGTTAGGGGCGTAGATCAGCATAGGGCTTGCGTATCGTGAGTCCTGATGCGTGCGGAAGGGCTGTGCATGATGTGAGGGCGCAGGGACGTGATGCGTGCAGGAGAGAGGGCTGTGCATGATGAGAGGGCACATGTGCACAGGCAAGCTTTGCCCTGTGCCTGTGCACAGTGGGGCAAAAGGTGGAGACGCCTGCTGTTGCTTGCAGTGCCGCCACAGAGGAGCAGTGGCAGGCGTACTACAAGGAGCGCCGCGCTCTGGAGCTGATCGAGGCTGCCTACAGGGAACAGCTCAGAGGTGCGGCTGTGGACGGGTGGCATGGTAGGGAGGGTTTTGCTTGGGGCGATGCGCCGCCAGGTGCAGGCAGGTGGCCCTGAGAGGGAGGTGGGCAGGCCCTGCGTTATAATAGGAAGCATCCATATCCCCTTCAATGAGCAGGTATGCAAGGCGGCATTTGTGCCTCTGCGGCAGGGGTGAGGTGGCGCCCTCCAGGTGGGGGGGGGTTGAGGTCAGGATTGAGTTTCAGGGTTTAGGTGCTGGGCCAAGCAGGACCCATGGCTAGCGGCAGCGCAAGTGGCAGCATGTAAGCAGCTCACGCGAAACAACCAGGAGATGGGGCGTGAGACCTCCAGCTCTTGCTGGTGTTTGGAGCTGGAAAACCGCCGCAGCGGTTTGCGCCCACCGGCAGGATCCAGGCCACTCCCATTTGGGCCTGCCCCTCCCTCTGACGTTGCGCAACCCATTGGCTGCGCCTGAACCAAGAGCCATGCCGAGGCTCATACAAAGAGCATGCACATCCTGTCGTGCTGCGTCACTGGTGCAGGCGTGCCATCAGCTCCCCAGCAACCGCCTGCTGGGCCCCGGCGGTGGGACCAAATGGATTTTGCAACTGTTGCTCGGCTGCAAGCCCAGGAGCATGCTGAGCACCATGGTGAGCGGCGCTCCCGACACCAGGCTGCTGGGGAAGATGATGCTGGCGCGCATCGACTTCAAAGGCCGTGTGGGAGAACCAGCTAGCAGCTAGGACCATTGCGCACGTGCCGCCACTGTGCTGCCCCACGCAGCCACCGAGCTGGCCCACTGTGCTGTCCTGCGTGGCCCACTGTGCTGCCCTGCGTGGCCCACTGTGCTGCCCTGCGTGGGTGGCCCACTGTGCTGTCCCGCGTGGCCCACTGTGCTGTCCTGCGTGGCCCACTGTGCTGCCCTGCGTGGCCCACTGTGCTGTCCTGCGTGGCCCACTGTGCTGTCCTGCGTGGCCCACTGTGCTGCCCTACGTGGCCCACTGTGCTGCCCTGCGTGGCCCACTGTGCTGCCCTGCGTGGCCCCTGTGCTGCTGTGCACTGTAATGTACATCATAAGCGCAGCTAAGGAGGATGTCTCACTGTGCTGCCTCATGTGGCCACAGCATGGCGCCCTGATGTGCAGGGGGTGGGGGCAGCAGTGCATGGGAGGAACAGCATGGCGCCCTGATGTGCAGGGGGTGGGGGCAGCAGTGCACGGGAGGAACAGCATGGCGCCCTGATGTGCAGGGGGTGGGGGCAGCAGTGCATGGGAGGAACAGCATGGCGCCCTGATGTGCAGGGGGTGGGGGCAGCAGTGCATGGGAGGAACAGCATGGCGCCATGCCGCCAGCTCCCACTGTCTGACTGATACAGATAATTATACTGATACTGCCTTGGCACACAGTCCCACGGTAAGGCCATACAGCTCCCCCACATGGCCACCTCACAACTGTGCTCATCCTGGGGCGCAATGGTAGAGGCCCACCGGGGCTACTGGCTGGGACCATGCCAGTGTCAGTCCCGCCATACCCCGATGCGCTCTGTGTTTGCGTGGCTTCACAGGCGACCAGAGGAGGGTGGCCTCCAGCATTGACTGGGCAGCGGAGGGGCTGGAGGCAGCCACGGTCAAGTTTATTAACAGGGAATCGTATGCTGATGGGCATGAGTGCGAGGTGCGGTCTGAGCCTTCACGCAAGCCGTTGAATGTGAGCTGGGCTGCTACATCAAGCCCTTGGCCAGTGCTGTGCTGCCGGCAGGGATGGGAGGCCCGTTCCTGCATGACCTCCGTAAAGCCCTTGGCCAGTACTGTGTTGCCGGCAGGGATGGGAGGCCCATTCCTGCATGACCTCCGTAAAGCCCTTGGCCAGTACTGTGTTGCCGGCAGGGATGGGAGGCCTGTTCCTGCATGACCTCCGTAAAGCCCTTGGCCAGTACTGTGTTGCCGGCAGGGATGGGAAGCCCATTCCTGCATGACCTCCGTAAAGCCCTTGGCCAGTGCTGTGTTGCCGGCAGGGATGGGAGGCCCATTCCTGCATGACCTCTGTAAAGCCCTTGGCCAGTGCTGTGTTGCCGGCAGGGATGGGAGGCCCGTTCCTGCATGACCTCCGTAAAGCCCTTCGCCAGTGCTGTGTTGCCGGCAGGGATGGGAGGCCTGTCTCTGGCTGATTTTCATGAAGCCTGCCAGTGCTGTATTGCCAGCCTGTCTTATGGCATGTTTGGTTTTGCTACCGGATATCGTCACCCTTGTCGCACAGGAAGCTGTGGACTTTATAGATGAGAATCGAGAGGCAGTGCGGAGGGTGCTGGTGGGCTGCAAGGACTTGCCAGAGGCGGAGGGGCTCGCCCAGCGTATGTCTGCAGGGACCTACCTGCTGAACTTCTTTGTGAGTGCGTGCGTGAGTGTGTGCGTGTCTGTGTGAGATTGGACGTGCTCGTGCGTGCTCGCTTGAAGTGTGTGCACGTGCAACTTGTGTGTTCATGTGTGTGTATGTGTATATTCGTGCAAGAAGCCGCTTGTATGTGTGCTTGTGTGTATGTGTGCGTGGGTGCTGTACTGCCTGCCTGCGGTCATCAGGCACTGTGTTTGTACAAGTAAATTGTGTGCATACCATGTCAACAAGTAGTGGCCTCTGCCGCAGGATGTCCAGCCATAAAGGTGCTTGGGGCGCTGCAATGGCACAGCACTGCTGCGCCCTGCAGGGGTGCCGCAGTGCATCATTGCTGAGGTGTGGTATGGCTGAGGCGCAGCCCGTGAGCGCCACATGCACCTGCGCGCACACACGCACACCAACACACATTCACACACCCACCAATGCGCATACACGAACACCAACGCGCGCATGCATGCACACCAACACGCATTCACACACCGATCAATGCGCACACACGAACACCAACGCGCACACCACACACACACACACACACACACACACATACACACACACCCCTGGTGGCCCTGTGAGTGGCGCGCTCGCAAGGTCTAGTGCAAGGCCTTGTGTACGCGCAGGGGCATGCTCCAGGTGCATGCGTACGCAAGCTGTGGCTGCGCTTCAAAGCCCAGTGTCCGCCTCCTCAGCTTGGATAGCCTCATTAGGTCCTTGGACATGAAAGCACAATAGCCCCCCCCCCTACCAATACACACATACACGCACAAATATGCACACTTGCACGCATAAACAAATGCACACACACGCATCAGACGCAGAACGACACACAACGCACACATGCACACAGCACACAGCACACACCCATGCATGCATGCTTGGCAAGGTCCCTTAGGAATCCTGACCTTTCGAGTGCACAGCTGCCTGGGCAGCGTTCCTTCCTGGATTATTATACCCTGTGCAGTTCATTGGTGCAGCTGAGCCAGGTTGCATTGGGGCCCAGACAGCCAAGCGCTTCATAGTCCAGGCCTGCAGAGGCAGCACAAGAGCTAGGAATTGCCCCTGGTTTCCGTTCTGGGTATGAAAGAACTGCGCCCGAGGGCTAAACCAGCACCATGCCCTGTGACCAGGACGCTCTGAGGCTGGGCCGACAGCGCTGCTGCGGTTGCTGCACACCTACATTCCTTGCATCCTTGTGTGCTGAGGGCATCTTTGGCTTGGATTGGGTGCAGCACACTCATTCAGTCCATGAGGCATGCGTAGGTGCGATGGGCCTCGCTGCCAAACAAAGCCAAAGGGCGCGCGCGCGCTCTCTCTCTCTCTCTCTCTCTCTCTCTCTCTCTCTCTCTCTCTCTCTCTCTCTGTCTATCTATCTATCTATCTATCTATCTCTTTCTCTCTCTCTCTCACACACACACACACACACAACTTCCTCACACACATCCTCCACAAACACACTCGCAGATCTATTGGGAGGATAGTTATGGAGGCGAGCCGCGGTCCATGGACCAAACAACCCGTTTCTACAGCCCCTTTGCCACGCCCAACGCAGTTGAAGTCCAGTACATTTGGTACATGAAACGCGGCTTCAGTCATGGGCAGTGGTATTACTCGTGGAAGGCTTACGCGCGCGGGCCTGACAAGGCAAAACCCTTGCAGCCTCAGGTGCGTGCACTGTGTGTGTTGTGTATTGATGTACAGTTGTGTGTTGACAGGCAGGCGGGCGTGCATGTGTGCATCAAGGCCAAGCCCTTGCAGCCGCAGGTATGCGCGCGCGCACGCAGGCAGCCAGCTGCCACTGTGGGTTGCTGCTGCGTGAGCAATCACAGTCACCAGTCTGCATAAGTCACCAGCCTGCATCAGTCACTGAGGCCCACGCCCTCAGCTACTGGCTTCCAGCAGTATCCTGGCTACTGCGGCGCTCTCGGGAGTACTAAACCCAAGGTCAGTCCGTCCCCACACTGGCCTCACAGCCTGATGCTGCGCTTGCCCATGGCCACGCCCCCCCGAGGTGCTCAAGTTCGCACACCTGGGCCATTAGAGGGGCAAATCAGGAGGTGTCTTGTGCCCGCAGCCCTTTTTTCTCCCCTGTGCACGATGACACATGCCTAGGCGCACGTCTAACACCAAAGGCGTGTGCCCTTGGCATGCACTTCTTCTCTGAGCACTGAGCACATGGCTTCTGAGCCACATGGCCACGTATGCAAGTCGGTCAGGCTAAGCGTTGCCTCCTTGCCTCCTCTTGTGCGCAGGAATCCATCCTGAGCAAGTGCAGGACCATTAAGAACATGCGCAACCTGTACCTGTTGTATGATATGACCTACGATGACGACAATTTCCGTGAGAACAGGCGCCTGCCGACCATGCACGTAAGTATGTGCCGGTCCGAAGATGAAGTCTCCTATTTTTTTGGAATGATCTCATCTCTACATTAAGCCAGGAGCTCTAACATGCTTGGACCAGCGGGCAAAATGGCAGGCACGGCTTGCCTTGGATCCCACGCAGCATCCTCCAGATCCCACGAGGATCACGTGCTTTCGCAATAGGAAAAAGAAAGGATCACGTGCAAAAGGATCACGTGCTTTCGCAAAAGGAAAAAGAAAGGATCACGTGCAAAAGGCTCACGTGCAAAAGGATCACAAGTGTGATGGCGGGGCCACTCAAGGAGATCCTGCAAGGCGGGGAAGGGGGGACGCGCGCATACATGGGTGTGGGTGTGGGTGTGGGTGTGAGTGTGGGTTTGGTGGTTTGCGTGTTTGGCTCCCTTTGTGATTGCAGCCAGACATGACCTGCTTAGGCGTATCCACTCTCGTGCATGCAGCTGTTCTTGCAACCATGGAATGTGGGCTTGTGTCAGCAGAAGCCGCTCTTGGCGGTGATGGCTTCCTTCCTTGTGCTGGAGCTGGAGCGCATGTGCACACCTGCCGTGCATGTGCAAGGGCGCCTGCATGCGCGCTTGAAGAGGCGCGTGCAAATGAGGCGTGCTTGTGAGCAGCGTGCCTGGATTCCTTCAACTCTCATGTATGTATGTGTGCCATCACAATCAGGGCCATGCCGTGTTTCCATGGCTCTGAGTGTGCACACTTGTCTGCCAGTCGATGGATTCTGGCTGTGATGAGGTGTGCCCAGCCACACTTGGACCCGCCAGTTGGATCACTCGTACACTTGGCGTACACATGCCGCTCAGGGGTGGATCACCTTGATTTGGCTGACTTGAGCTCACAAAAAATAAGAGCCGTTGAGACTCTCTTTGCAGGAAAGTCTTGTGTTGCCTCGATTGACCCCAGACGCACGGCTAGACACCTGTGGGGCACGCCACGCCTGCTTGTGCACCAACAGACATTGGCCTACCCCTGCTGCCCCTGCCCTTCACAGGCACTGACCAAACTCCAGGAGCACCTGCTGGGTCACTCTGACCTCCTGAGCGGCTGCAAGATGTTCTCAGTGCTGTGCAAAGGCGGCTGCAGCTGGTGCCATGGCTTTGGGAGCGGTGCCGGCGCGTCCTCACTCTGCAAGGTGCGTGCTTGCTGCTGCTCTGCAGAGGTGCCTGCAGCTAAGGACAAAATAAAACCCTGGGCCCCCTTCCTCAGGATGTTGTGCGCATGCCATGTGCGGCCTGCCTGCTTGCATACCTGCAGCCTCCGTCGGGAACTGCCTGCATTCAGCGTTGACGCCTGCCAAATGCCCCTAGGGGCAAGGAACCTGCTGCCCACGTCTCATGCCTTTGGGGGCCACCACACTTAGGAAGGCGCGCCAGCCCAGCTCTGCTTTGTGATGCTGGTGCATTGCTGCGCACCCACAGCCTGCGCTAAAAGACTCAAGCTTGGTCTGTGATTAAGCTTTAATCTTAAACTTTAAAGTGTAAATATGTGGGAGTATGTAAAGGTTTACATGAATTGTATAGTGTGAGACGGAGAAGCTCCATTGCTGCATGTGAGAGCACTCCTGAGAACGGGGAGCAAACAAGCAGCAAAGACACAGCTCCCAGGGCCTCTGTCTCTGAGGCTTCTTAGCATTCGCTCCAGCTAAAGAGCAGCCCAAAGCTTAAGCCATACCCAAAGCTTGAGACCAAAGTTTGTCATAAATTTCTGTCATAGATTTCTGACAGCAATGCCTTGCCTTTTATAATACTTGCCATGCTGTGCTTTCTGAGCTGTACTTCCTTCCCGGAGGAGGCAGGTGCACGCGCGTCTTTTAGGGGCAACACCTGGCATACTGTCCTCCACCATGCGGGCATTGCGGTGTGGTGTGCCTCCGCTAACTGAAATATTTTGCAAATGCTCCACCATGCGGGCATTGCTGTGTTGTGAGCCTCCACTGACCCCACCATTTCCCAACTTGCCCTCCACCATTCAGGCATTTCAAGCCGTGAGAGGCTCCATTCCTGCCCATCCAGGTGATGACACAAAAGATGAGGATTGTGGGGGTGAGGACTCATCCGATTACATGTCTGAAGAGGTGGGTGTGCTGCTTGGCGGAGCAGCTCAAGATAAGCAGATGGCTGTCGCAGTTGAGGCAGTGGTTGCAACAGTACAGCTGACTTTTGAGGAAACTTGTGTGCACACGTGCGCGTGCTCATTCACGCACATGTGCGCTTGCTTCAGGAGAGTGATGAAGATGATGATGAGGAAGAGGAGGAAGCAGGAATATGAACAACTGATTTGGCTGACAGTGGATCGTGGCCACATTGGTGACAGCAGTTGTGATGAGACCTGCAAGGCTAGTCAAACGGACGCCAAGGCGCGTCATGATTGCCAAACACTTACATGCATTTCTACTCCTCCTGGAGGGGCTCTGCCTGGCTTTGTTGGGTGTGTATACCTTCCTCCTGTAGTGAATACAGGGATTCCTCACAGCCTAGGCTTGGGTGCAAGGCTACCAGGATATCAAGGTCACGTAAAAGTTGAGAAGGCAACTACAGCTCCATTTGTGCCCTCAGAAAGGGCAGCTCTTCTCTAATTGGTGCCTGTTGGCTGCTGGAGGTTTTAGCTGGAGGTTTTAGGAGGATAGGATATGCAGAATTCCGGATGAACTTTGTGGAAGCTCGCACGCCTTGGAATTTATGTGAACGTTCGTGTACGCTCTCATGAAGGGCCTTTTCTAGGGGGGAGTTTTTTTCACCAAAAGGTTAAGGTTGACAAGTGTAACAAGAGGCATCTGAATGCTGCCTCAGCATTGGAAATCTTTGGGTTCTTTGCATTTGGAGCATCCCAACGCAAAGAACCCAAAGATTTCCATGCTGAGGCGGCATTCGGATGCCTCTTGTTACATTGGTATCGGAGCTGGGTCCATGTTCCAGCTGTGTCAGAGGCGCAGGCGAGGCTCAGGCTTGACACAAGTGTCATGGGTTTGAATCCTACCAAAGTATCACGCTCTGTTACTCCATTTGCAAGTGTCCCTTGGGCAAGGACACGAGGCTGGGCTAGGCTCAGGCAAAGGCTAGGCAAAAGCTAAAAGACTCCCAAAAGACCTATACTGGCCGGGACGTCAAGAGCTAAGCAGGGGGGAATGCAACAAAACATTCAAATACCCTCTAATTAGCAGGCATATTAGGCGGCATTCGGATGCCTTTTGTTACAACAAGTCTGTATCAGATCATCTGACACCGTATGATTTGACCATGTGCTGTTGGATTTTTTTTTACGTCGAGCTTCAAAACTTCTCAATAAAAGAGGGGGGCGACAGAAGTCGCAATAAGAACTGTTAGTTGCTTGTAGTATCCTTCGTACTATGAGGCTCTCTCTCTCTTCTGTCTATGTGATGTCTGTGTATGCTACTCAGCTCATCGTTATTGCTTTGATACAAGCAACACGTTGTTTCTTTAGCTCCTGCAATGTGTGTCAGTTTGTTTGCGAGCCTGATGGGCTTCCGCTCAGCTCAGCACAGGCTGCAGCTCAGCATAGACAGCCAAGGTAAGAAAATTACCAGAGGAAAATTACCTGGAAAATAACGTAGAACAGGATAATTACTATGAGTACTCCTTACATCAATTAAGGAAAAGGGGGCGCCTAAGCCCAAGGCACCATACCCCCCCTACACCAGTGAAGTAGACACAATAAAAGGTGCGGCTATCATAGCCGCATGATGTGGCCTGACTTTTGGCATAGCTGTCACAGTTCCAGTCCAGCAGGTTCGGCTTGGTAAGTTACAAGTTTAAGGGGTTAACCGCCAGCCAGGTCATTAGGCTGATTGGTTTGTTGCTGGTCTTCGCCAGCCAAAAAATAGTCCAGAATGTCTGAAATTAAATGGCAGAGTCTATTGTCAGTCTATTGTGCCGTTGAGAAAGAGAAGCAAAGACAGTCTGACTAGGCAAGGCATGTGTAATGTAAGGGGCCTCCATAAAAAAGGATTGGCAAAAAGGGAAGAAAAGGAAAGAGTACTTATCTTCTGAGAGAGCAGTCTTGATAGTGAAAAAAAACATGCACCTCATTTTGCACAGCAGCATAGGGACACTTGTCACAGTGGCCATTTCCACCGCGCCAGATGAGCTTGCTAACCTTTTCCCTGATGGCTTTCTGCTGATTTGCTATGCTGTAACAATAGTTAGGTTGCAATGGGGTTAGACCTTCAGCCAGATGGATTGACTGCAGGGCTTGCTGGACACCGTGTGACTGCCAGCCAGACAAAAATATCCTTAGTCTCAGAAAGAAAAAAGGAATGATTTGTATGTCTGCTTCAAGAGAAACAATTTCACATCTGATGGAGGAGTCCTCAGCTACAATGTTGTCAAAGTAGAAAGCGCCTGTGCCTCCAATGAAAGTCCTACCTGTACAATCAGCGAATTGTTCTTCGAATCTCCTTCTCAAATAGCTAAGCAAGGGCATTAAAAAAAGGACATGCTTTTCGCCCTGGACATCATCTAAGTCACATATGTCACAGAGCCTATTGTGGATTTGCCAACAACCGGTGTCAACTCTCAGGGTATGGGCACGCACAAGAAAACAAGCAATGTTACGAAGCAAATGCCTACCTAGTTCCAGCTTTAGGTACCTACTAGGTACCTAGTAGGCAACAAATGGGGAGGGCCCCGTACATTGCTGGTCGTCCCCACCACTGGACCCCCCCAAACTAGGCCTAGGCCATTAAGGAAAAATGAGCGTTCCAGTCTCCCAACTTGCTTGATATCACGCACACACACTCTGTTTGGCCAAAAAAGTGTTCGGGTAGTGATTTTGGGTTCGGGCAGTGGGTCTGTAGGCCGTTCTCCTGCCAGGGCAGCAAACCTGCCCCGTTGATCAATCTGCTTGCCTTTGTCCCCCAAAATAATTTTTCGATAAATTTCTAAAATTGTGGTGACTTTTTGAATGCTGGAAA
>LKMJ01005579.1_pt1 | contig 11858 bp, 11 predicted proteins | sample 643391 | NCBI WGS metagenome assembly LKMJ01 (sample SAMN04112250, study PRJNA286221) | soda lake metagenome | biome: soda lake; feature: Kulunda Steppe; material: water; isolation source: sample PL-Br10 brine of Picturesque Lake | place: Russia: Kulunda steppe | collected 2010-07
TGAGTTGGTATTAGCATCTCCAAGTCTGTGATGCTTGCTCATGTGAGCTTTTAGTTTGTCCTTAATGTTTTGTAGTGGTGCAAGGCTGATTTTAGTGGTAGTATGAATAGTCTCATTGTTCTCTTCTCCAAGCCAGTATAAATGGGCGAAGGGATTACCGTCAGGTGATGGTGGTGGGAATGCTTCGTCATGCCCATAGTAATGGAGAGCAGCATGTTTAGCTATAGCATCGGCAAATTCATTTCCAATCACACCAATGTGGGCTTTAACTTTGTAAAAGTTGATGGGAGCATCTGATTCGTCAATCATGGAGACGATTTGTTCTAAGAGTTTTCTATGTGTGTGCTTCCTGTGTAATTCAGGAAATAAGAGTTGTTTCCGTATCTGAGATAGAGAACAGGTGTAATATAAGAATACTAACTTTCGAACTTTACACTCAATTCTATTCAATATGCAACAAAGATCATAAATACAAGTAGGAGGTTAAAACATCAAGGAAAGAACATGTGGCTCTCTTCAGAACTCTCCTGACCCCCATTAATGACCTTCTTCCCAGTTTGATGGTGGGGGGTTGCCTGGTGCTTGCACCAGATGTAAACTTCTCCTAAATTCACGCAAACAGGCGTTAACTTGTTGGCGTAGTCTTTCTTTCTCTCTCTTTCTTTCTTTCAGTCTGCCAGTGGTTAGGCAAGGTATGCAAAATGTCTATCACTCAAGAACTCAGCTCGACCAACTCCACGTGACTGAATACGCAGTGCAGCCCCTTTATGGCTGCAGCACTTTATGGCAGGACAGCAAGGTCGTGTACAGGAACTCCAGACACTTGTCTAATCAGTTCATGAGGTTCTTCTGGCTTCCTCAGGCGGCGCTCTTATGAGCACCTTGAGGTCCTAATCCTCAGAGGCTCCATGCATGTGTCTGGTGCCCTTGACAGTCTTTGCAGACTGTGTAGGCAGCGAAGGTCTTGCACACCTAACATGGATTGCTCCTGAAGGCTTATTGCTTTCTTTTTGAATGGCCCTTTACCCCTCAGGCTCAGCGTACTACTAGTAGTTTGATGGCTTGCTTTCCCAGCCTTTCTTACCTTCGCCTGGGCCTGCCTGTTAGGACACAGAGATGAGTGTGGTGTGTTCTCGTCTCTCTGCTGGGGGGTTGCAGTATGTGCGGACGTGTCTGGCTAATTTCTAGCCACCCATTGATGACTCAACGGCCAGTTCAACCTGAGCTATTTCACCAATAAAAGCACCAAAATGTCTGACTATGCTAGCTTGCCTCATATGACATGAGGTAAGGTAGAATCTGAGGAACAAGAATGATGAAAAACACAAAAAAATTTAGCTCCAAGAGCAGGTGCGGATTTGGTGATCAACAAACAGGTATGGACAGGACAATTATTGAGGTGATGAAGATGAGTTGCATAATGGACAAATGGGTTCAATATTGGCCGTCTTCCAATGGGCGGACGTTGGTTGGCAGCTAACCACAAAGCACGAGTGTGCAAAAACGCTGAGGGAGGGAAATGCTACACCCTCAAGGAGTCCCTGGTCACAAGGTTGGCATACACTTTGGAAGACGTTTGATCCCAGTGTTAGCATGAGGCAGTTTGGAAGTGGTGCTGGCATAAGACACATTGACTCACCGACAGTGGGTGTCCCTCACCAGGCATTCCAAATTCCCCCTCCATCAGAAGAAAAGGAAGAAGAATTCGAGTCAATGGGATCCAAATTGCAACTTTTTTCGAGCACCAGCATGTCTGTCATAGACAGTCCCAGGAACTCCTAGCGGTCTGCTTTGCGATTGCCCCCTCTTGCATGCCTGGGCCCTGAGTGACTGTGCAAGCCTGGTTTGTTGTTCTCTTAGTCTCTAAATCTGTGATCCAGGACACGTGTCATCACAGCTTTTTCATTTCAATCAGTGATGTGAGATGCATGGAGCAAGTGTCTACATGCGCAGGGAGGTGCCTGCTCGCTGGCATGATAAGGAAAAACTCAGGGTTGCCAGAGGGAGGAGACTCTTGGCAAGATTGCTCACATCACTTAATCTTATAACTAAACAGCCGAGAAGAAAAGAATAAGAAATTTGGATAAGTACGCAGGCAGTGAAACCACTCCCCACATCAATTAAGGAAAAGGAGACACATTGGCCCAAAGAGCCGTGAGTCTCCTCCACCAGGGAAAAGAAAGAACTTGTGAAGATCTGGAGGGTGACAAGCCGCCCCCTGCTCCAGACCAAGACCTTGAGAGCAACTGGATTTTTCAAGAGCGCGTCTAGTTGTTGTCAGTTCGTATGCATAGCACAGAATGGGTATGTAATTTAAGGACAGTCTTATGGGCTTTTTGTGTATCAAGGCCGAGCTCTTTAAGATGATCAAAGTGTGTGAGGTATAAATTGAGCCTCCCACACCAAGAAGAATGTCCAGCTAAACAGCTGATTTCTTTACCTGAAAGACTTGAGATTTCAAGAAAATCTACCAGGCTTGTCACCAGCATTTTGAGCAAAGGTGAGCCTGGAGGAAACACATATTTTACAGGAAGTGTTTCATGCCAAAGCACTGCTCTCGACTAACCAGCCATTTGGATAACACACATCCAAATGGTTAGATTAAGCCTGTTTTGGCCAACACAAGAACACTAAGAAAGCTCAACCCCAACGGTAAGTTCTGAACCTTTCAGCAGGTCTGGCTCTGCCATGAAACACTTAAGCTTTACACCCTTCTCACCAGCATGCACATCTTATTGAAGTCAAGTCTATTTGAAGATACATGACCAGAGCAATCATCAATGAGAGCAGGTAACAGCATTGTAGACAAGACCAACTACTAGTACAGCAAGGCCATGGAGTCTTCTTGCAGACTGCCCAGATTGGAATGAGGACACCATTCAAGAAATGTACACTAGCTATCCCTCAGTAAGCTTGGCCTGGATCAGCGTGAAACACGCCCTGGCCCCTGGAACTTATCAGCAGTCATGCGTATTGCACCTGAATTCCTAGAGACCAGTTGCCTCCACAGCAGATTCAAAATAAATGAAACACACTGCAACTTCCAGTTTTGCTAGAGCACAATGCAATTGCAGGATGCGGAATATTCATTAGGCAGACATCATAATTAGAAACCATCCCTCAGCCATCACAATCACTACTGATCAACTGTGAGTGAGGATCCGGCCCCATGTTTGTGTGGTGCCCCAGATGCCCCGGCGGAGGCACTCAAGCTGCAAGCAAAAAGGTTGATACACAGAGGATGAGAAGAAAAGATCCTGTAGGCTGGCATCCACTTGCACTTTGCTATGGACATGGCCGTGGAGCTTTTGCCTTTTGTGATAGGCACTTGAGGGAACACTGCATGATGGCCTTGTGTTTGCTCTCTGCCACTTGTCCATGTGCTTGGAACAGGCTTAACACACACCAAATTAAAAGCCTATTTTTCAATCAAGCACTTCACAAGAGGCTTGCTGTGCAAAGTGTAATGCACTTTCTTAAGCGTCTCACTTGTATTATCTGGCTGTGGTCCACAAAGAGGTTCACCCTCGGCCCATATGCTTGCACATAGAACGAAAAGACCTGCACACAAGAAGCCCAGGATGTAGTGTACGCGGCAATGTGGAATGGATAAGGCGAAAGTCAGCAAGCTTTGCCTGGGATTTCTAAGGCATCCGTCAAACCATCTGGTTCTCCCCACACACAGTCAATCCTGAACAGTTGTACATAATAAGCACCAAGCCCAGGATGTTCATAATAGGAGCATGAGCAGGGCCATTTGAATACGGAATTGGACTTGATATGTGATGGTGCAAGGAAGTCAGTACCAAATCCGCTTGATTAGGCTGAAAAACCAGCTAACAGGCCCCAGAAAGGTACATTCATCTCGCATGCTGTCTGCTGCTCAGGTGTGCTCGACTCACGGCAGGGTCGCTTGCTTCAAACATCAGTCTTTCCAAGCCAAGGCTTCGAACAAACTTGGCAGCCACGTCCATTCGCCAGGCCTCCACATCCTCTGTAATGCCTTCACTTTCAATCATGATGCGGGGCACGCCTTTCAGCTCTAGACACCTGGTGGAAGGGAAGTGTTTTGACAAGCACTTCAAAGTGCACACACACACACGGAAACAAACGACGATGGAATAGAATCAAGGCTAGCAAGCTGAAGGTCCGCCTAACTGGCGAGCTGCTGCAAATGACAACAGAAAATGGGACAATGCCATGATTCCAGGTATGCCAAAAGCGGCCTGTTCTAAGAGTTAACCAACACTACCTTGCTGCGCGTGCGACTGCCCAATCAGGGTCTGCCGTGCCAGAGGCACTGAGTGCAGCCGAGCCAGAAGCACCTCCTGCCCCAAACTGAATTCCAATCTCAGGCTTAGCTTCCATTCCAGCCTACAAGCATGTGCATGCGCGTGCAAGTGCATGTGTGTGTGCGTGCACGGGCATCAATTAATGCCAGCGCACGTGCCCAATTCCTCAGAAGTGTGCATGTATGCAGGTACGTATGCACGCTGCCAGTCATCTATGTTACGAGCCTCCAATGTCTACTCTGTGCCCAGGTTTTAAGCCCAGTACAAAGACGGCAGCTGCCCCTTGCGCCAGGTGGCTGCCACCATGTCCTCCAAATATCCGCCCGCCCCATTGTTACCTCAAACCTACTGCCATTGAAGTGCATGCCTACATGAGCAATGGAGCAATGTAAGGACGTGTATGTATACCCGTTGGCCTTACATTGTGCACATCCCGGATCAGTCGGTGCAAGTCCTCGTCTGGGAGGGTTACAAATCCTGAGGAGCAGCATGCAACGATTGCAAGCATGATTCTTTAAACACCTGCTGCCATACTTTCCCCTTCACCTAGGCCCAAAATTCGCATTTCTGCTTGAAAACAGAAAGGATTTCCTCACATGGTTGTGCACAGGCGCTTGCAATGTGCACCCAAAGAACTCCATACGTGGGTGCATCTGGGAGAATGGCTGTACATGAAAAATACACACATCAATAACAGCCGCATGAGGATGCAAGCAAGAGGAAGCGTTTGTCTAATCGCACCTGTTGAAAGCTCAATCACATCAAAGCCAAGGCTTCTGGCCTCTGCTAGGTAGTCTTTCACAGCAGCAGGTCCCTTATGAATGAGGAATACAAGCACTTTGTTTGTTACGCGCTAGCGGTGTCAGCAGAATAAAGCGGCAACTGGCCTTTTATGAAAGGCCCTAGGCTCTAGCCTGGAATCTAGGCTTCCAAAATCAAGCTAGTCCAGCATTCTCCATTTGCTCTACAAGTGCAAGCATCCTTTGTTTGAATAGGCACACACTTGCATCATAAGTGCACCACTTTACATCCGCTGAGCAGCAACCAACCTTGGTGAGCACATACTCCATCCAGCCGCCAGTGCTGACATACACGCCATGATCGTGTGCAATCTGCAAGTCAGGCAGTGACATCAAAACGCTTCGCAGCCCCCTTGCTTCCACTATCGCCAGCAACTTCAAAAGGCTATGCAGCCCTCTTGCTTTCAGCATCACCAGCTGGCATGCCTGCATATGTTCTCAGAAGAAATTCATCTCGCAAGTCCTAACACGTCAGGGATTGTGCACATGTCCCACAAGTCTGATGGAGCATGTGTGAGCACGTGCTCAGTCAGAGGTGTTAGTCAAACACATTCACAAGGGAGAGTGCGCCTGAAAGAGCTTCTTGGCGCTGTGGGGGGTGTCTTAAAAAATGGGAATTTTAACGAAATGATGCTCTACTGTTTATTGAAGGAGCTGTCTGTTGCCTGGTGCTTGATGAGTGTCTTTAAAAGGAAAGTATCAGCTCACTTGCCTGGATGAGCTGCTTGATGCTTGGCTTCTGCATGACCCTGCACAAAAGACCAGGGCAGTGTTTTACTTACGCTACTCATGCACGTGTCCACAGGAGCCAGGATCTGGCTACCTCGTGAAGTTCTCATTCAAATTGATTCTTTTTGCTGACAGAGTCATGGTGATACATCACTCATTTTTTCCCTTGTTATTTCAAACTAAGAGCTGCGTGACATCCTTAGAGCTGGGGAGTGGCAGCCTTATTCCATGCTATTCATATCTGAGGGTTATCGCGCAGCTTTAAAAAAAAAACGCGTGCTGGGGTACAGCTGCCTAGGTTTACTGTCATCGTTTGATGGTGGCTCCCCAGCTCAGAGCACGTTTTTAGTGATTTTGCTCGATTAATACAGCGCACTAGGAAGCAGACCTGAAAGCTCCACCTGCAAACTTGATGCCATCGACTGCATGACCTACTCCCTGCACACATGGTAATTTGTTGGACATTAAATGGGAAGGGGAAAGACAGCACCTTGCAATTTCTCTTGTAGGCAGGCTCTGTATTGATCAGTGGTGCATGTATGTGTGCGTGTATATGTACTATGTACAAAACATATTACATATACATTTACATGTAAGACATGCATGCCACATTTGGTCGTGTGTGTGCGGTGCTATAATGGCCAGTGCAGTGCACAGCCACACCTCTAGGAGCTCTCGCAAATACGTTGCGGTGAATGGAGTGTAGTATGCTGCCTGCAAATTCAAAGAGCCGCCAAATACGCCAGATCTGTTCAATGTATTGGAATAACCCCCATTCCGTTTTATTCTTTTGCAAGGCTTCATCTTGCAATTTGGTGCTGCATCAGCACACCCAAGATGTGGATGATCCTTCATCGATTCTCATGCACCTACCCTGATCTCCGTCAAGCCCATGCCACGAGGCTTTGGCTCAAGCTGGTTGCAATGCACACCAGCAAATGCAAACCGATTTGCGTCACTCATGTAATCTGCGCCGCCGCCAATGCCACCCAGTGTGCTCATGCTTGGTTCAGCATTGCAAATGACATGGCTTGTGCTGACTCTGCGCAGTCCCCTTGCACATGATTGCATCATAATTAAATTTTTCAATTGCAAAAGAGATTCGTTTTAAGATTTCTACCATAAAACTCAGTGGGGGATATTCGATCTCACTGCGGATCAGTTTCTATCCGAATGTCACAATTTTGAGCATTAAAACTGGATCGTGCTTTAGGTTAGGTAAGGTTACATAGATGCATCCGCCGAACGAGGGCAGCTTAGCTGAGGCCAAACAGGTCTGCGACCGAAACCAACACAAGGCGCGCAAGGTAAAATCCAGGAAGGCATCAATATAAACAAAGACAGTAAGCAGCTTCTCCGGGGGGATTCCGACTCATACATGACTCATGGATGATCGATCATCCATGCTCATGAGCAACTATGTCACCCTGATTCCTCAGACCTGGACAGCTGTCCTGTCTCCAAGATACTGCACTTGATCATAGCCTGGCGCGGTGGAAATGGCCACCGTGACAAGTGTTCCTGTGCTGCTGTTCAAAATGAGGTGCATATTCTTTTTAAAAAGAAATTTCACTGTCAAGACTTGTTTGTGTACTCTCTCAGAAGAAAGTACTCTTTCCTTTTCTTTCCTTTCTGCCTTTTCTATGGAGGCCCCTTATATTCCACTTGCCTTGCCTCGTCAGACTGTCTTTGATTTTCTTTCTCAACGGCACAATAGACTCTGCCATTTCGTTTCGGACATTATGGACTATTTTTGGGCTTGCGAAGACCAGCAACAAACCAATCAGCCTAACGACCTGGCTGGCGGTTGACCCTAATCTTGTACTCTTGTAATCTTGTTTCCAAGCTGGTCTACAATCCTTTGTTTGACCATCGATGATAGATTGATATTGATACGGTTTGCTATTCAGGCATTATTCAGTACTTCAGTCGAAATCGTGGACTTGTTTCAGGTAATTAAGATCAGCCTTAAAGTTCCAAGCTGAGGTATCTGTCTGTAAAACTGTGTGTCTCCGCTCGTCAACTGCGCAGACCTACTAATCCCTTCAGCCAGCTGAATAGGTGGTACAGCCAGCCCCAAAGCCCAGACGACCTTTTTAAAACCTGAGAACCACCACCTCCTGAAGAATCTGCTGCCGGCAGGTGCCTTGACCGTCCCTCAGGCTGGTGCTGCTGCGAAGGTGGCGGGAGCCGTCCCCTGTGTGCAGCGAGGCAAGACCTTTGAGAGGGCTACTGGCAATTTTCTTTGCGTGCGTGCAACACCTTTCCACGTCTTGATATGGAGGAAGGCATGGTCTTGGAAGAGGGCCACAATGTGCGGTGCGACCAGGGTGTGAGCGTCATTCTGCATTGGAAACATAGGTCAGTTGCAAGAGGAGCAGGAGGCAGGAGTTGACGAGTGTTGTTGACTGACGATTAGACAAGGCTTGGAATCGCATTTAACCAATACTAGGCGTTGTGCCTGCTTATGAAAAACGCTGAAGATTGCAGAAGATTTCTCTGTCTAGCTGCGACACTCTCGTATGGAATAATCCAGTTTCAGCCGCATCACAGCGGCATGTTGGCAGGCCCGCTGCTGGCCAAACAAGAAAAATTACCTGAAAAGGGATGCAGTAGCCCTCCGCTCCTCGCGCAAAGTGTTGTGCAAAGCTGCAAGCTCCTTTGCAATGGCTGCGTCCTTAGGGCTCCTGCATGCAGAAGCCGCGGTGGAAGTCAAAGCCACAGAACGGCCCAAGTCAAAGTCAAAGTCACAGCCAAAGGTCCATACCAAGCAGCAAAATGGTCTTATGCATTTAGGAAAGGCCCACCCAGCTGGGTAGATGATTAATCTTTCTGCATTTGAAGCAAGTGGACAGCTGTCCAGGAACCCCCGTAGAAAGAAAAGGAAAGGAGAGGAGAGGAAAGCATAGGAAAGGAAGAGGAAAGAAACAGAAAACAACGCAGGCAGAAGGGCACTCCCTGCATCAACAAAGGAAAAGAGGATACTTTGGGCTTAAGCACCGTGGATCCACCACCAGTCAGAGAATTGATAGGAGCACGTCTGGTAAAGCCCACCTCAGGCTTCCACACAACAAGGGCAGGAGCAAACACCAAACACACCCTCCCACACATGCTTGAAGCAAGCACAGCCCCTGTAGGCCTATGCTAACATACATTGAATACAACTGCATCCAATATTCATAGCAGCAGCCCTCGTCCTTACAAGCTTGCTCACTTGTGCTATGCCACATGAAACAATAGAGCCTTTTTCTACTTCTTCTTTTAACTGTCTGAGGTTCCATACCACTTATGGCCTTCTCTCTTTATCAGGCAGCATTCACAGGGACCCATGTGTTCAGGCGCACTTATCATCTTGCACAAGCAACCATGTGCAAGGGGCACAAAAACCAAAGCCATCGGCAGTTGGAGAGGAGATGCCGCGCACACACACACAGGCATAGTGCCATTGAGGGGGATGATGGGGAGGGGCACTGCCATGTCAGACCTTCCCAGCATCAACTAGGGGTGCGGCTGACAACTGAGGTCACCAGCCACTCCTCAGCCGCAGCTGATCTCAGCCGCATCAGCTGCAATTCAGCCGGGCCTTGTGATGTCTGATGTGGTCCATGGATTTTTTGAGACCAGCGTGTGAGCGTCTGGCAGCACCCACTTTTCTGCTGCCGCTTGCAGGTCTGTCAAGGCCAAGTCTGTTTGGCCCAAAGCATGGCGCGCAGTCCCTCTCCTGAAGAGGGCTTTCACATTCCCGGGCTCCACCTTCAGCACCTGCCAGCACAAGAGGCGGTGGCACAGTGCAGATTTGCCTTTTGCTGTAAGCTGTGCTCACCCTACTGCACAACCAGTTGTGCTTACTTGACTGTCTCGAGTTGCGCTTGACCTGCTGCACAGTCCTGACAGGTAACACCACCCAATCAGCGTGATAGCGGACAAAATATGTAAAGGCCGAGGGGACCTGCCCCACCATTCCAGGTTGCCGCAGCCTGCAGCTCTTGCGCACTATGCATGGTCACACACACACAACACAATGAGGCTCCCTTGCTGCCAACGATCGGTCACCAGCCATGCTGAGGTCAACAAGAAGCAGCCAATTTTTCCTTCCATCACACCTTTTCCTGGCTAGCCACAGTACCTAGGCATGGGTCCAAGGACAGCGACACTCATGACAACAGGTGGACACCCTTGTGTTCAGCAAGCGATGAGTGTGTTTAGTCACTCATGACAACAGGTGAACACCCTTGTGTTTAGCGGGCTCTGATAGAGGGTATGCTCACAACCTTGTTAACCTTGTAAACAGGTGAACACCCTTGTGTTAAGCGGGCTCTGATAGAGGGTATGTTCAAAACCTTGTTAACCTTGGAAACCTTGGAAGAGGGTATGTTGCGCGAGGCATCTGAGCTGTGCAGAGGCGTCTTGAATGCAAGGCCAGCTTGGGCTGCGTGCTTCGTGCGCGCAGGTGTGATGATTGAGCAGCCGGGGCGATCCTTGCAGGGCATGGCACAGCACAAAGCCCAGTCCCCCAATACACATACGTGCACGCACACTAGCATGCACATGCTGACACACATGCAAACATGTGCACTTGCATGCGCACGCTGACACACATTATCACACGGATACCCCCCTCAAACTGCATCACCTCAGAGCAGTTGTAGATCGCGGTCTGGAAGTCCTTGGACTTGAGTTGGCACATGGCCATGTTTAGGTGGATGGGGAGCTTGACTTGTTTTGCCTGGAGGAGTGGCGCACACGTACCAAGCGGTACTCTGCTGTCAATCACAAGCTGCAAGCATTTCTCACGCAGGAGTTCTGGTGAGGATCAGGTGCCCAAGTTCAAAGCAGGGATGCTGGACAAGCAAAGCGTGCTGTTTGCAAGGGGTCAGCTCGCAGATCTTCAGACAACATCCTGCTTACATGTCTCAATAGTTGCCCCTCTGACTCAAGATCTGTGGCAAAACCATTAACCCTATATTCTTGTTATTCTTGTTTAGCTATACCAGTCAACACTTTCTTGTTCCAGATTGCCAGCTGTCTGGTTTGCATGGACCCTCTGCCGTACCTTGTCCTCATAAAAGCCCTCTAACTGGATCATGAAATCTTCATCCATGTATGAAAGTGCCTGCACAGGCTCATTGGCAACACTTAATCAAGTCATCCCCCTGAGTAGGTTCGTAGTGTCAAATACATACACGAGAGCACCTGCATCCCGCATGAAATCACTGATGGCAGCAATGCACATAGCAGCGCATCACACAAGCAGGAGGGGGTGCTCTCAGCCATGCTGACGCCAACCTGGAAGGCACAGGCTACGTGTATTGCTGCCATCAGCCATGGCACATGTAAACATGACTCCAGGGAGACTCGCTGCACTCGCTGCTTTTAATAGATTAGTAGACTTCTGCCAGGCAGCTCCCTGCCACTGCCAGCCCGTCCTTTGCATGGTACAAAATACACAAAGACGCAGCTGCAACGTCTGCAGATTTGCCAGCTCGCCTGCAACCCTCACCACTGCATACTTGGACAGCGCCTCCTTGTACCTGCCCGCCGAAAATAGCTGGTTACCCTGCAGCCGCCGCTGCTCTGCACGCTCCAGGCGTTCCTCAAAAAGCAAGCCAGACGCGTCTGCGGCCTGCATTGACAACCAGACTGGCACATGAGGAGCAACATAGCGAGTAAAAATTGTTCTCAGCTAAGGATGCGCTCATGCGCTCAGAAGGCTTGACACATGCAAGGCAATGGCTGCAAGCAACACTGTGATCGAGTCAAGAGTACAGGGCTACACTTTGCGTCACCTAGAGTTTGATGCCTTGCTCCGCTTCCCAAGCTTCCCTGCTCCCACACCAACACATGCACACACCTACATACATGCGCTCGTTAGTATGCAAGCGCACGCTCCCCCTTGTCCCTGCAGACACACACACACACACCATCCACCACTCCTCTGCCTGCTGCGGTTCCTCATACACACTCGCTCACTCGCACGCACACACACACACACACACACACACACACACACACACACACACACACACACACACACACA
>LKMJ01005581.1_pt1 | contig 11855 bp, 9 predicted proteins | sample 643391 | NCBI WGS metagenome assembly LKMJ01 (sample SAMN04112250, study PRJNA286221) | soda lake metagenome | biome: soda lake; feature: Kulunda Steppe; material: water; isolation source: sample PL-Br10 brine of Picturesque Lake | place: Russia: Kulunda steppe | collected 2010-07
ATGGGACGCTGGTTGTACTCTGCATTGCTGTACCTGATTTTTCCAGCCATTCTGCTGATTCTCTGGTATCGCGGACTCAAGGACCCCGCCTACCGGCGCAATGTCCGCCAGCGTTTCGGTCACATACCGGACGCGCCCGAAGCGGGCTGTATCTGGGTCCATGCGGTTTCAGTGGGAGAGACCCTGGCTGCTGTTCCCCTGATCCGCCGGCTGATGGCCCAGTACCCGGACCGGACCATGCTGGTGACCACCATGACGCCGACCGGTGCCGAGCGCGTCCACGCCGCATTCGGCGACCGGGTTCGTCACTGCTACATTCCCTACGATCTGCCTCATATGGTGAACCGGTTTGTCTCCCGTGTCAGGCCGGCATTACTGGTGATCATGGAGACGGAGGTCTGGCCCAATGTGGTGCACGCCTGTGCATCCCGGGAGATTCCCGTGGTTCTGGCCAACGCCAGGCTTTCCGAGGGTTCGGCTCGCGGTTATGGGCGGGTGAAGGCTCTGGTACGGCCGGTTTTCCGCCAGCTGACCTGGATTGCGGCCCAGGCGGCGCCGGATGAGCGCCGGTTCCGTGAGCTGGGTGTTGATCCCGCCCGGATGTCCGTTACCGGCAGCATCAAGTATGACGTGGCGATCGGGCGTGAGACCCGGGCCATGGCTGAAGAACTGCGGGCCGAGCTGGGTGGGGCACGTCCGGTGTGGATCGCCGCCAGCACTCACGAAGGGGAAGAGGAAATCATCCTTCGGGCCCATGCCGCCATCCGCCACAATCATCCCGATGCGCTGCTGATTCTTGTGCCGCGACATCCCGAGCGGTTCGATACGGTAGCCCGCCTGGTTGAGGAGTCGGGGCTGTCCCTTGCGCGCCGCTCGGCCTTCGACAGCGCCCGCGACAGAGCCGTTTACCTGGCCGATACCATGGGGGAGCTGCTGATGCTTTTCGGTGTTGCCGATGTGGCCTTTGTGGGTGGCTCTCTGATTACCCGTGGTGGGCATAATCCCCTCGAGCCAGCGGCCTGGTCCCGGCCCATCGTCATGGGCCCCCATGTGTTCAACTTCGTCAGCGTCTGTGAGCGGCTGGAAAAGCAGGGCGGTCTCCAGTACGTGCAGGATGAACAGGAGCTCAGTGGTCAGATCGAGGCACTGTTCTCTGACGAGCAGCGCCGTGCGCTCATGGGTGAAAACGCCCGGGCGGTGATTGCCGCGAATCGTGGGGCCGTGGAGCGTCTGGTGGAAGGGGTGGGCCGGCTGCTGCCGGCCTGAGCATCAGTCAGCGTACCGGTACCACGGCATCTGAGGGGATCGGGCGATCCGGATCCGGTTCATCGGCGTTGCGGTCCTCCTGCTCGGCGACCTGGCGTGCCAGCTCTTCAATGCCCGGGGCTGAGGCACTGAGCCAGCGGTCCAGATCAATCAGATCCTGTGGACTCAGGGTGCCGGCGGCCTGTTTCAGGCGCAGGCTGTTGAGCACATAGTCATACCGGGCGTTGGCGAAATCCCGCAGGGCGACAAAGTAGTTCTGCTCGGCATCCAGCACCTCCACAATGTTCCGTGTGCCCACGTCATAGCCGGCACGGGTGGCATCCAGTGCGCTGCGGCGGGAGATGATGGTCTGGCGCTGGGCACTGAGCGTCTGCTGGTTGGTCAGCACCTGGCGGAACAGCGAGCGCGTTTCCAGGCGCACGTTACGTCGCGTGGTCTCCAGATCCCGTTCGGCCTGCTCGGTTTCCGCCGTGACCCGGCGCACTCCGGCGCTGGTGCCGCCACCGCTGTAGAGCGGGACATTCAGGGACAGGCCAACGGAGGTGTCCGTCCTGCGGGTATCCAGACTGCCGGTCTGCTGAGGCCCTGTCCCCCCGGTTTGCGGCTGACGGAACTGTTCCTCGTCCAGATGCTGGCGGGTGACGCTCGCCTGCAGATCCAGTGTCGGGTAGTGCTCAGAGCGGCTGGCGCGCAGCTCCTCCTGCTGGGCGTCCAGCCCAAGGCGTGAGGCCTGAATGGCCCAGTTCTGCATCAGCGCGGTTTCCGTCCAGGATTCCGGGTCATTGGGTTCGGGGGCGCCCACCGGGAAGTCGGTCCGCAGCTTCTCCAGCTCTTCATAGTACTGGCCGGTCAGGCGGGCCAGGGACTGGCGGGCAATATCGAGCTGGCTCTCGGCGGCGATACGCTGGGACTGGCTGGCATCATAGCCGGCACGGGCTTCCTCCACCGCCGTTGTGGCGATCAGGCCGACCTCGTAGCGCTCGCGCGCCTGTTCCCACTGGCGACGCAGTGCCGCTTCCTGAGCCCGTGCCGTGTCCAGCTCATCCTGAGCGCGAAGCACGTCAAAGTAATGTTCGGCCACTTCCAGAATCAGCTCCTGCTGGGAAAGAGCGAGCTCGGCTTCAGCCGCCTTGTCCAGCTGCTGGCTGGCCTGGTAGCCGAACCAGGCGTTGGCCCGGAACAGTGGCTGGCTCAGGCGCAGGCCATACTGGTGGTTGATGTAGCTGCTGTCCTGAGCGGTGCTGTCGCTGTACTGTGACTCGCCAAAGGCGTCCAGCTGGGGCAGCAGATTGGCCCGGGCTTCGTCGACCCCGGCTTCGCGGGCTTCCCGTGCTGCTCGCGCTGCGGCCAGTCCTGAATCATAGGCCAGAGCCTGTTCGTAGATGGTGACCAGACTCTCCCCGTAGCTGGCGGTGGCGGGGAGCATCAGAGCAAAAAGCAGCGGGCGGAGTCGGAATGGTTTCATGAAGCGTCCTCGGCAATAATTCCTGAGCCGGTGTGACCGGCGGTCACCATTATGGACAAATCTCGCCTCCATCTCTAGACTCGATTTTGTGGTGATGAGCTCGAATCATGCCACATGTCTTGACGGGGTGCCGGTCATACAGCCGGCTGAGATTGCAATGCAGAACCCGCAGACCTGATCCGGTTAATACCGGCGTAGGGATCGAGACAAGCGCTTCCTCTTTATTCTGAAACGCCTGTGTCCTGAACACGTCAGATCTGCCTCTGCGTTCTCCCGTCCAGCCCTTTCACTGGAATCCGGAGAACCACTATGAACACAGATGCCCAGCAGTTCCTGAGCGAGACGGAATCCGTCAATCAGGCTGCCATCGATTCACTTCCCGCATCGCGCAAGATCTATGTCGAGGGCAGTCGGCCCGATCTGCGCGTTCCCATGCGCGAGATCCGCCTGAGTGAGACTCACACCGATCAGGGCCCCCAGCACAATGAACCGCTGCGGGTCTACGACACCTCAGGGCCCTACACGGATCCGGATGTGCGCATCGACCTGCGCACCGGGCTCGCCCCCCTGCGCCAGCCATGGATTGATGAGCGTGGCGATACCCGCATTCTGGATGACGTCAGCTCTGAGTACACCCGGCGGCGCAACCGGGACCCGCGCCTGGATCCGCTGCGATTCGGGCATCAACGCAGCCCCAGAGTGGCGCAGTCGGGGTGCAACGTCAGCCAGATGCATTATGCCCGCCAGGGGATTGTGACGCCGGAGATGGAGTTCATCGCCATCCGCGAGAACGCCCGGCGTCAGCAGCAGGCTGAGGCGGCACCCGAGCTGGCCGCGCAGCACCCGGGGCACTCCTTTGGCACCGCCATCCCTGATGAGATCACACCGGAGTACGTGCGTGACGAGGTGGCTCGCGGGCGGGCCATCATCCCCGCCAACATCAACCACCCGGAAGCCGAGCCCATGATCATCGGGCGCAACTTCCTGGTGAAGATCAATGCCAATATCGGAAACTCCGCCGTGACCTCTTCCATTGAGGAGGAGGTGGGTAAGCTGACCTGGGGCATCCGCTGGGGCGCCGATACCATCATGGATCTCTCCACCGGGAAGGACATCCATGAGACGCGCGAATGGCTGATCCGCAACTCACCGGTGCCGGTCGGCACGGTTCCCATCTATCAGGCTCTGGAGAAGGTGGATGGTGTGGCCGAGGATCTGACCTGGGAGCTGTTCCGTGACACCCTTATTGAACAGGCCGAGCAGGGCGTGGATTATTTCACCATCCATGCCGGTGTCCGGCTTCATCATGTACCCATGGCGGCGGAGCGCACTACCGGAATCGTCTCCCGGGGCGGCTCCATCATGGCGAAATGGTGCCTGGCCCATCACCAGGAAAGTTTCCTGTATACGCATTTTGAGGACATCTGCAGAATCATGAAGCAGTATGACGTGTCCTTTTCTCTGGGGGACGGGCTGCGTCCCGGTTCCATTGCGGATGCCAATGATCAGGCCCAGTTTGCTGAACTTGAAACTCTGGGTGAGCTGACGAAGATCGCCTGGAAGCATGACGTGCAGTGCATGATCGAGGGCCCCGGGCATATTCCCATGCACCTGATCAAGGAGAATATGGACCGTCAGCTGGCATGCTGTGATGAAGCACCATTCTATACGCTGGGTCCGCTCACCACCGACATTGCCCCGGGTTATGACCACATCACGTCCGGCATTGGCGCCGCCATGATCGGCTGGTATGGTTGCGCTATGCTCTGCTATGTAACACCCAAGGAGCATCTTGGGCTGCCCAATCGCGATGATGTGAAAACCGGCATCATTGCCTATAAAATAGCGGCCCATGCGGCGGATCTGGCCAAGGGCCACCCGGGCGCTCAGCTCAGGGACAACGCGCTGTCCAGAGCCCGGTTCGAATTCCGCTGGGAAGACCAGTTCAATCTGGGGCTTGATCCGGAAACGGCGCGGGCCTATCACGATGAAACCCTGCCGAAGGACTCGGCCAAAGTGGCGCACTTCTGTTCCATGTGCGGGCCGAAATTCTGCTCCATGAAGATTTCACAGGAAGTGAGGGACTATGCCCGGGCGCAGAATCTGGCGGAGAATCAGGCGCTGGATGAGGGCATGGCGGAGAAGGCTGCTGAATTTGTTGAGCAGGGCAGTGAGTTGTACCCGAAAGTCTGAGTAGCGGTGTGCCCGCTGCTCGGACAGTTCCCGAACAGTGAGGCGCACCATGCGTGACAGTTATCCGGGGTTTGACCGCAGTGATGTGGAGATTGAAGCGGACGAGGTCCTGTACCAGGGCTTCTTCCGGATGCGTGGGCTGCGTTTCCGTCACCGCCTTTTCGGGGGTGGCTGGACGGACAGTGTGCGTCGTGAAATCTTCCATCGTGAGAATGCCACCTGTGTATTGCCTTATGATCCGACACAGGACTCTGTGGTTCTGATTGAGCAATTCCGGGCCGGTGCGCTGGAGCGGAACGCTTCTCCCTGGCTGCTGGAGGTGGTGGCCGGCATCAATGAAGCGGGTGATTCCGCGGAAGCGACGGCCATGCGTGAAGCGAGGGAGGAGGCCGGTCTGGAGTTGAGGGCCCTGGAGCACATCTGTGACTACCTGGTGTCTCCTGGTGGCACCAATGAGCTGGTGCATCTTTATGGTGCCTGGGTGGACGCCCGTGGGGCGGGCGGTATTCACGGTCTGGCGGACGAGAATGAGGATATCCGCGTTCATACCCTGTCTTTTGAGGATGCCATGCAGGGGATACGGGATGGGCGGATCTGGAATGCGCCGGCCATCATGTCCCTGCAGTGGCTGGCACTCAATCGTGAGCGTCTGCGTGAACAGTGGCGGGCGTCATGATGAAGACCTATGTCCCTGATCTGCCACGCTTTGCAGCCGTGTGTGAAAGCAACTACCAGCGTCTTGAACGGTTGCGCCGACTGGGAGACGAAGAGGGCCGGGATATTGTGTTCGACCTCCACGACGGCCAGAGTCACCGGGGCAGTGTCCGGCTGCGGCGCCTGGAGCAGGCGCGCTACACTGAGACCTGGTATCTGGAGCAGCTCTCGGAAAGCGGGCAGTGGCTGAATGATCCGCACATGACCGTGCGTTCGTACCATGATGCAGCGATGTCGGAAGTCATGAGTTGCTACCGACATGGGCGCATTCAGGCTGTGAACCCTTATCCGAATGCGAACATGCACCATCCGGATGAGAAACTTCAGGTCAACCTGTTCCTGGCGGATTGGCTCGATTTCTGCCTGAAATTCGGTCAGCTCTCCAACACGTCAGGAGTCTGGAGTCTTGAATCTCCCTGATCCGTTTGTGATCTGGGTCTGGAAAACCGATTGGCGCCAATGACGGCGTAGCAGCTATATTCATCTGGAAGTGACAACCGGGAGTTCAACTGCACCATGGCATCGTCGTGTGAGCCATTGAGACTGCTGCAGATCACCGATCCGCATCTGCTGGCTGATCCTGAGGGAACCCTGCTCGGAGTCAGGACGAGAGAGACCTTTGAGGCCGTTCTCTCCCATGTCCGTGCCAACCATGAGCAGCCCCATGCCGTTCTCGCCACCGGGGATATATCCCAGGATGGCAGTGATGAAGCCTACCGGTACTTTCTCTCGCAGACGGCGTTTTTTGACTGTCCGGTCTTCTGGTTCAATGGCAATCACGACCATGGGCCGGCCATGGAGCAGATCATCGGTGGCACAGAGTCCGCTGCAAAACGCTACCGCAGTCATGGCTGGCAGCTGGTGTTTCTGGACTCCTCGGTGCCGGATCAGGTGCATGGCCACCTGAGCGATGCAGAGCTTGCCATGCTGGATGAGGCACTTTCGGAATATCCGGACGACCATGCGTTGATCTGCCTGCATCACCATCCCGTTGAGGTCAGTGCCCGCTGGATGAATGCCATTGGCCTGAGAAACCACGAACGCTTCTTTGAGGTGGTGGATCGCCACCCGCAGGTCAGGGGCATACTCTGGGGGCATATCCACCAGGATCTGGATGAGCAGCGCGACGGACAACGGCTGCTGGCTACGCCATCAACCAGCGTGCAGTTCGCACCGGATGTTACCGACTTCCGGGTTGATGACCGCCCGCCCGGTTATCGTTGGCTCAATCTTTACCCCGATGGTCGGATTGAGACGGGGGTAGAGCGCATCGCTGCCGGAGATTTCGGGCTTGAGCTGGACAGCAGTGGCTACTAGCCGGGAGTGACGATCGCACTATGACGGCACCGGATATTGTCTACCTCCATGGATTCCGCAGTTCGCCCCAATCGGAGAAAGCTCGTTTCCTGCGCCGGTATCTGAATGAATCGGGTTACACCGGTCAGTGGTATGTGCCTGAGCTGCCTCACACACCCGAAGCGGTGGAAGAGCAGATCACCCGTGTGCTTGAGCGCATGGACGGGCGCCGGGTGGGGCTGATCGGGAGTTCTCTGGGGGGATTCTTTGCTGCCGTCATGGCGGAGCGTTACTCGCTGCCGGCGGTGCTGATCAATCCGGCTCCCTATCCCTACGACCTGATGGCGGATTATCTGGGGCTTCAGACCAACCTCTATACGGGCGAGGTGTTCTCGGTCACCCAGGCCCATCTGGATCACCTGCGTGCCATGGACCCGGGGGAGCTGAGTCACCCGGAGCGGATTCTGGTGCTGCTTCAGACGGGCGATGAGACCCTGGACTACCGCCTGGCGCAGAAGCGTTTTCAGGGAGCCGAGCAGGTCGTGGAAGAGGGCGGGGACCACCGCTACAGCTCTTTCGAGACCCGCCTGCCACAGATGCTGGCCTTTCTGGATCGCCATGCCTGAACGCTGCGTTCAGCGTCCGTAGACCGCAATGCCCATGTCCTCGAAACCCTGGATCAGATCATCCAGATCAAAGCGCGTCAGCCCGGTATAGATGAGCACATCGTTTTCCAGGCGATCCCATTCATGGTCTGCTTCCTGCTGTCCGAGAATGGTGAAGTTTCCGCAGATGTGTTCCGCCATCTTGAGGATCGCCAGCAGTGTCTTGCGTTCCTGGTGGGTGCCGCTTTCACTGCGGAAGACCTGCTCCGCATTGTGGTGTTCGGCAATGACTTCGCACAGATGACGGGGTAGATTCCAGGACTTGGCCACATAGTAGCCCACCACGGCGTGGTTGGTGTTGAGCACCCGGTTCTCCACATCAATGACCCGGGGTTCGCTGTGGGCGTAGCTCTCCTCCATCACCGCCGTGTAATCCTCAAAGCGCTCCATCATCAGGGGGATGCCGGCGTTGTGAAAGAGCCCGACGGCATAGGCTTCGTCCGGGTTCTTGGCACCGATGTGCTTGGCGATGTGGGCGGAGACCTGGGCAATATCCGTTGCTGTGTCCCAGAAGCCCGTCATGGCCCGGATGGCCTGATCACTCATTTCACCCTTGATGCTCAGTCCGTTGATGATGTTCACCACCGTGCTCGCGCCGAGCAGTGATACCGCCTGCTCGATGGATGAGATCTGGTTGCCGTGTTTCATGAAAGGGGAGTTCACGAACTTCAGCATCATCCCTGAGAGTGACACGTCCTGGCGGATGAGTCGGGCGATCTGACGGATGTCCGGATCCGGCATGGCCTGTTCCATCTGCAGATCAACCAGAATCTGCGGCTGCGGCGGTACCCGGATGCCCTGCAGAATGTTGTTGATCTGTTCGTCAGTCAGCTGTGAAGACATCGGCGCTCATCCTCCAATCCCTGAATGGCCCCGGCCGGGGCGACACTCAGTTTAGCAGTCCCGGCGGCGCCTACCAGTCAGGGGCGTCATTCATGCAGGCGGATGATGGGCCACTCGCGGCTGCCGGCAATGCGCTCGAGCTCGGCGTCGGGGTTGACGGCAACGGGGTTGGGAACCTGCTCAAGCAGAGGCAGATCGTTATGGGAGTCGCTGTAGAACCAGGCATTGTCCAGAGTGTCGTTGCGATGACTCAACCAGTCCTGCAGGCGTGTGATCTTGCCCTCCCGGAAACTGGGGGTGCCGGAGACCTTGCCGGTGTACCCCCCGTTTAGGAACTCCGGCTCCGTGGCGATCAGATGGTCGATGCCGAGTCGCTGGGCAATGGGCTCGGTGACGAAGCGGTTGGTTGCGGTCACAATCACCAGGGTATGCGTTTTTTCCCGATGTGTGTCGACCAGCTCCTCCGCCTCCATGGTGATCATTGGTTCAATGATCGCATCCATGAACTGCTGGCGCAGTGACACCAGCCGTTCCAGAGGGGTCTCCGCAAGGGGGCGCAGGGCGAAAGCCAGATAATCCTCAATGGCCAGCTGACCCGCCAGATAGGCTTCGTGGAACTCGTCGTTCATACGCCGGTAACGCTCGCCGTCCACCACACCCTGATCGACAAGGAATTCGCCCCAGGCGTGATCGCTGTCACCGGCAAGCAGGGTATTGTCGAGATCGAAAATGGCCAGTGTCACGGGTGCAGGCTCCTGCTCGGTTATGGTTGCTACGGGTTCAGGGCGCGGGATTGTACCATGGCCTGCGCGGCTATGGGCGCATTGCCGAGGTCTGTAAATTCTGGAAGAATAGGGCTAACTTACGAATAGAATCAGAAAAATACAGGTGGTGCCATGATTGACTCCGACGGATTCAGGCCCAATGTCGGGATCATTCTGGCGAACCAGCGGGGTGAACTGCTCTGGGCCAGACGGATCGGGCAGGAGGCCTGGCAGTTTCCGCAGGGGGGCATCAACCATGATGAGACACCGGAGCAGGCACTTTATCGTGAGTTGACGGAAGAAGTGGGGCTGGAATCCACTGATGTGCGCATCATTGGCAGCACCCGCGGTTGGCTGCGGTACCGGTTGCCCCGGCGTATGGTGCGGAATGACTCCCGGCCGGTCTGCATAGGTCAGAAGCAGAAATGGTTTCTGCTGGAGATGCTTTCACCCGATGCCCGTGTCAGGGTGGATCGGAGCAGTTCCCCGGAGTTTGATGGCTGGCAGTGGGTCAGTTACTGGTACCCGTTGGGACAGGTGGTGTCCTTCAAGCGGGAAGTCTATCGCCGGGCGCTGCGTGAGCTCGCCCCCCGGGTCTTCAAATTGCAGGCGCAACAGCGCCCGACAGCGGACCAGGAGCGCTGAGCGCTTATGACCAAAATGCTGAGCACACTGCGGGGGATCGTCCAGGAACTGAACGGTATCAACAACCTTCAGCAGGCGCTGGATACCATTGCCGCACGCGTTCAGCAGGCCATGCAGACCGAGGTCTGCTCCGTGTACCTGTTTGACCCCGAAACCGGGCGCTATATCCTCAAGGCGACCGAAGGGCTCTATAAGGAGTCCATTGGCCGCGTCATGATTGCTCCCTCCGAGGGACTGGTCGGTCTGGTGGGGGCCCGGGAAGAGCCCATCAACCTCGAGGACGCCCAGGCCCACCCCCGCTATCGCTATTTCCCCGAGACGGGTGAAGAGCGCTTTCGCTCCTTTCTCGGCGTGCCCATCATCCACCATCGGCGGGTGCTGGGCGTGATCGTGGTCCAGGAGCGCCAGAACAGCCGCTGTTTTGACGAGGGCGAAGAGGCATTCCTCGTCACCATCTCCGCACAGCTGGCGGGCGTCATCGCCCACAGCGAAGCAACCGGCGCCATTGGCGGGCTCTCGCTGACCGGCCAGGAGGCGGAGGATATTGCCTTTGACGGCGTGGCGGGCTCACCCGGGGTTGCCGTGGGCACGGGGGTGGTGATTTTCCCGCCGGCGGACCTCGATGCGGTTCCTGATAAGCGCTGTGAGAACATCGAGCAGGAGATTGCCCGCTTTCAAGAGGCGGTCACCGCCGTTCGCGAGGACATTGAGCAGGTTGGGGAGCGCCTGGCACCCCAGCTGCGCCCGGAAGAGCAGGCCCTGTTTGAAGTGTACCTGCGGATGCTGGATGATCATGCGCTGCCGGGTGAGGTGGAGACCCGGATCCGGGATCAGCACTGGGCCCAGGGCGCGCTCAAGGAAGTCGTCAATCAGTACGTTCGTCATTTCGAGATGATGGGCGATCTGTATCTGCGCGAACGTGCCGTGGATATCCGCGATCTGGGGCGGCGGCTGCTGTCCCATCTGCAGGAGGGCGAACCCGAGAGCCGCAGCTATCCGGACAATACGATTCTGGTCAGTGATGAGCTGACGCCGGCCATGCTTGGCGATGTGCCGGCGGGGCAGCTTGCGGGACTGGTTTCTGTGCGTGGTTCCAGCAACTCCCATGTCGCCATTCTGGCCCGGGCCATGGGTGTGCCTACGGTCATGGGGCTGGTGGATGTGCCGGTGGCCCAGCTCGACAGCCGGGATCTGATTGTGGATGGATACGAGGGACAGATTTTCGCCTCGCCCTCAACAGAGCTCCGTGCCTTCTATGAAACCATTGTTGAGGAGGAGGCGGAGCTGGTTCGCGGCCTTGAGGAGCTGCGCGACAAGCCCTGTGAGACGCTGGATGGCTACCGGATGCCCCTGTTCGTCAACACGGGCCTGATGACGGATGTGGTGCGCTCACTCAATCACGGGGCTGAAGGGATCGGGCTCTATCGCACGGAAGTGCCGTTCATGATCAATGAACGCTTTCCCTCCGAACAGGAGCAGCGTGCCTACTACCGTGAGCAGCTGGAGGCCTTTGCCCCGGCCGATGTCACCATGCGCACCCTGGATGTGGGTGGAGACAAGGCGCTGAGCTACTTCCCGATTGTCGAGGAAAACCCTTTCCTGGGCTGGCGTGGCATCCGCGTCACACTGGATCATCCGGAAATTTTCCTGGTGCAGATCCGGGCCATGCTCAAGGCGAGTGAGGGCTTGGACAACCTGCGCATCATGCTGCCGATGATCAGTAACGTTTCGGAAATAGAAGAGGCCCAGCACCTGATCTACCGGGCCTGGCACGAGGTTCAGGAAGAAGGCTACAAGCTGGCCATGCCGCGGGTTGGCGTTATGATTGAGATTCCGGCCGCGGTCTATCAGGTGCGGGAGATGGCCGCGCGGGTGGATTTCATTTCTGTGGGCTCCAATGACCTGACCCAGTACCTGCTCGCAGTGGACCGCAACAATCCCCGGGTGGCCAGCCTCTATCACTCCTATCACCCGGCGGTGCTTCAGGCACTGTGCCAGATTGCC
>LKMJ01005582.1_pt1 | contig 11853 bp, 13 predicted proteins | sample 643391 | NCBI WGS metagenome assembly LKMJ01 (sample SAMN04112250, study PRJNA286221) | soda lake metagenome | biome: soda lake; feature: Kulunda Steppe; material: water; isolation source: sample PL-Br10 brine of Picturesque Lake | place: Russia: Kulunda steppe | collected 2010-07
CGTGCCATTCCTGTGACCGCAGTGAGTCCCTGTAGCGTGCCATTCCTGTGACCGCAGTGAGTCCCTGTAGCGTGCCATTCCTGTAGCGTGCCATTCCTGTGACCGCAGTGAGTCCCTGTAGCGTGCCATTCCTGTGACCGCAGTGAGTCCCTGTAGCGTGCGAGGACCTGATGCTGCAGAGCAGCGGGTTAGAAGGAGCCCTCCGTGCCCCCCACCTTGAACAGCAGCGGGTTCTGCATGGGCCATACAATGATCTCATGCACCAGCTTCTTGGCATTCTCCAGCCCGGCGATGTCTTCCCAGCTGGTGCTGCTGCCGCTGTCCAGGATCTCGTTGCACACCTGCAGGTGTGCGAGCCAGAGCCGCCCACGGGGTGTGTCGGCCCCTCTGACTGGAAGACTGCACTACCACCAACGTGCGCAGCCCACCGCGGCAACCCCCTCGCACTGTGCTGTACTAATCTGCTCATCCACTGAGTGCGTCACTCAGCACACTTGAAAGGGGTCCGGTCTGCCTGCCCTCACAGCTCGGGTCAGCCCCTTGTTGGTCAGTCACTTGCAAGCGTGCAGCACCCGTCCGTCTGACGGGCACTTCCCTGTAGCCCTAGCACAGCAGTGAGTGCAAACACAATCCTGGGCAGGCAATGCACCCAGGAAAGCCAGCCCACACAAGCATGCCCTGCCAGGTGCCTTCATACTCACGGCATAGACGCACTTGTTAACAGTTAGAAGGAATCAGCTGTTGCAGCCCACACGGCGCATCCCTCACAGACCCCTCCTACAGCCCGCACATTGCACCCCTAGTATGACCCTTCCTCATCACGCATGCATGCACGCACAAGTGTACACACACACACATAAAACCAACACACATGCGTACACACACGCACGCACGCACGCACGCACACCCCCCGTTCCTCAGCTCACGCACACCACCCCTTCCTCTACTCACACACACCACCCCTCCTACAATACACACACCACACCCCTCCCACAGCCTCACACCACATCCCTGGCACAACCCTTCTTTACCTCTCCCTTACACATCCCATCCACATACTGCACTTGAGCAGCAAAGGGCTCAAGCCACCTTCAAGCTTGCGATTCGCCCCTCTCATTGTCACATGATGGGGCCAAGGCTGCGCCCACGCCACACAGAGCCAGAGCTTTCCATCGCTCCATCACATGTACCAGCAAGCATCTCACCCACCAGAGTCAAAGTCAAAGCCTACGCCAGCCTCGCATAGCTGGCGGCGTGCATTGAGGAGAGGGGTCCACCAGTCAGATGTGAATCATCACACATCACACCCACCATCTCAACAATCTTTGGGTCCAGCTTTTCAATCTCAGGAGGGACCTGTCCATCAGGGCCTGCGTGCACAATGTAAGATGGGGCGCACATACACCTTGGTGCTTGTGATATTATGCACACCAGGTTCCGTGTGCCTGCTACGGTATACCTCAAAACTTGCTTGAATGTGTGCGGCATGCTGCTGCTTGTCTAAGCCAGGCCAAACTGCTGTGGGGCAAGAGGTTTGCGCGTTTGGCAAAAGAGGCCCATGAGCACCCGGCAAATCCATTAACCACAGCAGCAGCTATGACAAGGGTTGGGTGAAGAGAGATGAGGATGTGGCACCAAGTGGCTCAAATGTTGGCCAACCAGGAAAGGTGCTGTGGACCTCGACCTGCCAAATACTCAGCCCTCACTGTGCAGCCCTAGCCACCACATATTCAACATGCACAAACCCCTCGAAGCAACACCAGCACTGGCAACGGCACCTTACCTGCGCACACACGCACACACGCATGCGCACACACATGCACAAGCACACGCACACGCATGCACGCACGCACACGCACAAACATGCTCACGCACGCACGCACGCACACACACGCACGCACACACATACACACATGCACACACGCACGCACGCATGCACACACACACACAAACATGCACACGCATGCACCAATGCACTCACACGCACGCACACACACATGCACACACACACACACACGCATGCACGCTCGCACGCACAGGCACGCACGCACGCACATGCACACACACGCACACACGCAAATGCAGGCGCAAACACACACACACACACACGCGCACACACGCGCATGCACCACGCACACGCACCACGCACATACACGTATGCATGCACGCGCGCACGCAAACACACACAAGCCCGAAAGACCCCACCTCCTAGCAGCGCCAACACCTTCTCCGAGAAGAGGCTCTCAGGCTGCTTGTCTGCGTCCAGCGCCTTGGCCACCATGGGCACCATGCCATTGCTGCGTCCCCCCCCACCGCCTTGCTGGGAGGCCAGGCCAGGGCGCCTCGACCTGGCTAGGCCTTGCATGCGCGGCTGCGCGCGGGCGGGCAGGCAGGCATATCTCTCTCACACGCGCACACCAACGTCCGTGTCCATGCATGCTCAGCTGTGCACTCGTGCGTGGGTGTGTATGTGTGCGTGCATGTGCGTGCGCATGTGCGCGTGCATGTGTTGAAAATTGGGGGGTTGCAGTGGGTGGAGGGCGGCAGGGCAGCGTGTGTGGTCACACGTGTGGTCCTGGGGGCACACAGAGTGCTCTGTGCAGGGGTGCAGGAGGGGCTTGCATGCACTGCCCAAATCTAAGAAAGGCACACACACACACACAGCTGATGGCGTGTGTGGCCTTGAGGGAAAATTTCTCAGCGCCGGCTGGCAGAGGAGCGGGGCAGGCACCATGAGGCAGGGGCTTGACGCAAAGCTTGCCTCTTCCCATGAAGAGAGGCCTCTTCCCATGAAGAGAGCAAGCTGCGGCCCTCAAACGCACGTGAGCAGGATGATGGGAGCTGGGTTGGGCTTGCAGGGAGCCCCGTTGCAGGGAGGGTGAGGAGCCGACGTACGCACCAATACAGTACACAAACGCACACGCGTCACACACCTGCGCGGTCATGCTGGAGTGGAAAAGGGACCGGCCTCCGGGCTGCTGCCCTTTCACAGCCACGTCCGCCTCCAACTTCTGCAGAGCAGTCTGAAAGCCACGCGACGCAGGCGGCTGCTGCGTTGGCTGTTGCTGCGGCTGCAGGGGTGGCGACTCCTCCGGCGACTGCCGTTGCCAGGCTGCAGCATGCAGCACTTGCGGGCAGGTGGTGAGGAGCTCGGTGTGCCTCAAGCAGGCTCTGTGTTCGAGGGAGCAGCAGGGCAGCCACGCGCGGCCCTAACGGCGCCGTGGTGCAGGTTTTTAAGAGGTATCAGGAGCTGTTCACAATGTGGTTTGCATGTGGCACCCTCAGGTGCTTTAAAAGGACAATCTACCTTTAAAAGGACACAGTGGTTTGAAAAGGACAATGTGGTTTAAAAAGGACAATATGGTTTTAAAAGGAACAATGTGGTTTGCATGTGGCACCCTCATGTGCTTTTAAAAGGAAGGGAGGGTGGCGTGTGCTTCATGATGCCAGAGTGATTGATGGGGGAAGGGGATGATGCGCTGCAGGGCATGCGACCACTCTTGAAGGCCCCATCACTCATGAGTGCTTGAACGCTGCAGGGCGTGTGACCACTTATGAGCCCCCCACCAGCCCTATTCCCTCCAAGGAAGCCACCCTATTACCCCCTAAGGCAAGCAATTCGCTGCCCTCTAAATGCCCCCCACCCCTGACCACTTATGCAAGGAGGCCGGGCATGCTGAGGTGCACCACTCGCCGCACCATTTCCTGGCTGTGCGCGGTCTTCGCTGGCGCTTAAGCAGGGACGCTTGCTGGGCAGGAGGCGCTTGCCGTCTCTGCCTGCGCAGCACCCACCATTGGCGCGCGCAGTGCAGCAAGCAACACCGCAGCTGGTGAGAGGTTGGAGGATGGCGAGCGCTTGTGCTCACTGCCTTGTGACCCATCCTAAGCAAGACTTATCCCTGATGAGGTTGGAAAAGGGTAGGTGCGTACACTCCACGCCATGGGTAAGCAGCACAGCACAGTGGATAAAATTTCAGCAGGTAGAAGTGGTGATTGCAGTGATTGGCAAGGTCACGCATTTCACACAAGTCCTGCCATGCATTGCAGTAACAACAAGCAATTCATCATATTTGGACCCCAATACCTTGCTGTTGAAGTTGCTGCTGCTGCTGCTGTAGGTGTTGCTGCTGCTGCTGCTGCTGCTGCAGCACAGCATGCCGTGCCACCTGACAATGTGATGGGCACAACATGGACATACCATTGGGCACTTGCAGTGAATCTTCCCTTCCTGACCTGTGCAGTGTATCTGGTTTGCAGAAGCAATCACTTTGAATTCAACAACTAGCTGCTGCTATCATGACAGGAAGAGCATACAAGGGAAGCAGTCAGAGTACGCAACGAAGTATGTCTGCAGTGCCAATCAGGTGCACATAATAGCCACGCACAGCTGCAGACAACTTGAAGTTGGATCAAGCAATCCCACCTCTTGCTCAGCCTTAACCCTCTCCTCCTCCTGCCGCGACAAGTAGTTGTTCAGACTTTGAGCCACCTAGCGCCAGTCAAGCACGGAGGCGTGCACAAGCAGAGGATTGGCAAATGCACATGTCGTCATAAGTAAGCCCCTTAATGAAGGTCAATAATATGCTTGAGCAGGGACTTGCTTTGAGGCCGCAAGTCGGCCAAGTCACCTGAGCTACCTCTCTGACCACCACAAGCTAACACAAGGAGGACCCACAAGGCCCCACAAGGTGGCGCCACAAGCTAACACAAGGTGGCACCATAAGGCACTGCAAGGAGGCCAGCAAAGTCATGACACGCAAGCCCATGGGGGAGAAGTAATAGGGTGGCCAAGAAAGAGGGAAAAGGCACACTCAGTCGCGGGCGCAAGGCAGAAGCACCCAGGCCCTACAAGCGCTGCAAGTAAAGCGGAGCATACCTTGGCGCTTGCACTGCGCACATCCACAGAATGCATGAGCAGGTCGTTGAAGACGGGTGGGCATGCGGTTTGGAGCCCCGTGCGCAGCCCCTGCTGCACAATTAGCACGTCAGCAATACATAGGTCTTTCATGTAAAGCTGGGAAGCACATACCTTGCTAGGCATCATTCTCCTAAAGGCAACCTGAACTACAATCAGTCCAAATCACTTAAGCAGGAAGGCTGGGCTAAAAAAAAATCCTGTGCTATCAACAAAACAACGAGCTGCTTACAGTTATCATTCAGAATTTCACACGCAATCAGGTTCCGTGCTCAAAGTGTTACATGAGCATGTTCGGAGACTAAGAAAGACAAAGCGCCATACCTCTGCTGGACAGATGTAATCTCCATGAAATCAAAAGCATCATACCTCTGATAGATAGAAGCCGAAATCTGAAGGAAGCTTTGCCAAATCGACAGCCCTGTTGAACAACAGAGTCCTGCACGCAAACACCGGAATCCATAGTAGAAGTACTGCTTAAGATGTTGAAGCTCTTGCAGACTTGCTGTTGAAACAATGCCTAGACCAGCCTCTACTTCAATTATTGGTATTGAAGAAGAGCAGTGCGCCAGTTTGGTTGTTCGCATGCGTGCATATGTGTGTGTCTGCTTTTGTGTGCAACTTTTTGTGTGCGTGTGTATATGCATGCAAGTGAGCGTGTGCATGTTTTTTGTGTGTGTGTGAGCATGCATGTGTGTTGTGTGTGTGTGTGAGTGTGCGTTTGTGCGTTTGTGTGTGTGTGTGTGTGTGAGCTTGTGCACTAGCGTGTGTTTACTTGAAATCCTTACATCTACTTACTACATCTAATCATAAAGTCGTTGGAGAGTTTTGTCAGTGACATCTTTGACTGTTACTTTGACTGTTACTTACTTTGACTGTTAAACAACACAATATCAATGCACCTCAAACTCTAGAAAGCTCAAACAATGGCTGATTAAAATGCAAGCAGTTCCAAGCTCTGTGAGGAGCATGAGTTTAAAACACTGAGACGTGAGAAGTAAAAATCTACCTGTCATGTGCGCCCGCGGATGTGCTAGCCAGCAAGGTGTGTGTGCAGCGCTCTTCAAGCCTTCCATGTGACAGCTCAAGCTGTTCAGAAACAGCTTCTCCTCGGATTAGGCATTGCAGCTGCATCAACAGTACAGCAGCATTTCAGTAGGCTTCTTCTATCGCCACAGCAGTGGTCACAACACAAAGGAGTGGCCCCATTCACTGACCTGGAGGGCTTCAAACTCTCTGAGTTCACCAAACAAGAGGCTCTGCAACGCTGAAATTTCTAACATTTCGCATATTATATATCAATCCGGCTTAGCAACAGACGGCAAGTCCAGACTGCGGGGCATCGTTTGAATTTTCAGAATTTATTTCTGTCTTGCGTTAACAACAAAGATTGAATACAAATTTCTAAGATAGTGATCGATTAAAATACTAGAAGAGGATTGAATTCTCCTTGACATGGTTCCGTCCTCTTCAAATGGTTCCCCCCTTGGCCGATCGAATTGCGAGCAATGGTGCAAATCGTGGTCTTAATCGAGCCCGCAGTGCAAGCCAGGAGCCATCTCATAGTTTGGGCAACGTTACCCCGGGCCAATGGGCCGGACCATATGGGTAGCTACTCCTCAGGTGTGAGCCCTTGATCATGTACATGCTGTGCAAGTGCTGACCCAAACTCTAAGACGGCGCTCAAGTGCTCACCCATCTGTACACCGCTTTACCAGCTGCTCAGCCAGCCACAGCAGCAGCAGCTCCAACAGCAGCAGCAGCAGCAGCAGCAGCAGCAGCAGCAGCAGCAGCAGTGCTCCAAGACTCTGGAATGGCCTCATCTTCTAAGAGAAACTCATACCACTCATACCAAGAGGTTTGATCATGGGGTCAGGCATGCCTTTACACAACAGCTCCTTCTCTGATCCACCATAATTCCCATTGTAAACGCTATGAAGATTGGATTGGAAGATTTGAATGAAAAAACGAAAAATTGGTTTTCATTCCTTTTTCTGCTGGTAGGTGCCTACCCGCGTTGAACATCATGTGGATATCATTCTTGCTCCACAGGGTTATTGGAATCAAACATTGAAAGATTCGCGAAGTCTCAGGAGAAAGAGAGCAACACAGCAGGACCACATAGGTGGTGAGCATGATGTAACAATTCAGGCGTTACCTAATCAACCACTTCGGTGGTTGGGCTGAGAGGGGGATTTCGCCTGGGTAGCGTGCAGGCTAGGGAGTTCTTCACTATATTCATAATAGAGGCAGACCCTAGCGGAGACGCTGACAGGCTTTGGCGCGAGAGGAGCCAGGTCCCTCAGTCCTTCCAGTCCCACGGGTCGCACAACATCAAGGCGCTAGAGGTTGACGCGACTTAGGGTGTTACACACAACATCTTGCTAAGTGCACACTGTGTACATTCAACACTTCTTAAACTAGACCTAAAGCACTCATTCAATTCAACATGCAACGGCGCATCTTCTTGTTAGAAACAAGCAGAAGGTTGAAAAATTGCACATAAAGACCACATGGCTCTTTTCAGAACCCTCCTAACTCCCACAAACGACCTTCATCAAACATTTGATGGTGGGGGGTTGCGTGGTGCTTGCACCAGATGTGAGCCTCTTCCTTAATTCACGCAAACAGGGATATCCCTGTTGGCCCACTGCTGGAAGTCTCTTCTTTTTTAAGCACAAAGTTTGGCATGCTACTAGAATCTTGGGAACAAAGACGGAATTTATGCTAGAAAATAGAACAACTTTCGTTTGACGCAACTTAGATTGCATTCGAGCTTTGCTGCTCACTGTCCCCTCCAGGTGCAGACAATTAGATCCCCATCTTCACGAGGATGCCATCATGATGGAATTGTTTCAGGATGGCTTCATTGACCAATGAACACTAAAATCAACCCATGTAGCCATTGGTCTTTTCTATGATGGCATGCAGCTCCCCTAAACAGACCCCTTCAAATATCTGGGCGTGGTGTGCAACAACAATAATAATCTGACTACTGCAGTTGATGCAGCACGACATCCATTCACAGCTGGCACTTTCTGCATCAAACAGTTTATACGGGAGCATGATTTGACCAACAGGTTACACACATCATGCGGCTCATTGAAACGTGCGCGATTCCTGCTGGTAAGTACTAAGCCAGGTTGGGGACAACTCTATCTCACAAAATCTTTAAAAAAAGTTTAAGAGATCGATACCCACGTACAAAAATGGCTGCTGACTGTGCTGGAAAGGATTATTTTGTTGAGGGACACAACCTCTTCACGGGTCATGTGCGCATGTGGTCTAGAGCCTTTACGATTCATCTGGTTCTGTGCGGCAATGCAACTGTACAATTATTTGACAAAGCAAAAGACCCATTACTAGAAAGCGTTCGAACTGACCTGCAACTGAGCTCACAGTGATTGCTAGTCATCCCACATTTTATCTGCCATATAGTAGTCTGACACAATCTTAAATGTTCAAAGAAAGGCTGCAAAAGAGTAATTCCATTGACTCAATGGATTGGATCTCAATCGTTTTTTGTGGACCTTAGGGAGATGCACTTCCAAGTTGGAATATTGGGCGCCATTTCCTGGTGCGCATCCAAGAGAGTGCAACTGCAAATACTCCACTTGCCGTCAATTATGCGCCCTCCCTATTAAGAGGGCCCTTCCAGAAAAGAAAACTACATAGGCAATGAAGCGCTCCCTACATCGATTAAGGAAGTAGAGTCACCTAGGGCCTAAGCACCGTGCGACTCATCCACCAGCAAAGAAAACAAAAGATCTCAGTGGGGATTAGGGGGATGACTAGCAGTACCCTTTTCCTGGTCTTGATGATGATTTGCTGCAAAAGTTCTCGAGAGTGCGTCTGGTACTTATAAGCATACTGAAGCAAATGAGCATGAAGTTTCAAAGCAAGCTTGGTGACTTTCTGAGGATCTACACAGAGACGCTTCAGAGGCTCTAAACTACAAGGGCTGTAGATGGCACCTCCCACTCCCAGAAGGATGGTTTGGAGGCTAACATTGGCCGCAGCTCGGCAAAGGTGTTGACAGAGCACGCTGTGCTGGTGGTGAGTGGCTTCAAGCTGGCTCCTAGGCCTGATTTTTGCAGTACTAGACCTCCACAAGATGGATGTGCCACTGATTGGGTGGGAGCTGACTGGAGTTCCGGACTCAGGACAAAGGCTGGTAGGCTGGTGCAGCTGCTGAGAGCCCCCTATCCCCTCTGCACCCTGCCCTACTTCTTAATGCATACCTAGGGTGGACATCTGGTAAGTTATTTATTTTTAAGTAGGCACCAGTTACTTATGTAACATGTGGGCAGCTATTAGTGAGTCTTAGCTTAGTAGGAAACCGGCGAGGGAAGAGCCATTCTGGGATGGTTCTGTTGGTAGATCCTACAGGGATTTGTAGGTTTTGTAAGGCTAAGCGATCTTTGCTGCCGATATCCATTTGAACACCCCCACCTTCCCCGGAGCCTGCTTCTATAGCTTTCATGATAAGCCTACAAGCAATGTTGTGGCGTTCAGTAATCATACCGGAGATAATCTGGTGTTGACAACCTTGATAGAACGTAAAGGGCACTGTCTGAGTGATGACAGAGGGGCCATTGAAGACTGTTCGAGGTCTTAAATCGAACAGCATACATCTGATCAAAAAGGGTACCTTCACGGTGGTGGAAATGTTTTTCCAGAATTCATTGCTGGTGTTTTTGTGAGCTAAGGGAAGTAAACCTTTACAGTATGAGCAGTAACCGGTTGTAGGATTTGCGTGGCCAAGTTTATGTTGGGAGTGCAATGCACTCAGTGCATATGTGCCTTCGGAGCATCATACAGGTTTGAGAAATGAGCCCTGGGGCAGGTAGGTTGGAGGGCCTTGAAGATGTTGCATCAGAGGTGATATCCCTTTCAGAGGCAAGCCAGGTAATGTCATGAAAAGGGTTACCATCAATGCCAGCACATGGCAGCCCTGTGTCTGCAAGATTTGCATCGACTTGGGTTGCTTGATATTTGGCCACAGCATCTGCGCACTCATAACCAGCAATACCAGCGTTAGATTTGACTTTAGAAAGGTGCACAGGGTTTGGTGAGTTACAGATACATTGCATGAGTATCTTCATAATATCCCCTTGTAAGTGGTGTAAGTGGTGGCGGTGAAGCTCAGGGTACAACAAGTGCTTCCTGATTTGGTGGAGAGACGAGAGGCTGTCAGTGGCGCTATGTGAGTGGCCGTGAAGAATGGCAGCTGTGATAGCAGCCAGTTCAGCTCTATTGATGGTGTTTGAAATGCCCATACCATTTGGTCCAACAAAGCTGGGAGTAGAGGTAGCAGAGTGGTATGAGCCTGCACCTGTCACTTGTTTTCCTTGTTGAATCTGGCAGCTGCCATCTGTGTGTGCCCACTCCTTCCAGTCAGGAACTTTTTTGGCTGGATTCTGTTGGAAGGAGTAATTCTTGACTATGGGTGAGACTTACTGCTGCCTATGACAGCGTTCAAAGAGAGAAACTATGGGTCCACCTTCAAAACATTCATGTTCCTAAGTACTTGCTCTCGGCAATAAGGGCTTTGTACCAAGAAAGTGTATATATCCTTGCTGACGGAGGCAAGGTGTTGGGTGAAATTATGGCAACTCAAGGACTGAAGCAGGAATGCATGCTGAGCCCATTGCTCTCTCTTCACATCAATTTGGGCAAGTTCTTGAACTGGTGGGGCATGGCATGGGGCAATGACAGCAAACAACCAAAGTTTCCCACTGTGAGTACGCAATTGACATTGCACTTACTACCAATACTGCGCACCACCTCCAGCTCCAACTCGACAGATTCGACACCTACACGACTTTGAAGGGGCTGACGCTGAATGCGCACGAGACCGAAACCATGACCTTCTTTTGTTTTGCTCCAACCCACCAGTAGTTCACTACTGGCACTCTGCTTGAGAATGGCAAGAATTCAAAAACCTGGGAACGACCCTCGGCCACAATGGGAAGATGACAAATGCCTCAAACCAGATGGCATGCAGTTTTGCTCGTGCCATAGCCAGAGTGTGGAGGATTTGCTGAAAGTTGGGTATCAAGAACTTGAAGCATGCCGTGCTCTGGATTTTTCAAGTCTTTGCACTCTCTGCACTCCCTGGCAGGCATGTACGGATGTCAAGTTTGGGCTACAAATACTCTTACATTCAAATCATCTGCTACAACCAAAGCCCACATCCACCATGTTTGCTTTCTAAAGATTTTGTTGGGTGTGAAACAAAGCACAAATAAACATTGCCTACTACCTACTAGCTATCTAGTAACAGAGACTGGTCAGCTGCCCCTATTCTTCTCTCGTTATGTTGTGTCGCACGCTTCTGGAACAGCCTATTGACAACCAACAATGCCCTGCCGAGCAAGATCAATGAGGCTAATTTAAGGCTGGCACACCAAAAACGAAATTAGACATTTGAAGCCTTATCTGCTCACGAAATACTTAAAAACTGGGGTTGATGCGCACACCTCTGCTATCATGAGTCGTTCCAAAATCAACATGAGTGACTTTCAGCTGTTGTTGCGTGAGCAAACAATCCGAGAATGGAGAGATCTGGACCAGATTCATCCAATCATGAGCATGTTTCCAGCAGAGTCATAAAAACCTTTCAAATCCATATTGGAGTGCCCATAGAGAGTCAGATTGGCTGGTGGGATGATCAGAAACGCACAACAAAAGCCACTCTGCCTCCATACCTCGAACACAATATCCCTAGCCATTTTTCATGCGCTCTCTCCGAGACTTAGACTCTCTGGTCACAACTTGAATATTAAGCAGGTCCAGCAACTTGAACATCATGTCACGCCAGATAAGTGCAGTGCCAGATTTATGCTGCATTGTGACCTGGAGGTTGGTTGAGTCAGTTGGTAGAGTATTTGATCCCTTGCTCAGTTCAGCTATAGCTGTATTTGAGCACGTCAAAG
>LKMJ01005584.1_pt1 | contig 11851 bp, 18 predicted proteins | sample 643391 | NCBI WGS metagenome assembly LKMJ01 (sample SAMN04112250, study PRJNA286221) | soda lake metagenome | biome: soda lake; feature: Kulunda Steppe; material: water; isolation source: sample PL-Br10 brine of Picturesque Lake | place: Russia: Kulunda steppe | collected 2010-07
CCGTTGAATATTTAAAATATATTGATGAAGATTTAACGGTACCTCAAAATTTTCAATATTTAAAGCCCAATCGTGATAAGAAATTATTAGAAAACATACGCAATTACGAAACATGAAAACAAATATGAATGGTCAAAAATTGAAAATTCGTTAGAATCAAAACAATTTTAAACTGTATGTTAAATATTAGTCTAAGTGTGATTCAACATATTCTTCAGATGAACACATTTCATCATATGCTTTTCGTGCACCATTTTCAGGATTTTCAAAAACACGTTCATCAAATCCTTCAGGATTAAACCATACACTTTTTACTTTATAATAATTTCCATCTGAATCAATAGTATTAATCTCAATTACCGTTCTTGGTCTTTGTCTTAATGGGTCTATGTATAATTCAAGAATATAATCTCCAACGACATCTACTTTTTCTCTATCTCCCGGCAACGCGTTTCTTTGATTTAAATACCCTATTAATATTTTTAATTTTCACTTTCTCTTAACCATAATTCTGCTAGTTTATCACAATGCGCACACGATAGTATAACATGGTCTTCTCTTTTTTCCTTTATATTCCATGTATCATTAGAACAAAGACAATCATGCCCCATTTCTTTCTCTGTAAGTGAAAATGACGAACATAAATTACAATATGTACATTGTAAACGAATTATTTCCTCATCATCATCTAAAAATCTCCATAATTGTGAACCACATTCTGCACAATCAATCATATAATTTGGTTTCATATTTATATAATGAAGTGAAGTGTTTAAATATTTTAATATAAAGTATTAATACAAATATAAAATAAATTTAATATAATATTATCATAAAGTATTAAATTATATAGTATTAAAAAAATTACTATTATATATGGAAATAGAGTATGAAAACAGTAAAAAAGATGTTTTCCCATCTAAAATAGAAACAGATAGATTAATTTTTGAAAAAGTCTCGTACAAATATAATATTAAAAAATTTTTTAATAAATATAAAGAAATAAATAAATTTGAAACAGAATATGTTACTTTTGAGCCATATAATAGTAGAATTGAAGCTAAAGATTATATCGAATATTCTATAGATAAATTTGATAAAGGTGAATCCGTATCTTATTTTATATTATTAAAAGAAGAAAATAATAAATGGATAGGAATGACAGGTTTCAATCCTACATGGGAGAAAAGTATTGCAGAATCAGGCATTTTTATTTTTAAAGATTATTGGGGGTATGGTTATTCAACAGAACGTGGAAATGCTATGGTCAAATTAGCATTTGAAGAATATGATTTTGACTATTGGATTTCTAAATGTCATCCTAAAAATACAGGTTCAATTAAAGCTATTGAAAAATATGTTGTTGGAAATGGCGGTGAACGTGTTGGAATTTTACCTAATTGGTTTAAATTATGTGATGATGAATATGATGATATATTATATTTCAAACTGTCTAGAGAAGATTATTTTAATTAATTATATAAATAATTCAACGATGAGGATATATAAACCAGTAAATTTAACTACATGCGGATTTTATAATATTTTATGTCTAATAATCCCATTTCAGAGATATACACTGGTGTTAAAGAAGTACAAGAATATCTTGAAGAGATAAATTATGAAAATAAATCAAATATAGATTATTTATCAGATTATTATCGTATAGGTATTGATAATAATAAATGTGTATTTGATGTAAATTTACCTGAATATGTTAATAAGTATATGAATTTACAATACCACACGAATATATTAGAAATAGCTGAAGAACATGATATTAAATCATATATCATTCGAGATATTATGAAATATTATTATGAATTTTCATATTTAAATGGTTATAAAAAAGAAAATTCTTCGTATGAAATTGTTGACCTTACAGATTATAACGAGGATGAATCTAAAATGTTAATTCAGAGATGTAATAAACTAATAAATAGTGAAAAATACACAACTCAACAAATATACACTATTTTGAAATTAGTTTATAAAATGTATAATTTAGAAGATAGAATCGAATCTATTGAAAATATATCTAAAGTATTTGAGTCTTTATCTATAGAAATTGAACATATGTATGATTATTTTGAACCGGAAACAAAAATGGAATGGAATAAATTTGGTTCATCTTTAAAATTTACATATGATGAATTACATCATAAAACATTAAAGGAGAGTGAACGAGCAAAAGTTATTCGCAAAATTAAAAATGGAGAAATAAATATTAATGAATCTTAATTTCTAAATTTATTTTAAATTGAATAAATTCGTTATATAAGATTTAAGTTTTCTAAACTGTAATTCTGTTTTCCCTACAGTGCTAACACTATTTATTTTAATTGTGGATGGATTTAAATCTTCTCTCTTTCCTAAATTACCTCCAACCCATTCAACATTACAAGATGACATATATTCATTCTGTATATTTTCTTTTGTATTTTCAGAATACGTTCCAAAACTATAATTTATAGAAACACATCTATAACCTTCATCATCATATCCCCTACCACTCATACCGGTTGATTTTTTGAGAGCTATTCCATGTTCTTCAGCTATATATTCAATTTCAGACTCAAGTTTTTTCCAATTGCATTTATTGAGGAATGTTTCATTGCATGTTAGTTTTGTAGTCCATGAATCATAATTCTTGAAATTTAAAGATATTCCATTTTTACTATTAATTAACATTTCTATATCCCCCATTAATTCGATTAAATTTTCAATACCAATAGGTACATCTTCTGCTTGTTGTCCGTTAATAAACCTTAGAGCTAGATGATATCGTACATTATCTGTTGTTTTATAAAATTCATCTCTCGTATATGACTGTGTAGGGAACCGTATTTTTGATGGTATATCATCTTGTTCTTTTTCTACAGTACGAACAGATTGGCTCATACTATAGGATTAAATACCTAACTATTTAATCGTTTTGAATTAATCTATTAATAAAAATTTAGAATCGAAAACTATATTAATATGTAGTAATACATTTATATTATATGGGATTGAGATTTTTTACAACGTCTGATTTAGAAAAATATTACGATAAAAAATTTAAAAATATATCTCCGACTGATAAACCATTAAATAAATATATGGCTGGTCATAATAAAACAAAATGTAAAAAGTGTGGTAACGAATTAGACGTTGAATGTGGTTATTCTAAACGAAGTTCCAGACCAAACCCGCTAGATGAATTTATTGATTATGCTTATTGTGATATATGTGAATTGGCTCATACGAGATATAGAAATGTTGTTAATATCCCAAATGATGCACAGGATTATCAATATAAGGATAAACGCGTAGATGAACGAGAAGAATATCTTTGTAAACATTGTAATCAAAGGCATTTATTTACAGTTCATGACGGTGAATTCAAGATTTCTGAACCTGAACTCACATCCCATGAAAGTATTACCGTTCCATGTAAATGTGGCGAAACTATATATATGAATAATATTAAATTTCCTGACACAAAGAAATGTTCAAATTGTAGCCGAGAATATGGTTTTACGGTATCTAAAAAATAAATTAATTAAAATATTACCAAGACGCAACGTGTTGATTATGACCACACTCTATACATTCTGTTTATTAATTATTATTTTCTATAAATAGGAAGGGGGTGGTCCAAATTAACGCCTGTGGCGACCGGAATCTCCACAATTCAATTTAGTCAAAAAATGAACTTTGAGGTCAAGGGTTCCTGATTCTACGACAGAACTTATCGAAACAGTTTCGCAAGAGGTTCCGTTCTCCACGGGCGTTACTTCGGACTATCCCAGTCTTAGCACTGTTTACCAGAATGTTATTATGGTTAAACGATATGGAAATATTGTAAGTAAAGAAAAATCTGGGTGTTAGATTAGATACAACGCAAATGACTGGTGATGAGGCTAAAATAGTATGAATGGTTTTGATTTTGATAATATTTGGAAAACTGTTGAAAGTGATTATCCTAAATTAAAATGGCAAAATTGAAATTTGTGATTATTTGATTAAAAAAATATATAGGGTATGTATTAATTTATTTTAACATGGGTAATATTCAAAAAAACTTAAATGAAACAAGTACGGTAGAAATACAATTAGAATCACCTATTTTTATTAAAAATCGAAAAATAGAACCGTTTGAAAGAAATAATCATGCCTTTATTTATGATGGACAGATAACAAAACATGTTCAAGGGGAAATGCATATTCAATTAAATAATAACGATAAAACAAATATCAGAGTTAAAATACATTATAATGATGATAATGAACCTGAACGTGGAGAGATTATTAATTCAAATATGAATATACCTATTGTAAGTATGTTTAAAATAAAACCTTTATAGTTACATAAATTAATATTTTTTAATAAAGTAAAATATATTATGTTGTAAATTAAATATATAATATGAACATAATTAAATTTGGAAGTAAAAATCCACAAATAACTATTATTGGTGGTATACATGGAGATGAACCATCAGGAGTACAAATTATACATATGTTAAGTGATTATCTTTCTAATCATAAAATAAATGGTTCTGTGAAACTAATAATTGCTAATGAAAGAGCAATAAATAAAAATGTACGATATATCGAAAAAGATGTTAATCGTTCATTTCCCGGTAATTTAAGTAGTGGAATATATGAAGAACGATTAGCTGCAAAAATATTTTCTGAAATTCAGAATAGTAATTTTGTTTTAGCATTACACGCAACAAAAAGTTCACCCCCTCCATTTGCAATATATTCAAAATTAACAGATGTGAATAAGAAATCCATTAAAAATATGTGTATCAATTATGCTGTTGATTGTAGTAAACTTACAGGAAATACATTAGATTCACATTTTGATAATGCTGTAACTCTTGAATGTGGTAAACAACAGAGCCAAGAAGCTATTGATTTTGGATTTAAAGCAACAAAAAATCTTTTAAGAGCGCATAATATTACTACGGATAAAGAATCACATAAAAATACTGTAAATATCGTTACAGCAAAAAAAGAAATACCTAAAGGCAACGGGAACCCAATTGTATATTATAATAATTTTGAAAAGATTCAAAAAGATACGGTGTTTGCTGAAGATGATAATTATAGACATATCGTACATGAGTCTGATTGGGTTCCTATATTAGCAAGTGAAGACGGTTATGAAAATATTTATGGGTTATTAGGTAAATTTACCAGAGTAATATAATTTATACAATATTTTACATTTATAGAGGTAAATCAGTGCATTTATAGTACATCGTACTATACTAATACTATGTTTGATAATACAGATTTCAATTTCAATTATTCGTGGGAAGATAATGGGAATATATTATATGTTAATCATTTTTGGACAAGTGAGGAAAATAGAGGCTATGGTCGTTCATCTGCTATTCTTGAAACACTTGTTCGTATTGCATATCATGAAAATGCAGAGGCCATACAAATTAGTATAGGTGGTGGAAAAAAAGCAGAAGATTTTCTTAATCGAAATGGGTTTTATATTATTAGAAAAAGAGAGTACGATTTTGAAATTGATGATGATGCAGGAAGATATGGTATTGATGCTGTTCGCCGTGTATAATATATAATTTTTATACATTATAAATTTATTTAATCTTTGTATAAAGGTTATAATAATTCTATTATAAATAAAAATTGTGTTATAGGTCTATAATAACCTTTTTAGCTGATTTTATTCATATTTAATTTTATAATTTTAACAAATATTATACACGTTTCAGATACGACAATTGTTGAAGAATTTTATAGGTATTATATCGAACAAAAAACTTACGCGAAACAATAAGTAAAGTTAATTCTAATGGATGATAAACAGAAGTTAGAATATTAGTCGTTTATGATGACCATTATGAATATAATGATGTAATATATACTATTAAAACAATATAAATAATTTTTAAATTTATTATTGAAGTGTTCGATTTTTATCGCGCACTTTTTGAGCCAATGATTCTGTACGTTGTCTATCATATTCATAATCATTATTTTTTAGTTTTAGAATTTTTCTTGCTTCTTCTCTACGGGCTTCCTTCGCAGCTTTTTCTGCTTTATATTCAATTAATTCTGTAGCTGTAGCATCATATACAATAATATCTTCAACAATCGTTGACCAAACAGCCCATTTAATAACACCGTCTGATTCATAAGGAATTGTTATGTGTGACATAAATATATATATATATAAATTGTAAATAGATAAAACTTATTATTTGTTTTAGATAGTAATTTACTTATATTATAATAAATTTAAATTAACGTGGAATATACTATGATATAATTATTTAGATATGAGTTTGCCATACATAATTATATCAGCAATTCATAAACTATAGGAATAAAAATAATCATAATATATCCAACGATAATGAATATAAATACTTTTAGTATAGGTATTTAAATAGTTAAATATGGTTTTTGACCCGACGAAAATAGATGCAGAAAGAATGTATGACTGTTTTGAAGAAAAATTTCCTAATGCATGATTAGAAATATACGAAAAATACGGTAGAAAAATGCTTAAAGCAGAATATCAAAGTGGAGATAACTCACTTGAAGATGTTAAAAGAATCGATACTTTTTATCTGAAAAAGGTCTTCGGACAAAAATAAATTTAAGATTGCCCTGTCTATTCTTCTATACGATATAAATTTTAAATCAATAGACTTAATAGGTTGTATATAATACTATAATATGGTCTTAATTTACGGGACCCCATCTGAAGTTGCGGCGGCGGTGATACAATGACAAAGAAACAATCTGATTCAGAAAGAGTTACGTATCGTAGTCAAATAGCACGTTCGTTATCTAAAAGTGTAGATGGTAACTTACAAGTATTAAGTAGAGAGAGTGTATCTACATTTGGAATAACGGAGTGGAAATTAATTGAACGATTAGAAGCGTCTGATGATGGCAGTGTAATGGTTGGACCTTCTGAAGAGTACGCTGCGGCACAGAGGTTATCAGAATGTGCCATGGTAGATATTGATAAAATTGATGATGATACTTATCGTGTTACAAGACAGTTCAAACATGCTATAGTTCCACTATTTGAATCATAAAATATTCAAATAATATATTAATTTAGAAAATAATTTTTTGTTTAATATATATCTTTTAATTCTTTATTCTTAAATGGATATACGTCAAGCCCATCAACAATCATAATTTCGTCTGTAGTATACCACGCTTCATCTCCCGCTTCTAAATTCATTTCTGGAATAGGTTGTTGTAAAGAAATTAATAATCTATAACCTCCGTTATGTTCTTCTTTTGTCTTTATATTTACTTCTGGTCCTGTTTTTGGCGTACTCGAAAGATATTCTAATTTACCGTCATTAATAGCATAGTGTGCCATATTTAATTAACGTTAGTTATACCCTATATATTTTTTTACGTGTTATTTTTATTAATCAAGAAATTTTGTAAATGTATTAAAAATACAAATAACAACTTTTAATATATTACGCTAGAAATAATGACTATATGAAAGTATATAATATGAATCTATCAACGGCGAAAAGCAATTTGAAAACAATAAAAGAGAATTCATTTAAAAATAATCGCCGCAACGGTATTATTTTGGTTGAATCATTAAATGAGATGAATCAATTTCAAGAACACGCTAGAGATGATTTAAACAAAGAAAATCCAGAATGGTCTTCAGAAGAAATATTAGATAAAAGTTCAACAGTTATTGGTATTATCACTAGTATTAAAAACCAATCTAAATCTAGTGAAAATATATCTGGTTCATATGGCGTAAAAGTAGGCATACAAATTATGAAATGTATTGAAATTATTAATGATATTCAAATGCTCATTGAATAATTTATTATATTATAGTAACCTTAATGTTATTTTTGTCATTGTAATTTGAATTATTTAAAGTAGTATGCCAATCATTTTTATCATTCAAATATACAGTAATTAATGATGTGCTAGAACTATATGGTTTTTCAGGATTGTTTATTTGTATTACAAAACAATACTCATAGTTACTATAATCATTATCTGAATTTACAACATTAACGGGTGTATTTTTCATTCTAACACAAACTCTATAAACAGATTCTTTAGAACCAGAATCAACGGTTCCAAGTTCAAAAATAACATTACTATTTTTATTTAGGTTTATTTTTGAAGGAATATCAATATACACATCTTCATTTTTAATATCTTCATCTTTAAGATATTTACTTCCATTTATTCGGTCTCCTGAATGTCTTGTTCTAGATTTTGTAGATAATACATCAGGCAAATAATCAATTAATTCTACAGCTTTTTTATGTTTAAAACCATTTTCTGTACTTGCAATATATCTATAATCACAAGGGTCATTTGTTCTACTTTTTTGTATGCTTGATTGTGACATGTTATGACATACGCAAACAGGGGTTAAAAATATTATTATTTTATTAATATTTAAAATAATAAATTATATAGTCTCCTATCAAAGTAATTATTAATATGTCTAATATACCTGACCCACCAAAATGGAATAAAAATGATGTAAATATATCTAGTACAATACAATCTGAATTATTTAATTTATCTAAAATAGGTTTTGAAAAAGACTTAAAATCAATGATAAATGAAGCACAAGATTTAAATTATAATGTTCTTGGATATGGTTCTGGAAGATTAGTTTTAACATCAAAAAAACTTCCAGATAAAACGGTAGCTAAAATTGCAAGAGTACCACGAGGAAATACATTTAATCAGAATGAAAAATGGACCTATGAAAAAACAACAAAAAATAATATTAGACCTTATCTAACACCTGTTCTACAATCTAGTAATGGAACAAATAGATGGATTATATCTCCAAAATGTAACTCTGGAAGCAGAGATATTGTATTAAAATTAAAAGATATATTAGATTATTATAATGCTAATTATGAAGAAATAGAGCTTGTTGAACCAAATGTAGGTACTTATGGTGGAGCACCGTGTATTATTGACTATGACAATTTATTGTGAGTTATTCTAATCTATTCTCGGTTTTTAAATGGAATACATGGTTCTTTTTCATAGAATTTTGGATTAGCATAATAACGTCCACATCTTTCACACTTCCATTTCAAACCACAACTAATACTACCGGGTGGATTGTATAATTCTACATGATGATATTCAATTGCATCATCTCTCGATAATTTATACGCCGGTATAATACCTTCCGTACCTTCTTGATAGGATTTAGAATAATCAATTATTTGTTTATTAGAGTCCATTGTTGTATAATTAATATGTCGTGTAAATATAAAAGTGTCGAAATTATATTTTAAAATTATGTATAAATTTTATATTCATATTGCCCATCAAAATAAACAGTTATATTCTTATTTGCTTCTTTTTTATCGAATGAAAATTCGAATGGAGTATTATTTTCTAATTCTTCATGCGTAATTAATTTAGACTGGTCTCCATATTTAAATTCTACATCATTGTGAAGCGTTGTGGATAATCCATACAGCGTAATATTTATTTTATTTAAATCTCTATTGACATCATAAAATGGTTTTGAACCGACGTTATCATGTGTGACATCACCATCGAAATCGCTTGCGAATTCAGGTTTTACAATTTCATCATCATATGGCTCAACAGTATATTCCTCATCGTATACTGATAACATATTGTTGTTTGATTTTAATATCGCGCCCGTATTTTTATCCACATATACTTCTATAGAATCTCTAGTTGGTATATAATTATATATTTGATTCCATAAAGGCTCATACACTATAACATCAACGCCATGATATTCTTTTTCACCAGTAAAAATCATTATATCTGATACTAAACTATTAACCATATTTTCAAAACCAGTTATAGGTATAGATGATTCATTATATTTATTAATATCAAATTTAGAACCCTCGATAGTATGTCTATTATCTATATCTATGGCATTTACAAAATAATCTGGTGTTATGTCTGGATTTTGCGTACTTTGATATTGATAATATTCTGTTGAATATGAATATTCTCGCAATATACTTCCTTCTTTTTCTTGATTTGGTTGATACATTAAATTAATAGATTCAAATTTATCCCCATAGGAATGTTTAATTAATGTATACATCGAATGTGTCTCCCTATCTACGTTGGTTTGAGGATTATTATAATCCATATATTCATTTGTTTGATTAACCGATATTATGAAATTTTCATCATATATATCTGCATATGAACGGTAAAATTTATCATCTACACTTACATAAGGATAATTATTCATATACTCAAGACTATTTTTAGCATCTGGTCTATATATAGAATCTTCAGGTTTTGTAGCATGAGGAGTTGCATCTAAAAATTTATCTGCACTCATAATCATTTCAAAATCATCTGGTTTATCAGTTATTGGAGTATATAATAATCCCTGTATCAGCGGTATAAAAATAAAAATTAATATAATTATAAATACAAATATAAATGAAACACAAATATATTTAATTTTTTTGAAAGATATTTTATCAGATAATTTAAAAGTACTTCCAAGAATAATTCCGATATAAGCAAAAAATACACCTAATATACTAATAAACAATAATATAAATCTGTCATCATAATGAACATATGTTAATCTATAATGCGTGAATAATATAATTCCAATAACTATAATAAAAGTTCCCCAAATTATAGATTCAAAATAGTGGGCCACCATGTATTTTTTGGATTCCCAATCATTATTTGTCTTAAAATATTTTTTAAAATTTAAACTTGATTCTATTATATGTAGTACAAATAAAATACTCCCGATACCAATAAATGTTAGTATTGAATAAGGAATTATTACATTTGTAATTTGAGATGTTATCAATATATCGTTACGTATGGAAAAAATTAGAATACTAAGTCCAAGAATACTAAATAATATGAATGTAAATATACTCAATAATAATTTAAAAAATGAAATTTTCTTATTTAAACTTAAATTTTCAAACATATAATATATTATATAACGCGTTGGCTTATTACTTTTGCTTATAAATATAATATACTTTTTATATTTGTTAATATAATATTAAACACAATTATTTATATAATATAAAAATATATAACCGTTACACTTATATTAGTTTATATGACCAAAAATTGGTTACAGACAGAAAATAAAGACTATAGAAAAGTATGGAAACATAATAAAAGAGAGTTATATATTTATTTAACATATTCAGCAGACCATTATGAAAAAGATGACAATGATAACGTTAAAGAAATAATGCGATGGAAAGGCGAATTAAAAATAGGTACAAATATTACTGTAAATGTTTATAAATATTCTTTATGTGATAATAAATCTAAAGAAGAAGCGTTTACAGACGTGGATAAATGGAGAATTAATTTAATGAATGAATTTGAATCTAATCTCGAAGGAAAAATAAAAGACCTAGATATTGAAAAATCATTACGTGAATATGAAGAATATGTTAATAACTAATAATTGTAAATATATTTAAAATATATTAAATAATTATATACATACAAAATAATATATACGTTATATAAAATTAAAATGTTTTTAATTTACAAAATAATTTATTTAAATATGCAAGAGGTAGGATATGTTATTATTGCTAAAATTATACAAAATTATTTAGGTTTATACGTTAATAATAATAATATAATGAAAAATACTAGCAAAGGAATTAGTCCTGTCATTGGTGTTGTACTATTTGTTGCTGTAACTGTAGGTTTAATTACAGCCACAACATTTTTTATTTATGATATTGGTAATAATAATCAATATGATGATTCTACAGCAACTATTATGACAGAAGATGAAAATAATGTAAAACTTATACGAAATGATGGTTTTGAAAAA
>LKMJ01005586.1_pt1 | contig 11849 bp, 13 predicted proteins | sample 643391 | NCBI WGS metagenome assembly LKMJ01 (sample SAMN04112250, study PRJNA286221) | soda lake metagenome | biome: soda lake; feature: Kulunda Steppe; material: water; isolation source: sample PL-Br10 brine of Picturesque Lake | place: Russia: Kulunda steppe | collected 2010-07
CAACCCTCCTGATCCTCACTGACCCCCCCTTTTCTTTTCTGGTGAAGGGGCTTTTCTTCCCAAGTGGCCCCTTTTCCTTAATTGATGTGAGGAGCTTTTTGCTGCTTGCGTAGTTTTTCTTTCTTTTCTTTCTTTCACTGCTTACACAGTTTTCTCTTTTCTGAACGTGGTCGTCCAGGAGACACCTGCTAGGATCATCCTAGATTATGATAATCTAAAAAAATTCAGACTCAGGCAGGAATCTGACAAATTCAAGTTGTCTTACGACCAGTAGCAGCCTTCCTGCCAGTTGCTAGCTAATGCCCCTGATGCCATGTACACCATGCTAAACAGGCTTGGAACCTTATACCTCAACAGGCTTGTGGTGTATGCACGCTCCAAACCCCTGAGCATCAACACTGCAAAATCAGAGGCGGTCCATTTCAACTCAAAGCGCTGTGCTCAGGTGCCCACTATTATGTTTGCCGGTGCTGCTTAAGTGCTCTGACTCGTGACTCGGGGCCCTCCAACAGACTCTGGAAAGTCAGACTTCGCTGAATGCCGTTGAGACTGCTTACAGTGTAGATAAATAAGTCTGTTATTTGTCTGGAAAAGTAGCTTTAGCCCCAGAAGAAATTGTAGTGGAGGTGGTGCATGGGGCGCTCAGCTGTGCTTGCCTCCAAGGCCAGCAACTGCTGGTCAGCTGGTGTGGTCTGTCAGCTAGGGGCGCTTGGGAGGCCCCTTCATCTGCCTGACCTGCGCATGGGAGACGGCGTGGGCACGCGGCACAGCGTCGACCGGGGGTACTCTAGGAACCTAACTGGCTGCCAGCCTTTGGCAGCCCAGCGGTAGGAGCAGCCCAACTTGTGTACATGGCCTGCGTCAAGTCGCTTCGCTCCAGAGTTTGGTGAAACTTGCGGCACGCTCTTCCCGCAGCCCTCTCTGCTGCTGGCCGCCTTGTGCTGGCGGTTGGGACAGGGCGCCCATGAGCCCCACCTGGCTGCGCTGGCGGTTGGAACAGGCTGCGCATGTGCCGCACCTGGCTGTGCTAGCATTTGGGACAGGTTGCGCATGGGCTGCACCTGACTGTGCTAGCAGTCGGGACTGGCCGCGCATAGGCCGCACCTGTGGCCCACCCTCACCTGGTCTGCAAGGTCCCACCCTTACCTGGTCTGCAAGGGCTTTGAAGCTGAAGGGCTCCGTCATGGCAAGCTCTGAAAGGACCTTGCGATTGAGCTGGATGTTCTGGGCCTCCAGGCCAGGGATGAATTGAGAGTAGGGTATCTGCAGTGTGCGTCATATGCAAGGGAGAGTGCAATGGAGAAACAGGTCGCGGGCCGGTGACGGTGCACTGCCAGCGTTCTATGGATGACAAGCCGCCCATTCCAAGGAGCCGGCTGCCAGCTTGCATGAGCAGGCACATTTGTGTGCCTTTTGCTTGCTACCCATGGGTGGCCACCCCATCCTGACAGTAGGAAGACCATGCAAGGCAGAGAGGATTGCCTGCGTCGAACGACATGCTGTACCTGGATTTCAGTTAAATCTTATGTGCATACACACACGCATGCATGCTTGCAGTAACATGCGTGTGTGCGAGCGTGCACGCCGCTGTAAACTTGCATATGCACGTGAGATTGATACTTCCATAAATGCGCACACATTCAAACATCTAAGAATCCACACGTACACATTAACATACACACACCAGTAATCTATTGCCTGTGTGCACATTATGCCCATCCACTCCATTTCTCACACCCTAACCTGCCCCTTCACATCCCTATGCATGCGTATGCGCGCACGCACGCGCGCGCACCCACACATACACCCACACACCCACACCCACTCCACACCCACACCCACATCCACACTCATACACACTCAAGCAAAAGCACGCGCACACGCACGCACACGCACAAACAAACATGCACTCGTGCACACACGCAACAGGCAGCAAGCTGGACTGACCCCATGCTCCCTGGTGCCTGCGTTGATGCGCTGGATCCACAGGGCTCGCATGTCACGTTTCTTCTCTTTGCGACCTCGGTAAGCATGTTGCAGGGCCTTGTGCACGCGGGAGCGTGCTATGCTGTACACATTCTTGGCCCTGTCCAGATCATCATTGAGCACCTGGTTTTCGCCCTCGGTGCCTCAATCTTGGCTCATGTCCCACGGTTCTGCAAATAAGAGCGGACTTACCTCCCCCTAAAGCCCTTGGCCATGTGCAGCAGCTTCAACCTCGACGGCATGGCTACACCAAACTGGCCGGCAGCTAGTGGACGCGTTACATTGCTTATCTTCAAGAATTTGCTGCTCTAAATAGTACAAAATTTCTTGAAATGGCTTGAGGCAGTTCGAGTCTCAAAGCATTCTTGCATATCTTAAGCCCCCATATCTTAAGCCTTGAAGTAGTCTGGCCTCAACACGTATCCCAGCCACATGACCGGTGGTAGCTGAAGCTGACTCTGGCGCTGCCACCACTGCCTGTGCAACTTGCCCACCTGTCGGCCTGCGCGCTGCGCAAGCACAATCGATGCAGACGCGCTGGCTGCCCCAAGGCATTGGCTGCCCCCCTTGCAGATTCTATTGCACCCAGAGGATTGCTGACCCTGGAACCCGGGGCTCGCAAGGCAGCAGCCGCTGCTTCTACTCAGATCGGCGATCGTGCAGGTAGAGGTGGCTGCGGTCCTGCAGCTGCTGCTGCAAGCTACTGCTGCATTTGCTGGGGGGGCATCGCCACCATGACCTCCAAAGTCCAGAATGTATGAGATCAGGCCAAAACCAGCACAGGACTGCAAGGCGGAGGATGGCCCACCCTGGAAACAAGGACGTGATGCAGGAGTGTTAGAACCTTGGGCTGTGTGTGCAAGTTGATGGATGTTCATGCCAAGCTACAAGTACACGCCAAGTTATAAGATTAAGTCCTGATCAAGCTCCTGCCGCCCGGGGCACTTTTCCCTGCAACTTACCTTCCAGCCCAGCGCCAACCCAGTAGCACAGCCCGCAGCGCCCCTGTTGCAGGATGTACGGCAGAGCAAACATGTGAGCTCTAGCTATAACCCTCTGTAAACCCTTGTCAGCTGAAGCGCTCTGAGTGCCCGAGGAAAGAACACGTGCAATGAGCCATGATGCATCCTGCGGTGGAGGTATGGACCTGTTTTGTGCATGCCAGCCAAAGCACTTGACCTGTCTGCCTGCCTCTACTTGTATGCCTAGCACAGGCGCTTTGCAAAACATTAGCATTTTGCAGGAGAATAGGGCCCACGGAGGCGTCCCAACCCCTGCCTAATTGCAGTGCTTCGCTCGCCATCTGCGGCTACGCACCTGTTGATGCCATCCTCCTTCATTCGGATGCGCTGGCATAAGCAATTGATCCAGGTGTACATGCCAGAAACCAGGCCAAGGGCTTGCGCAGACTTCCAACCGTCAGCTACCCACAGGCCTCGCGCAGACAGTGTGCGATTTTTGGCCATGGATGGAATCAAGCCAAAAAAGAAGCCAAGCTGGACAGTGGAGAGGAGCAAGAGAAGAAAAGGTGTTTGTGGGCAGTAATCGTTCACGGGTCTGTTGCCTGAAGGGCTTCAATGCACCAACCTAGCAGAGCTTCAAGCCTCCTTGGTATACGTGGTCTACCAGCAATGACTCAACAAACGCAAGTGTTCACTGTACGTGTGCGTGAGCACGCGCATGCGCATACAAATGTGCATGCATGTGCTCGTGCATGTGAAGTGTTACAATGTCTAAACTAGGTTTTAAGCCATGTTGGGTCCAAGATGTTGTTTATGAATACGAACAGAGAGTGCCTAGAGTTGGGTAACAGCTTACCATTCCAGCGCTGGCAGCTGAATAAATCCCAGAAACAAGGCAGGGTTGGGAGAGTCCCACTTTTGCTGGTTGTGACAGGGCATCCCCGGGCTGCGCCGCTGTGGATGATGTGCTGCTAGTGGAGGTGCCATCTCGTTGGGAAGCATCATCAGGGGCTTTATTTGCTGTTGTGGCAGGACCAGGCTCCCCCTTGCTCAACTTGACAGACACAGTCGGCTTGTCAGGAGTACTTGGCATATCCTCAAGGATTTAACTTTAATTGGCTTAAGGGCTCAGAGTCATGTGTTGACTCAGTTCCTTACCATAAGCCTCAAATATAAAATATAAAATGAAATGTTATTGATTATGTAGTTTTCGAGAGCAATCATTCTGCGCCTGTGCAACTGAGCCCTGAAGTATCAATGATTGAAAAATGGTGGCCATATATCGCATCATGCCAAGAAAAGTATCAATAATTGAGTAAAATGGTGGCCATATACCGCACCACGCCAAGACCAATAATCCAAGCAGCCAGACCTAGGCGACCAGCCCAAGGGTGGCAAGACGACTGTAGCTTCCTTATGCGTTTATAGTATATTGAAGCATCTTTTCTGCCCACTTCAGCTGTAGCCCTGTTGGCTGGCTGGAATGCCTCTGGATCCAACAATGATTCTAGATCTGAGATGTCGCGGACAGTGGCAGCAGGGTCGGCATGAGGGTTAGATCCATGCACTAGCACCTCAACCACTGGAACAATGTCATGCAAAACCATATGTTGTGGTACTTGAGCGCTGTTGCCGTGATCTTCTGCAACTGTCTCATCTTGATCTGGAGTGTGACGTTGATGCATATGCTTGTGAACGAGCAGCCTGCTCGGGACAGGCTGACATGTCAGGCCTGGAGTGACCTTGCATGTAAGGATAACATGCAGTGGCGCTTCCATCAATTCCGGGACGCGTATGGCACTGGCCCCGCGCACCAGCCGCCCAGAGGCTACAAGGGCTCCCACCTGCCGGGGCTCGTTGGTGCTCACCTCAGTACCTTTGTCATCCCCTTGGGCACTACTCTGTTGATATGTGGTGGAATTTCCCAAGGCAGGCCTCACCAACTGCCATTCACACCTCCCCAGGCACTGCACATCCAGGATGGAAGTCTGGAGGACAATGTGTGCTGCTCCTCCTTCCAGACTCGCTAGTTCCGGACCTGCAAAGCATGGCAACTTGGGGCCTTGACTGGCTGCTTCCCTCGAACTTCCCCAGCGCACAAGGTTTGCATTTGCCTACACAAAGTGCTTTAAACCATAGGCCCTTGGGCAAGGCGCCTATCAGCCTTTATTTTGGATTGGGAAATGACTGCCAAGTGGCTTTTAAGAAACTGCAATTTGCGCTTGCAGGGCAGTGACGTGGGTGATTTTTTGTAGGCAGCATAATTGCCAGCAGGCAACCCATGGCAAGGAGGCTACACAACGCTTCCCTTTTTTAGTTGGTTGCTATCCTTTCTTTAATGTTGGGCTTGGCTCTTAAGTGTGCCAGTTAATGTCACTCAATTTTGTTGCAAAAAAAAGCTTGGTATTGCGAGCCTAAAGGAGACAACTCTGGAGAGCCGGAGCTCAAAAACAACATAATGACATAATTGTGGCGTAGCTGTGAATATGCAACGCTGAAAACATTCCTTCTGCTCAAAATTTTAGCATACCTTGTATGAAGAGGAGTTGTGCATTGCTGCTGCTAGCTGCCAGGCAGATATCCTTGAATGACACCAAGGCAGGTTTGGCGGTTGCCAACTCCTGCTGGTGGAGCTGACTGACAGTGGTATTGCTTCTGTCAAGTGTATACAAGTTCCATGACTGATTGCCAAGCCTATGCCCAGCACCCTCAGCTACCTGTGCACAAAGGCGTCGATGCGCGCGCGGGACGTTGGGAAAGCATTTGCTTTCATTTGAATTACTCACACATTCACACATTATCATCATTTTCAACAGCAGCTCAAGAGCTTATGGAATGCAGGAGCAAGATCTGATTGTTTGCCCCACCTGGGCGGAAGCAATACACAGCGCCAAGAACGCTCCTCCTACGATGAGCAGCAAACAGCCCGACAGCTGGCTGGCAGGGCTCATCCCAATAATTCGCCGGCTTGATTAAATTTGGAACTACTATCTATATCTTAAACGTGAGTCGAAAGACGAGCGCCATGAATTTGACCAGACAAGTCGAGCGATTCTAGTTTGTCAACAAATCGATCGTCATTTGCCTAATCATTCATCTAGCACTTCGTTGGATGAGCGCTACGCTGCCTTGGCAGCCCTGGAGCTCGGCTGGCTCGGCTGGTACCTCAGACTGATCTTTATGCTGCGATGGCCAGTTTCATCAGCCATTCTGAGCCCACTGAAACAAACACGACCCTGGGAAAACCCTGGAGATAAGTATGCACAGCGAGCAATGCATGATCAAGCCTCAAAAAAGAGGGGAAAAAGAGGGAAAATGCGAAGCATAGAGGAAGCATGCATGAAGTGCCAATGTACAAAAGTTACAAGAATCACATCCAGATGGCCCAGGCCTGACTTGAAAGGCACAAGCCCTGTGACTTGACTAAATGTTGCACACAATGCAGTTAGTTGACAGCAGCTGCAAGGTGTTGAATAAGGACCATTGGTACTTGCTGAGCAAATGCAACTGGTTCTGCAGAACCAGGCAAAATGAATGCCTAAGCCTCGAATTTAAGAGCTACCCACGGCCTCGAATGTCACACAGTGAACGGTTCACTGAACGCCCAAGACTTGTGTGCATCAAGCAGCTTATCACAGCAAAAATCTGGTACACACATTGCCAACTTAAAGAGGTTTCCTGCTACCAGGCGGTGCCACCAAAATTGACCTATGCCAAGTGGTACAGCCTCGCGCACAGTCACGTGCCTGGCGACATCAGGGCTGCCACCACTTCTTGTTTTTCTCCTGCTCTGCAATCTGCCTGGCCATCTCCGCAAAGCCCGCAGCGCTCCCTGCATCACCACAAACGCACGCAAATGTCCATATGTCTATGGCACGTGAGGACGGGATGCCAGCTTTGATCCAGGTGGGATCTGCAGGCACGTTTTGATCACATTCACCTAAAACACTCCAGGTGGGCTCTGCAGGCACGTTTTGATCACATTCACAAAACACTCCAAACACCGGGCGTGTTGCCCCCCAGAACCCATCCCGCTGCCCAAAGATGTCGACGGGGCTAGTATCTGCCCAGCCCTGCCCACCTTGCATCTCCATTGTGAGCTTGTTGATGGCCGCAAGCTTCTCTCCTCGCTCGGCAAGCTTTGAGCGCGTCTGCCCCGCCACACCGGCCACCGTCTCAGTCCTGCACACAAAATCCGCGCAGCTTGTAGCGGGTGAGCATGCTTTTGGTCACACATGCTTGCATGTGCGTGTGGCACAGGCAGCCGGAGCCAGCCAGGTTTGTGTGCAGGGTCTCCGGGTCCAGGGGGTGCCATCATCTCTTTGTGTGCATATTCTTTGCCCTGTAATACGGAAAAAAGACTGGCAAAGTTAGGCTGCATCACGCTTGCTAGCTGCCGCAGGGCCAGCCAGCTCGGACATCACTTGGACATCACTTTGGACATCACTTGGACGTACATCACTTTTGAGCATCACTTTTGGACATCACTTGGACATCACTTCGGACATCCCTTGGACATACATCACTTTTGAGCATCACTTTTGGACATACATCACTTTTGAGCATCACTTTTGGACATCACTTCGGACATCCCTTGGACATACATCATTTTTGGACATCACATACAGCAAGCGCACGAATGCGGCCAACAGTGCAACACAGGCGCGCAAGGATGGCGCTGCCCTGCTTGCCCAATCGCTTGCCCAGTTGGCCAATAGCCCTTCAACATGCGTATTCACTACACGCGAGACCCGCACAGCAGGCGCCTCACACTGTAACGAAACCAGGCTTTCCTTGATCACCAGATCACCTCCAACCTACCTATCCAACCACCAGGCTCAGGCTTCGGGCTGGACTGGGGTCAGGCCGGTTTATTAACCGGGATTGTTCCCCGGCCAGCCCATAAAAGACCCTCTTTATAGCATTCTTTACACACACTATCACGCGCACCCACCTCCGTGAAGCCCCGGCTGCGCCGTCACTGCTGCGCCTGCGTGAATACTTCTTTTTCACGTCCGACGCCGTCCTGCAAGTGCATGCCGCGGTTCTCCAAGCTCAAGGGGCGGAGAGGACTGTCGTGTCCACTAGTGCACACACACTGGGACAAGTGCACACACACTCTAAGACACGCGTGTAACACTACATTGCGCACAGCTGCTCTGTCACACAGGATATCACACATGAGCAATAGTTTGTGCACATGGACGTGAGTGCGCAGCGCGAGTTTCATCATGTTGGCCTTCAGAGACGTACAGCAAACAATCCCGCAAATGCACGCGTGCGCGCGCACAAACACATGTGCATGCACACATTTACCTTGCTGTGACAAACGTGCCTGCGGCACCAAAGCTGCAGGACAGCACAGGGCACGGATTTTTCGTTTGTTCTGACCTCCTGCCAGACTGCGCAGCGCCCTCTCCCCCCCTGGGTGTATACATCCAGTTGCCACAAACATGCACAAGCGTGTACACCCGCACATGCCCCCCCCCTGCCCTCTCACCTGCGTATGCTGGCGTTTGCGCTGCTGTGCAGCAGCTCTGCCCGCCTCGCCTCCTCCTCCTCCTCTGCCTGCCACTGCCGCTGCTGTGAGGGCAGCAACAGCCCCGCCTCCCCGCTGTGCCGTCGCGGCCGGCTGCCGCCGCCGTGTGCGCACAGGTGCTCTTCGGCAAGTGCATGGCCGTGGTGCTCGTCGCCCTGCCCCGCAGGCCTGCCTGGCACAGCGTAGGGGCTGCCGCCCCTGGCGGGCACTGCCGCCGGCGATGCGTACATGCCGGCAGCGGCGGACCGTGCAGAGGCGCGGCCGCCACTGCTCTCGCGCTCGGACCCCGGCGAGTGGGCGCCACTGCCGGGCTGGTCCGCGGCGTGAGGCGAGTTTGCGGCGGTGGCGCTTGAGCCCAGCCTGCGCGGGCAGGGGCAGAGCGCACACACGGGACGGCATGTTGGTCTGGGAGGGTGGGGTGTGGGGAGGGGGCTGGCGCAGAGCCCACAGACATCCGAGCCGGGCCCGCTTTTGTGTCAGGGCGCACAGTTGGGGCTTGTCACCCCTTGTCCTTGAGAGCTGCGGCCGGGGGCTTTTCAGCCGTCTAGGGGGCACACGCCGGTGGTAGGTACCGGGCACAAATAAGGCGCCACCTTGACCATCCCCCCCCCTCGACCATGCGCCCAGCACTCCCGGTCCCGCTGGCAGTAGGCTGGAGCACCACCCCAGAGGGGATGATGAGCGAGCACCTGTGTGTGTGTACTATGCGCGAGTCATGTGAGCGATTGTATATGTGCGTGCATTGGCGCCAATGCTAAGCGCCTCCGGGAGGATGTCGGGTGAGCGCGTGTGTGTTCTGCGTGTGTCATGTGTGTAGGGATCGGCGTTTGCTAATAGCGCTATTAAATTTCAGATAATTCTCCTCTGGCCCCAAAAATTAAGCACATAATTATCAAAATAAATTGGCGGACATCTTAAATGGAGACAAGCCATAGATGAATCTGGGGACAGATGGCATGCAGCCCCATGTCCAGGGCAGTGCCACCCCTGCAGACCTCTTCAAGAGGACGACAGCAGGTCCACTTGAAAAGTGGTCTGACAGGTTGACAATGAACGATTCAGATAAGCCAGAGAGGGGCTGTCGGATGGATCCTCCAGAGAGCAAATGTTGCACACCAACCTCAGCCCCCCAAACCCCAGGACGATGCAGCGTAACAACTGCATACAGCAAGCACTGGACGCAGCAGGGGTTTGCACAATCCCAAGGAGCATGCCAGGGAGGAGGAGGAGAACAAGGTGACGAGGAGGTAGACTGTGTTGGGATGCCAGTGGCCAAGAAGCAGCATATCAAGTCCTTGTCAATGGGCCCCGCACAGCACAAGCAGTTCCATTGTCTCATGGCCATTCATCAATTGTGAGGTCCCCTTCATCAAGCTGGAGTGCACTGCGCTTGAGTGAGTCGAGTCCACACAAGCAGCTCCATGCAAGCAGCCATGCAGCAAGCAGAAGTAGCACCAGCACTAGCACCAGCACCAGCAGAATATTTTGAAGAGCAGACAGTAGAAGAGAGCAATCAGCGTTGGGCAGCAATCAGCACTTGAGAGCGGACAGCTAGGGAGTGCCTTGGAACACAAGCGTGTTCTTCAGATCACGATGCACCTGATCTGAAGGGCCAACCTGTCAACATTATATTTCCAGGCAGAATTTCAAGGGGATACCCAAAGCTGTTGTAAGCGTCAAGGGAATTGAGGAATTAGTAATTGGCCCAGGGGTACTAAGGTATGTGCTCGCACATGAGTAGGAGTGAAACCCTAGTTCATAGTGCTACATCTGGTTGCTAGAAGTTCCCAGCCCCAACCAAATTAATTCTTTGCTTTTTATTTTTTGTACGGGGGCAATCATACAGGGTGCTGAGCCTCCCTTCCAATTTTGATGCCGAAATTCGAGTGCAACGTGGAGTCCTGGCGGATATAGCAGCTAAAATACAGCAAAATATAGCGCTATATTGCTATAAAGCGCTTTATAGCCCTATAGAATTGCCTCATTTAGGGCTATATGCCAATCCCTAGTCATGTGTGTGTTGTGTGTGTGTGATGTGTGTGTTGTGTGTGTGTGTGTGTGTGTGTGTGTGTGTGTGTGTGTGTGTGTGTGTGTGTGTGTGTGTGTGTGCGCGCGCGCGCGCATGTTGGAGCAAGTGCCAGGCCCCTCTCAATGCTGGCAGCAGGCAGGGACTGCATGGGCAGCAAGCTCACAGATTGGGCCCTCAGGCATATTCCAGCTCACAGATTGGGGCAAGCTCATCAGGCAGCAAGCTCATTGGGCAGCAAGCTCACAGATCGGGGCTCACAGATTGGGCCCTCAGGCATATTCCTCCCGCCTCAACCACACCATTCAGCCCCTGTGGTGTGACTTCCTGCTGCTCCCACATCCCTCCCACTGTCACCTTTGCCTGAGGCATGGCCCTGCCCCTCTTGCGCTCATGCACCCGCACCGCACCACCCTTGGCTGGCGCAGGCCCCTGCTGCCTACAGCCGCTCGTATGTTGCTGTGGCATCAATTAACAAGCAGCTATTTCGCCAGTGCGTGCCAATTCGCCAAAATATAGTATTCATGTCTGGTTTTTAGCAAACCAACGTATGTGGCATGCATGTGGCCCTGCCCTGCTGCCCGCCCCCCCTGCAGCTGCCCCAGACTTACCCGAGCCGCTTCAGCCTCGCTAGGCTGGCCAGGCGCGCCGTTAGTGGCCTCTCGCTATGTTCCTGCTTTTCACTGCGCGGCTCGCTTGCGCCCCCCCTCCCCTCCTGCTCGCCCGGCAGCGACTGGCCGCTGCTGGTGCCCTCCTGTCGTCTGAGGCTGCCCAACCCAAATAATGCGCCCAAGCCGCCCGATGCCTCCTTGTCCCTCTCCTCCTTGTCACGGGCGACCGTCAGCGGGTCGGCCGAGTGGATAGGTGCCTGTGCACATGCGTGCGCACAGTAGGCAGCGTGAGAGTGCTGGCGCTGCTGGAAGTTGTGTCTGTGCTGTGTGCATGTGTGCAAGCGTGCGTGTGCGTCTAAGGGTCTGGGGCAATCAGCACTGGAAGCGCGTTCCAGGACTAATTGCGAAACTGTTTGGCCAAAAATTCTGATCTCATCTCGAGCGCCTCACAGCTCTGTGCTTGGCACAGCATGTCCACTTCGCATGTCCACTTCGCATGATGCTGCGCAGCATGTCCGCCTTGCATGAGGCCACGCCAGCTGCCACAGGAATTCGATACAGTAATATTGCACCACATGATGTCCAGTTTGGGGCCACAGGTGCTTCAGCTTTTAGAATTGAGCCTGCCAATCCATGCTAAGCGCGCATGGGTACACACTCACACACTCAAGCACACACACACACACACACACACACACACACACACACACACACACACACACACA
>LKMJ01005587.1_pt1 | contig 11849 bp, 6 predicted proteins | sample 643391 | NCBI WGS metagenome assembly LKMJ01 (sample SAMN04112250, study PRJNA286221) | soda lake metagenome | biome: soda lake; feature: Kulunda Steppe; material: water; isolation source: sample PL-Br10 brine of Picturesque Lake | place: Russia: Kulunda steppe | collected 2010-07
GCGAAGAGGCCGGCGGCCGCACCCCGGCCAGGCGACGCGGCGCACCCACCCGACGCCGCAGCGGGGCGGGCACCGGCCGCGGCACCCGACGGCCGAGCCGCAAACGGGGCAGCTCATGACCCTGTCGGACACCCACTGGATCGTTGGCCCCGGCGCCCTGGGTCGGATGATCGGCCTGCGTCTGGCCACCCGCCCGGCGCCCCCTATCGCGGTGGCACTGATCGGGCGCCGCCTGCTGCCCGCGGAACAGACCCTGGTCACCCCCCAGGGCGAGACACTGAGCGTGCGCCTGGCCACCGCTACCCTGGAGTCGCTGCCGGCCGCTCCGCCCGGCGTGGTGCACCTCACCACCAAGGCCTATGCCGCCGAGGCGGCCCACGCCGCACTGGCGCCCCACCTGCCAGCCGGCACCCCGCTGGTGCTGTGGCAGAACGGTTTCGGCTGTCAGCCCAGGCTAAGCCGTCGCCATGACGGGCCGGTGCTGTGCGCCACCACCACCGAGGGCGCCTATCTCGAGGACAATCTCGAAGACCATCTCGAAGACCATCTCGAAGACAAGGCGACGAGCGATACCCGCGTGATTCACGCCGGCCAGGGCGAGACCCTGATCGGGGCCCTGGACAGTCGTCACCCCGAGCTTGCCGACACCCTGGCCGGCGAACTTGCCACTGCCCTCACTGCCGCCGGCCTGCCCGCCCGGGCTGTCCCCGACATCCGCCAGCGGCTATGGCAGAAGCTCGCCGTCAACGCCGCCATCAACCCGCTGGTGGCACGCTTTGGCATCCGCAACGGCCAGCTGCGCGACCGCCCCTTCCGGCCCATGGTGGAGGCGATCATCGCCGAGGTGGCCGACATCCTCGTCGCGGAAGGCATCGACCCACCTGGGTTTGAAGGTAACGGGAGAACCGAATGCGGACAGGGGCAAGTGAGGCTGGCAGGCTGGCGAACTCTGGTTTGGCGGGTGGTTGAGGGCACCGCCGGCAACCGCGCCTCCATGCTGCAGGACGTGCTGGCCAAGCGTCCCACGGAGCACGAAGCGATCCTCGGGCCGCTGCTGGCCGCCTCCCGGGCCCACGACCTCGACTCGCCGCGCCTTGTCGAGCTGGCCCGCTGGCTCGAGGCTCGCGAACTGGCGGGCTCAGGCGACTGTTGCTAGGCTACATTGACACCAATTACTCGCTCTGATGCTCTTGCCAATCCCCGGCCGGGCCTCAGAGCAAGGACCGGGATCATGAAAACGAGTTCCCTACGTACCTGCTTGGTGGCCTGTCTTGCCAGCATCGCCGCCCCCGTGGCACTTGCCGACAACGCCCCCTCGTTTTCCGGCAAGGACAGCGACCTGATGCGCCTGGACAACGGCGTCGTGATAGAGGGCCGTGACATCGAGACACCCGACGGCTACACCTCCGGGTTTCGGCTTATTGCCGGCTTCTCCCCGCTGCGCCTGCCCCGCCTCGACCTGGCCGCCGAGTTCAGCTATCGGGAAAGCGACGAAGTTCCCACCCAGATGGGCGAGAACAGCCTGCTGGTCAACTCGGTCAGCCTGGGCGGCAGCCTGATGGCCGGCGTGCGCATCGGCCGTCTGGGCCTCTACGCCAAGTCCGGCATGGCGGGCTGGGAGGGCGACGCGGTGATACCCCGGGACGCCCTCAATACCGCCGGCACCACCCGCGTCACCGGGCTCGGCGCCCGCCTGGCGTTCGACAGCCTGGTCAGCCGCCTGGAGTTCGAGGAGTTCAATGCCCCTGACATGGCCCACCACAATCTGCTGACCGCTTCGCTGCACTACCCGTTCTAGGGTCGAGGTATTCCAGTCTGAGAGATCCCGATACCCTCGAGAAACCCCGCAGGCTAATGCCCGCGGGGTTCCTTGTCTCTTGCCCCTTGTTCCTCCCGGGCGAAGCCCGGGCCTAGCCCGTGTTGCGAAGCCCAGCGGCAATGCCCGCCATGGTCACCATCAGCGCCCGTGACAGGTCGGCGCTGATGGCGCCGTCCGCATCCCGATTACGCTGCAGCAGCTCGGCCTGCAGACCGTGCAGCGGGTCGATATAGGGGTTTCGCACCGCGATTGCCTGGCGGATCAGCGGTGTGTTCTCCAGCAGCTCCTGCTGATCCAGGACCTGCAGCAGTACCTCGTTGAGGCGCCCGAAACGCTTGCGCAGCCGATCGCCCAGCGCCTTGAGCGCGGGCTCGTCCACCAGACGATGCTCGTAGTAGGCGGCGATGCCCACGTCGGCCTTGGCCAGCAGCATCTCCAGCATGTCCAGGTAGGTGCCGAAAAAGGGCCAGCTGTCTCGCATCTCCTGCAGCACCGCAAGACCGCCCTCCTCTTCCAGGCGTCGGGCGAAGGCCTCGCCGCTACCCAGCCAGGCGGGCAGCATCAGGCGGATCTGGGTCCAGGCGAAGATCCACGGGATCGCCCGCAGGGTCTCGACGCCTCCGTCCTGGCGGCGCTTGGTGGGTCGCGAGCCCAGGGGCAGACGGCCCAGTGAGCCTTCCGGCGTCACCGCACGGAAGTAGGGCACGAAGTCAGGGTCTTCGCGGACCACGCCGACATAGGCACGGTGCGCCACCTCGGCAAGGCGATCCATTTCCTCCCGCCAGTGGGGCTGAGGATCCGGCGGCGGAAGCAGGGTCGCCTCCAGCACCGCACAGGCGTAGATCTCCATGGAACGCAGGGCGATCTCTGGCTGGCCGAACTTGAAGCGGATCATCTCGCCCTGCTCGGTCACCCTCAGGCTGCCGTTCACCGAGCCCGGCGGCTGGGAGAGAATAGCCGCATGGGCCGGGCCGCCGCCGCGACCCACGGTGCCGCCGCGACCGTGGAACAGGGTCAGGTCGACGCCTTGACGCTCGCACACCGCCACCAGTGTTTCCTGGGCGCGATACTGGGCCCAGGCGGCGGCGAGCTGGCCGGCGTCCTTGGCGGAGTCGGAGTAGCCGATCATCACCTCCTGGCGGTCGGCGGTGAGCGAGCGATAGCCGGGCAGCGACAGCAGACGCTCGATGACGTCGCCGGCGTGGTTGAGGTCGTCCAGGGTCTCGAAGAGCGGCGCAATGGGCAGCTTGACATCGCCACCCACCTCCTTCATCAGCAGGGCCACCGCCAGCACATCGGAGGGCTGCCCCGCCATGGAGATGATATAGGTGCCCAGCGCCTCGGCCTGCTCGCTGGCCACCACCCGGAAGGTATCGATCACCTCACGGGACTCCGACGAGCACTCCCAGCGCCGCGGAATCAGCGGACGCCGCGAGGCCAGCTCCTCGAGCAGGAAGGTCTGGCGCTGCTCTTCGCTCCAGTCGCGGTAGTGACCGAGCCCCAGGCCGTCGGTGAGCTCCTCCATCACCTGGGCATGGCGGCCCGCCTCCTGGCGGATATCGAGCTTGGTCAGGGTCACGCCAAACACCGCTACCCGGCGCAGGGTGTCGAGAAGCGCTCCGTTGGCGATGGTGTCGAGTCCCACGTCGCAGAGCGAGCGATAGCAGGTCAGCAGCGGCGCGAAGAGCTGATCTCGGCTCTCGATCACCGGGCCCTCATCGAAGGGCTTGCCGTCCAGGCACGCCTTGGCCCAGTCCCGGGTCGCCTCCACCCGAGTCAGCAGCCGGCGCAGCAGTTCGCGATAGGGCTCGGCAACATCCCCCACTTCGGCCTTCAGGGCGCTGTTGGCCTTCCACATGGAGAGCTCGGCCTTGAGCTGCTCGAGGTCACGCACATAGAGGTCGGCGGCCATCCAGCGGCCCAGCAGCAGCACCTCCCGGGTGACCCGCGAGGTGACGTTGGGATTGCCGTCCCGATCGCCCCCCATCCAGGAGGCGTAGCGGATCGGTGCGGCGTCCAGGGGCAGACGCTCGCCGGCGGTCTCCAGCAGCAGGTTGTCCAGGTCGCGGTGGAAATCGGGCACCGCCTGCCACAGCGAGTTCTCGATCACCGCGAAGCCCCACTTGGCCTCATCCACCGGGGTCGGGCGCTCGTGGCGAATCTCGTCGGTGTGCCAGGCCTGGCTGATCAGCTCCTCGAGGCGACCCTTGGCCCGAATGCCGCGCTCGGGATAGTCGCCGGAGGACTCGATGGCGGTGAGGCAGTCATCGATGGCGTCATACTTCTGGATCAGCGTGCGGCGGATGACCTCGGTGGGGTGGGCGGTGAGCACCAGCTCCACGCGCATGGCCGCCAGGGTCTCCACCAGCTTGCGGGGGGTGTTGCCGGCCTCCCGGGCGCGGGACAGCAGTTCGCTGAGCACCGGCTGGCTGCCGGGACGGTAGTCCTCCACGCGGCGGAAGCGCGCCCGATAGTGCTGCTCGGCGATGTTGGCCAGGTTGAGAAACTGGTTGAAGGCGCGGGTCACCGGCAGCAGGTCGCGGTCGGGCAGGCGGCGCAGGTAGTCGATCAACTCGCGCTGGGCCTGGTCGTCATTCTGGCGGCCGCGCTTGGCGAAGCCGCGGATGGCCTCGATCTTGTCGACGAAGCCATTGCCCAGGTCATCGGCGATGGTGCGCCCGAGGCTGTCGCCCAGGATGCGTACGTTGTCGCGCAGAGATTCGTGCAGATCGTGGCTCATGGCCCAGAGTCTCCCGGAGGCTCTCCCGCTGTCGCGGGATGTGCGGATGTGGTTGAAGATTCACCGGCAGCGCGTTCGATGGCCTTGGCGGTCTGCCAGTGGCGCTCCATGAGGTCAAGGCCGGCCTCCTCGAGCGCCACGCCATCGGCGGCAAGGGCCGTCTCCAGATGACGAAAACGCCGCTCGAATTTGGCATTGGTGGCGCGCAGGCGCTGTTCGGGGTCGGCCTTGAGGGTGCGGGCCAGGTTGGTCACCGCGAACAGCAGATCGCCCACCTCCTCGGCGGCGTGCTCGCGGTCGCCGGCAGCCAGCGCCTCCTCCACCTCCGAAAGCTCCTCGCGGATCTTGGCGACCACCCCGCGCGCATCGGGCCAGTCGAAACCGACCCGGGCGGCGCGTTTGGAGAGTTTGGCGGCTCGAGAGAGCGCCGGCAGGGTCCGCGGGACGTCATCGAGAACCGACGCCGCGGCACTATTCGGGCTTGACTCGGCCTCGCCGCCGGCGCGCTCGGCCCGTTCCTCGGCCTTGAGGCTCTCCCAGCGGCTGCTTACGTTGTCCCGTTCGGCCTGGGCCGACTCGATCTGTTCGGCCGTGACGCCCGGCGGACGCCGCGAGGCCAGGGTGCCGTCGGGAAACACATGGGGATGTCGACGCAGCATCTTGGCGGTGAGGGTATCGACAACGTCGTGAACGTCGAAGCGACCCTCTTCGGCCCCGAACTGGGCGTAATAGACCACCTGAAAGAGCAGGTCGCCCAGTTCGGCGGGCAGTTCATGCCAGGCGCGCCGCTCGATGGCGTCGGCCACCTCATAGGCCTCCTCCAGCGTGTGAGGCACGATGGAGTCCCAGTCCTGCTCGAGATCCCAGGGGCAGCCCTGCTCGGCGTCGCGCAGCACCGCCATCAGGGTCAGCAGGTCGTCGAAATCATGGCGTGGGTTCATGAGGCCTTCCCCTTACCCTTGCGCTTGCCCGGTTTGCCGCCGCTGCGCAGGCGCCGCACCTCGATGACGTTGGAGAGTTGCTGGATGCGCGAGAAGAGCCGTCCCAGAGTCTCCAGGCCGTCCACCTCCACGGTGATCGACATGCGGGCGATGCCCTCGTCGGTATCGGTCAGGGTATTGACCGCCAGCACGTTGACCTTCTCGTTGCCGAGCACGCCGGTCACGTCGCGCAGCAGGCCCGAGCGATCCCAGGCCTGGACCTCGATGTCGACCGGATACTGAGTGAGTGCACGCTCGCCCCACTCCACCTCGATGAGGCGCTGGGGCTCCTCCAGGCGCAGCTGCAGGATGTTGGGGCAGTCCTGGCGATGCACGGTCACCCCGCGCCCCTGGGTGATGAAGCCGACGATGGGCTCTCCCGGCACCGGATGACAGCAGTTGGCCATGCTGGTCTTGAGGTTGCCGACACCCAGCACGGTGATGTCACTCTGACCGGCCTTGCCCGGCGAGCGCCTGGGCTTGGCCAGCAGGCGGTCGAGCTGCTCCTGGTCGTCGTGTTCACCGAACAGCTGCTGGGCCTGGTGCAGCACCTGACCGATGCGAAGGTCGCCGGCCCCCAGAGCCGCATACATGTCCTCGGGGCTCTGGTAGTTGACCTTGCGTGCCAGGGCCTCGAGATCCATCCCCTCGAGGTCGAGACGCTTCATCTCGCGCTCGAACAGCGTGCGACCCTCCTCCAGATTCTGATCGCGGGCCTGGTGCTTGAACCAGGCCTGGATCTTGGCCCGGGCCCTGCTGGTGCGCACATAGCCGAGGCTGGGATTGAGCCAGTCGCGGCTCGGCCCCCCCTTGCTGGCGGTGAGGATCTCCACCTGCTGGCCGGTCTTGAGCTTGAAGGTGAGCGGCACGATGCGCCCGTTGACCTTGGCGCCGCGGCAGCGATGGCCTATCTCGGTATGCACCCGATAGGCGAAGTCGATGGGCGTGGCCACCCGCGGCAGATCGATGACATGGCCATCGGGCGTGAAGACATAGATGCGATCCGGCGCCACGTCGCTGCTCAGGCCCTCGCTGATATCGCCGATGTCGCCGACCTCCTCCTGCCACTCGAGCACCTGGCGCAGCCAGGCGATCTTCTCCTCGTAGCTGGCGCTCTTGGCCTTGGTGTCATGGCCCTTGTAGCGCCAGTGGGCGCACACGCCGAGTTCGGCCTCGTCGTGCATGGCGAAGGTACGGATCTGGATCTCCAGCACCTTGCTCTCGGGACCAAACACCGCCGTGTGCAGCGACTGGTAGCCGTTCTTCTTGGGGTTGGCGATGTAGTCGTCGAACTCGTTGGGCACGTGATGCCAGCGGGAGTGCACCAGACCCAGCACGGTGTAGCAGTCGGCGACTTCGGGTACCAGAATGCGCACCGCACGGATGTCATGCACCTGGTAGAAGTCGATGTGCTTGCGCTTCATCTTCCGCCAGATGGAGTAGATGTGCTTGGCGCGGCCATCGACGTCGTATCGCAGGATGCCCTGGGTCTCCAGCATGCCCTTGAGGGTGTCGACCACCTCGGCGATGTAGCGGTCGCGGTGAAGACGCTTCTCGGCCAGCTGGCGGGCGATGGCCTTGTAGTCGTCCTCGTGGAGATAGCGAAAGGAGAGATCCTCCAGCTCCCACTTGAGATGGCCGATGCCCAGCCGGTGGGCCAGCGGCGCGTAGATATCGAACACCTCCCGGGCCACCCGCAGCTGCTTCTCGCGGGGGGCGTCCTTGACCTGGCGCAGGGCGCAGGTGCGCTCGGCGATCTTGATCAGCGCCACGCGCACGTCGTCGATCATGGTCACCAGCATCTTGCGCAGGTTGTCCTGCTGATCGTGCTGGCCCATCTCGTGGCTGGGCGTCTGGGAGGCGCTGATCGCCGCCATGTTAAGCACGCCGTCGATCAGCGCGGCGACCTCCCGGCCGAACTGCCTGGCGATCGCCTCCAGGTCGACCAGCCCCTCGCGCACGGCACGGTAGAGCACCGCGGCCTCCAGGGTGGCCTGGTCGAGTCGCAGCTCGCCGAGGATATCGGCCATCTCCAGGCCCATGCGAAAGCTGGAGCCGCTGGCCAGCCAGCGCCGATGGGGTTTGTCGGCGTCGCGTTCCAGGCGCTCTGCCAGCTGGCAGGCATCGCGCAGCTCCGCCGGGTCGCGCAGCTTGACGTCCTCCTGCAGCCGCTCGATCCAGCGCTCGATGTTAACGTCTCCGGTCTCGGTCAGAGGCTGGTCCTCACGGACTTTAACCATCGGGTGTTGCTCCTTGCCGCCGTTGTCCTGTCCGCGGGTGCTCGAACAGCAGCATCGACTCCAGGTGTGAGGTATGCACGAACATGTCGGCCACGGCGATGCGCGTCAGCCGATAACCCCCATGCACAAGGCGTGCCGCATCCCGCGCCAGGGTGGCCGGGTCGCAGGAGACATACAGCACCCTGGGCACCGGCGATGCCGCCAGCGCCGAGCAGACGGCATCGGCGCCATCCCGGGGCGGATCGAGCAGCAGGACATCCGGCGCGACCTCGGTCAACAGGGCCTTCACCACCCGGGCATCGTTCAGGTCGGACTGCCGGGCCGTCACCGTCAGCCGCTGTCCTCGTGAATTGTCGCGGGCGTTCTCGGCCAGACGGGCGATCATGGTCGGGCTGCCCTCCACCGCCGTCACTCTGGCACCGGCGGACGCCAGGGGCAGGCTGAAGTTGCCCACCCCGGCGAACAGGTCCAGCAGTGTCGCGCCCTCCAGGTCATCGAGCCAGGTCAGGGCGGTGGCCACCATCTGTCGATTGACCTCGGCATTGGCCTGCAGGAAGTCGCCCGGGGCGAAGCCCAGCGTCAGTTCCGCGGCGGCGCCCGATGCGCCGGGGGCCGATGCGCCGGAGGCCGATGGCACTCGAACGCTCAGCGACGGCGTCGGGGTCAGCCATTCGAGCGTCGGCGACTCGCGCCCCGCCAGCCAGGCCAGGTGAAGACCGTGCTGGGTGGCAAAGGCCAGCCAGCGTGCGCGGTCGGCGGCGTGCTCCTTGAGCTGGCGCACCAGCAATACCGCGCCCTGATCGCTGTCGAGCAGCTCCAGGTGTCCCACCTGCCGAGGCGCATCGAGGGATGCCACCTGGTGGTGCAGCGGCGCCAGCAGGACATCGAGTGCCGGCACCAGAATGATGCAGCGCTCGATGTCCACCAGGCGATGGCTGTGGTGAGCCCGGAAGCCGAGATGTATCCGCCCCTCTGCGCCCACCTTGACCCCCAGCCGGGCACGACGACGATAACCGTGGTCGGCCCCGGCCAGCAGCTGCGGCTCGTCAGGTGCCTCGACGCCCTGGCGGGCCAGCAGGTCGATCAGTACCGTCAGCTTGTGGCGGCGCTGGGCGGGCACGGCCAGGTGTTGAAGGTCGCAGCCGCCACAGCGTCCGTAGTAGGCGCAGGGAGGCGTGACCCGCTCGGGGGAGGCCTCGATGAGGTCGCGGACATGGGCCTCGTCGAAGCGCTTGCGGGTGAGATGCACCGCCGCCTCGACCCGCTCCCCGGGGAGCGCGCCCTCCACGAACAGCGTCTTGCCGGCCGCGTCGTGGGCCAGGCCGCGGCCATCGTGGGCCAGGCGCTCGATGGTGACACCCCGGGGCTTGTCGTCACCGGCGTCACCGTCACGGACAACATCGTCACGGACAACATCGTCTCCTGCGTCAGCGGCGCCTGGCGCCCCCTGGGGAGCCTGACGCCCCTGCAGCCCGGACACCCCCGAACGTTCGCGGCGCGGACGCCGCTTGCCCAGCATTGCCATCTCAAGCCTCCGGGGCGAACAGGCCGGTGGAAAGGTAGCGGTCGCCGCGGTCGCAGACGATGAACGCGATGACCGCGTTCTCGACCTCCTCGGCCACGCGCAGAGCACCGGCCAGGCACCCGCCCGACGACACCCCGGCGAGGATCCCCTCCTCACGGGCCAGCCGCCGCATGTGCTCCTCGGCCTCACGCTGGCCGATATCGATCACCCGATCGACCCGGCTGGCATCGAAGATGCTGGGCAGGTATTCCGGTGGCCAGCGGCGAATGCCGGCAATGCTGGCACCGTCCTCCGGCTGCAGGCCGATGATCTGTATCTCGGAATTGCGCTCCTTCAGTGCCTTCGAGACGCCCATGATGGTGCCCGTGGTGCCCATGGAACTGATGAAGTGCGTCACCCGGCCGGCGGTCTGCTCCCAGATCTCGGGACCGGTACCCCGGTAGTGGGCCAGGGGATTATCGGGGTTGGCGAACTGGTCCAGGCGCTTGCCCTCGCCGCGGGCCAGCATGGCTTCGGCCACATCCCGGGCCTGCTCCATGCCGCCCTCCTTGCTGACGGTAATCAGTTCGGCGCCGAAGGCGGCCATGGCCTGCTTGCGCTCCTCGGAGGCGTTTTCGGGCATGATCAGCACCATGCGATAGCCTCTGATGGCCGCTGCCATGGCCAGGGCAATACCGGTATTGCCCGAGGTCGCCTCCACCAGCGTATCGCCGGGGGTGATCTCGCCCCGCGCCTCGGCCTGCACGAGCATGGAGAGGGCCGGGCGATCCTTCACGGAACCGGCGGGGTTGTTGCCCTCCAGCTTGGCCAGCAGGACGTTGTTGCGGCCGGCGTTGATACGCTTGAGGCGGACCAACGGCGTGTTGCCGACGACATCCTCGAGGGTGGGAAAATGCATGCAACCTTCCTTGTGGAAACGGGTTTTCAGTCATTATATCCCTGCCGCCGCGGGGGGGACAGGTATGCCCATCTGCTGTGCCATACTGGGGGCTGCCACCTGCAGAGAGCCTGCCGATGTCGTTGAAGTTCCGCCTGATGCTGATTGGCCTGATCGTGCCCTGGCTGCTGATGCTGCTGCTCGCCGTGACGACCCTGTCGCTGCACCGCTCGGACCACGCCGAACGGCTTCAGTCCCGCCTGGAGCAGGCCGTCGACCTTCTCATGCCTCTGCTGAACGATGCCCGCGATGCCGAGCAGCGGGAGGCCACGGCGGCACGCCTGCTGGAGCTCGAGGAGGTCCGCGCCCTGGGCATCATCGATACCCGGGGCGAGATGCTGGTGCAGCTGGGTCGGCTTCGCTCGCCGCCCGCTGCCCCCGGCGGAGCGGGTCGGCAACTCGATCAAGAGGGTGCCGAATGGCGGCTGCAGGCGCCGCTGGCGGGGCCCGAATCGGCCTGGCTGGTGCTCGAGGTGGACGCCAGCCCCCTGGTGCTGGACCACTACCGGCAGATCGGCCTCAACGCGCTGTTGCTGGCGGCTGCCGCCCTGCTGCTGGGCGGCCTGACCTATACCACTTACCGGCGCCTGCGCCCCCCTCTGGCCGCCGTGGACGATGCCCTCTCCCGGCTGGCCAGGAGCGAGAGCCCTCCCGACCTGCCCTCGTCACCGAGCGAGCTCGCCGGCCTGAGCGAGCGGGTCAACGCCTTGAGCGAGCATCTGGCCCAGGGCAGGCTGGAGACGCAGCGCCAGATCGAACAGGCCACCGCCGAGCTCGAGGAGTCCATGGAGACCATCGAGGTCCAGAACATCGAACTGGACATCGCCCACCGCCGCGCCGTGGAAGCCAACCGCATAAAATCGGAATTCCTGGCCAACATGAGCCATGAGATCCGTACCCCGCTGAACGGCATCATCGGTTTCTGCCGCCTGCTCGATCGTTCGCGACTGGAACCGCGCCAGCGGGAGTGGCTCGAGCACGTCCAGCGCGCCTCCGGCAACCTGCTGGTGCTGGTCAACGACGTACTCGATTTCTCCAAGCTGGAAGCCGGTCACCTGGAACTGGAGCGTCTCCCGCTGGACATGGTCGCCCTGGTGGATGAGGTACTCGGCCTGCAGGCGCCGCTGGCCCACCAGAAGGAACTGCAGCTGCTGGGCCTGGTGTATGACGACGTGCCCAGCGTGCTCAACGGCGACCCGATGCGCATCCAGCAGGTCCTCACCAACCTGGTGCACAACGCCGTGAAGTTCACCCGGCAGGGCGAGGTCGTTGTTCGGGTCATGATGGAGCAGGCCGAGCCCGGCAGGGTAACGCTGCGGATCAGCGTCACCGACACCGGCATCGGCCTTACCACGGAGCGCCAGCGCCTTCTCTTCCGGGCCTACCAGCAGACCGAACCCAGCCACGCCCGGGAGTTCGGGGGCACGGGATTGGGACTGACCATCTGCCGCCAGCTGGTAGAGCAGATGGGCGGAGAGATCGGCGTGGAGAGCGAGCCCGGCCAGGGCACCACCTTCGCCTTTACCCTCCCCCTGGAGGGCAGCGAGACCCCCGAGCGGCCAGCCGAGCTGCGCCTCGCCGGCCAGACGGTGCTGATCGAGGAACCCC
>LKMJ01005588.1_pt1 | contig 11849 bp, 10 predicted proteins | sample 643391 | NCBI WGS metagenome assembly LKMJ01 (sample SAMN04112250, study PRJNA286221) | soda lake metagenome | biome: soda lake; feature: Kulunda Steppe; material: water; isolation source: sample PL-Br10 brine of Picturesque Lake | place: Russia: Kulunda steppe | collected 2010-07
CGAGTCCACCGCGACGAAGTTCATTATCGTCTCGGAGACCATCGTACCGCACGTGGCTATCGAGGACCCGGAACTGACGATTTCGCTTCCGAAGAGCCACACGGCGTTCACGGGAATCGACGCCTTTACCCACGCCATCGAGGCGTTCACCTCGGTGAAGTCATTCACTGTCACAGACGAGTACGCCAGGGACGCCATGCGCCGTGTCATCCGGTGGCTCCCGGTCGCCTGGTCGAACGGCGAGCACGTCGAGGCACGAATGGAGATGCTCATCGCACAGTTCAACGCCGGGAAAGCCTTCGGCAACTCCTCGGTCGCGCTCGTCCACGGGATGGCCCGGCCGCTCGGGGCGCACCTGCACCTTCCCCACGGCCTCGCGAACGGGCTCATACTCCCGTATGTCGTCGATTTCAACGTTCGTGCCGACCCGAAGAAATACGCAGAAGTCGCACAAATGTTTGGGGCCGCAGACCGGGACGAGCCGGACCGAATCGCTGCCCGAGCGGCAAGTGTGGGCATCGAGGAGCTGTGTGCGGACGTCTCTCTCATCGACTACCTCGACGAGTACGGCGACGTTCCCGACCGGGACGAGTACCTCGAGATCGTTCCGGAGATGACTCAGGCCGCCTTCGATTCGGGATCGCCGGAGAACAACCCCCGAAAACCGACCCGCGACGAACTCGAGGACCTTTTCCTGACGGTGTACGACGACGCGCTCGCTCCCGATAGTCGACGCCGATCCTGACCACGTAGGTGGTCGGACGATCGATCGCACAGCATCGCGATGTGCTCCGCAATCTTCAACGGCAGCGGCCCCGAATCCCAGCACATGATCACAGGCAGGCGAATGGCCGCGGTCGACGAGAACGCCGAGGCTCTCGGCGTCCCTCGTAAGCAGTTGATGGAGTCGAGCGGAAACGCCGTCGCCCACGCGGTGCGTAAACTCGCTGATCCCGAATCGACCGTCCTCATCGTCGCGGGTCGAGGTAACAACGGCGGTGACGCGTTCGTCGCCGCCCGGTTTCTCGACGAGTACGCCGTCACGACGATCCTGCTCGGCCACCCCGACCGGATCGGAACCGACATCGCCCGAGAGAACTGGCAGGTGCTCGAATCGGCCGAGTACGACACACGGGTCGTGACGGACGCGAGCCAGTTGACCGACGGTTCTGTTTCGGGCTCGCCAGACGCCGACGTTCGCGCCTTTTCGGACGCCGACCTGATCGTCGACGCGATGCTGGGAACCGGAATCAGCGGCGACCTGCGCGAACCGGCGGCCACCGCGGCGGCGGCGATCAACGCCACTGACGCACCCGTCCTCGCGGTCGACGTCCCGTCCGGACTCGACGCCGAGGGCGGTGACCGCGCCGACAACGGCGTCGACGCGGATCACGTCGTCACCTTCCACGACGTGAAACCCGGGCTCGACGGACTCGACGCCGAGGTCACCGTCGCGGACATCGGTATCCCGGCGGCGGCAGCGCGCTTCGTCGGTCCAGGGGACGTACGCCTGGCCCGACCCACGTCCCGCGAGGGACGGGCGTTCGTCATCGGGGGCGGACCCTACACGGGCGCACCAGCACTCGCCGCACAGGCGGCGATGCGAGCGGGGATGGAACTCGCCTTCGTCGCCGCGCCGGAGACGGTGTCGGGAGAGATCCAGAGCTATGCTGAAGATCTGATCGTCCAGCCCTACGATGGGGAAGTACTCACCCCGGAGCAGGTCGGCGGGCTGGTCGAGTCCGCCGAACGCTACGACGACGTGGTGATCCTGGGGCCGGGACTCGGGACGGCGGCGGAGACGCTCGAAGCGACCGAGGACTTCCTCTCCGCGTTCTCGGGTCCCGTCGTCGTCGACGCCGACGCCCTCTCGATCGTGCCGGATCTCGAAACCGATGCAACACTCGTCTGTACACCCAATCGACGGGAGTTAGCGAAAATGGGCGGACCTGAAGCCGACGACCTCCGCGACGTCGTCGACGAAATCGAAGCCTTCGCCACGGAACTCGGACACGTCGTTCTCGCGAAAGGTGCAGACGACGTGATCTCCGACGGCGAGCGAACGCGTATTAACCGGTCGGGGACGCCAGGAATGGCCGTCGGGGGAACGGGCGACGTACTGGCGGGAATCGTCGCAGGATTGCTCGAAGACGCCGATCCGTTCGAGGCCGCCTGTGCGGGAGCGTACGTCAACGGGGTCGCCGGCGAACGACGGGCCGGGGCGGATCAGCTGGGATTTCTCGCGTCGGAGACGCTGCAGGAGATTCCCGCGGCGCTGTGGGGTGCGGACGATGACTGAGGAATCGAAGTCCGAAACAGCGTCGATCGAACCAGATGGTGGGAACGAACAGGACGACCGGGGCCCAGACGAACTGACCCACACGACAGACGACGGCGACGTCCAGATGGTCGACGTCGGTGACAAACCGGACACGGCCCGACGTGCGATCGCGGCCGGCGAGATTCACCTCAGCCGATCCACGGTCGAGGCTATCCGCGCGGACCAAGTGGGCAAGGGTGACGTGCTGGCGACGGCCCGAATCGGGGCGATTCAGGCGGTCAAGCACACCTGGGAGACGATTCCGATGTGTCATCAGATTCCAATCACGAACGTCGACACCGAGTTCGACGTCGGTGCGGATCGGATCGACCTCGCGGTCGCCGTCGAAACGACGGGCAAGACCGGCTGTGAGATGGAAGCCCTCGAAGGCGTGACGACGGGGCTGAACGTCGTCTGGGACATGGTCAAGGCGGTCGAGAAGGACGAAACGGGGAACTACCCGGACACGCGAATCGAGAACGTTCGGGTCCTCGAGAAGGAGAAACGGCGGCTTTGAATAGATACTCGAATTGGAGTAAGTTGGTTTGAATGGGTACTGTAATTGAAGTAAATTAGTTTAGGTATTGAACCTATTTAGCATCGAGATCCGAAACCACCGCACGTGCCGCCTCGCGACCGCTTTCCATCGCACCCTGTATCGACGACCACTGCGTGTAATCACCGGCGAGATACACACCCTCACCCGCGTCTCGCGGGCCGGGCAACCCCTCGTGAATTCCCGGTGGCTGGGCGAACTGGGCGAATTCGATTCGATCGGTGTGCAAGCGGTCGAATCGCCCGAAGACCCGTTCGGGGTACCACGATTCGACCGTTCGCTTCGTCCGTTCCGCCAGTTCTTCGTCGCTTTCCTCGCGCTCCCCGAGGTAGGTCGCGCTGACGAGGGTGACGTCGTCGGGGGCGTACGTCGGTGCGATCTCGCTCTGCGGAACGACGTGGTTCGGCCCATCGTCATCGGCCGCGTTCAACAGGAGCCGCTTCCCCGTCTCGAGGTCGGTGTCGGCTGGGAGGGCGTAGTGCTGCGTGACGCACGATCGGGCTTCGATGGGGATTGATTCGAGGCCGGTGAGCTTCCGTGTCGTCGGTGGGTCCGTCGCGACGACTACCGCGTCTGCATCGACGGTTTCTCCATCCACGACGACTGCTGCCGAGTCATCGGTTCCGTCACTGGCACCTCTTGTCGATTCATCGGTTCCGTCATCGACGTCAGCGGATCCATCCGTCCCACCCTCGATCGCCGTGACCGTCTGCCCCGTTTCGATCGAGATACCCTCGCTCCTCGCGGCGTCAGCCAGCTGTTTCGCAATCGCGGCCATTCCGTCCGCGGGGACCGCGATGTCGCTGTGCGAGAGTGTCCGGAACGTGTATTCGAACACGCGCTTCGACGTCGAGAGCGATCGATCGAGGGTGATTCCCCCGTAAAACGGCGCCGCGAAGTTCTCGACGAAACGCTTCGAGAACCCCTGCTCGCGAAGGTATTCGGAGATGGTGGTGTCGGGACCGGAGAACAGTGTCTCCGGATCGCGTTTCTCGAGTCGTCGACGAAGTTTGAGCACTCGGACCTTGTCACGAACCGTGACGTCGGGGTTCAACGTCGTCGCGACTGCCGATCTTGGGTCACGCAACGGGTCGGACAGCGTCGATCGGTGGTTGGAACGGGCGATGACTGCCCCGGGCTTGAACCGACGCAGCTCGAGTGCCTCGAGGTCGAGTTCCCGCTGTACGGCGGGATAGCCGGTGAACAGTACCTGAAAACCTCGGTCGAACCGGTATCCGTCTCGTTCGAGGGTTCGAACTCGGCCGCCGACTTCGTCCCTCTTCTCGAACAGCGTCACGTCCGCCCCGGCGCCGGCGAGGTGTCGGGCCGTGACGAGCCCAGCGAGTCCACCACCGGCGACGACAACGTTCGGTTGCGTCGACATGAGTGACTGTTCGAACTCGACGGGTAAAGGATAGCTGCTTCGAGAGGGTGGGCTGACGGGTAACGGATAGCAGCTTCGAGAGGGTGGGCTGACGGGTAACGGATAGCAGCTTCGAGAGGGTGGGCTGACGGGTAACGGATAGCGACATCTAGAAGGCGGTATCTTCGGGTAACAGATTGCGGAACAGTCAGAAGTGCGAGGTTAGCGATCGTCGTCCCAGCTTCTGGGCTCGTCGTCATCGTCGTCCCAGAAGCTTCCTTCGTCCCAGTCGTCGTCGTCCATCCAGTCGTCATCGTTCATCCAGCCATCATCGTCGGTCCGATCGTCATCCTCACTCGACGCGTCACCGCGGTCCTCGGATCGATCATCCCACGAGTCGTCATCTTCCCTGGAATCTTCGGCATCTGCACGTTCATCGTCCCGTCGCCCGTGGTCTTCGTCGTCACCGGGTTCATCACCGTCCCGAACTGCGGCTCGCTGTTCGGGGATGAGATCCAGTTCCCGGTCGGTGTCCCCGAGGATCAGGAGGGCGTAGTATCGGAGATAGGAGTCGACGGGAACGCGGATGAACAAGTAGACGAAGAGCAACACCAGCAACGCGAGGAGACCTACGAGTACCGCGAGAACGATTCCAGCCGTTCCACCCACCACGACGAAAACGACGATCAGCAGTCCGAACGGAATTGCGACGATGATCCCCGCAATTATCGTGACGATCCCGACGCCAATTCCGATGGCTATCTCGACGATCCAGACGAGGATCAGGTAAACGGCGTACTCTTTCCAGCTCGCTTTGAACGTCGCCCACCATCGACTCCAGGCATTCAACACCCCTCGCTCCTGGTGGAGCATCACCGGAACGACGAAGACCGTCGTGAACCGGTTGACGATGGCCAGCAGGAGACCGAAAGCGACTCCGAACGCGATCAGCCCCAGGATGGATATCAGCATCGCTTCGTCTGGCAGTCCGCTGAAGACGATGGCAAGTGCGGGGCCGCCGATTAGTACCAGTCCGAGCAGACTCAACGCGACTCGGAACAGGAACAACGAGAACGCTCGGCCGATGTTTCGATTTCCGTAGCGTCTGATGTGTACCTCGCCGCTTCGGAGCGATTCGACGAACACAAACTCCATGATCGCCGAGATAATGCTCCAGATCAAATACAGAACGAGGAGTATCGCGACGAGGACGATCGCAGCGATGATCAGGTCTTCAACCGGAATCTCGTCTTCAATGGCGATCTCGTCCTCCACTTCGGGTTCGGTCTCCGGACCGTCCGGAAACGTGGTGAAATCCGCACCAGGTATCCCACCACCGAAGCCTGCACTTCCGATGAACAACACGACGATCGCGAGCCTGAGCCACATCCCCAGTCGGATCGGCGTCAGAAATTCCCTCGTCACGTCGATCGCGTCACTCAAATTGTCGACGGCGTACATCGTTGTGGGCACTACAGTTGGCCCGGTGATAATTATATTGATCTCCGGACCCGAAATCAGCCGTTGCTATCGACTTTGGACCCAAATTACCTGGATGGAGTTCGCAACCGTAGCTATCCGTCCTGACCACACAATTTGTGGTCACGGTGGAACACCACACAATTTGTGGTCACGGTGGAACACCACACAATTTGTTGTCACGGTGGATCATCACACAATCGGGGAGCCAGGGTGGACCCCCACGCATCGGTGGCCAGCGTGGACCACACGCATCGATGGCCAGGGTGGAAACCGTTTAATGGGGCGTGTTCGTTGATACGATATGGACTTCCGTCAGCTCGCTCGTGGCACCGTGGAGTGGAGTCGCCTCGAGCGCGTCGTCCAGACGCTGGCGGATCGATACGATCGAGACGTCGTCCGGGTCGAGTTCCTCGAGGCCGATAACTGGCTCTCGACGCCGTGTGTGATCGACGACGAATGGTTCGTCAAAATCGTCTCCCGTCAGAACGCGCTGGTACACGCGTTGTTGACCGCTGGTCGAAACGTCGGGGCGTTCACCTCCGGAACCGAAGGGTTCTTCGATCGCTTCAACACGCCACTCGAAATGGTCGAACACGAGTACGAGGCCACCCTCAGGATGCGCGAAATCGGCGTCAACGCGCCCCTGCCTCTGGAAGCGTTCGAGGTGAACGGACTCGGCGTTCTCGTCCTCGAGTACCTCCCCGAGTTTCGAACCCTGGACGAACTTACTGACGACGAGCTCCAAGCCCGTGGGCAAGAACTGTTCGAAATGCTCGCCACCATGCACGAACACGGTCTCGCACACGGCGATCTCAGAGCAGAGAACGTCCTGGTTTGCGATGGCGACCTCTACTTTATCGACGCGACGAGTGTCCACGAAAATCGTGTCCCTGAGACGACGGGGTACGATCTCGCGTGTGCGATGGCGATCCTCGAACCCAGAATTGGCGCGAAAGAAACCGTCCACAGTGCGGCCGTGGCATACGATCCCGATGCCCTGCTCGCAGCACGGGAGTTCCTCGATTTCGTTCGCTTACGCCCTGACCACGAGTTCGACACGACGCAGTTGCGTAGCGAAGTGGAGAAGGCGGCCGACCTCGATCACCGACAGTACTAGATTCTAGGGAACGTTCTGACAATTCCATCGCGATGAGTGTGCTGCCAATCCCATCACGATAAGTGTGCGCTGCCAATCCCATCGTAATGAGCTGGTTATCAGTAACCGTTTCGAGTACGGTTTCACACGCCAATTGGTAAATACAATTGGTTACTTTCACCAGTGTCGATAGCAGGGCTTTTGCTCGTGAGAACCGTACCTGTTTTCGGAATGAGCCAACTGACCCCTGAGCAGGTGTACAGTCAGTACATCGGTGGAGCGTGGACGGAAGCTGACGGCCACGAGACGTTCGAAAGTATAAACCCTGCCACAAATGAGCCCCTGGCAACGTTCGCCCGTGGCACTGAAGCCGACGTCGACGCCGCACTCGAAGCGGCGGAATCGGCGTTCGACGAGTGGCGATCACTGAGCTACATCGATCGGGCGGAGTACCTCTGGGACGTCTACCACGAGATGCGCGAACGAACGGACGAACTCGCGGAGATCGTCACCAGAGAGTGTGGGAAAGAGATCTCCGAAGGACGTGCGGACGTCGTCGAGGCGTACCACATGGTCGAGTGGGCGGCGGGCAACGCCCGACACCCTCACGGTGACCTGGTACCTTCGGAAATCCCGTCTAAGGATGCTTACATGCGTCGCAAACCACGAGGCGTCGTCGGTTGTATCACGCCGTGGAACTTCCCCGTCGCGATCCCCTTCTGGCACATGGCGATCGCGCTCGTGGAAGGTAACACCGTCGTCTGGAAACCCGCCGAACAAACCCCGTGGTGTGGGCAGATCATCGCCGAGATGCTCGACGCCGCAGGGATCCCTGACGGGGTATTCAACATGGTCCAGGGCTTCGGTGACGCCGGTGCGGCCATCGTGGACGACCCTCGCGTCGACACCGTCCTCTTCACCGGGTCGGCCGAGGTCGGTCACGAGATTTCGGGCAAAGTCGGCGCCGAACCCGGGAAACTCGCCGCCTGCGAGATGGGCGGGAAAAACGGCATCGTCATCACCGAGAACGCCGACCTCGAGGTCGCCGTCCCGGCGGCGATCATGTCGAGTTTCAAAACGACCGGTCAGCGCTGCGTCTCGAGCGAACGCCTGATCGTCCACGAGGAGGTGTACGACGAATTCAAAACGCGGTTCGTCGAGACCGCAGAGCGGTTAGCCGTCGGTGATCCCCTGGACGAGCGGACGTTCATGGGGCCAGCGATCGAACCCGAACACGTCGAGAAGATCGGCAAACACAACGAACTCGCCGTTCGGGAGGGTGGCGAGGTACTCGTCGACCGGTACGAACTCGACGACGACGAGATTCCGGACGATCACGAGGACGGGGCGACTACTGCCGGTGATGGTGGGGGTAGCGGGAGTTACGCGAACGGTAACTGGGTCGGCCCCTTCGTTTACGAAATCGAGTACGAACCCGACTTGCGCTGTCTGAACGAGGAGTGTTTCGGTCCCCACGTTGCACTTATCGAGTATTCCGGTGGGATGGATCGGGCGCTCGAGATACACAACGACACCCCCTACGGACTCGCCGGCGCGATAATCAGCGAGGATTATCGCGAGATCAATCGGTTCCGCGACGAAGCCGACCTGGGACTCGCCTACGGCAACCTTCCGTGTATCGGCGCGGAAGTGCAGTTACCATTCGGCGGCGTTAAGAAGTCCGGCAACGGGTACCCCAGCGCCCGAGAAGCTATCGAGGCGGTCACCGAGCGCACCGCCTGGACGCTCAACAATTCGAAAGAAATCGAGATGGCCCAGGGACTGTCGGCGGACATCAAGATGCAGGACGATTGAGCGAATTACCACGATACCCTCGCATCGTGAATTTGACTAATTGATTCTAAAATTTGACTATTTACTCCGAATACTGAATCATTCACTTTGAATACTGGACCATTTCCCTCGATAACTTAACTATTTGCTTCGAGAACAGGAGGGTTTGCTTCGAGAACAGGAGAGGATACCTCGAAAACGGGTGAGGCGAAAGGTGTGGTCGGGGGATGTGGACGGGTGCTCGTCTCCTAGGCGACGAGCTGCGGCGGGCCAGAGATGCGCGTTTGCCGGATTCGACGTGAAAAGCGTCGTGTCCCGGCAAGCGGAAATCGCGTCGAAAACACAAAAAGGCAGCGGGTCCGGCGGTATTCTCCCGTTGTCCTAATTGTCGACTTCAGTGATAGATTCCCTCGTCAATACCGCCGATCCCTGAGTGCGGGGAATTCTTCGCGGACGTCCTCGACGACCTCCGGATCGATCTCCGCGAAAACGAGCGTCGGGTCGTCTCCACTCGACGCCAGCGTGACGCCCCAGGGATCGTAGACTGTCGACCGGCCGAGCAACGTCACGTCCTCGAACGTCCCCGACCCGTTGATCGTCGCCACGTAACACTGATTCTCGATCGCCCGAGCGCGAGAGAGGGTTTCCCAGTGTTCGATCCGCGGGTAGGGCCACGCGCTCGGGACGAGCACGAGGTCGACGGCAGCGTCGGCCAGACGGCGATAGAGTTCGGGAAATCGCAGATCGTAACAGGTTGTTACCCCCACCGTGAACTCGCCAAGCGTTGCCGTTTCGAGACGTTCACCTGGCACCAGAAGCTGGGACTCTGCGGATTGGTAGCCAAAGAGGTGGTGCTTCCGATACACGAGTTCCAGTTCGCCGGTTGAGGAGAACAGGGCGGCAGTGTTCGCGAGACCCTCGTCTGCTGGCGTCTCGACGGACTCTGTCGCTGACAGATCCTCGACGATGCTGCCGCCCAGGACTGCGACGCCATGCTCGACTGCTGCGTTTCGAATACGGGTGAACGTCTCGCCGCCGATGGCCTCTGCCTCACGTTCGTACAAATCGAACGCGAAGTACCCGACGTTGAAGAGTTCGGGGAGACAGACGACGTCGGCTCCTCGATCAGCTGCCGTGGCAATCGCCTCGAGTGCTCGGTCGACGTTTGCACTGACGGTACCTGGTTCGACGTGAAGCTGTGCCAGCGCGATGGTGAGGGGTTGTTTCGTCATGGATTCGTTTTTTGTCATAGTGGTTATTCCATCGTCATGGATTCGTTTTCGTCATGGTGGTAATTCCGGCGTCATGGAATCGTTTTCGTCGTGTCGGGACTGTTGCGATCATGGATTCGCCCGGATATCTCGTTCGAGTGCGTGACGGAGGTTGTCGAGTTCGTCATCGAGGTTGCGTTTGAAGAAGGTTTCGACCCCCGGAATGCGACCCTCGACCACGAACGTGTTTTCGAGACGACTACCCGATTCCGTTTCGACGATTCGGTGTTCGCCGGTGACGTTCATCACCTTCGATCTGCCTACGAACTTGACGAAGGCTGGTGGTGTGCGGGTGACGTCTTCGGTGTGTACGGTGACCGTTTTACGCACCAGGGGTATCGGTAACTCGACGTGCCACCGCGCGCGCTTGCCGTCCGGACTGTCGGTCTCGAACTCCGTGACGACGCTGATGGCACGAGCTCGGTTTTCGGGATCGGAGATGAACTCCCAGACCCGTTCGGGTGTCGCTGAAAGCTCGAACGAACGGTCGACCCGGACTGTCATTACTGTCTATTCGGTGACTGACGGGTAAAAAGACGGTGAAATCGGTCGTGATGGAGAAATCGGTCGTGATGGAGAAATCGGTCGTGACGATAAAAAGATTCGTGATGGTGGATTGGGTCGTGATGGTGGATTGGGCCGCTCGGGTGAACTGGGTACTGACGGTAAAATCGGTCGGGGTTGGCCGATTAACTGATCGTCACTTTCCACGTCGTGGACCGGGCTCGTCCCCATTTCTCGATGTCGATTTCGTCGGTCTTCTCCGCGAGGTGGGGGAGACGGGCGCCCACCTGTTTCGACGAGAGTCCGATCGCCTCCGCGATGTTCTTCGCCCGGAAGTACTGCTCACCCCGGGACGCACTCTCGCGGAGGTACGAGACGATGCGTTGCTCTTCGTCGGAGTAGTCGGTCATCGTGTCGGGGTTATACGGGGCGAGCGCTCTTAACTGTTGTAGCTGTCAGGGGTCGTGATTATCGACCCACTTCTTCCCGGTAGGAAGCTTTCGACTCACGAGTAACCCCTCACTCCCTACCGCAGTATAATGCCGTCTCCGGGGTCACGATGGACACGTTCGTCGTTCAGTCGAAGTAGAGGTGAATCGCGACGACTGCGAGCGCACCGAAAACCATTGCCGCGGCGAAGCCCCAGGCGGCTTCGAGATCCGGTGCTCCCGCTGCCATTACGATCGCTCCGATAACGGCGAGAATCCCCAGTGCGAGTCCGACGCCAACGCCTTTGTCCGTCGTCGATCCTGTTGGTGCAGCCATGTACAGTCGTTTCGAGTCACCCTTCTTAATTGCACCCATTCTTTCTCACCAGATCCGGGATGGTTACACGGTTTCTGGGGGACACGAGGTCGGGGGGTTACAGACGACGAACGTCAGGATCACGTGACGGTCGACCAAGCGGTAAGCAGTTGGCCATCGTACACAGGTGTGATGACTCGACCCGGACCTGTCGTGTCCCCTCGTCCCGAACCTGTCGTTTCCCTGAAACTCAAGCGCTTTGGGACCTACAGTCGTGTCGCGGTGGTGATCGTCGTCACTGCGCTACTCCTCCTGAGCGTCGGGTTCGCAGTCGGAGTCCTCGGAACACCGACCGTGAGCGATACCACGTACGAGTTTGGTGCAGTGAACGAGAGCACGACGGAGATTCGAACGACGGTGACGGCAGACACGCCGTGGCTCCTCGAGCGAAGTGGTGTTGACATGCGGACTGGATACGTCGTCTCGGCAAACGAGATCCAACTCGCCCGGAGTGACGCCGAATACCTCGACGTCGAATCGGGATCGATGGAGACAACGGCGCACCTGGACAACGAACGAATTTCAGAGTGGTGGACGAGTCACCTCGCAAACGACGAGCGATCCACGCTGCTCGTCGAGACAGAAACGACGGCCGAACGGTTCGGCGTCGAGCGATCGATCGGGGACGCTCGACAGTGTACGTTCGAAACGAGTATCAC
>LKMJ01005589.1_pt1 | contig 11847 bp, 13 predicted proteins | sample 643391 | NCBI WGS metagenome assembly LKMJ01 (sample SAMN04112250, study PRJNA286221) | soda lake metagenome | biome: soda lake; feature: Kulunda Steppe; material: water; isolation source: sample PL-Br10 brine of Picturesque Lake | place: Russia: Kulunda steppe | collected 2010-07
GCGTGTGCGCGCATGTCTCCCCCCCCAAGTGTGCCCCAAAATCAGCACATGCAGGCACCAGGGCACCTGGGTCACCACCCTGCGTGCGCGTGCGCGTGTGCGTGTGCGCGCATGTCTCCCCCCCCAAGTGTGCCCCAAAATCAGCACATGCAGGCACCAGGGCACCTGGGTCACCACCCCGCGTGCGCGTGCGGGCCCACAGTCCTGTTTGGAGGATCTGATGAGGTGCAGATTGCACTCACGCTGTGCGACAGGGGCTGTGCAAGCAAACATGGGGCTCACAGGCAGCTGGAGCACCGCCCAGCATGCATGCCCAGGTGCATCATTATTTGAGCACGTCTACTGGACACCCAATACTTTGTGGATGCACACACATCCACCAGATTGCACAGGTGCATGGACAGACGTCTGCACAAACCTACATGCATATGCACACACCCTGTGGACATGTAGCATACGGGACAACAACAGAAATGAGGCACCCTGGCAGCTCCAATCCTCAATCCTCAACTGTAGGGTGCTAAACTTGGTTGGTAACCAAGCCGAAAAGCAATTGGCCATGTGTCGTGTTGCCGTTGCATGCCCCCGGCATCATGCCAAGCACAAGCACACTGCACTCAAACGTACATTTGTGTATCAATAGCATTATTGCACACCCCATAATCCGCACAAATGTCCCCAAACCACAAGAAACCTACGATCGCCACGCGCACACTAACACACCTTGGGTGCCACCACCTCGCCATAGTGGTTGGTGGGGATGCCTCCCATGTTGTAATGCACAGTCGGTAGCACAGGGATGGGCTCCTGCGGAAGCAATGCATGGCTCTTACAATGGGACGGCTGTGGGGTGTGACAGTAAGGACTGATGCCAGTCAGGGTGTCTGTGGGTGATCAGAGGAACCACAAACCACTTCGCGCATACACAAAATGACAACTACGGAGCATGAGATGCGCTAATGTCAAGAATGTCAAGCGGCAGCCAGCCCCACCAAGAGCGGGCGCACACAAACAAGACGTGAATTTGACAGTCCTGTCAAATTTCATGCAGGTGCTCCTGCATAGTCCATTTCGGAATAGTGGTGAGTAGGATGCGCACCTTGCAATCCCCACACATAGTACAGGATGCTGAACAAGCTGGGATGAGTCCATGCTCATCCCAGCGTGAACTCGGAATGTTCACATGCACGGGATGAATTAGCGCTGGGGTATGCGTGAACTCATCCCAGCGTGAACTTGGAACGTCCGCAGGATGAACAGTATGAACACGTGGCCCAGGTTGTCTGCCACCCCTAAGTGAAAAGTTTCTGGGCGTTCCATTGGCTATTCTAATCTATCATTCATCTGTCATCTGGTCCACCATTTGTCTTTCATTCTAACCAACCCCGTCCCCCGAGAAATAGCTTAGGCAAACCCAGGGATAGCTCGTGTGTCAGCAAACAAACAGAACATGTGGCGCCTGCAGGTCTCAGCAGCACCACAAACAACCCAGATCACCACAGCGTTCCTAGCCGTTCTGCGGTTTCATGACTCCCTGCAGGGTTGCCTTCGACCCCATAACATGGCAAGACTCGATTGTGACAGCTCAGAAACTTGGCTGCACAAAGCTCTGCGCAGCCCGAAGCTCCCCTGCCCACCTTGGTCACATCCACTCCGGCAAAGATGGCGGCTGTCTCACTGATGCCCGGCAGGCGCTCTGCCAGCAGCTCAGGTGGCAAATGGTTGAGGTGCAGGTAGATGTGGTCCTTCTCAGGGCCACAGCCGCGGCCTTCGCGGATCTCCATTGTCATTGAGCGTGATACAACGTCGCGGGAGGCCAAATCCTTGGCAGTGGGGGCATACCTGGGCGTGCGCATGCATAATCAGTGTTTAACGTAGTCTACCACACGCAGGGCCAAATCCTTGGCAGTGGGCGCATACCTGGGCGTGCGCATGCATAATCAGTGTCCCGCACGTGCGTTGCACATGTGTGGCATTGATGTTTGCCTGTGTGGTGCAAGGGTGTGCGCATGCAAATGTCCTGCATGCGCAAGCTAGCCTTGCTGTTGCTGTTGTTGTTGTTGGTGGTGGTGGTGGTGGTGGTGGTGATACTGTTGCTCTTGTTGTTATTGCTGCTGTTGTTTTTGTTGATGTTCATACAGGCTACAGAAATGTGCACCTTTGCAAGCAAAGTGGCTGCTGCATACCGAATTAGCAGCAGCAGCAGCAGCAGCAGCAGCAGCAGCAGCAGCAGCAGCAGCATGGCTTGCTTGGACAGCTGCATGAGATAGCAATGTGCAGCTTGCCATGAAATGCCCCATGAAACGCCCCCCTCACTATCATTGAGGTAACTATGGGGGGGCACACACACACACACACACTTGCGTGCGCTCACCTCTCCATGAAGCGCTCGCCCTCTGAGTTACGCAGGATGCCGCCCTCTCCGCGGGAACCCTCCGTGATGAGGCACCCGGCACCATAGATGCCGGTGGGGTGGAACTGCACGAACTCAAGGTCCTGCACGCAGCACCAAGGGGAGGGGCAGGCTGGGTGGGGTGGAGCGGCACACGTGCTCCAGATCACGCATGCAGCGCTGCAGAGAGATGCGCTGGATTGGGGTGGCATCCCAGGTCTATGCTCTGTCAGGGGATTCTGCGCACTCTGTCAAGGGATCCTGCAACAGCCCTCTCAATTCGGCGCTCAGAGTTGCTACTACCCACACTGAGACCAACACCCTGTGCTCAAGCCTGGCCCACACTCAGCTGTGCACATACCTACGTTTGCACGCACTACAGGCATTGATTCCTTCCCTTCACTTGTCCAAGGGGATGTGTATGCACACAAGAACACCCCTGCAGGGTGTACACACACACACACCTGCAAAGGCAGCCCCGCGCGCGCCACCATGGCGCCACCATCCCCAGTGCATGTGTGGGCGCTGGTGGCGCTGAAGTACGCGCGGCCATAGCCACCTGTAGCCAGGATGGTCTGATGGGCCTGCAGGTTTGACGTGCAGCGCGCATTTATGTTGGGGTCTGCAGGAGTGAGGGCCTGCTCATGGCCTGCACATAGCTCGTACCCGTTTGAAGGCCTGGGCGTGCGACACAATGCATGTGCATGAGGGTGCACATGGCTGCGGAAGGGCAACCATGTGCTGCGCTGCATGCTTGAGGACCCAAACTAAGAAGGCATTGAAGTCGGCAGCATACAGACGCCATGGGACAGGTGAAGATAACTTTACCTGGACAATTGCGACAACTGGCATAACAGCTGGTTCCAGAGACAAATGATGAAAATCCTCATGGCGCCAGGGTTTTTCACCCACAGCTGTTATCAAAGTTGAATTTGCTCTAACAAATCCCCAGCTTGCAAGCATGCACCCATAGGTCAACAGTTATGCACGCAGCAACCTACATGGAAGCGGTGTATGGTGCCGTCTTCCATACAGAGGGCAGTTACTCCGCGGCAAGACCCATCCTTGTCCATGATAAGGTCCATAGCAAAGTACTCAACTGCACAGAGTACAAGGCCAACCAAGTGATACTGATTAGTGGAATGGCGAATCAAGGAAATTGAAGGGAAGAATAAGCCCTGTCAAGCTTACTTGTCCGTATGGATGCAGCAGTCTGAAAAAACAGCGTGCAATTTCTTTTGAGAAGGTCTACTTCCTACTCAATATACATGACTATCAGGGACATCAAAAGAGTTTGTTAATCAGAGAGCTCTTTCTGCTTTAACGGGAGAATTTGCCAAGTCGTTTTTGCCACGAGTGCCTGCTTGCTAGCCTCAGGCGACTCCATACCGCGCACGGAGGACCCCCACCGTTCATCTTTAACATGCATGTCTTACAGGCATGCGGCACGCACCGAAGAACTGGACGTCATGCTTCATGGCTTGGCCGTAAAGGGTGTGAAGCATGGCATGGCCAGTGCGATCCGCTGCACAGGCGCAGCGGTAGGCTTGGCCCCCCCTTCCAAAGTCGAGGGACTGACCACCAAAGGCACGTTGGTAGATCTTGCCATCCTCAGTTCGGGAGAAGGGCAGGCCTGCACGTGTTGAGGCAGAGAGGATGCTTGGTGAACAGCTCGGGTGCCTGCCTGTTCTCCTGACCTGGAAAACAGCCAGCCACCAGGATCTGGGTGTAACAGCACTGCTCAGACAAGGCGCGGCCTATCAGGCTTTGAGGTCGACGGCAAATGAGCAATCACCCCCCCTACCCTAACCCTACCCTAACCCGTGGGAATATCGCGCCCCCCAGTACACCACACTCACCATAGTTCTCCAGCTCCACCACAGCCTGCAGGATCACATGCAGGCGGATGGGTGAGATCGCGGCGGCGTGTGTTAATCAGGCAGGAGCTGGTGCATTGATCCAAGCCAGAGCCACTCCCCAACTCGCCCAGGCACATACTGCGGTGAATACGCTCTAGGGTCATAAGGGCTCCTCCATGCCCTGGCACTAGAAGTGAGGCCATGGGTTGGCTCTTGAGTGAGGAATTCCACCTCTGCGCTGCGGTATGTGTGTACAGCGCCCCTCAGAGCACTCACCGCTGGGGCTTCCCGGCACATGTACTGAATAGCATCCTGGTCGCCCAGCCAGTCGCTGCCCTTGATGGTGTCGTACGCATGCCACCGCCAGTCGTCTTCGGACATGTTAGCGAGCGCGGCATTAATGCCGCCCTGGGCCGCGACCGTGTGGGACCGTGTCGGGAAAAGCTTGGTGATGCATGCTGCGCTCACGCACGGGGTCGGGTAGAGTAAGGATAAATAGCTGTTGAGCAAAAATGGTGGATAGGAAAAGCACGGGGCCTGCCAGGTATGGGCAGCAGCACAGCAGGGATCATTGATGTGCCAGAAGAGCTGTCTGTCTGCCAACCACCCCCTCTGTTTCAGGTATGCCACTTCATCTTACCAGCATTCAGCCCAGCCTCCTTCAGCCCCACCGCAGCGCGCAGGCCAGCTCCTCCTGCACGCAGAGCACAATGAGAGCCCTGACAAGCGGTTTCGCCATGTGCTGGTGAGATATTCGCGCATGCAATATTCTTCAAGCGGGCACTCCGACCTGGTTACCACCACGCAGAAAGCCCAGCCCTCGTTGATTCACACTCACCAGCTCCAACCACAATAGCATCATACTTGTGGTCAATAATTGTGTAGCCCCCAACCTGCAGGATGAATGGTGGACGCGCCACCACTGCCAGTCAGCAACTTGCTGAGCCTGTGCACACTCGCACAGCATGGCTTACAATTTGGCGGAAAACCTTGCTCACCTTGCTGGTGCTTGTGCTGCTGGTGTTGCTGGAGAATAGCCGGAAGCCTGCTGGCAAACATGCCTGGAGCTGAGTCGTGGAGGAGGAGGGCTTTGATGCCCTCAGTGCTACAGCTCCAAGAGCCCTTAACATCTTGATAAATTTCTTATTAGTCGCGCTGGTTCCGACACCCCAACTGAATAATAGTCGCTCGCCAGGTCGGATATTAAACAAAGATAAAATGTCACTGGCCTCGGGCTTGCACCGGGGCAGCACCGTGCACGGTCATCGCCCGAGTTCCAGGCCAGCTGCTGGCCTGGGCTACAGCGGCCTCAACCCCAGCAGCAGCTTATGGAGGGCCAGGGCGGTGAGCAACAGACCATCCAGGGCAAGGCTGGCCCCAATTCATGCAGGGGGCCAGTGGCAAACCTTTGGGCCTTCAGCCTCACACATGGATGGGGATGCCGAGTACTACCAGCTCAGCAACCGCTTGGCACAGCAGATTCCTGGCTTTGCACCCACTAGCAGCATCCAGGGTGAGGACCTTGCTTCTACTTCAGAGCAGGACATTGAGGAGGAGGTGAAGCAGGAGCTGCGGCGCACCCGGCCAGAGTTTGGCTTGACGCCCAGGCAGATCAGTGCGCTGGGCCTGTCTGGGCCACGCCTTCATGTTCCTGACTCTGTGAGTGTCAGCGTCTAAGCTCATCAAATGCCCCTTGGTTGATGCACTGGCCTGTGCATTATCTCGCATGTGTGTTTGTGGTACAGTAAGTGTGGAACAGCGAAGGGTTGTCTGGCTCTGTGTAGGGCCAGCCAGAAGGTGGGCAAGCGTCCATTTGTTTACGCACTCATCCATGCATATGCACCAGTCAGGAACTTGCTTTTCTGCCTTACACCTGCATACATCATACATGCGCAGCGATCACCCTTGCTGCGCCACGCTCACTCACAAGCTATGACTTGTGCACCCCAGCAGAGCATGCAAGATGTATTGGCTCAAATGAGAAGTCCCCGTGGTATAAGAGGCGTTCGTTTCGGGCACTCACTGGGCTTCTTATTCACCACACCCACTGCACAGCAGGATCCTGCTTGGAGAGGACAGGGCAGCCTTCCATGGCATTCATTTGTCACATTTTGACAAACACGGTTGTGCAATGTGTTTTGTTCTTGGGCATCAGCAACTCACACACCCTCCAACCACCCAAGCACACTGTACAGGCCACACTGGCCATACATGCTGCCCTGCCCCAGTGTCACCCTATGTGCCCCTGCATCTGCACCACAATGGCATTTGCTAATGAAAAGCCAACGATGTTGATGCCTGGTTGTGAACTGATGCCATGCCGGTGCACATCAGTCTCTCCCCCCCCAAACGCAGGCCTCGCTCTCAAGCCGCAACTTCGTCCGCGGCGAGAAGTTCGACCCCGAAAACTCCAAAATAGGCGCTGCTAGGGCTGGTGGCGGTGGAGCTGTGGGCACGACGATGGCACGGGGCCGGAGTGCAGGGGGGGCTCGCGCTGCGTACGGGGACTACCCCAACTACCCCGAGGGCAGGCCGCTCTTCTGGCCAGAGTCTGCGCGCTACGGCAACCCACCAGACCTTCCTTCGTTGCTGTTGCAGCAGCGAGTCATCTACGTCTCCATGCCTGTGAGTGCTGCACAGGAGCTGCTAAGGTCTTGATGTGATCTTCGGGGCTTTGAGTCCCATGTCTGCAGACATCAGACGCTGTTAAGTAATCCGCATGGGTATCGTTGGCAACAGACCAGCCTTGCAGGCATACAGGCAGCCCTGTGTACATGCCTTCCGCAATCTGGCATGTTACCAGGCAAAAGCCTACACTAGTACTTTAGAGGTGAGCAGATTCTGGCATTCGCAAACAGACATCAAGGCAGGAGAAATGAGCCCTCATGCACATGCAAGCCAAACCATGACGTTTCCTCGCTCTTGTGTTTGCCTCAACATCCTCCTGCAGTTTGTGCCGTCTGTGACAGAGCTGCTGGTGGCGCAGTGTTACTACTTGGACTTCGACGACCGCAACCGGCAGAAGCCCATCTATGTGTACCTGAACTCCACCGGCTGCATGAATGACAAAGGCCAGGCCATCGCTGCTGACAACGAGTTCTACGCCATCTGGGCAGCGCTGGGCTTCACCAGGGCGCCCTTGTACACGGGCGTAACATGGAAGGCGCAGAACCAGGTGCACATGTGCGGGCACACACACGCGCGCGCGCACACACACACACACAGACATGCACACTTGCGTGTTGGGCATCTGCCCAATTTGCGAGTGAAAACTGGAGCAAGGGGAACGTCGGCGGAATGTATGCTGTTGGCTCCTTGGACAAACTGGCCTCATGCGCAGCTGAACCATCAAACCTAGCAGAAAGCACATTTCTAGGGTTGCTAGAAATTTTGCATAAACGCAACATGAATGCTAATTTGTGTGCTAATCTGTCATATTTTACATGAAGTATACATGCAGTTTTCAGTATTTTTCATTTCCTTCGTGCCTGTAGGCGGCCGTGCTCCTGTCTGCCGGCCAAAAAGGTCACCGGTACACCTTCCCCCATGCTAAGATCTCCACTGCTCCACCCATTCTCAACCGCGTGTTTGGCCAGACGGTGGATGCGCAGCTGCAGGTGAGAGGCGCTCCACCTGCTTGTGTGTGGACAGTCACTGAGTGTGATGGGCGCGTGTGCTTGATGTTGCTGAGATGTACAGGTTCAGGAGAGCTAGCAGCCAGCTGAAGTGGAATGTGATGCTCATGAGGTTGATGGTCTCAGTGTAAGGTTGCAAGACTTCAGGCCATGAGGCTGAAGGCCGCGCGTATATAGCTGTGAAAGGGGGAGCAGGTGCAACACGATATCACAATAAGGCGAAATGAACAAGCACCAAATCGGCTAGATGGGGTGCAACTTGCTCATGGCCCCTTCCCTCTTTCCGCTGCATCATGGGCACTGCCCCTTCATTTTTCGTTCACATCAGTGAAATGAGCGAGCAGGTGCCTGCTCTCTGCGCATGCTCTCTGTACATGAAGTGTCCCCCTTGACTCTTGCAGCCTTGCCACACCTTCTCAATCCGCATAAACACTGCTATTCTTCAAAAGGGATGCCAAGGATGTCTGACACCCCAACTTTGCTCGCAGTCCAACCAGCTGGAATATGCCACCAAGTATTATGCAGCTATCCTGTCCCGTGCAACTGGGAAGCCCCTTGCGCAGTGCCAGAAGGAGTTCTTGAGCCGCAAAAGGTGCGCAAGAGCAAGGGCGCTCACAGGGCATGGCTGAATCTACTCTGCTCCATCTGCTTGTGTGAACAGCATACATATAGGTATGATATCATAATTTCCAGGGAAAGCCTCCCCCCTTCCTCTTTGCCCAATCTCCTTTCTCCTTGTGCACAGCGCTCCTAGCTCACACGAGTGAGGTGTGGAATGCTTTTTGGGGACACTGAGCTCGCGCTTGTCAGACCAGAGCTGCAGTGCATTTGTGGCTGCTCAGTGTACCCAACATGTTCGCCGTTCATAAGCAGCTAATAACATAAGGCAGATGATTTGCGCAACTTGAGCACTCACTGTACTGAGCTCAGCTACCGTCTACTTAGTATTATATTTGGCACTACGTAACTCCCCATAGCTTTTTTGGAAAGAGTTAGCGCATGCATGCGCAGGCGCACACTTCTTTTACAATTTTGTCGCTGTCAGATGGTCGCTCCGCATGCATGATCTTGCAGCGCCCACCTTCTGATGCGCACATCATGTTGTGGTTGCAGGTACTTCTCTGTCAAGGAAGCGTACGAGGAGGGACTGGTCGACAAGTTGGTGCCAGGCTACTCACTGAACAGGTATGTGGAGCTGAGGCAGTAACATGTAACAATAGCCAGCGCCAGCTGTGGTTGGAGCAGGAGGGTCAAAAGATTGGCACAACCTTTGATGTCACAGCATAAGGAGAGCGATTATTTCTCCCACAAATGTCTCCACAATCTATACCTGCTGCTTGCCAGGCCTGCTTAAATCATCCCTTGAGACATGATGCACATGCTTTTTGAATATCACATTGCACAGGCCTTTGGTGCGCTTTGGCATGGCATGATCGGTATTGCTTGCTAATTTTATTTCTGCTAGGCTAGGCACACCTCTTGAACTTGCTGTTTGAAAATTCAGTCACCAAAAGCAGCGACATCAAAGCACCTTTATACCTTATTTGATGTATCAGTTGATGATGATATGCTTCAATGGCCTCTCTTACGCAGATTCACAAAGATGCGCAAGGAGCTGTTTGGTGACCAGGATGCCTTCTACAACCAGGACAAGCCCAAGTTCCGATTCAAGCGCGAGGATGGACCCAGCGCATAATCAGCTTGACAGAGAAGTGGCAGTCATACATTTTGGCAGCTGTGTCCTTTGCCTCCTGATTCAAAAAGCAGCTCACCTAATTTCCTAGAGTCCGGTTGCTATGCTGGCCTGATCCTTGCATGTCCACAGGCCTTGCTTGTATTCAGGGCAGGTGCTTGCCACGAGAAGTCAGTGCATTGCATTTGTATTGTATGACTCGTTTACAGCACTGAACTTTGCTTTTGTAAACCCCCCTGTACCAATGTTCCGGCTAGTTCCTCAAACAATTTCATTCGATGACCCATAATTTTGTTCCGTGTGGGCCAGCAGAATGAGCTTGATTCAAGGTTTATAAGGCTTCACAAAAATCTTGTAAGCTTATGTGCTATCTTTATTGGATATGCATGCCAAGAAAATACTATGTCATCATGTCAGTATGTCAAGTCATGTCAGAATGATTCCTTCTGCCCATCGTTGCCAGCTGCCAGTGAGCTTGGCCTGCAATAAGGATGTAGAATAAAAAACGTATGCTAGGCCTCAATACACATTCAAAGTTCGCATTGAAAATCCGAAATGCAAGTGAATGAGGTAAAAGGATTGACAGGATAAACAGGATTTATTTGCAAGTCAGACCCGGGTCAATTGTCAGCCTGGTTACGAGAGGCGAACTTCAGATAGGACCCATGGTTCGTCCAGAAGCATACCATGGTATTTGCGTCACTCACTGACGCACCCCATTCTGCTTTCAAGGTGGGGTATTCAAATTGCCTGGTGCATGTACCAGCTGTTACTTTGCTCAGCTTTTACCTTTTACCTGTTGTGCACCCATCCACGGTTTCTCTCTCCGCAGAACTGATGTCTCTTTCATCCCTCAGGTTTCCAACATGTGTCTGCTTTTTTGAGCCAGAACAACAATAAGATTCGTTTCTTCCTCATGAAGGCTTCATGAACAAATTGCTTAGCTTATGAGCAGGCTCAATTCTGCGTGCATCTGTAAGTGTGGGCTGGGATAGACATAGCCTGTAGTTGGCTGTAGTGTGGTGCTAGGACGACTCAGCAGGCTGTTGGCCATGGTTGTGCCTGTGGTGTCTCACGGGTGCCCAGATATGTTTGCCTTTTGCTGTAGGCGGCACGCAGAGTGACTGTCAGGGCAGAGTTCACAAACATCTCCCAATCTGCACGCCTGTGTTCAACACAGGTGTAAACTTTACAGATCCCTATTCAACGGTGAGAGGTCACAACTTCTGAGGACCTTCCAATAATTATCTTCAGACCTCATTTGTACCCTACTGTTGGGCAGTCTGGTGTTGCTTTACTGTTCTTGGACTTCTCGAGGCTACCCTCTTTTGGACTTGCTCTTGACAACTCCAAAAACCTCCTACTGTTTTAAACAAGCAGGCCAACAGTCGAACTTCTTGGCTGAGGCCTTATCCTTGTAATCTTGTAACCTTCATAAGTTATGAATAGGCTAGGCTGTCACGCCGAGAGTATGCTGTAGACAAAGTAGCGTCATGGCAGCAGGATAACTCGCCAACCACCGATTAGGGCTGGCTCTCAGGTGCTCGCACCAGCGTGTGGATACCCTGGCTGCTCCTGAAGCCACCCTCCTCCAGCTGTGCCCAGCATTGGCTGCAACCTTTTCCCTCCCCTTAGGCTGGGCTTTCTGCTGGCTGCAGCTGCTTACAAGGTCGCGTTATTTGTTCGCTCCATAGCCGCCCCCGGGGCCCTTAACCAGTAAGTGTTACAAGGTAGAAGGGAGACAAGCTCAGCCTAAAGCTCCGAAGTAGGCTATTTCGGAGGTGCAAAGCGACGAAGTAATACAGGCAAAACAAGCCCTGCGGCATAAATCTGGTGCTGCACTAACCTGGCGTGACAAGGCTCACACTTCTTGTAAATCCTTGTCCCCCCCCCCCTTTTGTCGACAGGGCTACAAGTTAACAAGTTTAAGTAAGGCGGGCACCAGCGACGAGATCGGTTGTCCGCCCCTGCAACGCCTGTGGATTCAGGGTTAGCACTGGAGGCTCACAACCGGCTAAGCTGCCCTCGTTCAGCGGATAGCGCCTAGTAACCTTGAACCTTATGGCCATGCCACGAGTCTGATCTGGCTGTAGCAGTCTGCGCGACAGGCTGCAGTAGGACGCACTACTATTCTATTCAAAACGCAACAAAGATCATAAATACAAGTAGGAGGTTGAAAAACATAAAGGAAAGATCATATGGCTCTTTTCAGAACCCTCCCGACCCCCACTAATGACCTTCTTCCTCGTTTGATGGTGGAGGTTTGCC
>LKMJ01005591.1_pt1 | contig 11846 bp, 8 predicted proteins | sample 643391 | NCBI WGS metagenome assembly LKMJ01 (sample SAMN04112250, study PRJNA286221) | soda lake metagenome | biome: soda lake; feature: Kulunda Steppe; material: water; isolation source: sample PL-Br10 brine of Picturesque Lake | place: Russia: Kulunda steppe | collected 2010-07
CCAGCAGCCCCTCGGTCTGCCCGAAGATCGCACCGACGACGTCACTGCGTTCGACCACCCCGCTGGCGATGACGTCGGCGTGAATGAGATATTTCGTGGTTTCGTCCATTGATGATCTGCCCCGGTGCGGGGCGTGAGTGTGATGTGCCCATGATGGTGGCCATGGAACAGTTTATATAGGAGTCGGGCAACCCAAATAGCTGTCGTCACGCCCTCGTACAGCCCACAGGTGGTGGTCATCGCCGCTTTGCTCGCTAACTACATATTTCGAAGTGTTTCACTATATATCTCGAAGTGGCACACTACATATCTCGAAGTATAATACTATAGAGTACGAAGTCTTACACTACAATTTCTGTAGTTGACGCTATAGCTTCTGACGTATTATCGCGCCTGGTGTGGATCTTGCAAGACGGCATCGGCGGTCGCCAGCGAAGCTAGCGGATCCTCGGGATGGTCGTGCTCGAACAGCAGCCACTCGACGTCGGCGTCCTGTGCGGCGTCGACACAGCCGGGAATATCGAGAACGCCGTCGCCGAGGTCGGTCGGCTCGCCCTCGGCCGTGACGTCTTTGAGGTGGACGAGCGGGATCCGGTCGCTGTACTGGTCAAGCAGGTCGATGGAATCCCGCCCCGCCGCTTCGGCCCAGCCCAGATCCAGTTCGAAGCCGACGGACTCGCCGGTCTCTTCGAGAAGTAGATCGAACGCCGTCACGGCGTCCGTGTCGGCTGGCGTGACGAACTCGTGGTCGTGGTTGTGATAGAGCAGGCGGGAGTCGTGCTCGGCGAGCACATCCGCGAGTGTCTCCAGCCGTTCGGCGGTCTCGGTCACGGCTGCGCGGTCGACGAAGTGTGATTCGTCGAGATACGGGACGATGACTGTCGCGCAGTCGAGCGCGCGGCAGGCGTCGGCGACCGCTTCGGGATCGCGTTCGATCTCCTCGGCCTGTACGTGTGCCCCGGCCACAGTGAGTCCAGCCGCCGACAGCGCCGCCTGTAGGCCGTCCTTGCTCGGGACGCCCGCGAACTCGACGCCGTCGAGGGACGTCTCGCCAACGGCCGAGAGCTGCTCGGGAAGTGAGGCATCGAGTTCGCGCAACGTGTACAGCTGAATGCCGGTCTGCATGTCCTCCACTCGGACGCCGACAGTGAAAAAGCTCGGCGTCTGTTTTGACTCGCCCGGAACGGGGTCATCGACGATCCGACACGATGCGACAGCCCTTACCATCCCCGGACCTCATTCACTGGTAAATGGCGACACGTTTGCGACGGGTCGGCTGGGCGCTTGCCTTCCTCTCGCTGGCGGTGTTCGGCATCCCGTGGTTTCTCTGGGGCGTCGATACGATCGTGCTTGGACTTCCCGTCTGGCTCTGGTGGCATATCGGCGTGATGGTCGGGGCGACACTGCTGTTCTGGCTGTTCGTCCGCACCGACTGGGGCATCTGGATCGAGCCGGAGCCGACCGCAGAACCGGAGGGCAAGCCGACCGCTGAACCGAACGGCGACCGCGGGGGCGATGGGGTATGAACGCGATCGGGGTTCAGCTGGGCATCGTCGTCGCCTACCTCCTCCTCGCGCTGGCGATCGGCCTGCTCGCTTACCGGGTCACCGAGCGCACCGCCGAGGACTTCTATCTCGCGAGCCGCTCGTTTGGCACGATCGTCCTCCTCTTCACGACCTTCGCCACCCTTCTCTCGGCGTTCACGTTCTTCGGCGGGCCGAACCTCGCCTACGCACAGGGGCCCGAATGGATCCTCGTGATGGGGCTGATGGACGGGATTATCTTCGCCGTCCTCTGGTACGTGATCGGCTACAAACAGTGGCTGATCGGCAACCGTCACGATTACGTCACGCTCGGCGAGATGCTGGGCGACCGCTTTGGCTCCGTCGGGCTCCGCGGGCTCGTCGCGGTAGCTAGCCTCTTCTGGCTCTTCCCGTACGTGATGCTTCAGCAGATGGGTGCAGGGAGCGCCCTCGCAGGGCTCACTGACGGGGCGCTTCCGTACTGGGCCGGTGCGGCGCTCGTGACCGTCTTCATGATCGTCTACGTGGTGCTCGCGGGCATGCGCGGGATCGCCTGGACCGACACGGTACAGGGCGCGTTCATGCTCGGCATTACGTGGGTCGCCGCACTGTGGGTCCTAGACGCCGTCGGTGGCGCTGGCGCGGCGACGGCTGCCGTCGCCGACTCGAACCCCGAGTTCCTCGCGCTCGGGAGCGAGTTCTACACGCCCGAGTACATGCTCTCGACGGCGATCTCGATCGGCTTCGGTGTCGCGATGTTCCCGCAGGTTAACCAGCGGTTTTTCACCGCGGGCTCGAAGACGGTCTTCAAGCGGACGTTCATCCTCTGGCCAGTGCTCGTCCTCCTGCTGTTCGTCCCCGCGTTCATGCTTGGCACGTGGGCTGCCGGGCTTGGGATCGAGGTCGATGTCGCCGCAGGCGAGAACGTCGTGCCACTCCTGCTTAACGAGTACACGCCGGTCTGGTTCGCGGCGCTTGTCATCGCCGGCGCGATGGCCGCAATGATGTCCTCCAGTGACTCCATGTTGCTCTCGGGCTCGTCGTATTTTACCCGAGACGTCTATCGACCGTTCATCGACGCCGACATCTCCGACCGGCGCGAGGACCTGCTCGGCCGGATCGGCGTCGTCGTCTTTGCTACGGCGACCTTCTTCGCCAGCCTCAGTCAACCGGGAACGCTCATCGAGATCGGTGACCTCGCGTTCTCGGGCTTCGCACAGCTCGCCTTCCCGGTGATCGTCGCCCTCTACTGGCGGAAGACGACTCTCTCCGGGATGTACGCGGGGGTCGGTGGGAGTCAGCTCTTTTACCTGCTTGCCGTCTTCACGCCAGTCGTCCCGGCGACCTACTTCGGCTGGAACGCCTCGGTCGTCGGAATGGGGCTCGGGCTCCTCCTGACGGTCAGCGTCTCGGCGGCGACGACGGCGGCCGCCGACGAGCGGCGATCCCGGTTCCTCTACGGGAGCGGTTCGGACTGATCCGAGCGCGTCGGCCGACAGATCGGATCGGCTACTTCAGCATAATTCGAGGTGGAGCCTCCGACCTCAAGTCGTGCGGGACCGGAGGTCCCGCTGACCATCCGAACGGGCCTGCGGCCCGTGAGGAGAGAGCGAGTGTAGCGAGCGAGTAGGTCGGAGAGGAAACCGACAACGGACGACGCAACCGCATGACTGTAGCTACCTGACCTCCGGAAATATAAGTACCGTCGCATAGTAATCTGAAATATGGAGGTGCGTCGAACTGCGCCGGTCAAACTCATCGTGCCCGATGAGCGACGCGACGACCTCCACGAATCCGCGCGACAGTTTCTTGACTGCGCGAATCGTGCGGCAGAATTCTGTTGGGACAGTAACTCCTATACGAACTGCGTTACGGCGAACACGACCGCACGGGATGCGCTCTATGAGGAACTGCGAGCGGAAACCGATCTCACGGCGAACCTCGTCCAAGAAGCCATCCGACGCGCCGTCCAAGCAACGAAAGGCGTCGTTGAACGGTGGAAGCAGGGTAAACGTGTGAGCCAGCCGGAGTTCACGTCGTGGAGTATGCTCTATGACAAGCGGAGTGCGACCTTCTACCGGAACAAAGTCTCGCTCTCAACCGTCAACGGGCGTGTTGAGTGTGAGTTTGAACTCCCGGCGGACAGCCCGACACCCTACGAACAGTACGTTCTCTCGGAAGACTACGAGTTCCGGGCGAGTACACTGCAATACGACAAGGCAACCGACGAGTTCTACTTCCACATTACAACCCTGAAGTACGATGCCGACGAGTCCGAGGTTTCGGCAGATACCGGGCACCAAACAGTCCTCGGTATCGACCTCGGCGTCAATAGCCTCGCAGTAGCTTCAACCGGCACGTTCTGGCAGGGCGACGAATACGATCATTGGTGCCGCGAGTTCGAGAAGCGACGTGGTGAAATGCAACAGCGTGGGACACAAGCCGCGCACAACGCACTTCTTCGCCTCGGCACGCGCGAAGAAGCATGGCGGAAACAGTACATCCACACGGTCGCCAACGAGATCGTCGAGGAAGCCGTCGAACACGACTGCAACGTGATCGTGTTCGAGGACTTGACCGACATTCGAGAGCGGCTTCCATACGCGAAGTGGCACCACATCTGGGCGTTCCGACGCCTATACGAGTACGTCGAGTACAAAGCGCCCGAACAGGGCGTCTCCGTGGCGCAAGTGGAGTCGAACCACACGTCCCAACGCTGTTCTCGGACAGACTGTGGGTTCACGAATGAGAACAACCGCCACGGAGAACACTTCGAGTGCCAGAAATGCGGTTACGAGGTCAACGCGGACTACAATGCAGCGAAGAATATCGGACTACGGTATGCTCGAAAACGGAAACACAGACTCCGTTCCTCGCCCAAGTCGGGGAGCGGAGACGCACCAGTAGACGTGCGTGTGAATGGTGGGATGTTGAACGGCGAGAGTCACCAGCCTATTGCTGGCGACTGATTGCCGGGAGTCCACATCAAAACCACCGAAAGGCTTCGCCTTTCGAGGCCTCGATAGAGCTCCGCTATATCGGTGGCCCTACCCTCAACGAGCGAACCCCGTATGGGGTGAGCGAAGTAGGGTAGGGTAGTTTACATAACGTCTTGAATAATCGTCGGCTCCTGGTCGCCGCAGCCGTGCTGATAGATCGTCCGTGTCGACCGGTCACGGTCGTCGGGATTGTCGATCGTGTCCATGGTGATGTCTTCGCTCACGGAGTACATATTGATGTGCGTAAGTCGCTCGCCGTCCTCGCCCTCCCACGTCTCACAGAGATGCTCCGCGAGGATCCGGGAAGCCGCCCCGTCGTCTCCGGCCCGTCGAACGCTGTTCATATAAAATCGTTCGCGGTAACTGCCGTACTGCTGTTGTAACTCCTGGCCGGGCCGATCGAAGGTAAGCTCGCGGTCGTTGTACACGTCGATCCGCTCGCCGTTCGTCGTCTGGGCGGGGAACACGTGATACCGGTCGGTCGTGCTTGGAACCGGCGCGAAGATGCTCCACTCGGGCTGGTGGATCGAGGCGGTGTAGGCCACGTCCTCGACCTGGTCTTTCGGCCCCTCGTCCGCGGGGACGACGCCCGCCCCAGTGCCGACGGCCAGCAGCGCAAGCGCGACCACGAGGAAGGCGATACCACCATAGACGCCGGTGTGCACTGCGGTTCGGGTCCACGACTCGACGCTCGCGGTCGGGACGTGCCGGGGGAATAGCCGTGCGACTCCGCCGAGTCGGGCGGCAGCAGCCTGCACTCGCTCGACCGGGACGCCGACCAGCCGCGCCAGTCGATCCAGATCCCGCCAGAACTGGCCCTGGGCGAACAACGCGACCCCTGCCATCGCGACATAGGGAAACGCGCCGATCCGGACGGTGACGGCGAAACTCGCGTGGGCGATGACGAACATTCCCGCGAAGACGAGCCGAAGACGGCCCGTGAGGAAAAAGAGGAGCCAGCCGTACAGCAGCATGTAGTACCAGGTCAGCCCACCCAGCTGGAGCAGTTCGGGGAACTGGCGCATGGTTTCGGCGAGCAGGAAGGTAATACCGTCCAGGCCCATGATCAGCGGCGTTGCCTCCCCGCTCGTCCACAGCTCGTTGGTCGACTTGTGGTAGCCGTTGATGACGTACATCGCGATCATCTGGAAGAGCGCGCCGAGCGTGGCGAGACTGAACACCGTCTCCCGCGCCGGTCGGTCCCGATGGACGGCGTCGATCGACCAGCGCTCGCCGAGCGGGAGGAACAGCGCCCAGAACAACAGGAGTCGGAACAGTACGTCGGCGTAACTCGTCACCAGCGGGTTGTGATGGTCCAGCGAGATCACGAAGATAAAGGAGATGACCATCGCCACGCGCGTCTTGTAGCCGACGAGCAGTTGCAGGGCAACCAGCGCGTGGATCACGAAGAGCGCGGCGATGATCGTCGGATCGCTCGTGAGCGCGAAGACGTTGATGCCATCGCTTGCCATCGACGCCGTGACGACACCGCTGTCTGTGTAGTAGAAGTGAAAGTTCCGCGAGCGCGAGAGGACGTCGGCGACGATCAGCACGGCGACGATCATTCGGAACACCGCGAGTGTCCGGGTGTCGATCGAACCGCGGCGCTTGAGACCACCGTAGAGGAGTCGTCCGGCGTGAGTCGTGCGGTCCGCCACGGTTCCCAGATTAACCATGGGTGATCAGGCCGAGTGTCGGTTGCAGTGCTGTGGAGGGCAACATAGTTCGTTTTCACTCCGTTTCCTATCCGTTGGCATATATTTTGTGCCTCGTTGTGCGACGATTGTGGCCGCTTGTTCGCGTACTTGCCCCCTGTCGCCGCTGACTATCGGATTGCGGGACGAGTTGCGGAGATTCTTAAGCGCCGCCGCCAATTACCGGGTATGCAGACACACATCGTGCCGGTCGGCTTCGATTACGACCGGCTGATCGCGCCGCTGGTCCGCGATCAACAGGACGTCGACCGGGTGATCCTGCTGGAAGGGGCCGTCGGCAGCGAGGAGAACGTCGAGTACGCACAGAACCTCTCGCAGAAACTGGACAAAGACTTTCAGAACCTGCTCGGTGCGGAGACCGACCGGTTCGTCCTTGAAGACGTCTACGACTACGATGCCGCCTTCGAGCAGGCCTTCGATCTGATCAACGCCGAACTCGACCGTGGCAACGAGGTCTGGGTCAACATCTCGGCGATGCCGCGTACCATCTCCTTTGCCTTTGCGACCGCGGCCCACTCGATCATGGTCGAGCGCCAGGAAGACAGGGACAAGATCCACACCTACTACACGGCGCCCGAGAAGTACCTGGAGACGGAACTCGCCAAGGAACTTCGCAAGCAGCGCGAACTGCTGGAGACTCTCCAGGAGCAAGCGGAGCTTCCCGACGACCGCGTCGACGAGCGTCTCGACAGCGCCACCGACCTGCTCTCGGAGTTCGACGAGCGCGGCACCACGATCGGCGCGAAGGAGATCGACGGCAGCCACATCGTCGAACTGCCCGTCGCCTCCTTCTCGAACGTCAAACCGTTCGAGGAGCTGATCCTCTTTACGCTGGGCGAACACGGCGAGTTCGAGAGCGTCTCCGAACTGGCCGAGGCGCTCGCACGCGAACTCAACGAGGAGTACACCGATAGCTTCCGCTCGAAAGTGATCTACAACGTGGATCTGCTCGGCCCCGGCGGGAAAGGCTATATCGAACAGGAATCGCAGGGCAAGTCCCATCGGACGCGGCTCTCGCGGATCGGGGAACTGTGGGTCCGGGCGCACTCCGACGACAGCGAGTGAGCGGTTTCGGGACTCGGAGAAGCGGGTCGACCTACTAAACTCGTTCAGTGATGACCCTGTCAACCTGCGGTAGGATATCCGCGAGCGTCAGCGCGTAGCCGATTGCCAGCACGGCTGCGAGCGTCACTGGTGGGACGGCCTCCGAGGGGAGGTCCGTGGGAAGACGCGCGCCGACATCGACGATGGGCAGCGCCGGAGCGGCGACGAGATACCAGACGCCGACGGCGACGACGATCAGAATCGTCGACCCAAGCGCGGCCATGTTCCCGGTTCGGTAGGCGTGAAAGACGAGCAGGAGGCCGACGATATCGGAGATGATCGGGTAGTTGCTGGTCGGATTACCGACCAGCGTCGCGCCGATCAGCAGGATGGCGATGATGTAGGTGAGAGCGACCACCGACCGCACCAGTTCCTCGTGGTCGTCGACCCACGCACCGACTGCGCTCCAGTCCATCAGGTGAGTGTACGTTCTTCAACCGACAAATCGGTTGTCGTTCCGGATGGTCAGTGACCGGTTTGCCGGTCTGCACGCCAGTCCCTGACACGCTCGCGAAGCACGAACAGTACGGGTAACAGGACCACACAGGCGATGAAGGCGTAGACGATGCTCAGCCCAGTCACCAGCCCGAACCGCCGGAGGGGCGGGGCAAGCGCCAGTGCGAGAACGCCAAAGCCAGCCGCGGTCGTCGCCGCACTCCCGAGTAACGCGCCGCCGGTCCCGGCGACTGCCCGTGAGAGCGCCTCGCCCAGCGACTCGTCCTCGGTGTCGAGCAACTCGTCCTGGATCCGTTCGCTGAGATGGATGCTGTAGTCGACGCCGAGCCCGATCGCGAGGCTGGTGATCACTGCCGTCTCGCTGTTGAACGGGATGTCGAGCGCGGCCATCGTCCCCAGCAGCCACGCGAGCGCGATCAGTACGGGCGTCATCGTGATAACTGCGAGATCCGGCGCGCCATGGCGAGTCCAGTACAGCATAGCGAGGAACGCCATGATCACGACCACCGTCACGGCAAAGGCCTGCACCAGCGTCTCAAGCAGGGCGTCCTGCAGGACTGCGGTGATCACCGGCCCGCCAGTTGCGATGGCGGTGACTGATCCGCTCGCGTCGATCCCGGCCGCCAGCCCACGCGTGTCTTCGGCGACGGCCTGTGCGGAGGCGTCGCCCTGCACGCCGACGAGCAGGCGCGCGCTCTCGTAGCCGTCGTCGGTACGGTAGAGCACCTCGGACGCACGATCAGGTGCGACGTCGTAGAGCGTATCGTAGACCGCCCCGACGTCCTCGTCGGGCAATCCGTTGCCGGTCTCGTCACGCTCGTCGATGGCGTCGGCGAGGTCGTCCTCCTCGGCGGCAACCTCTCGCAAGACGGTCGCGGGCCCTTCGACGGCCGCGTCGCCGTTCGGCCGCGTTACGATGGTGCTCCCCTCCGTAGGCGGTGCGCTGGCCTCGTCCATCGCCACCAGCGCGTCGGGGTTTGTCACCTCGCCCCTGACGAGTATCTGAGTCTGCGTTCCGTCCCCTTGCTGTCGGAAGTTGTCGCCCAGATAGGCGGCATTCTCCCGGACGTCGTAGTCCCCCGGCGCGAGCGGACCGGGCAGGGACTTGATCCAGTCGGGCGGATCTTCGGGCAGGAAGTCGGCCTCGTTGAACTCCGTATCGATCCCGGTTGCGCCGTAGGCACCCGCTGACGCGAGCAAGAGTCCGATCACGAGAATCGTACCAGGGCGGCGCTGCACGACGGTCACAATTCCGGTCAGTACGCGGTTGATCGGTCCCGCGTCGACGCCGACGGCACGATTACGTCGCCCTCGGCCGCGCCGAGCGAGGAACTGCTCTACTTCGAGTTTCGTCGCCGGAACGAGGGCGCCGAACACGATCAGCGTGGCGAGGATCCCGCCCGCGCTGAGCAGTGCGAAGTCCTGGATCGCCGCGAGCGGGCTGACGTAGTTCGAGAGGAAGCCGATCCCGGTCGAGAAGGTTGCGGCTGCCAGTGCGAGAATGACGCTGGCGACGCCCAGTCGCATCGCAGTCGTCGGATCGCGCGGAACCGTCGCATCCGGCCCATCGTCGCGCAGTCGTCCCTCGCGGGCCTCCCGATAGCGCATCACGACGTGCAAAGAGTAGTCGATACTCAGCCCGATCACGAGGAAGGGAACCGCAATCAACAGCTGACTCGACGGGATCGAAAGCCAGCCCTGGATACCCGCCAGCCACGCCATCACGGCCGCGATGCCGAACACGCCGAGCAGGACGTCGAGGGGGTCCCGATAGGCGAATCCGAGCACGCCCAGCACGAGGACGAGGGCAACGGGCGTGATGATGGCGAAGCTGTCGCCGACCGCGCGGGTCGATGCGTCGTCGGTGATCCCGCCGCCGAAGGCGAATGCGTCGTCGAAGCGCTCGTCGACCAGCGCGTCGATCGCCAGCTGTGCCGCTCCGACTGCATCTTCGCCTCCCTCGACGCTGTCCGCGGGGGCGTGGAACACGAACGTGAGACGAGCGTCTGCGCTGGTCGTGCCCGGTTCGTAGCTCGTTGGGAGGAAGGCTGTGGCGTCCGGGCCGGGCGTGTCGGCCTCGGGATCCAGCACGTCTGCAAGCAGCTCGTCGACCTCCTCCTCGTCGAGCGCTTCGAGCGCTTCGATCTGCTCGTCGAGCGTCGGTTCACCGGCGGGTTGTTCGCCCTGCTCGGCCTGTTGCTGGAAGTACGCTGCCGTCGCGACGACGGTCTCGACACCGCCGATTGGGGTGTCCTCGTGGAGGGTTGCGTTGATCACGTCATCATCGCGGATCTCCTGCTGGAGGTAGAGCCCGTCGAGCAGCGAGTCGCGGGTGAGCACGTCACCGTCCTCCTCGCGAACGACGACCTGTGTCACATCCCCCTCGTCGGTGCCGTAGGTGGCGTCGATCTCCTCCAGCGCCTGCCGTTCCTCACTGTCGGTCTCGAACTGACCGATCTGGCCGTCTTCCGTGTCGTCAAGAACGGCTCCTGCAGCCACGAGTGCCGTCGCTGCGAGCAGGAGCAGGACGACGAGTTTGCTGTTTTCGACGAGTCTGTCGGCGTACCGATCGACGAGTCGAGCGCTCATTCGTTCGACGGTTGTACAGTACGTTTCTCGCGCGGGGAGGGGGCGTACCGAGACTGTGGGTATTCGCTGCGTTCTGGGGACACTGTGATCGTCTGCAGTATCGTCACACCGCTGCCTATACTTTTTGATACACTCACATACCGCGGGATCGACGGCTGCCAATCCGAAATAAATAACAGCATCCCTGTTCAACTGCAGGTATGCACCAGTCCGGTCCGTCCGCCGGTTGCAACGATGTTTTCGTAGGGGCCCTGTAGCCCCACCTCTCCCACCCCGTTTCGACGGATGTATTGTGCCCCACCAGTATTCAGCGAACAACGACCAGTATGTACGATCACAACGGACAGCGAACGACGCGGTATCGACGACGCCCGATCCGGGCGGTGAGAACATGAGTGCGGACGACGCGAGCGATGCGGGAGCCGATACTCCCGACGACTCCGGCGGTCTCGACGGCAGCTACGACCCGAGCGAGATCGAGCCGTCCTGGCAGCAGTACTGGATCGAGCAGGGCGTCAACCGGTACGACGAGTCCGTCACGGACCCCAACACCCTGTTCTCGATCGACACGCCGCCGCCGACGGTGTCGGGCGACCTCCACATGGGCCATCTCTACCAGTTCACCCTGCAGGACTTCGTCGCCCGCTTTCGGCGGATGCACGAGGAGACGACGTTCTTCCCCTTCGGCTACGACGACAACGGGATCGCTTCGGAGCGCCTGACCGAGCGCGAACTCGACATTCGCCATCAGGACTTCGAGCGTCACGTCTTCCAGGAGAAGTGCCGCGAGGTCTGTCAGCAGTACGAGGATGCGTTCACCAAGGACGTCCAGTCGCTCGCGGTTTCGGTCGACTGGGAGAACACCTACAAGACGATCGAGCCGCGCGTCCAGCGCATCTCCCAGCTATCCTTCATCGACCTGTACGAGCAGGGCCGGGAGTACCGCCAGAAAGCACCCGCCATCTGGTGTCCCGACTGCGAGACCGCGATCTCGCAGGTCGAGATGGAGGGTGCCGAGCGGGATTCTCACTACAACGACATCGCCTTCACCCACACGGAAACGGGTGAGGATATCGTCATCGCGACGACCCGACCCGAACTGTTGCCCGCCTGTGTCGCGATGTTCGTCCACCCCGACGACGAGGACAACGAACACCTCGTCGGCGACACCGCCCGCGTTCCGATCTTCGATCACGAGGTGCCGATCATCGAGGACGAGCGCGTCGACATGGAGAAAGGGACCGGCGTCGTCATGTCCTGTACCTTCGGCGACCAGACCGACATCGAGTGGTATCAGGCCCACGACCTCCCGCTTCGCGTTGCCATCGACGAATCCGGCACGATGACCGATCTCGCGGGCGACTACGAAGGGCTCTCGACCCACGAGGCCCGCGAGGAAATCGTCGAAGAGCTCGACGACGAGGGCTACCTGCAGGATCGCCGCGCGATCAGTCACGACG
>LKMJ01005592.1_pt1 | contig 11846 bp, 15 predicted proteins | sample 643391 | NCBI WGS metagenome assembly LKMJ01 (sample SAMN04112250, study PRJNA286221) | soda lake metagenome | biome: soda lake; feature: Kulunda Steppe; material: water; isolation source: sample PL-Br10 brine of Picturesque Lake | place: Russia: Kulunda steppe | collected 2010-07
ATATGCTTTTCACCGTGGCCCCCTCCATATGCTTTTCACTGTGGCCCCCGCCATATGCTTTTCACTGTGGCCCCCGCCATATGCTTTTCACTGTGGCCCCCGCCATATGCTTTTCACTGTGGCCCTCATCCTTTGCCCACCATCCCCTTCCCACGAGATCTTTCCCCATACCTTGTCCACGTTCCTCCAGCCTCCTTGGGTCCTCATTCCTTGCCTACCTTCCTCAAACCTCACCACCAACCTCCCTCCATCCTCCTTGGACCCTAGTGCCATGTCTACGTTTTTAACTTATACCTTGTCTACCTTCCTCACACCTTGCACACCTTCCTCCATCCCTCTCCCAGTTCTCCCTAAGCAGCCCCTCTGACACTTCTCCTCAATCCCTCTGGCAGTCTTTGGGCGGCATGCTCGTGTTGAAGGCACAAGCCTCTGCAAGGTGCTCACCCAACCCTGACCCCACGTTGTTTGCCCATCGCAGGAGGGACCAAAGCACGTCGACCACTGGTGGCTCCTGATCGCCGCCCCCCTGAACTTCTCGCACAAGGCCGCGTGCGCCGCCGTGTTTGGAGTGTACGGCCTGGTGGAAAAGAGCTGGGAGCAGCTGGGCTTACTGATTGCGCTGCAGGTGTGTCCTAATTAGGTAATAAACCCAAACCTGTCCTAGCCTCAAACTCACATCAAACCTGTAGGCGTGTCCCACAGGTTTTTGTTGTCGCTCATACCCCAACCTCAATAGGGGTGACTGTACTCCCTGGTGGCACACGCCCCCCAGCACTGCTTGCACTCCAGATTTTTGTCCAGCGCACCCATGGGCACATGCATGCACACACACTCTTTTATTCGTGGAGGCTGTTGATCATGCCGCGCCCGAATAGTTGCAGCGTTCTCATCAAGTTGCGCTTGAGTATACATCTAGGGTGGCCCCTCTGCACAAGTGGTGCATGCCTCGAGCCACACTGCTCCTGCATGTTGTGTGCAACTTTCAGGGCAGCCCGGAAGAAGCAGAGCTTGCTGACACTGGCTAATTTGGGCTGCATGGCCACCACAATTGGCAGTGCCTCCAACCCCCACAGTCGCTTGAACTCACTCTTAACCCCGGAGTTGCTTGAACTCAAAAGCTGGGCACACCCGACGCCTGGCAGCTTGCACACAGGAGTGGTCAACTAGCATGGCTTGCACTCAGGAGTGCTCAACTAGCATAGCTTGCACTGTGTTACTGGCAGGAAATAGGGCCCCCCGCCTCCTCAAGTGCACCCCTCCTCGTCCTGCACAGGGCATCATGCTGCTCTACCTTGCCATGGCGTGGCCATATCTGCGCTGGCAGCTTCAAGTCCTCGAGCTGGCAGCCCACACCCTGGAGGCTGTCATCATCATATTTGGGATGCTGCAAATGGGTGGTAGAGGGGAAGCGTACATGACTTGGGTGATGATCGGTGAGTGCCGCATTTGGCATGCATCTAGCGCTGTGAGACTGCGCAATTGGATGTGATCTGAAAAGCACTGCTTGTCTGGACGGTATTACAAGAGATTCAAAGGGCCTTTGGTTAGGTCTGGTAGGCAGGTCTAGTAGTTGTAAAAAGGCAGAAAGTCTTTGGATTGTCACAGTGCAGCTGTAGCCTTGCTGCACGTTTTGCACGGCCAACTGACAGCGGGGTGTTACAACACAATGCTCCGTGCAGCAGCACTGTGAAAAACAATGGCACTGCTTTTGGCAAGAAAAAAATGTCCACTGAAAGTGAGGGACACTTGACCCGCTAGTATCAAAGCTTGTAACCACTGCAACACTGAGCACGATTGGCGTCACCTCTGGGCTGTGCACACTTGGCACCATCCCAATACTTTGCACAACCGGAACCATCCAAGGACTGCCATACCCAGCAACACCCACCAGCTGTGCGGAATTTGCCCCACTGGATGGCAGGGCGCTAGCTGCAGAGCACCAGCAACACAGGCATTCAAATTGGCACAAATGGACTGTGGTCGGCAAGCTCTTTGCTGCTGCAAGTGCTTGTTGATGTATGAGAGTCACGTGCGCCCTGAACCCCAGGCCCTTCCTCTCACTCTTGCCCCTGCCAGGTTGCTTCTTTGGCACCGTGCTCCTCCTCCTGCTATATGAGCTTTGGCGCCTCTGCATCATTGTGGTGGATGTGGCTGAGTGGCTGAAGGAGAAGTGCAGCAAGCGGGCTAAGGTCATGCCTGCTGCCGCACCTTGATCACTGTTTGAATCACCGTTTGAATCACTGTTGAATCCGGCACCGGAGAGGAAAGAATTGGGGCATGCAGACAAGGGCATGTATGCGTGCGCGCGTGCGTGCGCGCACGTGACTTACTAGTTCATATTCCCTGTACTGTGAGTTTGAGCCCATGTCTGTTGAAGAAAGGGCATGCTCTGTAGCTCATGAACAGGACGCTCTTTGTCAAAGATCACAACCTTTCTCCATCCTTGTAGCCACCACAGCACACTTCAAATGTCATCTCTTGTGTTGGGGTGGAGCCGTCTGGCCGTTTGTCTTAGCTCTTAACAAAGCTACAGAGCGTAATTTCAGCCCCAGAAGTGCCTCTTTCATTTTTTACCTACATTTTTGGTTTGCTCTCTTCTACTTTGTCATAAGTGTATTTTTGATTATCTCTGTTCCTTAATCCCCAACAAACCAACTCTGGTCCGATCAGTCTGATCAGTCTAATTTTAGTCTGGTCAGTCTGACTGTGAAGTGTACCCATATGGTACACTTGCCTTTGCCTAGCCTGATTTTAGAATATCTTGTTCTCAGACTTGAGACTATTTCCTCTCTAGCCTTTGTCAATCCTTGATTATGATTCTTGTCCTTCTGGATTCAGCTGTCACTATTTTGAGCCGCCTAATGAAGTATTTGAATACTCCTTTCCTCGATCACCAGATCACCTCCAACCAACAACAAACCATCAGGCTCAGACTCGGGCTGGACTGAAGATTAGCCAGCTCATTAATCGAAATTGTTCCCTTGACAGTTAACGACCCCTTATTTATAGCAATCTTAGATTAAAAATCCTGAAAAACACACAGTATCTGTCCTTTAGCCGCTGCGTAATATAATTAAAAGCTTTTAATAAAAGACATAAACTCTAGGCTTGGTGAAGAAACATGGCAGACTCGCGTTGCTCCTTGGAATGGTTTGAAGTACAAGCTTGCTTAAGCACATTGAGAAGTTTTTGTACATGTTATAAAAAAGTTTCTTAATATTTCGAAGAATTTTCTTCATTCATTTGTGAATCAAGACGCCTGCAGAAGGAGGAACAAGAAGGAACAAGAAGGAACAACAAGAAGGAGGAAAAACATGTAGGTATACATCGTGGCTGTAAGCATATCAACACTACACAAGGAAATACCAATCACCTTAAGGATAAGGGCTGTCTCACGGGGATCCACACGACATTATTATCTTTTGCAGAGTATAATCGGTTTAAAGTCAGGCACCATGAACAGCGCCGTGGCGATGCGAGGTAGTATGCGTTGGGTGTGCAACCTTCCGGTTTTTGTACGCGGGAAGTTGACACACTCCTCGAGCTGACCTGTCGTGCCTGTAATTCTGAAGGAACTTGTTTATCGTGGCATACACACACAGGCCAAAGCAGTGGTGCCCTGAAGGGTTGCGGAAGGACCGTTGGGGCCTCTCCCCGTTGCTTGCCTACCAGGCAGCAAGCTCATAGACCAAGTGTGGTGGCAAGGTAGGCTGTTGCTGGGCCAATGGCTCATGCAATTGCATTGGTGTAGGAGGAGCACATTGTTTGCCATGTAGGTGGGTGTATTGGCTATGTAACTATGTAACTATGTAGGTGGGTGTATTGGCTGACTGAGTGATGCTACCATGCGTTTGCAACATACAGGGCTGCTGAGACGAGGAGCGGAGACTCCAATTTTCTGGCTGGCTTTGTTGTCGGAGGCGTTGTGTTTGGAGCGTTGGGCTTCCTGTTTGCCCCACAGGTAAGCTGTCCGGGAGCAAATAACTATTTGAGAGAGCATACTAGCATACTCACGCGTTGCCCTCTCCTCTCGTAAGCAGCTCATAGCGCGCCCACACACATATATATACACACGCGCACACTCACACACCTACAAGCATGGGTGCACACACCTACAATACGACACGCAGATGCACGCGCACAAGCATGTGCACAAGCTCGCATGCGCATATGCATGCACGTGTGCATAGCATATTACTCATGCATGCACTCACATAGCTCACCACATCCTTGGGCAGGGTTAGCCCACAGAGTCTGACTCTTCCAAGAACACAACTCAATTCTGACAGCCAGGTCCGCGCTCGCTCGCTCTAAGCCACTGTGTCCAGCTGAGCAATGTTATGCTCGTGCCCATCACTATAACGTTGCAAAGTATTAAGTTTACCGGGGATTGCACATTAATGCCCGTTTTGTGGGGCATGCACAACATAGTTGTGCCTGCTCTCACTGCTCCATAAGCATCAGTGTTACTAGTAGCCAAAGTACCTTGCGCAGTCGTTAGTGCATTTGCACAACAGCAGCTTTGCGTGGTGCTCACAATATGCGCTTGATCCACTCTTAAGGACTTGTTGCACTGAGTGGCCATAAGTGCGACAAGGTCAGGGATGTCCTTCCTCGTAGCAGAAAACCCTTATGCAGTCATGGCCCCTCTGCGTGACAGATTTCTAAGAGTAGATTGACCCAAGGCTGTGAGTCCAGCAACTGCCGCACAACCTCGCTGTTGCGCAAATGTGCGTTTTGGTGCACTAGTTACTTCTGCGATCACCATCACCACTGCTAAAAACCCCCTTGTTTGGCAAATTGGCACAGAACTCAGCAAATCTATGCATACACGTACTGAATTCAGCAGCTCTAACGGTGCAGGGAGAGCGTGCACTGCACCGTCGGCTCAAAAATTCTGCAGCCCCTCTGCACAATTTAGCCTGGTGTATCGCAACAATTAACAGGATCCGGCTTCTGAGTCCTCATCTTAGTTTGGTTGGCCTGCAGATCTCCAAGTCCTTGCTTGGTGATGACCAGCGCCTGCGCCTGCCCCGATTCATGGAAGAGGAGAACAAAGACCCTGAACAGACCAAGCAGGACCTAGTGGACAAGATTGCAAAGCTGAATGCATCCATTGATGAGGTGGGTGTGTGCATGAGGTTGTGCATGCGCGTGCGTGTGTGCGTGATGCCTTATGGTTGATGCAGGCCTTGCCCCTTGGTGGTATGAACTGTGCATGGCATGTGGCATGAGGGCGCCACCCGAGGAGCATGAGCTTGCCCCCTTACTGGTGTGCAGGTGGCTGGAAAGCTTAAGGACAACGACAAGGTGGAGTTCCAGACGCAGCAGCAGTGAGCAAGGATTCCATGAAGTGCTCCTTTTTTGTGTGGAGAAAGCTGGTGGACCCCAGTAGATCAAAAGTAGGGAGATAGTCACTTGTGTGCACATGCGAGCTCCTACGTTCAGCCTGTCCTGTGAACTGAGTGAATCAGGCTAGTAGCTCAGACTCTGAACCCAGTTCGTGCAAAGAAACATCCTTATGGCTGACAATTTTGTTCAGTATGGGGAGGGGGCTGTGGCTCAAGACTTGGTGTAAGGTTAGGAACGAGTTACGTCACTGTACCTGCTGAATGAGGGCAGTTGGTTGAGCTGAGCCTGCCAGGCCTGCTAGTGCAACTTGCATCTATAAGGGACCGAGGTCAAAGAATGAAAATAGTGTGAGAATAAGAATGGTGCAGCAAGAAAAGCTCCATAAGTAAGAGGGGTTCTGGTGGAACTTCCTATACATAAGGTTAAGGTTATACATAAGCTGCACCTGTCTTGAAGACAGACCTCAATTCTTAACAGTTAATTAGGGTTAGCCGCCAGCCTGGCCGTTGGGCTGTTTGTTTTGTGGCTGGTCATCACCAGCCAACAAGTAATCCACAAGGTAGCAGTATAATCAATCAAGCTTCCCTCTGCACCAGCATAATTTTTACACAAACATTTTGTGCTTACTTTAGTAAACACAATCTTTTAAATAGTGCTGTTGCTAATAATATTGATCAAATTTCAAGCATGTGCCACAATCGTTTTAGTTTTAGTCAGTGATGAATTGTAGTCCGACTGGACTTGGCTGTTCACAAATGTATGGCATGCTCAGTACTTGTTCAAAAGTTCCTTCTGTAGAAAGTCGCGCAAACATTCCTCCTGCCACATCAATCCTTGATCAAGGCTGAGCCTTCCTACCAGGAAACAGTGTGCCTTTGTGAGTAAGAAAGCACTTGGGCGTCAATTGCTAGTCTCAGTATCACCAGGGACCTGCCCCTTACAAAAGACTTGATGTCTCAGGTAGCATGAACTATTCTAGCTCCAGGCGCTCGAGCAGGCAGCTGTCACGCCGAGAGACTGCTGCATCCAAATTAGACTCGCGGCATGGCCATAACAACTCCAACCAACTCAACCAACCTCCGGCTCACAATGCAGCATAAATCTGGCACTGCATAAATCTGGCGTGACACAGCGGGGCACCTGCAAAACGTCTCCCTTTCCCTAACTGATGCAGGGAGTGGTCTCACTGCCTACATGATTTTCTTCTGGCTCCAGGCGGCGAGGCACCTGAGATGGAAAGTCGATTATCCACCCTTGCAACCTGTGGGTTCGGGGCTCGAACCTCACTTGAGGCCACAACCGGCTAAGCTGCCCTCGTTCGGCGGATACAGCCTTGAAACCTTACCTTACCTACATAATTTTCTTCTCTAATTGCAAGCATACCTGCATCAATCCTAACTTTTCATGCCATGCTGATGTTTCACGCTGTATTTGAAAATGATTAAAGAGGGCCACAAAAGCTTACGCTCATGCTGCTTAAGAAGATGAATAGTATCTGAGACACAACACGTATGAGGCAGGAAGCTTAATAGACCAACCGAGACAAGCTTGGTGACATCTGAGGGACGCTCCATCCACAGTCTAATTCACCTTACAACTAAGTAGCAAGCACTGCATGCGTATTGTACACTTAGGGAGTCATAAATACACAGCACACTGCAGCATCAAATTGCGATGCACGCCACAGAGCCTGATGGTGTTGCATCCATCTAACCATCCAAGCACATTCACATCCAGCTGCTCACAGCCTGCAAAGGGCTTGGGTGGCCTGCATGCACGCGCCATTCTTATGTGTGATCTGCCCCTGCAGCATTCACACATTGGCATTCATGGGCCCGGGCACAGCAGCTCTGGCTCGGGGCTTGGGCGGCAGAAAGAGAACAACTATGCTGGCAATGACATCACTCCCTACACCAATTAAGGGAAACGGGGCCACCCTCAGGGCCACGGCATTGTACACCGTTTTTTCAGGGCTTTCTCAGGCGCACAGCCGTTGTCAAGCCATGCAGCACGGCTGCTGTGCGCACCTCCCTCGGCACCAGCTGCCTGGTCTGCAGACAATCAACTTTCGACCCGTCCGCTCGGCCCATCCCATCAAAGTCAGCACGAGCAAGGGAACAGGGGCGCACAGGTGACGGCCCAGGCCTTTCGTCACATGGCGTGTGCCAGGATGCAGGATGCAAACAGTTCCACAGTGAGCACAGCGATGGCCTTCCGTGAAAAGACGAGCTGCCTGAGTGTTCCGGTGAGCACAGCGATGGCCTTTCGTCATATGACGTGCTGCCTGAGTGTTCTGGTGAGCACAGCAATGGCCTTCCATTGTATGACGTGCTGCTTGAGTGTTCCGGTGAGCACAGCGATGGCCTTCCGTCGTATGCCGCGCTGCCAGAGGATGTTCCATGGTGAGCACGGCGACTATCCAGACCCGCTGAACCCATGCCAATGCCCAGCAGCGGCAGCAGCAGCAGCGGCAGCATTAGCAGCAGCAGCAGCAGCAGCAGCAGCAGCAGCAGCAGCAGCGTGGCATGCTTCCCATCAGACCCCATGACACACACATCAGCGGCGCGCGGGGCACGTCCTTGCCGTAGCGCAGGCCACACACGTGCCCACATCAGCGCACGCGTGCCTCCTGCACGCCTGGCGCGCACGTCTGCCACCTCCGCCGGCACGTCACACATCCAGCAGGGAGAGCGTCTCCTGCACCTGGCGCGCGTCTGCCTGCTGCGCTTCGGCACTGGCGCTGGGGGATGCGCGCCAGCCCCCCCCCTCCCCCTCCGCTCCTGACAGACAGTTCTGCCCCGCCCCCCGCCCCTGGGACGCGCGCCTGCGCCTGCGCTGCGGCTGCTGCTGCGGCTCCTCCACTACTGCCATGTCACCGGCAGCGCCCCCCCCTGGTGGTTGGTGCTCCGCGGAGAGGGTGCGAGCCGCCCCACAGATAACGGGGTCTGCCACAGATCCCGCGGCACTCCCCGCCACCCCACCTTCTTGCACCCCTTCCTCTGAGCCCAGCCCCCCCTGGCCTGCTCCAGCTCCAGAACCCCCCCACAGCAGCGGCTGCGCCGGCGTGCGGCTGCGCAGGCTGCGTTCGGACAGGCCCTCGGGTGCAGAGGCAGGCTGCTGCTGCTGCTGGAGCAGAGACCCTGCAGGTGGCTCGTCATCGAGGGTCAAGTCAAACACGCAGCTGGCGCGCACTGGAGTGACGGCCGGAGGGGTGGCTGGCCTGCGGCAAGGGGCAGGGCAGGGCACGCGCGCGCGCATGTGAGCGCACCGTCCATGCCGCAGCAACAGCTGCACGCGCCTCAGTGTCCTGGGCGAGCAACAGCTGCACGTGCCTCAGTGTCCTGGGCCTCAGTGTCCTGGGCTGCACGCGCCTCAGTGTCCTGGGCGAGCAACAGCTGCACGCGCCTCAGTGTCCTGGGCCTCAGTGCCCTGGGCTGCACGCGCCTCAGTGTCCTGAGCGAGCAACAGCTGCACGGGCCTCAGTGTCCTGGGCGAGCAACAGCTGCACGCGCCTCAGTGTCCTGGGCGAGCAACAGCTGCACGCGCCTCAGTGTCCTGGGCCTCAGCGTCCTGGGCTGCACGCGCCTCAGTGTCCTGGGCTGCACGCGCCTCAGTGTCCTGGGCGAGCTGTGCGCACACACCAAGCAGCACGATGCTTCCACCGGCAGCCCCTGCATGGGCTCGCACGCTTGCCCGATGCCTGTGTGCCACCTCCCTCACTGTCGCGGCTTGCCACAACTCGCCCCATGTCACCGGTGCCCATGGCCAACCCGTCTGCACTGCGCCCATGCAGATGCGTCGGACGCGTCCCCGCCAGCCCCACCCACAGGGTGCCCTCCCCCTGAATCATTCAAGCAGCAGTGCACGCGTGCTTGGCAGAGCGACGGCATGCTTGGGAGAGCACAGGGAAAGGGGAAGGACCCAACCACACCTTCTTTGCGCCACAATTGCGCACCTGGCACAAGCTTGCTTGCTGCGTCCATCCTCCCAAGCCCCGCCAACGTCCCCCTGCTGCTGCTGCTGCTGCTGCAGTGGCGGCGGCGGCGGCGGCGGCGGCTGCGGCTTCCAGCGCTTTTCAAGGGCCTGCAGCGCTCCTGTGTAGGTCGGGCTACTTTTGTCCACACAAGCGCGCTTCGGGCGTGTGGAGCCGAGCGGCGGATGCAGCTGCTGGCTCAAATTCTTTTGCATGCCATTGATGGCCCCGGAGTACCTGCTGAGGTGTTGTCAGGCGTGCATGGAGCCATGCGCCAGTTGAGTGTGTGTGTGTGTGTGTGTGCGTGTGTGCGCGCCTGCGCATGCCTGCTGTCCACGCGCTGTGCGTGCCAGTGCATGCATGCATGGAGCCATGCGCCGGTTGAGTGCATGCGCCTGCGCATTCCTGCTGTCCATGCGCTGTAGGTGCCGGTGCGTGTGCCTGCGCATTCCTGCTGACTATGCGCTGTGCGTGCCAGTGCGTGTGCCTATGCATGACTGCCCTGCCTGGCGCCCGGGGAACAAGGCCTGCAGCACAAGCGCTTAAGTACTGTGACATTGCATGCGCACGCATGGGTACATGCATACGTTGAAGACACAGGCAACACGCATAAATACATACATACGTAGGCACATACATACACACACGGACATGTGTACACATACAGGCAGGTAAGTAGGCAGGCGAGCAGGAAGGTGTACAGTGGGTCACTGACAACGCACAGCCCAACTGCTCATGCTCATGCCATTCCATCTACCCATCATCCATCCATCCATCCATCCCTCCCTCCCAACCATTCATCCATCCGTCCATCCGCCCACACACCCGTCCGTCCGTCCGTCCGTCCGTCCATCCATCCATCCATCCATCCATCCATCTAACCGCCTGCCTGCCCGTCTGTCCGCCCATCCATGCACTTTGAGCACACAGTCTGGCGCACGTTACCTTGGCATGCCCCCCGCACCAAAAGCAGCAGGTGGGAGCACCAAGCCTGCCATGCTGTGCGCACCCATGCTACCATATGGCGCAGCATGTGCACCTCCATGCTACCATTGCGCAGCATGTGCACCTTCCCCGCTGGACCAGTCATGCTGAGGTGCACACGCCACCATTGTGCAGCATGCACCTTTCCCGCTGGCGCGGTCATGCTGAGGTGCACATGCGCCCTCATCCAAGCATGCACACACACCTGCTTTTATTCAGCTGCCTCTCAAGGGCGTCCTGAGCCCCCGCCTGGCAGTCTGCATGCCTAGTAGCTGGAGACGCTGCGCGTGCGCGGATGTGCCTCTGTGTGTGTGTTTGTCTGTGTGTGTGTGTGTGTGCATCTGCATGGCTGGCTAGCTGTGTGCGCATTTGGCCGCGCGCGCGTGTGTGTGTCCGTGCGTCAAAGCATATGGGCAGGTTGCTTTGATGCATGACCTGGCAGGCAGAGGCGAGCGTGAGTGTCTAGGAGGCTGGCTACACGCCTGCTGGGCTCTCACCCACACACTAGGATCCTACTGCACAAGCGGCTGATTGGGTCTCGAGGCTCCTTTGGCAACCATATGGCCATGCATGCCCCTGCAGCAAGGCCTGCTTGCCACCCACGCCCCTTACCGCGAGGCCCCCTTGCCACCCACGCACACCCCTTGTCACGATCAAAGCCTCCAGTCGCAAAGCCTGCCTCCCATCCGTGCCTCCAACACAAAAGACCTGAGCCCCCCTTGGAGCGGCCCTCCGTCTGCGCCTCCAGCAAAAGGCGTCATGTTGTCTATAGCCTCGCTAAGGAGTGAGGATCAAGAGTGTGTGTGAGGTTGACTGGGGTCTCTGGCGACCTTCCCCACCCTTTCCATCAGCTTCCCAGAGAGTCCGAGCTGATGGAAAGGACAAGGAAGTCATCAAAGGCCCCCAGTCACCCTTTTGCTCACACTCTTGATCCTTATTGCTCAGCGCGACTTAGGGCAACGTGACGCAAGGCCCTGAACACCTTCAAAGGGGCCAAGCCCGTACGGCCAAGCGGCCAAGCGGCCAAGCCCACGCGCCCACACCACACCACACACAGAGAGAGGCAGCACCACATACACCTCACCTCACACTGCACCACACCTCAGCTCACACAGCGCCACACCTCACCTCACACACAGAGGCAGCACCACATACACCTCATCTCACCCTGTGCCACACCTCACCCCACACGCAGAGAGAGGCACCACCACATACACCTCACCTCACACTGCGCCACACCTCACCTCACACAGCGCCACACCTCACTTCACAGAGAGAGGCAGCAAGCACCCTAGAGAGGCAGGGAGGAGCTTTTAGAGAAACTCAGACTTGGAGAGGGAGAGAGGCAGCACCTTCAAACTGGCCAAGCCCACGCAGCCACACCTTGCCTTGCCACACGGAGTGGTGAGGAGAGAGGCAGAGCAAGGCCACCCCAGTGCTGGGGCGCGCATGCATGGCGCAGGGTGCAGTCCAGGCCTACATTGGTGCTGGGGCGCGCATGCATGGCGCAGGGTGCAGGCCAGGCCTACATTGGTGC
>LKMJ01005593.1_pt1 | contig 11846 bp, 21 predicted proteins | sample 643391 | NCBI WGS metagenome assembly LKMJ01 (sample SAMN04112250, study PRJNA286221) | soda lake metagenome | biome: soda lake; feature: Kulunda Steppe; material: water; isolation source: sample PL-Br10 brine of Picturesque Lake | place: Russia: Kulunda steppe | collected 2010-07
ACAGGTGTGTGGCACCATGGGCGGCACAGAACAGGTGTGTGGCACCATGGGCGGCACAGAACAGGTGTGTGGCACCATGGGCGGCACAGAACAGGTGTGTGGCACCATGGGCGGCGAGGGGAAGGACCTCAACACCTGGGTTGGCGCAGACTTTGTGCACCCAACATATGGTTGCGCAAAACAGGTGCACAAAACATGGAGCACGGCCCTCCTATCAAAAATATGTACAACAGTCTCCTCAATCTGGGAAGCGTGGAGGCGAGCTTTCCTTTTTAAGAGGACTGGTCAGAGAGCGGCTTATCTATGGCCGTGCCTGCGCAACGTAGCAGATCCCTCTTGCATACTGGGAGTGCCCTCTTGCACTGCAGCAGGTCCCTCTTGCATGCTGGGAGTGCCTTATAAAAAGCAGTGAGCAGAGGCATTGTGCTTGCAAGGTGTGCACATTCTGCTCACGGCCCATGCGCTGTGTTCACCCTGCAGCGCTGCGCGACATGGACATGCACCACCCAATTGCATCGTCTCCCATTGAAAGCTGAATCACCCCTTTGCTGTGTGGAACTGAGAGAGCACCGCGCGCCCTACAACTCTGTGTCATGCGGGGTCACACGTCTGTGTCATGCGGAGTCACGCGACTGTGTCATGCGGGGTCACACGTCTGTGTCATGCGGGGTCACACGACTGTGTGATGCAGGGTCACACATCTGTGTTGTCATGCGCGCCCTACACGTCTGTGTCGTGCGGAGTCACACGACTGTGTCATGCGGGGTCACACGTCTGTGTAATGCGGGGTCACACATCTGTGTAATGCGGGGTCACACATCTGTGTCCCCTGCCCCGCTGCCGCCGCAGGGTGCACGCGCACCGCATGTTTGCGCTGCTCACCCTGGACTCCATGCTCCACCACATGAGCCACCGCGTGCTGCTGCCTCAAGCCGAGGCTGCAGCGGCTGCTGCCGTCGTAGCGGCTGGAGCGCAAGGCTTGGCACCTGGTATGCTCAACGCAGCTTCCAACGTTGCCGCTGCGGCAGGCGCGCACGCCATGAGGGCTGCCAGCATCGGCGGCAGCAGCGGAGGCAGCGGCATGCAAAACAGAGGGCCAGTGGGGCTGGGCCCCTGCGCCGTGCCCTCAAACCGGCTGGTGCGTGTTCACGCGTTGCAGGCTGCGTGGCATGCTGTGTGTCATGAAACATGGACGTGTGTGGGCATGCTTCTTATCCCCTCAGCTTTTGAATGGTGCGCGCATCAGTGCATATGCACTGTTGCACGCCGTTCCATGGCCATGTGCGTGCATCACCGCCCACATGCTGGTATGTGGTCCTTGACGGGGGGCTGTATGTGCTTACTGGCAAGCATGTACGAGTGCGTAAGCATGCATCCTCTCTCAAGACAAGATCCTCTATAGTATAGGAGACACTTACAATTGACAGTCACCAAGTGAGCCCTAGAAAAGGAATGCTGGCCCAGAAAGGAGATTGCGCTGCTTGCGTAGCTTGTCCTTTGTCCCTTCCTTCTCCAATCCCTTTCCATTCAAAGTGGGAGAACCTCTACACACCTTCATTATGCTTTGGGAGGTTCTCACCCAAGTGAGCCTCAAGAATGGAATGGTGGCCCCAACAGAGTGCCAGTGTGATGCCTCCAATGGGGTGCGCCCTCAGCATGTGGCTCCATGTATCAGACCTGCCCAGTCATTTCTTATGCAAAGGCATTCTTGGCATAATCTGCAGTGCCTCCATGCAAATCCACATGCCTGCTATCTCAGGAACCTTATTGAAACCCTCGTTGCTCGTCATCTGACAGAACCTAACCCCTTCACCTAACTAACAAATCCCTAATTTTAGGTTCTCAGTGTAACGCATCCTTTTCACCCATGTTCAAGGTGGCATGTGTTACACGCACATACACACATTTGCAGTTTAGATCCATCTGGCCACGCACTTTCCTCTGACTGCATCCATCCATCTGACTTCTTCTTCTTCACATGTGTGTGTGTCTCCCAGCCTCCACTTGTCTTCCGCCTGTGGCTGATGTCCCTCTTTGAGCCAGGCAGCCGGCGCGCCATCGTCAGCCTGCAAACCCACCTGACACAACACCCCCAGGTGTGTTGCGCGCATGAGCCTGCAAGCCCATGTGCCTTGGATTCCCTGGCACGCTGTGTGCTTGCGCCTGCACCCAGGCAGATGCAGTCAGGGGATTGTGCAGGGTAGGGTGGGGGTGGGGGTGAGTGTGTGCATGTGTGCATGTGCACATTTTTGTGCCTTGATCCTGCATCCGTGTGTATGCTTGCATTTATCTGCGAGTGCTTTTCATGCATCCATCTCCGTGCGTGTGCATACATCGCAAAGAATTGCCCATCATTTTGCTCATTCACCATTAGTTTACAGGATGTGAAATGAAAAAATGGATGTAATGCTCTATAGCACACATACAAGTTCAAAGTGCTAGGGATTGGTGCGATACCTGGACGCTTTGGTGTGGCTGTGCTGAATCTCTGTGCTGCATAAATTGTGCAAAATGGCCCGGGAATGCCTGGGCAATTTATGGCGTGTATGCCTGTTGCTCACATGCGCATGCAGGCGCAGGGGATGCTGGGCGCGCTGCTGCAACATGTGTCCTGCTGCCAAAGCAAAGCATGTTCGGAAACTGAAGCCCGCCTGTTGCTTGCACGTGCATGCAGGTGCAGGAGATGCTGGGTGCGCTGCTGCAGCAGGTGTCCTGCAGCCCAAGCAGGGCGCGCTTCTTTGAGGCGTGCCTGTGCCCTGAGCACGCAGCCGAGTGGGCGGCTGCGGCCAGCTCCTGGCAGCAGGTGCGCTTGCATGTTCAGCTGGGCTGAGACTGTCCAAATGGAGGGGGGGCAGCTCAGCCCTTTGATAGGTCAGTCTGTTGTCGTGCGCACCGATCTCTGGTCCATCCGCACCTTTGCCAGGCGGGAGTGTTCAGCGTCTGTAGGTGGTGAGCGTCTGCAGGCGGTCAGCGTCTGCAGGTAGCCAAATGTGACGGTAGGGGTGCGTGTCCATTGGTCCAGTCTGCCTGTTGTCCACAAGTAGGGCAGCGTGCTCCGCTCTTGGATGGGTCAGACTGTTGTCCTGGCCGCTGATTGCTGTGCCCTGTGGTGGACGGGGCTCTTGCCTGGGCGCTGCTGCGCGTCAGTCCGTCTGCTTGTCACCACCTGGGAGGAATGCTGTCCTCCACGGAGGGGCACGCCGCTTTTTACTTATCACCCACGGAGGGGGAAGTCCCCTGCCCGTACAAAAGCCCACGGGCTTTGGCGCAGGACATTGCTAGCGACCAGGTACACAAGCGTGCTCACATTGCTCACAGGTGCACAAGTGCACAAGCACTCACAGGTACGCGAGCGTGCTCACATTGCAACAGCTAACGCCTGCCTTACATGCTGGCCACGGGTTGCATCAATTGCATTGGATCGGCCACCAAAGAGCAAGCCCTGCTCGGGTTTTCATCAGTCCATGTTCAGTCCCTGAGGGGCGCCACACCCGGACCTGCCTGCCCTTGCTAGGCGCCTTTGCAGCCGCATACTGGATCATTTCATCATCAGCAGCAGCAGCGGCAGCAGGTGGAGCTTGAGCGCTTCACTCTGCAGCAGGGGGCTGACACCCTTTTTGCAGAGGGCGTGCTGGGCGACAAATTTGGAGAGGTGTGTAGCTCTGTCTGGGCAGCAAGGTCTGATCGAAAAGTTGTCTGTAGAGCTTGCGTGCATTTTTGCCTGTTTTGCAACTGCTCGGAGATGATATGCCACGCAGCATCCTTGCGATGAGAGATAAGCATTTGGGCAGACTCGTTGCCTCTGCTCCTGACCTGTCCAATGCATTTGGGCTGAAGGGAAGATCTCGTGAGGTGGTTCAATCAGGCTGCCTAGCCGCACATGTGCATGGCAGCAGCATTGGTGAATTAGCTTTAGGCTTGGCACAAACACAGGCGCACAATTGCTTGTTTGATTTTTCAGGATCCAGCACAAAAAAAGTTGTGAATGCGCGCACGTGTGAACGGATCTGTCATTTCTAGGCTTGTGGGAGTAAGCATACAAATATTTCAGATGTATACACATGTGAATACTTGGTACATACACTGGCTGGCGCATATACACTTTCAGCTCCAATTGGGCACAAAATGGGCAAATTCGTCCGTGTAAATGCACGTACGTTTGTATGCCGTATACATCCACAAGATATTTTTCTCACAACTCTCGTCATATCATTAGACACGCACTTGCATACACAAGCATGCATGTGTACAGGTAGAGATGCACACGAGTTTGTGCACCCTCGCCTCTGTGTGTGCTCAGGTGCGAGCCGCGGCAGCTGCTACTGTGCTGCTAAGCATCCGCAGCTGTCCCCCTAGGACTGTGCAGGTCAGCCTGCTGGAGGCCTGCTCTGACCTGGACAAGGTGTGTGAGGGTGTGATGCGTGCGTTGCTCTGCACTTACCTAGGCAAGGTGTGTAAGGGGGTGCTGCGTGCGTTGCTCTGCGCTGACCTATACAAGGTGTGCAAGGGGTACTGCATGGTTTGATCCGGATAAGTACACAAAGGTGGGAGCTGTGTGCACCTGATCCAGGCAAGGAGCAGAAGCGGGGGCTATGTGCACGTGATCTGGTCATGGTACACAAGTGGGGGCTGTGTGCATGTAATCTAGGCAAAATATAGGAGTGGGGCCTATATGCATCTGATGAAGGGCAACATAGTCTGGATGCGAGAAGCATGTGGGAAGAGCCTCGTTGTCGGTCATGCATTTTAATTGCAATTGCACCGCCCATGCAAATGCTGCCCGTCACAAGGCACCCTATGTGCTCAAAGGGAGTGCGATGGAAGTGAGGAGCCGAGCGTGTCCAAAGCAAGTGCAGCGAGACTAGGCGCCCTGTGTTTCACGAGCAAGCACAGTGCAAGCCAAGGATCCTTATGGGGATTCATGCTCTTTCCTGGGCGCCCTGTGGTTCACAAGCAAGCACAGTGCAAGCCAAGGGTCCCCATGGGGATTCATGTTCTGGCGCCCTGTTGGAGGCAGTGAAGCGAGCCCAGAGAGTCCAGCAGGAATAAAAAGGCGCGTTAACAAGCTGCAGGCAAAGCTGTCCCCCCGTGTGCTGTAGCCGTCCAGCTCTTCCATTTGAGAGGCCATCACCGGTCTGTGTGCAATGCATCCATGTGACCGGTCTGTGTGTCATGTGTCCATTTGAGAGGCTATCACCGGTCTGTGTGTCCAATTGAAAGGCTGTCACCGGTCTGTGTGCACTGCACACAAGGCTTTGCTTCCAGCAGGAGGTGCGGAGGGGCAACGGCCGATCTTGGTCTGTCAATCCATGTCCCTCCGCCTCTGCCAACCACTCCCTGCTCCTATGCCCATCCATCTCAGTCCAGGTCCGTCCCTGTTTATCCTCCACCCCCTTTCCCGTCTCATCCACCTGCCCACCTGCCCACGCGCCGCCCCCCTCTGCACGCACACCCACCGCGCAGTTCTGGGAGCAGCGCTGCCAGCAGTACCGCCAGCACGCGCCCAGCATCCACCACTTCCTGATGTGGCGCCGCGCCACCGCGTGCATTGCCCTGTCCATCCTGAGGGCCGCCGCACCCGGCACAGCTGTCAACCCCCCTACCCTCCTCGCGCCGTCCGCCCCACCCTTTGGCGCTGCCTCGGCGGCCCCGTTACGTGCCGCGCCGCCGCTGGATCTGGCCAGGGATGCGCTCGTCGGTGCCCTGATGGTGGGTGCACGGGCGGGCAAGGCCATGGATGGGCATCGTGTATGTGCACAGGTGGGCACAGCCATGTGTGCACAGGTGGGCACAGCCATGTGTGCACAGGTGGGCACAGCCATGTGTGCACAGTAGGGCACGGCCATGTGTGCACAGGTGGGCACAGCCATGTGTGCACAGTAGGGCACGGCCATGTGTGCACAGGTGGGCACAGCCATGTGTGCACAGTAGGGCACGGCCATGTGTGGGCGCCTTGCACGTGCACAGGTGGGCACAAGGCAGGTGCATAAATTGTGCAGGTGCACCCGCAGACATGGCTTGCCAACAGCCTGGAAGTGGGTGCGTGGATGGGCGCAGCTATAAGTGGGAATGAGCTGGACGCATGGGCGCAGTTGCATGTGATGGCTGCTTACTTGCAGACTCGGCCAGGGCCTACCAACAGCCTGGTGGGTGCACAGTAGGCGTGGTTATGCACGGTACCATGCATCAGCGGGGATGGGTCGGACGCGCTTGTGGACTTGGCCTCGGATGGGCCTGTAAGCGTTATGAAGAGGGGGGGGGGAATTGTGGCAAGCAAGCACAAGGACCGCACTCCTACAAGTCACGAGGGTGGAATGAATTGGAGACAGGGCGCGTGCGCTCCCACTGTGGGCAGCTTGTTAATGGGTACGAGTGGTTAGATGTGTGGACGCTCCCCTATGAGCAGCGTGTCCGTGGGTAGGTGGATAGGATCATTCGTGGGTTCCCCTGTGGGTGGGCATTAGTGGGTGAGTGGGGGCACAAGCATAGGTGGATTCCCCTGTGGGTGGGCGTTCATATGGGTGCTTAGGTTAGTGGGTTTCGGTTTGAGAATGCTGGGGAGCATGTGGGTGTGGGGGCAGGCGCGGGGGGATTGCCGTCTGTGGCCTTAGCAAAGGGCTGGTGCGCGCAGGAATGCGTGCAAGCAAGCAAGCTGGAGAGATGCGTTGGCAGGGATGTCATGCCCCCGCCAGTGCCCATGTGCAAGCTCCGCATACACCCGCCTGTCATAAGATAAGACCCACTGGGACATGCTTGTCAAGCAGCTAGGCGGCTGTTTGTTTGCTCATGGTGGCTATTAAGGTGCCGGCATGGATCGTGCACGCCCAGCGCCCTTGCCAGAATGGCATCTTGTGCTGGCACTCCCACAGCAACATGTCTGGATTTTGTGTGAACCTGCTGTCAGCCCAGGCAGAGTTTGTGTGAACCTGCTGTCGGCCCAGGCAGAGTTTGTGTGAACCTGCTGTCAGCCCAGGCAGAGTTTGTTAGGTGCGCATGTGTAGGCCTTTGCTTGTGCCTTACACTTGACTTTGTGCGCAAGGAGCGCTGAGAAATATGCACTTCTCAACGAGTGCCCGCACCCCTACTCATTGACCCTGATTGCCACACTCAACACCTGCCCAGCAGCGCAGGTGCTTGTTGACATGCTGAGCAATCAAAGCAGTGTCCTCTCATCCGCGCTGGACGCACGCTGCAGGTTAATTGCGCAGAAGCTTGCCAAGAGGCTGCAATGTTTTTGTTCACTGCTTGTGTGCTGCGGCCTGAGGAGCAAGAGCAAGGTTGGTTACAGTCCTTTTTATCTTGTTCAGTGGAGAGCATGGCGGGCCACCTTCGGGGTTGCCCCAGAACGTGCCACAATTGTTTCCCATGACTTTCATTATTTGTTTATGGTGCTAGGGGCCCTTTAGGGGCACTTGCAGACTTTCTCAATTGTTTTTCATGATTTCCATAATCCTATTGGTGCCAGCACCCTGTAGGTGCCCAGTATCCTATTGGTGCCAGCACCCTATAGGTGCCAGTACCTTGTAGGTGCCAGTGCCTTGTAGGTGCCAGTACCTTGTAGGTGCCAGTGCCTTGTAGGTGCCAGTACCTTGTAGGTGCCAGTACCTTGTAGGTGCCAGTACCTTGTAGGTGCCAGTACCTTGTAGGTGCCAGTACCTCTTAGGTGCCAGTAGCCTTTAGGTGCCAGTACCTTGTAGGTGCCAGTACCCTATCGGTGCCAGTACCCTGTAGGGGCACAGGCAGGCTTTCTCCTTAAAAGGCACCAAGTGCAAGAGATGCAATGTGCAGCAACAGGACCTGAATGCAAGCCACGTGACGGCGCCTAAAATGGTGCACGGTCAAGTGAATCTCGCAGCGTGCAGCGCACCAACTTGCTTTCATTCAAGTGCCTTTAGCTGCACCATCAAGTGCCATGATGCCGCAAGTGAGAGACTTACAGCCAAGCAGAGGTGGACGCAACCGCCCTTTTTTGTATTGGTGTGTGCATTCTTGTGAGCCGATTTGAGGGGAAAAGTGCTCCCTTGTTGCGCTCAAGCTTCTGAGCCTGTGCCCTGAGGCCTGCAAATGTGTGCGCCTGGTCAGTGAAGCAAGCAATTCCCTCGATGCGCACGTTGAAACCCTGCCCCACGTCAAGACCCTGCCCCACGTTGAAATCCTGACCAAGCTTGATAGCGCCTTAAGCCTAAGCATGGCTGGCTCAGCAACCCGGCCTGAGCTTGGCTTGCACATGCCCACCAGTGACACCTGTCGGCTTGCACATGCCCACCAGTGACACCTGCCGGCTTGCACATGCCCACCAGTGACACCTGCCGGCTTGCATATGCCCACCAGTGACACCTGCCGGCTTGCATATGCCCACCAATGACACCTGTTGGCACGCCTGTTTCTCGAGCAGAGGTGGACTTCCACGAGGGCCTCCTTCACAGCGCGCTGGGCCTGCTGCCCTCGCTGCTGGCCACCTTCCTGGGCCACGCCAGCCTGAAAGTTCGCAAGGATATGGCGGTCCAAATCAGAGGTGGGCCCAGAGTGGTGTTGGAGGCAGCCCAGATATGTTTGCTGCAGCGCGCTGTGCCTCCTGCCCCTGCTTCAGGTCCCTCTTCGGGCCATGCCAGTCTCAAGCCGAAATACGCAGCCTAAAGTGGGCTGGGCACATGCGATGATCATTGCTTAAGCCACATTGATGTGAAGATCCACAAAGCAGATTGTTGCCGAGATCCATAAAAACAGATAAATTGCAAAGATTTATAAAGCACAGCCACATCGTTATGAAGATCCATGAAGCAAATGGAGCCCAGGGTGCGAGCTGGGAGCCCTACTTAGTGGCAAGTGTGCAGGTGGTCCCTGATGCTTCGCAGCTACCATCTGATGCACAACACAATGCCTGGCATTCCTTGTCCTTGGCCCAATCCCTGGCAACTATGCACTAACCCGTGCAAACACTGGCGCACACAATTTGTACCTGGACCAATCTCTCACACGCTGATGCTCACAACTGAAGTCTGGACTGCATCCCCTCGCGCTATCACACACAACTGGAACCTGTTGTGCGCTCCTTCACACTGGTGCACACAACCGGAAGCTGACACATCACAATACCAATGCGTGTGGGCATGTAGCCCAATGCCTCAAACTGTCTCACACCTACTCATTGCACCCCAGCACCCCACATCCTACGACCACACTCTGCAACACTGCATATATGCAACCACGACCCTCTGCCTTTGCACCTAGTAAAGAGCTTGGCTATCCGCACAAATTCTGCTGTTGTTGGTCATGGCTCGATGGCTTCCTGGTATGTTATATGTGTTCTCACGCTCGCAGACCAGCCAGTTTGTGGTGTGCAACCGTCTGTCCATGGCACACAAACTGAGTTTGCTAATCCGCGCAAGTCAGCGTGCTGCGTCTTTCCTTGCACGCAGGCAAGCCCGGCCCATCGCCTGCCACCACAGGCCTGGGCAACCGGAAGCAGGCCTGGTGCTGCCTGCTCCGGCTGTGGGGCACTGCTGTGGAGCTGCCCGCCCGCGCGCATGGCAGGGACGACGAGGGCGCCGCGGCGGCGCTGCGCGCACACGTTGCGCAGGCATTTGCGGGCCTGCTGGAGCAGCACAACCGGGTGGGTGCACTGTTGTGTGGGCACGCGTCTATAGATGGCGTGAGGTATTTGAGGAATTCCTGAGGGGAGAATGCAGCCACAAACTGGATGGGTCCATTTGTGTTCAAGTGCAGAAAGTGGGTCGTGTAAGGTGAGGGGCGTGAAAACCACAAATGGGTGGATGCACACATGGATAGATGTGTAAGACTCTAGTACTTCTATACCTTCTAGCAAAACCACAGCCAGGGGGGTGGGCCTGGAGGAAACAGCGGGGATTGGGCGGTAGCAGTTTCTGGGCACCAGTTGGGTGAGGTACCAGCGGGGATTGGGCAGTAGCAGGGAGCAGGCGATGGGGGGAGTATGAAAGGGTTGAGCGCAGCACCAGATGGGTGGGCTTGGTGTTGGGAGAGTCTGCCGTAGGGATGGGATGTGCCGTGGGGGCTGTGGGCGCGGTGGAAGGGGCTGCACTTGTCCCCGATTGGGAGCGCACATTGTCATAGGTGAAGGTTTTTTTGCCTCCCAAACATCCTCTCACAATTCAAACTCACAAAGCATATGCAGGTGTGTGCTGACATGTTCACACCCACATGACACACCCACCCACCACGCACGCACAACGCACACAGGTGCCTGCGTGGGACGCCACTGCTGCAAACGCCGCCAGTTTTGCTGCTGCCGGCCAAGGCGTGGCCCTGGACCTGCTTTCGCTCATCATTGAAGCTCCAGCGCTGGCTTACTTGCAAGAGGCAAGCCAGGTGCGCACATGTACGCCCGGGCACTGTGGGTGTGTGGTCTGCGCCAGCCTGGAGTGCTCCACACCGGAGAGTGCTCGCTTGCGAGCAAGAAGCAAGCCAAGTGCGTGCGCGTGTGCACAGGCGTATTTGGTATTCTGCAGTCTGAGACATTGAGTCGTGTACGCGGGATCAAGGGGTCCCTTGGCCATGCATCCACCTGATGCAAGCTTATTGGCGCGCTAGTACTGTACCCTCTGATCTGGGCCCCCCTAACTGAGCAGTTCAGTGGCGACTTCATCGCCACCTGCTGTTGCTTCACCAGATGTGGCCGTCCTTCTTCCATGTCTCCTCCTGTTGCTCTCCTTGGATGCTCATTGGTGCCTTGACTCTTCAGGCACCCTCCCAAATGTACTGGTGCTGGACCACCCCCTCAGCTCCTGTATATGCCTTTAAAATGCAACAGTGCCGCCAACATACCTCTGTCCCGGTGTCATGCTTGCAACATGCTGGTGTCATGCACACACAGTGCCCGTATCATGCGCACAGCACACACATTTCCCAACCTTATTGTATTGGTCCTGCAGGTGGGCGCACTGGGCGGGTCAGCAAATTGGTTTGCCCACAGCACGCTGCTATGGGCACAGGACCTGTTTGCGCAGCCTGCTTGCCAATCAGAGCGGGTGCTGCTCAGGTGGGTTAGGAGGGCTTGGTGGTTCTAGAGCAGCCGTCTCGGTGCTGGAAGCCAACCATATCCAAGGGGATGGTGATGAATTTGTGGGCCTGTGCTCCCTTACGGAGTTTGATAAAAAGAACATTGGGTGTGAACGATTCCCGTGCCTTGGCCTTGACCACCCTTCTGGGAGCCAGTCTTGTCCAAAGGGATCTTTTTTGTGCGTGAGCCCTTCCTCTTAACGGCAACAGCAGGGAAAATGAGGCTTGAGGGGAAGAAACAGGCAAGGAAGCAGGCCTAGACAAAGCAAGAAAGGCTAGCAAACAAGCCGCAATACAGCACTGAGCCAGAGGGCTAGAGGGCCGCATTAAAAGAAAGCAACAAGGAAATGGCGGTTAACATGTGCACAAATTGTGGACAAGTTGTATGAACTGTGTTCCCTAAAGAGATCGATAAAGAGAACCGAAGAAGGCACTTACAAATCCCGTGCATCGGTAATGATTTTAAGCCCAAGGGATTGCTATGTAAGTCCATGGCCATCACGGTCATTGGTGTCGAGGCCACACGCACATGCACATTGGCACTATGCCACAGGAGTTTTGTGTCCCCTCTCTTGGCAAAATCCAGGAGGTGTGTGGGGAAGGGGGGCCCAACAGCCGAGCTTCCCTCGTGCCCTGTCCCCCCTCCCCTCTCCTATCTCCTCTACCTTTCTCTCCGTATCCTTCCTCCCCTCCCTCCCTCCCTCCTTCACTTCCCTCCCTCCCTCCTTTTCTGTCCTCCCTTTCTTCCTTCATTCACCCTCCCTCTCTCGTCCTTTCCCCTAGCTTTCCTTCCCCTCCCTCTCCCCCCC
>LKMJ01005594.1_pt1 | contig 11845 bp, 9 predicted proteins | sample 643391 | NCBI WGS metagenome assembly LKMJ01 (sample SAMN04112250, study PRJNA286221) | soda lake metagenome | biome: soda lake; feature: Kulunda Steppe; material: water; isolation source: sample PL-Br10 brine of Picturesque Lake | place: Russia: Kulunda steppe | collected 2010-07
AAAGTTGAGATTGCTGATTTATACTTTTTCTTAGTTTCTCTCATTAGACACCGACCTCCATTAGTTCCTGGTACATAGCGCTGCATAGCCCCCGGATGTTAACATCAGGGGTTCGATCTGTTCAGATTCTTCAGTTCATGCGTCAACTGATCATTCTTCATCTGATCATACTCCATCAGTTCATGCTTTTTAGCTCCGGGTATTAATGTCAGGGGTTCGACCTGCTCAGATCCTTAAGCTCCTTCAGTTCCTATAATGTCCTGGATCCCCTCATCAAGTGTAACCCAGTAAAACATATTGCTTATCATTAATTCAATATAAATCTGTTAAAATAATAAGCTGCCTGTTAGCTTCATTATAAGTTACTGCCTGTTAATTTCATTATAAGTTACTCAGTCATATTCTGCAAAACCAGGGACCATCCTGAGTTTAACTGCAGGCAAAATTTTTTAAATTTATGCTAAAATTATGCAGAAGAATTAAATTATATGTACAAATACCTCTCTAGTGATAATTTTCTTCTGCTATATCATCTTTTCTGCGCTCTGTTTTATTTCCTGGTCTTATTTCCTGTCCTTAATATTCCCGGGGAAAACAATAATCCCTCTTATTGCTGGACACTCACCTAATAACCCCCGGGAATTTTTTATTTTTTTCAGCGGTTAGCAGCCGCTTTGCGGTTCTGGCGGTTTCGCTTTGTGACACTGCCTGTCTCGCTTTGCGGCCCTGGCGATCTCTCATCCTCTACAACTCCAGACAGGCCTCCACTGCTAACCAGAAAACCTCCTCCCTGATACTCCTTTTATCGGCCCAATCCCTGGAATCCCACTCTATGCAGCTGACATCATCTCCCCCGTATAAAATCTGGGCCAGGGTTACCCCTCTGTGTCTGGCAACTGCAAATACCAGTTTTTACTATTTTGTCCTTTGCTTTTCTATATATTCGCTTTTTAGTTTTATTTTAGCTTAATTAGATGACAATCGATATGAAGGTTGCCCTAAATTAGAAATAAAATACTCAAATTTAAAGACAAACCTGGTCTGGAATATTCTTACTTAATTTTTATTTAAAATTCAATTTATTTATATAGTTCCCCTTTAAATATTATGCCAGATCAATGCTTTCATCCAAATAGACATCCTGCAGGGTATGCAGAATTTCAATACCTTCTTCCATAGGTTTCTGAAAAGCTTTACGGCCGGATATAAGGCCCATACCTCCAGCCCTCTTGTTAATGACTGCGGTTCTGACAACCTGCTGGAGGTCATTTTCCCCGGAAGCTCCGCCGGAATTGATCAAACCGATCCGTCCCATATAACAGTTGGCCACCTGATAGCGGGTTAAATCGATAGGATGGTCGGAGGTTAAATCGCTGTAAACCCTGTCATCTGTGCGGCCAAAACCGATATTGCGGTAACCGTCATTGGTTTCCGGCTGCTTCTGTTTGACTATATCAGCTTCGATGGTGGAAGCCAGATGGTTGGCCTGACCGGTCAGGTCAGCAGCTGTATGATAATCATCCTGCTCTGTTTTAAATTTAGGGTTTCTGAGATAGGCCCAGAGAATGGTGACCATTCCAAGGGAGTGAGCATATTCAAAGGCTTCAGCAACCTCCTGAAGCTGGCGGTTGCTCTCCTGGGAGCCAAAATAGATGGTGGCACCAACACCTACCGCTCCGAGATTAAAGGCCTGCTCCACGCTGGAGAAAAAGATCTGGTCATATTCTTTGGGATAACTCAGCAGCTCATTGTGGTTAAGCTTGACAATGAAGGGTATTTTATGAGCATATTTGCGGGAGACACTTCCCAGCACTCCCAGAGTGGAGGCAACGGCATTACAGCCTCCTTCAAGTCCAAGCTTGACAATATTTTCTGGATCAAAATAGGCGGGATTGGGAGCAAAAGATGCTCCAGCAGAATGCTCTATTCCCTGGTCAACTGGCAGGATATTTATGTAACCGGTGCCGGCCAGCCTACCGGAATTCAATATCAGCTGAAGATTGCGAAGTACCGGCGCTGACCTGTCCATAGGAGCATAGATGCGATCCACTATATCAGGGCCGGGATGATGCAATTTTTCTGCCGGGATTGTTTCACTGCGGTGGTCTAAAAGATAGTCAGCTTCAGAATTTAATAATCTTTGAATTTTTTTAGTCATTTTAATTTAACCTCCTGTTATTAATTAACACTCTCTTGACCTTCTACAAAACACAAATTTTTTAATTCTAGTCCGAAAATCATTATATTATCCCCTTCTTTTGCTACCAAACTTGGAGTAGTAGTAACTCCATTAATAGACCCCGTGCTAGAGGCTTTTTTATTTCCTCTAAATTAACAGTATCAATAAAATTTCAATATGATCTGCCTCCTCAAATAAGCTTTAATTTATAAAGATAATAAAACCTAAAGTTTAAAGGTGCTGCATATCAATTATTACTCACCAAATAAACATTTTTGATTTATTATCAAGAATCCTAATCCATAAAAAATAAAAAATTATAATCCATAATATTTCTTCAAGCCATTTGGAACATCTTCCCAGTCTTCAACAATAAAATTTAAAACCGAGGTTTGCCCGTTTTTGTTCGCCTCTAAAGCTCTTTTTAAAGCACCTTCAATTTGGTCTGAGGCAGAAACTCTTTCTCCATAACAATTATTTGCATTAGCGATTTCCTCAAATTTAGGCTGTGAACTAAATGTACTAGAAATAAACCTGCCTTCGCAACTTGCTTTTTGAGAAAATTTTATCCATCCCAATGCTGAATTATTTAATACTATATAAGTAATTGGAGCATTATATTGCATTGAAGTCGGCAGTTCTTTCATTAGCATTTGAAACGCACCATCTCCTGTTATACATATTACATTTTTATTAGGATATGCTAATTTAGCCCCTATAGCTCCAGCAACCCCAAAACCCATGCATGTTTGATTCCCAGGAGCAACACAGTTGTTTTCACCAACCTGATAATAAAGTGAATTATATGACCAAATATCCTGGGAGCCATTTTCATTAACCAATATAGTGTTATCACCAAATATCTTATTCGCTTTAAATATAATTTTTCTAGTGTTATAAATATCTTTATCATTATATTTCTCATCAATATTTTTTAAATAATTCTTTTTTTGTTCGATTATATCTTTAACCCAATTATCCTGAACGCGATAACCGTCTTTCGATAACTTATTTATCAATCTACTCAAAATATTTCTGGCATCACCAAGAATTGCTTTGTCTGGATTCCAGTTTCTTTGAATTTCAAAAGAATCAATATCAATATGAATTAGCTTAGCATCTTCTGGAAAAGCATTCCAGTTTAAAGTCTCAAACTGCTCATTTCGAGTTCCCACAGTTATTAATAAATCAGCTTCATCATAAATATTTCTTCCAAGTTCATTAAAATATAAACCTGTTAAACCTAATGCTAGAGGCTCTTTCTCGGAAATTATGCCCCTCCCAGAAAGAGTGGTAAAAACAGGAATTTTAAACCTTTCTGAGATTATTTTAACTTCTTCAAAAGCTCTAGATAAAATTGTTCCTCCCCCACAAATTAATATGGGTTTTTCAGCATCTTTTATCATTTCAGTAGCATCATCAAAATCTTCTTCAAGACCTGTAGATTTTATAGAATACATAGACCTTTCATATTCAGGCATATCAGTATTAGTAGTGCTTATATCTTTGGGTATTTCAATATACACCGGACCAGGCTTACCATTTTTCGAAATAGCAAAAGCCCGCCTAATAACCCAGGGGGTTCGTTTCGGATTGTCAATTTTATAAGCCCATTTAGTTATCGGTTTAACCATTTCAAGTTGTTCTGTTTCCTGAAATCCAGGTAATCCTGACACTTCAGTGGAAACTGAACATGACAGGATAATCAGAGGAGAGCAGGTAGCCTTAGCTTCTAAAATGCCTGACATTAAATTAGTCATACCTGGACCTGGACCTCCAAAGCACACTCCGTGATTTCCTGTTAATAAGGAATAAGCAATCGCCATAAAAACACCACTTACTTGATGTCTAACTAAAATATCTTCTACTTTATCCGATTCGTAAAGAGCATTATACAGCATTTTTGAAGAACCTGGAAGTCCAAAAACATATTTGACATTTTCAGTTTCAAGTGCTTTAACAATTGCTTGCCATGCATTTAATTTTTGCATTTAAAAGGCCTCCATATTTATAAATTAAATCTGTCACAAACTTAAGTATTACAATTAATTTAATTGCTTTCAAATTTTGATTTCATTTTTATCTGTTACACCGAGCAAACAAAATTATATAATGGTAATTTCACACATAAATTTGCTTATTTATTTTTGCTTATTTATTTAACTATTTATGCCGCTAATTTCATCAAACCTTTCATAAAGATCATTATATAAGTTTCTATATACATTATATATTTTTTCATATTTATCAACATTTTTCTCGATTGGCGTTGTTCTTCCTTCTATTTCTACAAATTTACTTATATCATTCCAGCTTTCAAATTGATCTGCTCCTATACCTGCCACAAAAGCGGCACCTAAAGACGAGCCAGGATGGTCTTTAATGTGAATTATTGATTCACCAAGTACATCTGCCACTATTTGACGCCATATTTTGCTTTTCGCTCCTCCATCAGTTATAACTATTTTTTGGTTTTTAAACCAAGTTCTTCAAGAATTTCTTTATGGTGCTTAAACCCAAAAGCCACAGCTTCCATTAAAGCTCTATATATATGATATTTTTTGTGATGTAATCCTAAGCCAAAAATAACACCTTTTGCCTTAGGATTATGAATAGGGGTCTTCTCTCCTAAAAAATAGGGTAAAATAACAAGGCCTTCTGAACCAGCAGGGATTTCTTCTGCTTTATTATTTAAATAATTAAAAACTTCCTGTTCATCGCCTCCAGGTTTTACCTCGTTTTCGAATTGACAAAATTTATTTTTAAACCACTTAATTAGTGAACCACTTGCAGCCATACAACCATTTATCATAAACATATCAGGAATAGCATGATAATCTATAAAAAGCCTTTTATCAATCACCAATTCATCCAGAGAAAATAATATATCACCTGCTCCACCAATTTTAATGTTTAAATCTCCTTCACTTGTTAAACCCGCTGCAAAAGCTGAAGAAACATGATCTGCAATACCTCCAACTACTGGTATTCCTTGAGTTAGGTTGGTTTCTCTGGCGGCCTCTTTTGATACTTCACCAATAATTTTTTGAGATTCTACTATATCAGGCAAAGAATCGCCATCAATATAAGAGCTCATTAGTAATTCATCGTCCCACTTTTTTTCTTTAATATTCATCAAACCACTTTCTAATGCCCAATTATGTTCAACAACTTTCTCACCTGTTAACTTAAAATTAATATAATCATAAGAACCAAATATAGTACTAATGTTATTGTAAACATCAGGTTCATGTTTTTTTAACCACATTATTTTAGGACCTATTAACTGTTGATTTATAGATCCACCTGTCTTCCTAAAAAACTCTTTTTCATCAATTCTCTCTTTTAAAATTTCTAATTCAGATACAGTTCTAGCATCATTTTGTTGGATAGAACGTCTTAAAATATTATTGTTTTTATCTAAAAGAACTAATGCAGGTACCATGCCAGTTACACCAATTGCTTTAATATCTTTTGAATCAATATCTGTACTCTTTAAACAAGTTTTAATTGTTTTCTTTGTATTTTCCCACCATTCTTTGGGGTCTTCCTCTGCCCAACCAGGTTTTTTAGAATATAAGTTTTGATTTGCTGAAGTTGAAAAAATTATATTTCCTTTATTATCACATAAGACAGTTTTTACGCTGGTGGTGCCAATATCAATTCCTAATAACATTATATTCCTCCTTCAGGCTTTTAATTAAGACCAAAATATTTCTAAATATTTCTCAATAAGATTAATTGTATCCTTTGCGACTTTTAGGTTAGTAATTTCATAGGGAGAATGAGAATAACGTCTCGGAATCCCAATGCAACAACTTTTAACATCTGGACAGGATTCATTTGCTCCAGCAGCATCTGTATACAAATTAAAACTAGCATCTTTAAAACATTTTATGTTTAGATTATTAGCTGCTTCATTAAAATTATTTATTAAATCTTTATCAGAAAAATTAACAAACATGCCTTTATCTGGCTTTAAACCTTCAAACATCCTTAATACTGGACCCGTTCCTAATTTAACAGGTCCAGTTCCCATTTTATAATTTTCTAAAGATTTTTCAGTAGGATCATTAGCTAAAGAAGTGTCAACTGCTACCACTATATCTGGATTAATTTTTTCAGCAATATATTTAGCACCTCTAGCACCTATTTCCTCCTGAACTGTAAATCCAAAAATCACTTCAATTTCATAATCCTTTGCTTCAGTTAATCGAGCTAATTCCAATAAAATCGCACAACCAATTCTATTATCAAGAGCTTTGCTGGCAAGAATTTCTTTTTCATCATCTAGCCAACGTGGTTTTGTGTCAAATACAATAGGATCTCCTGGAGCAATTACATTTGACTTTACTCCTATATCAATCCAATACTCCTTAAAATCCTGATTTAAATGTACACTCGGTGTGCATATAATGCCTGAAATTTTTTCATAATTATTAATGATTTTAACAGGCTGTCCATATAAAATTTCAGCATTTATAGTTCCAACAGTGTTAAAAAAAACAAATTCTTCTTGTATTTTAGTAACTACCATGCTAACTTCATCCATATGTGCTAAAAATAAAATTTTTTTAGCCTTTTTCGAAGAATTTTGCGAGGCTTTACTTGCAATTATATTACCCATTTTATCTTTATAAACTTCTAATAATGATAAAGGATTTAGTTTATTCATTATTAAATTTGAAACTTCTGCTTCCAGGCCCGTTGGTCCCGGAATCTTTGTTAGTTCAATTAAGTTATCAGTAAATTCATCCAAAATTATTCTTCCTCCTCTAATTTGCTCTATTACAAGTAATTAATGGTATAAGCAAAGTTTTAATTTTTTAAAAATATTTCAAGCTCTTATATGCTTTAATTGACATTATCTTAAATTATATTTTATAAATAAGTTCTTGGATCGAAAATGTCTCTTAAAGTATCTCCGAGAATATTAATTGAAAGAACAGATATTGCTATTGCAATTCCAGGGAATAGCGTAAACCACCAGGCTGTTCTCATATACCTTCTAGCATTATTTAACATAGCACCCCATTCAGGAGCAGGCGGTTGTGCACCTAAACCAACAAAACTCAAAGCAGCAGCATTTAATACAGCAGCTGCAACTCTTAGAGTGGCCAATACTATTACTGGTCCAATTATATTGGGAAGTATATGTTTAATTATAATGAAAAAATCTTTTTGTCCTAATGCTCTACTTGCCTCTATATACTCATTTTGCTTTACTGATAAGACAGAACCTCTAACAACCCTAGTAAACTGTGGCATTGACGCAATTCCAATAGCGATAATAACATTATTAATTCCTGGCCCTAAAATAGCTATAATAGTTATTGCTAACAAAATTCCTGGTATTGCTAGCAACATATCTGTAAATCTCATTATTATTGAATCTAGTAACCCCCCGAAATAACCTGCTAATAATCCCTGGATTACACCAAAAAAAGTGGCAATTGTCATTGCAACTAATCCAATTTGAACAGTTATTCTTGCTCCAAAAATAATTCTAGATAAAATATCTCTGCCTAAATGATCAGTCCCCATCAGGTAAGTTCGTGAAGGAGAAGAAAGTGTGTTTAATACATCCTGCCTTACTGGATCATAAGGAGCAATATAAGGTGCGAAAATTGCCATAATAATTAATATTAACAAAAAAACTGAAGCAATATAATTTACTTTTCTTTTCTTAAATTTAATCCAAAATTTATTAAACATTAAATTCAACTTCTCCTTCCTTATTCATACTTAATTCTAGGATCTAAAAACCCATAGCTCAAATCAACTAATAAATTAATAATAACAAAACCAGTTGCTATATATAATATAACCCCTTGAACCACAGGATAGTCTCGGGCTGCAATTGCATTTACAGCTAATCTTCCCATTCCTGGCCAAGTAAATAGCTCTTCAATAACTACAGTGCCTCCTAAAAGAACACCTAAATATAGTCCTGCTATAGTGATAACTGGTATTAAACCATTTTTTAATGCATGTTTTAAAAATACTACTCGTTGAGATAAACCTTTTGATTTAGCAGTTCTAATATAATCCATGCTCAAAACTTCTATCATTGACGACCTAATTAGTCTAGCCATTATTGCAGCATATAAAAATCCCAAACAAATCGCAGGAGCTATTAAATTTATTAGTGAACCATAACCCATCATAGGTAGCCAGCCTAATCTCAGAGAAAAAATTAATATTATTAACATTCCCAGCACAAAATTTGGCATAGAGATACCTATCATTGCAATAATCATTATAATAGCTTCAAGCCAAGTATCCCTTTTAGCAGCTGATAAAGTCCCAGTTATAACTCCAAACACAAGAGCCAATCCAATTCCAGAAAATGCTAATTGAAGAGTTGGCCATAACCTTCTTTGGATTTCTGTAACGACTGGCCTGCCGGATCGAAAAGACCTTCCCAGATCTCCTCTTATTGCTCCAGTAATAAACTCAAAATACTGAACAGGTAAAGGCCTATCCAGACCCATGCTTTCTCTTAATTCTTGAACTCTTTCTGGAGTAGCTCTCACATCTAACATCATTGCAGCTGGATCTCCTGGCAACAAATGTACCATCATAAATATAATAACTGAAACACCAAAAATGACAATAACTGAGTTTACTAATCTCCTGATTATATAAGATTTAATAATTAAACCCCCTTATCTTTTGTGAGTTTAATTTAAATTTAATAATAAAGGATAATAATACAAAAAATAGAATAAAACTTTCATAAATATAGCACAGGGCAGATTTATCACTGCCCTGCACCATATTTTTATCATACATAATACTTTATCTCCAAAATAAAGTTGGGTGATAAAGGATTTCTTCCACTAAATTATATATTTACTCAACTATTTCTGCATCATTGAATAAATACCATTGGAGAGGATGTACCATTACACCTTCAACCCTCTTATTAATCGGATAATATTCAATATCATTATAAATCGGGACCCATAAAGCTTCTTCCATCATTACTATTTCTTGAATTTCTTTAATAATCTCTTCTCTTTCTTCAATATCTGTCGTAGTTCTTTGAAGCTCAATTAATTCATCCAATTCAGGATCAGAGATATGAGCCAGATTAAAACCACCTATACTGTCGCTGTGAAATAAAGTGTAAAGCACATCAGATTCTCCATGTCCATGCCCCATTAAGGTATAATTGTGGGCGCCATCAAATATACTATCAGTTAAAGTTGCCCATTCTAATATTTGAATTTCTAACTCCATACCAATGTCTCTATACATTTCCTGTAGTAATTGAGCTGTCATTATATAATCATCTCTATCGCGAACTAAAAAATCACCTTCTAATCTTTGGCCATCTTTTTCTCTTATACCATCTTCGCCTCTTTCCCAGCCTGCTTCATCAAGTATTTCATTAGCTTTTTCAGGGTCATGTTCATAATAGTCTACAAGCCCGTCATGAAATCCTACAAAAAAGTCCGGTATGGGACCATAAGCTTTATTGGCATTACCATATTTAACAACATTAATAATTGTCTCTTTATTCACTGCATGATTAGCTGCTATTCTAACATCTAAATCATCAAATGGAGGTTCAGTAACGTTAAAAGCTGAATACAGTCCAATTCCTGGAAGGCTAATTTGATGCATTTCAATTTGAGGATCTTGCAATAATGATTGCACATCTTTATCAGCTATAAAATCTGCTCCATCAATTTCCCTTGTAAAAAGACCCATTGTGGAAACTTCAATATCAGGAACTACTCTAATCTCAATCCGTTCTATCTCTGGAGGTCCCTGGTTCTCATAAAAAGCCGGTCCCCAGTTATAATCTTCATTTCTAACAAAGGTAATATTTTCTCCTGTATCCCAGTTTTCAAATACAAAGGGTCCAACTCCAGAATCAACAGGATTGGTTCCATAATCCTCACCTTGTGCTTCCACGGCATTTTCATTCAATGGCTGCAATTGTCCATGAGCTAAATAATGCAATAAGGGAGCATAAGGGGCTTCAAAGTGCAATTCAAAAGTATAATCATCCACTACTTCAACTCTTTCTAGTGGTCCAACATCATCAGCGGCATAAGTTGCAGCAGTCTCAGGATCTAAAATCCGATTAAAGGTATATTCATAATCATAAGCCGTTAAAGGTTCACCATTGTGAAATTCAACATCTTCTCGCAAATAAAAAGTCCAAACCAGTTCATCGTCAGATATTTCCCAGTCTTTAGCTAAATGCGGGATGTATTCTAAAGTTTCTGGGTCTTGATGTACTAAGGGATCATTCATCAAATATTGAATTTTTCTAGTCATTCTGGCAGTGATTTTATGCACATCTAAAGTTTCTGGTTCATTAGGAATAGCAATTACCACAGTATCATCGGCCGCCTCTACATAATCAATACTCAAAGAAAAAATCAAAAACAAACAGATTATTGATAACACAATTTTAGAAAATAAGCTTTTATTAGATTTAAACATTAAAATTCTCCTTTCATTAATTAGATAGAAAGTTTTATCTGCACCAATTCATAATAAAATTTGCATAGATTTTAGCAGCCTCCACGACTTCTTTTACAGGAATAAATTCATCTGCTCCATGAACACCGTAATTTACAGAACCGGGGCCAAAAACAACTGAAGGTATACTTCTTTTGGAAAGATATGTCGCATCACAAACTGCCTTAAAGCCAGAAATAATAGGTTTTTTATTACTCACCTCCTCATAACTTTCTTGTAGTTTTTTTACCCCTCTATGATCTTTGTCTGTATTGAAACCTTTCCATTCTTGTAAAACTGGAACGTTAATTTGAGGGGGATTTTCCTTTAACCAGTCATCTGTTTTAGCCAGAGAATGAACTTTTTCTTTTAATTCCTCCCATATCGATTCTACATTAATATCGGGGGGATACCAAACACCATAAGTTATTTTTAATTGTCCTGGCACAGCCCCTAAATAATTTCCTCCTTCTATTAATGCAGGATTAATTGTAAAAATACCAATGCCCTGCTTATCTTGACCATTTACTCCTCCTCGTCCTAAAATTTCATCATTCCACCTTTGGTTCCATTCCTTTTCAATTCTATACATCATCTCAATAAAAGGCTGAGCTTTTCTTAGAGCATCAACCCCAACTTTTTGTCCAGAGTTAACAAATGCCGGTTGAGGAAATATTACTTGATTCCTTGATGAATTATGAACACTTTTGCCTGGTATAATTAACTCAAAGAAAAATAGACTGGATGATTTAACATGAATTTCTAAATCAGTGGGTTCAAGTACAACAGCGAAAGGGGCTTTATATCCACGTTCCACTGCTGATGCAGTACCTATTGTATCTCCTTCATTTGATTCTTCTCCCACCACAAATTGTAAATATACATCTCCATCAATATTAAATCCGCTTTCTTTAACTGCCCTGCAAGCCCAAATAGCTGCAGTATTTCCTCCTTTCATATCTGAAGCTCCCCTGGCAATTATATTTCCATCAATTTCTCTTGGCTGCCAAGGATTGTGAGTCCAATCAACGATTTCAGGCACTACATCAGAGTGTCCGTTAAATATTAAATTTTTGCTGCTATCTTTGCCACTACCTAGTGTTGCAACCACATTTGGTCTTTCTTTCTTTTCATCTGCAGCCCATTTGTCAACTGAAAATCCAAAAGAATCTAAAGATTTAGCCA
>LKMJ01005595.1_pt1 | contig 11843 bp, 9 predicted proteins | sample 643391 | NCBI WGS metagenome assembly LKMJ01 (sample SAMN04112250, study PRJNA286221) | soda lake metagenome | biome: soda lake; feature: Kulunda Steppe; material: water; isolation source: sample PL-Br10 brine of Picturesque Lake | place: Russia: Kulunda steppe | collected 2010-07
AACTTCAACAGTTATAGCTTCGCCGTCTACAGTAAACTCGTCATCTACTGTTTCGTATCCTTCAAGGGTCACCGTGTGGTAGTAGGTGCCATCGGCCAACTCTACATCCAAGGTTGCTTCACCGTTAGCATCGGTGGTAAGCGTGCTTCCGAGTTGGACTGTTTTATCGGTATCCTCGAATACCCAAACATCGGCGCCTTCTAGAGCACTGTCATCGTCTGCATCAGTTACTACAAAATCAACTGCGTAAGTGGGAACATCTGCTTCGACCACTTCGACGCTTACTGTCTCGTAACCGGTTATATTTTCCACATAGATAGTCAGTTCATGAGTTGCGACCGCGTTTAGGGTGATTTCTACATCGGCGGCCCCATCAATGAATGTCACTTCATCATCAAAGACGGTGCCATCCTCATTACTGAACACAAACACATGGTTTTCTCCAGTAATGGCGTCGCCATTTGCATCTTGAGCATTGTTGATCTCCAAATCAAAAGCTTCACCGGCCACCTGTTCGCCTGGCTCGACTACGTCAAAACCGGAGAGATCCTCTTGCAATTCAATGTCCTTACCGGTAACATCTGCATCGATCACATTGAAACGATCGGTTCCCCGGGATAAAAAGCCCTCCATACTGGCGTATACCAGGTACTTTCCTTCTCCGTATTCTCCAGGTTCTACCTCCTCAAACACGTATACTCCGTCTACTGTAAAATCATCAAGCGTTTCTACGTAATAATTATCCTCGTAATCCCACAACCCTACTACCAGTGAGTCCCAATCAGCAACCGCTCCTTCTTCAACGGTTACCTCACCGCTTACGCTAAAGGTGTACCGAAGACGTTCTGGAATACGGGGGAAACGCACAGTTACAATGGCGCTGGCGGTAAGCTCGTCGGGATTGGTCACGCCAGCTGGAAGGTCCACCAGATCGCCTTCAAACACGTAATCCCCGGTTGAGCGGGAATCGTACTCAGGTTCCGAAGTATCGGACCATTCGACATCGATATCCTTTTCGTCCTCATTAACTAAAGTAGCTTTAACCGTAGCGGGGAAATCGATATCTTCAACTGCAGTTCTGCGATTAACGGTTAATTCGACCTCTTCTACGCTTTCAATTTTCATTAGTATTGGAAAATCATCGATTAAGTTTAATACGTATCGCATGATTAAGGTCGCATCTTTTACGTTGAGCTCGCCGTCGCCATCAACATCTGCAGCCTTGATCTGATCTGCTGTCAGATCTTCCAGGCCCAGGATGTACTTCATCAACAACGATACATCATTGACGTTAACTCTGCCGTTCTGATTGACATCACCGTACATTACCTCCGGAGCGCCCGCAGCTGTAGCGGAAAATGTAAGCATGAAAAGAGCTATTATGAGCAAAACTACTACTGCTTTAACTCCGGACCTCGCCTTGCCAGTATTTAATGCATACTGCATTTTAACCCCTCACTTTCAAGTTCAGTTTAAGTATATAAACGCTTAAGAGTGTACCTCTTTCAGGCTGACACCTTTAGCAGATTAAGCTCACAAAGTATTTTGCTCATAATAACTTTTTTAAACACCCGGAAAATGCTTGAATCTTGTAAAACCAATCCGTTCCTGGGGATATAACGGCGGCGATACCTATATCACCGCCGTTTTGTGCTATAAGTTATGCTTGCCTTCCCGGCAGCAAGCTTTTCTTGTTAGCCGGTCAGCTGGTGGGTTAATTGCCGGTGAGCACGAAATCAGCACCTGTTTCAATTCCCACATCATCAACCCTGACGTCCATCTGGCCGTCCCAGTCCGCAGTGCATGTTATGGTCACCGTATAGACTCCGGATGTTTCTTCTGCAAAATCCTCTGCAGTGTAGTTAATCCGGTCATGGAGATCGGCAAGGGTTTTCCACTCAATTTCAACCCGATCCGGATCCCCATAGAGACGAAGCTCAATTTCGTCCATATCGAAACCTTCCATGGGATCATCATAATCATCTCGAACTGTGATGGTCACGGTCGCCGAACCGTCTTCATTGTCTTCTGCTTCGGCTTCAGAATTACCGGCGTTTACTTGCTGTTCATATTCAACTACTACATCCAGGGTGACATCCACCTCTAAAGTTTTACCATTTACGGTAAGCTCGGTGATGTAGAGGGTGGCTTCACCCGGCTTTTCAGAAGTATCTGCATTATCTTCAATCACTCTTCTGTTGTCAGAGATGAATTTTGCATCTTCAATATCGAATTCTACATCATTTTGGGTTACTTCCAGGGCTTCGTCAATTGCCTCGTGAACGTTACCCGGTTTTTGCTCCACTGTTTCTTTGGCCGATACCTGCAGCACCCTGAAAGGCGGGGTGGAGTCGGTCACTTCGAAGGTTTCTTCTACTGTGTAGTCCCCGATTTTTGCTTTTATCGTATAGGTATCTTCTTCGTCAATGTAGAAGTCTGCATCCTCATCTACAGTTGAAATAGTTACCACTTCCCTGGAGAGGAATAGCTCATCGCCGTTTAGTTCCCAGTTAGCGCTTTCTGCCGGCCCGGTTCTGATTCCGTCTTCGTCTATTCCGTATACGCTGACGCTCATTTCGTTTGTGACATCATTTACATATAGATCGAGGTCGGTTACGCCCCTTATTTCATAATCATCCAATGGCCCGGGCTCAAATACTTCGACGTACAATTCAGCAGAAAGATCGCCGTTTTCGACGACAATTACTGTGTCGCCCTCTTCGCCGGCATTCAGTTCAAGGGCAAAGTTCGTATCATCTTCAACAGCAGCAGAATCTATGTTGGTAGTAACCACATCTTCATCGTCCACTTCGATATCAAATGATACTTCCTCAGCCGGGGCATAGGGCCGGTCATACTGGTCGAGCAGCCAAACATAAACGACCATTTCATCGTCTATCGTGGACAGGGCAATTTCGTTGAATATTTGCGCTTTCTCCAGGTCATCGCCGCGATCTGCAAAAACCAGATCGGATAATTCTACTTCCGGCAGTACTTCCACGGTATATACTTCAGAAAGCCTGCGATCCGGGTACTCGACGCGAATATCTGCATCACCTTCTGCCCTGGGAGTTAGTGAACCGTCTATTCTGTCCACAATCAGCCGGTCAGGATCATAGGAAGTGAACCGAAGGGTATCCTCAGAAACTGTTACATCATCTCCATACTGGTCAATTAACTGGGGAACCAGGTAGTAATCATCCATCTTGACATTTAACCACTGGATCAGGTCATTTTCATCCCAGTCAATCGCGTGCTCCCAGTAACTGTGGGCAGCGATGGTAAAGTCTCCAAATTCATCGACATATTCATCGGCAAATAAAACCCTGCAGCGATCGCTTTCGATTTCCTCATCGTTATCATAAAACAGCCTGAAGAGAACTACTGTTCCATGATCCTGCCCGTCGATGGCAACAATACCGCCCTCGGCATCAATCTGCCCGGAAGGGATATTGGCGCTGACATCAACATCTTTGATCGGACTGACATCAACATCTTTATCGGTCATTAGCTTGTATTCCACTTCAAAATCCTGGTTAGATGCCGCGACGAGATCGGTAGCTTCTAATTCGAATTTCTCAACTTCGCCTTGTTCATACAAGAAGGTATACTCGAACTCCTGATCATCAATGGTGATCGTGATTTCATATTCTTCTTCGTCGTTTAACGCGCTGAACAAGCTGACTTCCGCAGATTCGCCGTCGTCGTCGAGTTCTACTCTGCGCACAAACAAGCGTGCCCCGTCTTCGTCGAGCAGATCAACATCAGCGCGGCCTAGCTCCTCAACTTCCATGTTGAACTCGATTAACAATTTATAAGGCGTAATCGCTTTTACAGCGCTTATTCCTTTTTCAAAAATGGGGGCCTCTTCTAATTCGAGCGCAAAACGCATAATCTTGTTAACATCCAGAACATTGACCACGCCGTCGAGGTTGACATCGGCCAGTTCCAACTGCCTTTCATCAAGTTCCTCGATTTCTAAAACGTGCCGCATAACCATAGTGACGTCAAACACGTTAATAACTCCGTCTTCGTTTACATCGCCGTACCTGAGCGGTCCAGCGGCCGAGACTGAAGATATCAACATAAGGAAAAGAAAGATGGAAAGCAAAACCAAAAGCGTATTTGCTCCTGCTCTCTTTCTTAGAGATTTCGGCATTTTAACAACCTCACTTTCTTATAAAGGTAATTACCCTTTAAAACGAATTGCTTTAAACCTCTATCTTGCCAGCTTTAATAAATTTTTGATTCTCCCTGGTTTATATCTATCTTTTTAAATGTTTAGGCCGTGGCTTTTTACTCCTTTTAAAGAAAACAAACCCGGCTGCGGCCAGAATGGCTAAAAAAATTAATCCTAAAAGCCAGAAATAACCGGCACCCTCGTTCTCGGTTTCAACCACAGCTTCTTCATTGTCGTCTACGTTAACCACTTCTTCTACTTCATTTTCAGGCGGTTCTGCCCGAGCGTCTGCTATCGACACCCTCCCCGAAACAGCGGTCACATCTTCAACTTCCTCGGGAGCGATGATGATATCCTCAAATTCGAGCATGCTTTCACCTTCGTTTATAAGATCGAAGGTGATAAAGCAAACTTCGCCCTGATCGGCAGTATCGGCCACGGCAGTAACCCACATGAACATCAACTGCCCATCGGCGTATTCCAGGTTGGCCATGTCCAAAGCGCTGGCTGCCTCGGTTACCAGTTCCCCGGGATCGACGGCAACCGGCCGTAAAAGATCTGGATCGAAATTGAGCACAAACTGCCCGCCTTCTGTACCAGCTGCATTCTCCGCTGTTACGGTAATTACGACTTGTTCGCCGCTTACATCTATTTCCTCACTGGCTGTAAGCGTGAATTCCCCTGCAGCTTGCAGGGTTCCAGCAGCCGGAAAGGAAAAGAGAAACAGCAGCATCACAATTAACGTTTTTTTTAGCCCGGCGTAGTTTTTTACCTTCACTGTTATCACAAACCTTACTAGAATTAGGATGGTTTTAATGCTGTATTACCCCTGCGCTTGATTACTGCGGCGGCGACTTAAAAATCACCGCCGCAAATAATCTGCACTCTATAACTTAGCTCAGGGCATCTTAATCAGCGCTTATCGCGATGCCAGGCGGCTGCGCCGGACAAAGGCGATTAAACCGACAAGGATAAACAGCATGCCGGCGGGCAGCCAGTAATTCATCTCGCCGGTGGGCGGGGTTGGCAGTAGCCCTTCCAGCTCCTTGATCCTGTTTTCGGCGGCCACCAGCCTGCTCAGGTAGACAAAATCACCATCGACAGCGCCGTAATCTGCTTTGGCCTTATCGACCAGGGCACGGGCGGCCACAACATCGGGCCGGTCATCGAGGGTGAGTGCATCAACCGAGGGCAGGGCCAAAATGGCATCATCGGCTGTCTTGATCGCATCCAGTTTTGCAATCCTTGTTTCTGCTCTTTCCAGCTTGGCCAGGTTATCAAAGTCCGCATCGACTGCGCCGAGATCCTTTGCTTCGTTAACCAGTAAGCGGGCCCTTTCTACATCAGGCTTATCGGTCAAAGTGAGCACATCGGGATCCCGAAGGCCATCAATTGCCTCGTTGGCATCATCGATTGCTTTCTGCAATTCATCTACAGGATCCTCTGCTTCTATAGATCCGGCAGTAGAAGAGTCAAATTCAGCCTCTTCGGGCGCAATAACCACATTGCTGAATGTAAGGCTGGTCTCTCCTTCATCCAGGACTTCAAAGTCGATAGTGCAAACAACGCCTGAAGCAGCCGTATCTTCTTCGGGCGTAACCCACATAACCATCAGCTTGTCATCATCATACTCCAAGTTAGCCATAAACTGGTCATTGTTGGCATCAGACACGAAAGTGCCCCTGGATATGCTGTCCGGCTTAACTATATCCGGATCGAAGGTAAGCACAAATTCGCCCCCGCCTGTACCCGTAGCATTCTCGACACTGATCTCAACCGTTACAGTATCACCGACAGCCCCGCTCTCACTGCTGGCACTCAGTTTTACACCGGTTTGGGCAAAAGCTGTGTTTGAAAACAACAGCAAAAGCGATACACATAACACTAAAGTGATCAACATTGTCTTTCTTTTTTTAAGTAATTTCACCAAAATACACCCCTTCGTTATTCAGAATATCAAATATATGTTGAGGTTATGAACTACCCTCCTTTTACTCAAAACTAGCTTTTAAAGTCCGCAGTGCTGTCTAATAGAACCTTTTACGCTTTCCTAAGAAAAGCAAACCTGCTCCGGTAAGAACAAGGCCGGAAACGATCGTGGTAGTCATCGCGCCGGTCGGCGGCAATGGATCATCATCCGGCTCGGGATCCGGATCGGGTGCAGGTTCTGGCTCCGGATCCGGTTCTGGCTCGGGAACAGGCTCTGGTTCGGGATCCGGTTCTTCATCCAGCCTTTCTTCGGCTTTTTCTAAAGTCCGCAGCCTCCAGCATAGATCAAAATCTGTTGCGCCGTATTCTTCTACAGCTAGATCAGTAAGCCGTCGCGCTTCTTCAATAACATCTCTGTCTTCTTCTGTGATCTGTGCGGGAGGAGGGATGGCATCAATAGCATCTTTTGCATCCTGGATAGCGCTTCTTTTTTCTACCTGCGTTTTAATTGCGTTCAGTTTATCCAGATCGGCAAAATCATTTTCTGTAGCACCGTATATATTCTTGGCGATCTCAACCAGGTCCTGGGCTTCAGCTATATCGCTTTCAATGGTTGGGGTGATAAACCTGATGTTTTCAGGGCTGGGCAGCCAGCGAATAGCGCGATCAGCAGCTTCTACAGCTGCTTCTTTATCAGGATTTGCGGCTGTCTGCCCGGTTTCTGTTTCACCGGTTTCCGTGGCATAGACAGTTTGAACATTAAAGGCGAAAACAGTCAAGCCCGCCAACAATACAATGAACAATAGCAGTCGGTGCTTGGCTAGCTTATTCATATTTTTCTCTCCCTTTTAAACAAATTCATGCGCCTTGTTTATCTCTATGCATCTTTTATATTTCTCCTTAACTCGTGCGCATGTCCGTGCTGCAGCAAATTAGACCTCACGTTCACCTCCATTTTCAGTAAGATTATATCCGGATCCAATTTGTAAAAACCGTTTACCAAATCAAACATTTTTTCCTATTATAGCACATTATAGCATATGTTTATTCAATATTTCCGCAATAAATCCTTCTTTTAGTGTAAATATTTTTCTGATCTGGTTGCTATTTAAAAATATTTTATACCCTAAACCCTGATAAATCAAGTCTAATTTTTATTAAATTTCAAAAACCTCTATCTTACAGTTTCTATAATTGGTATAAGTTACCGAAAAACTGTCCGCAGTGGCAATCCGTATAGAGAAATTACCGGTATTTCCGGAAATGCGCTTCCAAGCCTTTGAAAAGCGCATCGGCTGCCCTGCGATGGGTTTCCTTCTTTCTGAGCAATTCCTCCTCCTCGGCATTGCTCAGGAAAGCGAGCTCCACCAGGGCGGCGGGCATCTGCGTATTGTTCAGCACATAATAACTGTTGCTTTTAACCCCCCGGTTACGCAAACCCAATTCAGCTATTAGTTCACGCTGCAGCTGCTGGGCCAGGTATTTGTCGACATCGCTGTTATTTTTATTCGAGCAGTAATAGGTTTCTGTCCCGTTAGATTTTGGGTTGGAAAAGGCGTTGGCATGAATACTGACAAAGGCATCCGCTTTTCCTTCATTGGCCAGTTCAACCCTTTTCTTGTTACTAACGGATTGGTCACCGCTGCGGGTCATAATTACCTTTGCACCGGCTTCTTTCAACAGATCTTCCAGGTGCGTGGCCACAGCCAGGTTAACCACTTTTTCCTTCAGTTCGGTCACTCCGATGGCTCCTGAATCGGACCCGCCATGGCCGGGGTCGATGGCTATTATTTTATCTTTTAACGGGTTCGAGGACAAATCGATCGGCTTGACATAGTCCCCGTGCACCCAGCCCTTTTTATCATCGGGGGTGATCACTTCCCACCACTCATTCTTGCTTCCGATCACTTCAAGAACTGTGCCCCGCACCAGCCGATCAAGAATATCGTGATCGGTGCTCGGCCCGCTTCTTAAATGAAGAACAGTAATCTCTTTTACATCGACTGCCACATGCTTTGTATCAGAAAGGTCTATATCTTGATCCGGATCTGGTTGGTCATCTTCCGGTTCCTTTTCCGCAGCGCTATCCGGTGTTTTTGTATTCTTAATCTGATCGAGCAACGACAGGATATAGATATGGTAATTCTCATCCGGCGACCATTTGCCGCTTAAATTATCGACATACACTATTGATCCGGCCCAGGGTTGATCGGCAATAACTTCGTAGCGCTCATGCGGCTCGCCAAGCGGTTTAAAGCCGACATAAGCGGCCAGGTGGTTGAAATGCCCCCTGACTCCGTCTTCGGGATCGGTAAACTTTTGATAATCTTCAGGATCATCTCCTTCGGCGTCTGCCCTTAATATGCCGGCCCAGTTGTTATATTCAGGCGGCACCTGGCTGGAAAAATGGCCAAAATTAGTTTCGATAGCGGCCTGGGCATAAAGCACTTCCGGACGAATGCCGGTCTTGTTGCCGTATGACCAGTAGACAGGCGCAATATCGATCAGTCTTTGATGGGCATGGCGGTCCTCTGCCCACTGCCGGGCCTGCTCGAGCGATGCGCCGGCCGCTCCGATCAGCGGAGTTTTGGTCTTCGGAGGCTCAAAGTCGGGATCTGGGCCCGGGTTATTGGAAGAAATGGTTTTGGCACTATAGACCACGCTTCCCTCATTGAGCTGAACCAGTTTTACAGTGCCGGGCATCTCGGCCTTTTTAGCCTTGTTGCTTTCTGTATAGCCGGTCAAATCAAACTTTTCGCCCAGGACTACCGCTTCGGCATAACGGTCAAGCACATCGTTGTAATCAATATAGCCTCTGACGCTGTCCAGTAAGGCGTAAACTTCCTTTTTATTCGCATACTCCTGGTAGAGGCCATCCGGCCGGCCAAGGATCTTCAGCGCATATGAGTCAAGCAGTTGATCGTAACTGAACTGGTAATAAGCGCCGTCATCATCTTTGGTCACAAAGCCGGTTATGGCAGCGTTTGCCGCGGAACAAAGAAATAATAATAAAATAATTGCCAGTGATAGCTGCCTGCTGATTAGTATGCATTTTCTCTGCACCGGCGCACCTCCGGATCGAATCCCTGTCTAGTTAGTTACCGTGCTGTGGCGACAACCTTGCTTTCTTCTGCGTCTGCCTTGTCAACTTCTCCTCTGAATCCGTTGATTGCTTCTCTATATTCGCCCAGATCATGGCCGCCCACTGCAACTTCATAGTTCTGCGGATCAGGCACATCCAGAATAACAACGACCAGTTTTTTCCCGGGAGTAATTATACCTTCCTCGGACACAGCAAATAGTTCAATTATCTCGGGCTGTGCGTCCGGGTCATCTTCCTTTTCGGCAGCAGTTTCATCTTCTGCTTCGCTGCCGGTGGTTTCAGTATCCTGACTGGAAGCGGTACCGGTTTCTTCTGTGCCGGTTGTACCTGTACCGGTATCCCGCTCCGGTTCCGGCCCGGCTTCGGGTTCAAGATCAGGCTCGGCGGTGTCCGGATCTGCTGACTTTTCTGCCGCATAGTCGGGATCGCCATGATCTCGTAGGGCATGCAGCATATCTGCGCTGGAAATCTCGTAACCGGCGATTTCAACACTGACCTCCTGCATGAACTCGATATCGAGCGGAATTTGTTCGATTACCGAGCCGGGCGCATTAACAAAAACTTTTTCAATTTCCCCTTTGCCCTTAACTTCTACCGCTTCATTGAGCTTTAGCTCGCCGATAGTCACCGCCTGGTTAAGATTAAGGATGTTGTTTAAGGCATCATCGGTGACCACCAGCTCCCGGTAAGCCGATCCCTCCACCAGGTCGAGATATCCGGCCTCTGCTGTAACTTTTACCCGGTCAAAATTACCTTCCAGTTCAGTAGCGCCAGAAGCGGAAATGGTGGTCTGCTCCACTGCTGCGCGGCCAAACAGGTATGTTGAACCATCAAGCTGCATATTTCCGATTAAGATGCCGTCAGGATATATTACCCTGCTCATATCGGCAGTATTGGCCACGATAAGATTTTTTAGTTGTTCACTGTCCAGCTCGACATCAGCCTCTTTAGCCCGAATATGAATTGTATTAAATTGCCCGGCAAGTTCAACCTTGTCATCGGTGACCACTTCCACCAAGCTGACCCCAAAGCCGGCTCCAGACAGGTTTTCAATCAACCGGGCACCGGTTTCCAGGACAACCTGCTCAAATACAGTTTTCCCGGAAAGGACCAACCTGACTCTGCCCTCGAGGCGGTTTACTTTTACTTCTTTAAAGTTGCAGTCGTGCATGAATACCGTTTCAAATCCCCCGCCCTGCACCAGAACCGGACCGTCCACCGTAACGTTTATTAAATCGACACTGCCCTCCCCGATGCCCGGTCCGAGATAGAGGTCGCCGGTGATATGGAGGTCTTCCAATCTTTGATCGGGACTATCGATCGTGTAATCGCCATCAATGACTTGAACACCCTCAGGCTCAATTACTTCTGCACTGCTGGCGGTAATTATGCTGCGCAGAGAAGAAGCAAACCCAAAGCTGTCGGTGAAAAAAAGCACAAAGGTAGAAATAACAAAAAATATCACTACGGCCGTAATCTTCGGAACCAGGCCGATTTTTTTCTTGCGTTTCTTTTTCTTCCAGGTTGACCGGCCCATTTTAAAAACCCTCCCTGCTGCCTGAGGACAAACTAAAATTAGAGATGCAAATTAACCTGTTTCGTCAACCGGGCTGTCATAGCCTCCTGATGAGGCCTTAGACCCTTGGCTTTGCGTCCCTGTCTTTCGACCGGTTTGCCTTTATCGTTCAGGTTAACAAGTTATAGTACATTTGTTAACATAAAACAAATATTTTTAATATTTCATAATAATATTACCAGCACTTTTATTTTTTGTCAACAAAAACTATAAAATTTCCCGCAAAAAGTAAAATAATCCTTATTAATTAAAAAGATCCTAATTGCCTTATTAATGGAGACTGACTAGATTATGGGTAATAGAGGGCATTTCGAGAGCAATAAACCACAAAAAGTGGCTGTAGTCAAGTCATTTATCCTGCATTTTTCCGTCAATCAGAGCGTTTTTATTAAATACAGGGTAAAACTGTGAGTAGATCATAGGAAATTATTGATTAGATGGCGAATAGATTACTGCAAGAAAAAGAGGCGCGAAAGGAGAAGTTTTTGATGGTCTATTGGGCGCAAAGAGGTAAAAACAATACTGATGATACGGTTCAAGCCGTGCTTGCAAGGGCAAAAGAACTGGGCATTAAGCATGTAGTTGTCGCTTCAAACAGCGGGGCGACCGCTGAAAAGTTTATCGGCCAGGGAGTAAATTTAGTCTGCGTTACTCACCACGTAGGTTTCACCGGCCCGGGCGAAGATGAAATGGAAGCTGAGATACGGCAGAAGTTGCAAGATAAGGGGATAAAGCTGCTGACCACCACCCACCTTTTGGCCGGAGTTGACCGGGCCCTGCGCAACAAGTTCCAAGGTGTTTACCCGGCTGAAATAGTTTCTTCCACCTTAAGGATGCTGGGCCAGGGCTTCAAGGTATGCGTAGAGATCAGCGTAATGGCTTTAGATGCCGGTCTGGTGCCCTACGGGGAAGAAATTATCGCCGCCGGTGGAACAGGCAAAGGCGCCGATGCAGCCTGCGTGATCGTGCCGGCTCATTCGAGCCAGTTTTTTGATACAGTAGTAAAAGAAATTATCTGCATGCCGAGGGAGAAGTAGGAATAGTTGTGGTTTAAA
>LKMJ01005596.1_pt1 | contig 11843 bp, 8 predicted proteins | sample 643391 | NCBI WGS metagenome assembly LKMJ01 (sample SAMN04112250, study PRJNA286221) | soda lake metagenome | biome: soda lake; feature: Kulunda Steppe; material: water; isolation source: sample PL-Br10 brine of Picturesque Lake | place: Russia: Kulunda steppe | collected 2010-07
CACACACACACACACACACACACACACACACACACACACACACACACACACACACACACACACACACACACACACACACACACACACACACATCCTGCTTGTCCTACCTCCCCTGGGGGCATGGCCATAACTTCTGGCACAGCCCCCACAAACCGCTCCAAGCCTTCATCATCTATCTCAGGCTGAAGCGCAGCGCAGAAGGCCTCAAGCTTCGCGGCTGCATCATCAGTCTCCTCTTGCGCACTGCCTGCACCTGTGCGAATGTCCACACACGGTGCAAGCATGTCAGTTTGATACCAAACTATCAAGGTTTCCTTGCAACTTTGCAGAATGAATCTGAAGGTCAGGAACTGTCTAGGGCTTGAAGGTGATCAGGGCCGCCAAGGCGAGCGCACACACTGCTCTCACTGTTTTTACTATCCTTGGCGCTTGGCGGCAACCATAGCTCTGGTCCGGATTGTGCTCTGAGGCGGTGCAGCTGCCTGGCACGTCTTCGATCACGTGAGGGCACTGGGCACAGGCTCAAAGGCAGATGAGAGGCACCATCTGCTGTCATCGATTTTCCAGCTCCATCATTCCTCTGGAATACTGTCACATGCTGTGGCCTTCCTGGTACTGGATAGACAGTGCCTGTTCTAGGGCACAGTTGTGGATGGGAAGGGACGGACGCATGGCGATGCAGATATTGGTTATGCATTTCAAAACTATTTTTGAATTGTATTTGTGTGGTACTTTTTCGGATTTGTGTTGCTTGCATCTTCGTATTGCGCTACTTCAATAAGTGAAGCAAATCGAACTGATTTTTCGCATTTACGTTTCGCATTTACGTTTCACATTTACGTTTCATTCACAGCGTGCAAGCACACTGCTTGCATGGCGTCTGTCTGATAGATCTTCAGGTGTGTGACGATGAATGTACTGAAAAGTGGTGCCCACAAGAAGCTGCCATGGAGGAGGGCGCTATATGCAGGGGCACCTAAGCGGGCTTTCCTGGCTGCATCTGCAGTGGTACGTGGATCTCGGAGATGGTTGCTACTTTTGCTCAGCAACAAAACCCATGCACTAAGGATATCCTCGACTTGATGTTTAACTTTGCGTGGCTCAAGACCTTCACAATTGTGTTACGTTCATGATGCACGACAGGCTGGCGGGATTGCTCTACTCAAAAACGTGGAGACCAGGACTGGGCTTGGGATACACTGCGTGCCGACTCCTCAAAATCTGAGGCACTTGGATTCCATCCAAGCCCTGAAAAAGCCTTACGTACTTTTCCCAAATAGTGGAGATGGCCATTTGGAGGTAGGCGCAGAAGTATACTGATAGTGCTCTCGCAACTGCAGCACTTCAGTCTCTAATGGGTGCAGCTGTCCAAGAATCCTGACATCTTCCATTTCTGTTGCAAAACCAACTATTATCATACAACTAGGCACATGAAGTGAAGTTTGGGGTGCCAACATGTTTTTTAAGATATAATCTGGCCTGGGTGGGTGCGCTGCCTGTTTTTGGCATAATTGCGTATTGAGCCAGAACAACCAAACCCAGCCAATTTCATATCTAAACAACCCTCATTATCTTCCTTTATAGTTGAAAGTTAAGATAAGCCTGGATGAAAAAGGACCGAAGGCGCACAAGTTTGAATGATTGTGGCACCCCAGAAGCTGATTTTAAAGGTAAACGGCTAAAATGCACATCTCACCAACAACCGCGTCTTTTAACTCCATTACTTTTACAATGGCGTTTATTAATTGTGATATTATAGCACCAAAATATGTAATTCTGGTGCAATGGGTGGTCTGGTGTGGAGATTTGGGGGTCATAAGTAGGATTTGTGCTGCGACCAAGAAGGCATGTGCCCCAGGGTTGGGGCCATACAAACTAAGCTGGTTTCGAACATTGGATACATTGAAGTATTGGAAAAATGCAAGCGTTGGATATGCCAGTGGTTAGCTTTAAGAGTGCCAATCATGGGGCTCACACCCTAGATACACTTGAAAAGCATACTTATGTTGGGCCTTAGTTGCCCCCTTCTGCTTGGATGTCAAGTCTCAAGTTTAAGACGCTGTCTTCATTTAAGAGGACTGCGGGTCGAACGGAAGGAGCATCGTAGGCCGCTTAGGCAGACTCCAGCATTGATGTTGTTTGTTGTCATCATGGCAGTTAGGTGGACCAATTCACCAAGTTGGTTTCCCAACATGTGTGCATGCAAGAGGCCCGGGCCTAGTCCGTGCACACGAGCAGCCTGAGCTAATTTCAGAGTGCTGAAAGGACTGACTTCCTTTCAAAGGACTTCTCGCAATCCGGCCTCCCTGAGTGGGGTCATCCACTCAAGCGCATACCATGCGCTGTAGCCACATGTACTCACACATGCGCACACACACACGCATATACACATGCCTCGCGTCTGCCTGATGTACCTGGCCTGGTCTTCCTCAACCACGCCCAATGCAGACCCTGGCAGGCGCGCTTCTCAGGGAGCGGCCTGAGCCGCCTTACCGGCGGGAACTGCTCCAGGCGCCAGACGGGGGCACCGTGTCACTGGACTGGCATGCGCCCTTGGAGGGCGAGGTCCTGGTAAGTACGTGCTTGGGACAGGGCTGGGCCGCGTGCTGCTCAGCCAGCTTGTGGGTCTGTCGTGAAGGTTGATGTGGAGACTGTTGCTTGGTCCAGGTGTGACCATGGCCCAATGCCGGCTTGGCTTGACCTGGGAGCAAGTTCAGATCTGCAAGGCCAGATCTGCATTACTCATGGGAGGTGGCACTTGCCCATGGGCTTCTGTCTGCCTGGGGCGTACGCACGATGCCCATAAGCAAACTTCCAAGTGACGTGTCACCTGCCCCAAAGCTGCGTGGCCCTGTGAAAGCAGCATCTTGATCCATGCACGGTGCATTCTGCAGTGCAGAGCCTGGGCTGCAACAGCTGCGAGGCAGCAATGCAGCAGTGCTCAGCCATTTTTGGAATGTGGCCATCCATATGTGGGGGACAGCCAGCTTTGTTACGCTAGGGGCACGCAGCAGTCATGATCATGAGATCTACGCAGCATCAGCAGTGGGGCACAGCTAGTTGGCCATCTGATCAATCCCTCGTACGCAGTTGTCTCATACTTGCCTTGTGTGCTTCCAAGCTGCTTGGAGCATGTTGGCTTGCTTGTGGCATGCTGATCAATCCCTTGTACGCGGTTATGCCCACTTGCCTTGTGTGCTACCCTATGCACGACTGCAGGCTGATCCCTGTGCCCCAGTCCTCATCCTCATACCTGGCCTGACTGGAGGAAGTGATGCAAGGTGCGCTGCGCCCACTGTGTCTGCCATGAGGTCCCACCATTGACAGGGAGGTCCCATCCCCTGTGGAGACCACCGATGAAGGGGGAACTTGTCTCCCCGTGGCTCCCACTTATGAGGAGCTCCTTATACCCTAGTGGTCCCCAGGGTCCAGGCCCTCCGCTGCCGCTGTACTTCCCTGCACGCTAGCCTCCCTTGCTTGCAGGTCCACTCACTCACACTCAATCACAATCAAGCACAAATCTCCATTACTGGTAAGGCGAGCCTTTCTCATGTTTGCTCAAGATTACAGTGCGCTTGCGTGCACCAAGCCTACTTCATACGCATGCCTGCTTTGTGAGTCAGAGTGATTGTGCACGGGGATGTATCACGCGCGTGTTATTGGGTTACATGGCATTGATTGTGGCAGCCCACGTGAATGAGTATGTACTTGTTATCACATGCCACGTGCATGAGCCAGGAGCAAGGCCCGCACGGCTAGAGCCAGACCGCCTTGAACGGACCAGCCAACAACAGATCACTGTGCTTCTGTAGTGATGGTCTCCTTCTGCGTCTTCTATCTCTCTCTCTCTATCTCTCTCTATCTCTCTCTCTCTCTCTGTGTGTGTCTCCCTCATGCACATCATGGCTTCTTGCCTTTGTTGCTCATAGGTACATCAGGCACGCTGTGCTGGGGGCTGCCAAGAGGGGCATGCGTGCGGTTGTGTACAACCACTGCGGGGTCTGTGGGAGCCCAGGTGCTTTGTTGTGTGGCTTGAGACAGGACTAAGGGGTCTATGGGAGTCAAGGCGCTTTTGCTGTGTGGCTTGAGACAGCACCGCGGGGGCTGTGGGACCGCTGCGGGGTCTGTGGGAGCCCAGGTTCTCTTGTTGTGCGGCTCTGTACAGCACCTTTCCTCTGCACTTGAAGGCATGGACTCGTTTTGAAAGAGGGCAGCCACTGCCTGATGAGCCTTAGTCTGGAAGTCATGAGGCTTACAGGGGGTATTTTAATGCATATCCCTGTGGATTAATGTTGAAGAGGGTGCAAAATTGTGCAACCTGCAACATGCAAGATTTTCCAGTAATGATGGTGTTGCGTGTGAGGGACAGCATGAATCTCCAGGGCCATCCTTTTGCAGGTCATCAGCACAGTGCTGTTCAAAGACGTATATGTAACCCCATAGATCACAACCTTGCACAAATGAGCACGCACACACTTGGACGCATCCTGTACCCCGAGTAGCTGCATGTCCAGGGCAGTCCAAAAACCAGGTTAGGTAAGGTTACAAAGTTGTACCTACCTAAATACCAGGGCTGCACAGGGACCTGCACCTACTTTGGGAAGGCTTGCCCACTGTGTCCATCAGGCAAGCCTGCAAGTCATATCTGTGCATTGCGATTCCATACTTCTTGCCTTGCAGTCATGTAACTGCCTTTCCATGCCTTTCCTGAGCTTGCTGCTCTGATTCCATGCCTCATGCCTTGCAGTCACAAGTCCCCGCCTGTACTCAGCTTGTTTCACTGGAGACCTCAGGTATTGTTGTGCGTCCAGACAAAAGAGGCGGGGCGGGCTATGAGCAATGTATGGGGTGGCATAAGAGTCTTATGCCAAGCAAGGCTGCGGCAGCTTGGCTTGGCTTTTGCCCACGCATTTTGTCAGCGCAGCCTGCCCAGCCTGGCATCAAGAGTGAGGAGTCTGCGAGGATGCCCCCGTCCAACCGTTGGCCGTATATGTGCTGTGTTGTGCAGGCTGGCAGTGGCCCACATTGCGCAGCTATTCCCCGGTGCCCCCCTCCTTGCGGCCGGCTTCTCCATTGGCGCCAATGTGCTTGTGCACTACCTTGCTGAGGAGGCGGACGCGCGCAGGCCTGGCAGCAGCAGCAGCAGCAGCAGCAATTGTAGAACTGGTGCGAGCATCAGCAGTCGCGGTCTTGGTGTGAGCATCAGCAGCTGCAGTGCTGGTGCAAACCTCAGCAGTGGACATCAGGGGTAGCAGGAGTGCACCAGGCAGGGGGGGGCATGGCGTCCTTGGTGCTTGCTCACGCAGACCTCAGAGCACCCCGCCTCCAATCGCATGCTCACGCAAACCTTTGTCGCAATGCATTCCCATACAGACCTCGGTGCACCCCACCCGCGCCTGGCGGCCGCCGTGTCCCTGTGCAATCCGTTCAACCTGACGCTAGGTGACTGGAACTGGAGGCGGCCGGATGCTGGTTTCAGGCGCGCATACGACAAGTATCTGGCAGGTGCGCATGCTGCGCTGCGAGTGATGCTTGTGGACGCGGGCTTGCAGGCAGGCAGGCCTGAGCTGTAAGGAACTGAGGCCTGTGGCCCTCTGCCTATCAGTGGCCTTGTAGCCTTGATGCATGCACTTGCCTAAACACTTGAGTCCAGTGAGGGAAGTGTGAGGTTAAATTATGCATAGTGGTGATGTAGGCTATGGGGTGTCATTCACGCTTAACTCACACCGCTCCATGAGGGGCGGGGAGGCAGTGCCTGTGGCCCTGCCCGCACCACAGTGAGTGGCAGTGCAAAGCCATGGGCCTGTCAGTGGAGGCCCGCCATGTTTGCGCTCCAGAGCAGCTCCGGCTTTGTGTTTTTTTCATTGCCTTTGGCATTTGTTCTGTGCTATGAGCTTGTCAGAGCCAATTTGTAGGCATTTGTTTTTTGTACATTTGTAGACGATGAGCAAGTACATGCCCCGGTCCCAAGCCAAATCCAGCTTGCTTGCAGATGTGCAACGGAGACCTGGGCTGGCTTGCCATGGCCCTGTCTGTGCCTGTGTGCGTGTGCGCGCAGCGAGGATGTCTGAAGTCTTCAGTCAGAACTGGGATGTCTTGGCTGGGGCAGCTGCCTCGCCCTTGACTACAGGTACCAAAACTGCCCCCGCCGCTGCCACCATTGCTGATGCACACAGTCCACAGGGCTTCTCAGCCTCGTCCATGCCAGCTGACCCGCATCCAGGCCGCAATGCCTGGGCGCAGAGCCAGCGGCCAGACCTGCCCATCACGCCTGCAGACCAAGCCGCACTGACGCAAGTTTCAGGGCTGAGCCCCAGCAGCGGGGCCAAGGACAGCAGCAGCAGCAGCAGCGGCGGCGGCGGCGGCGGCAGTGACGGTGCTGTTGCGGAGGCTGCGCCTAGCTCCCCGCCTTTCTCTGGGTCGGCGCCAGCCACTGGCCTTGCGTTGCCGTGTGTGGGCAGCACAGGGAGCAGTGACCCTATCCACGGCAGCGCGCCTGAGAAGGTGAGGGGGGGAGGGGGGAGGGAAGACAAGGGCAGTTTGTTGAAGACGCTTTAACATTGTTAGAAAGTTCGAGTTTTTTTGCGTTTTTTAGCAAAACCCAATCCCTATTTAACACGCAGCGCTTAAGTGCTCAACGGGGCGGCTTATGGAAGGAAGGGCGTGCAGCCCCCGCAACTGCACCCTGGGTCTCTCCTCACACCCGCCAACATGTAAATGTGCAGCTGTGTGCGCGAGCACTTGCTTGCGTATCCACCTCCGCACACACTCAACATGGACTGGACACAGCACACAAGCATGGATGCGCTCCACACCTGCACTGAACCTCATGTCACGCTGCTGTATGTTTGCAAGGCGCAGAGCACCCGCTTCTGGCCCACGCGCCTAGCCAAGCCGCTGCTGCCGGTCAGCTGCGCAGCGCAGGCTCGTCCAGAGGATGCGAGGCGGGCGGCCACAGGTACAGTCCAGGGGGTGCGCAGTACAGCCCAGGCACAGTACTGCACTGTTCTACAGGTCATGGGGGTGCACAGCGGGCGGCAACAGGTATAGTCAGGAGCTACTATGGGTCCTGTCAGGCATGCAGGCGCAAGTGCAGCCAGGCAGGCAGGAGTTTTCGTGGTTTCGGGCAGTGGTGCCAATGCTGCCAGGCAGGTGCTCCTGCATTCATTCAGTGTTGTTGGCAGTTGTTGGCAGGCAGGAGTGTTTGTTGTGTCTGGCAGTGGTGCCAATGCTGCCAGGCAGGCGCTCCAGCAGTCGGGCAGGCACTCCTGGTGTGAGCATGCCAAAACTGATGGGTGCGTGGCACTCAGAGCATGCCTATTTGTAAGGCTAAAGTTGAGTTCTCAATCATGACTGCAAGCATCACCAGTCGCCTATGAGACTCCTGGCTGGGCCCCTGTGTCTGTTGAAAGCAAACTGAGCATAACAGGCATATAACAAAGAGATTAAGGACCAATGAGCTGGCCGGCTGAGCTGCGTAGCGCTGGGGATGTTTAGCGGACTTTGCTGCAGTTTTGGAACTCAAACGTCAGCCTGCCGCGAGTGCATCCTAACCTCCCTACCTGCCAATCAGTAGTCCTAGATCTGCAGTCAAAGCTTGCCTCATGTCCATGCCTGGTCGTGACAATGAGCAGGCTCATTGGTGCACTGCTTGTTGGATGGACGGCAATCCCAGCTGCCCTATTGAACGGATGGATTCCTTTCATATACTGCTGCCGCATGGTATTTTTGGCTGCTTATCAAATGTATGGACTTCAGTACTGCCTGCCTAAAGCCTGTTTTGCTTGCAAGTCCGGCTTTGGAGCTACTGTGGGCCTTTTGCAAAAGTAGATAGAATAGGATAGGTTAAATAGTTAGACAGCTAGGCTGCAAAAGAAGATGTTGCATGTGCCAAGCTGCAGGAGTGGTTGAGTATGTCTGGTTGGGTTTGCTGTATGCAGTTCGAGACTTTGATGATGCTGCAACTCGCCACTGGTTTGGCTTTGCTTCTGTGGACGAATACTATGCCGCAGCCTCCTCAGGCTATCATCTGCATGCTGTGGACACGCCGCTGCTGTGCATCAGGTGCGATGCTTGGGTGCTAGACTAAAAGTTATGGCACAGACAGCAGCGCTTCCAATTCCATTTTAGGCACTTGAGCAAAGCAGGGGGGGGGAAGCTAGAAGCAACATTACATACACATTCACCCCCAATCAGCCATTCAAGACACTCTAGCAAGGGGCTTCCTCTCAACTACCCTGCCCCCTCCCCCTCCCCCGTGACGCTAATAAACAAGTTCAGCATTTTAGCTTTTACGAAAGCCCAAGCGCTTGATTGATGCAATGAAAATTGCAGCAGGATCAGGATAAATCAATTCTGCTCCTCGCACTGCTTTTAAGCACCTGTGTGTCATGAGGTACTGGAACACAGTGAAGGGCTTGCCTTCATGTGCGACCCCTTGCCTTCCCCTCCTATCCAGATCTTAATGCTGTAGATAAGGGAACAAACTTGTCACATTGCCTGCAGCGCTGAGGATGATCCCATTTGCCCCAAAGAAGCGATCCCAATGGATGCTTTTGATAACCCAGAACTCATTCTGATCACCACCCCGACAGGTGCGGAATCCATGCATGCAATACTTATCCCACATTTTTTGCCCACATATTTTGCCGCACAGAGTCGAGCAACGCCTAAGGATAAGATTTAGGAATAGCTGAGCAGCTGGGCTGTACACAAGTCTTTGCCTGCACTGGCCAGATCATTGCAGCATTAATTTTTATAGAAAAAGTCTCTGAATCCTGTCTAATCTCTTCATATCTGCCTTTTTGTTGTGTAGGCGGGCACCTGGGATGGGTTGATTTGAGTCCAGGGGGAGGGGGCTGGAGAGGCAGGCCATGGACTGAGGACGTTATGTTTGACTTTTTACAAAGTGTGACTGCGTGAGAATGCAGTTTCTTCAAGTACTCGACCGGAAAATGCTTGGGCTTGAGAATGCTAGAGCTTTAATGAGTGCAAGGAGGCAGGCAGGCAGGCAGGCAGGAAGGCAGGCAGACAGACAGACAGACGGACGGACGGATAGACAGACTGACAGACTGAGAGGCAGACGCATATTTAATGAGAAAAAAAGGAAAACTACGTAGGCGGTGAAATAACAGATTGACACATGTGTTTTGTGCACCCGTCTTTTAATTCTGAGCCTGGTCAGTATAGATGTGCATGCTCATCACCTTTGCGCACAGCAAACATCACACTTGTTGTAGACCTCTCACCATATAAGTTGCCATTTTTTTAAAGGTGTAGGTGAAGTCTGTGCTGGATACCCGCAGGTCTACAAGTTATTGGCAGTCCCATTACAGATGGATGGCTGTGCCCCAGGAATGTGGGCAGGATAACAAATTTTATGTAAAGTAAAATGCTAAAAAATAACACAGAAGAGGACATTGTCTTTCACAATCCTCCTGCACCCCACTAACGACCTTCCTTGCTAAATGGTGGGCCTGGTGCTTGCACCAGTTGTAGACCTCTTCCTTAGATCACGCATACAAAGGTACCCCAGTCGGTGTCATCTTTTCTTTTTCTATCCTTGTCACTAAGTATGCCACCTGATCTAGTCCAAAATCACAGCTTTGGAATATCCCCCCCCTCACATGTTAGTACATCATCAGCATTGCACAAGTCACAAGTAGTGGAGGTATAGTGTGTCCAGGTCACTGTTTTAACTCGTATGGTGTGGGCACACAGTATGAAGCTTAAGCGTGTCATGCTGCTGAATATGTACTCGTATATGTCCTGACAGGCCTGTCCTAGGAATGGTCAAAAGCATTTCAGTTCGTGTGCACATGCATGTGTGTATGCATTCATGCGTGTTGAATGAAAGATACATATTGCATCACGACAAAAGCGATTACCAGCATCTTTTTGCTAAATAGTAAATAATTGTACTAGTTTTAACAATTGATGAAAAATTTGCACCACTGGCAATCGAAGTGAGTCATCTTCCTATTGCATTTGCTTTCATTTGATTGGAAGACAGAACCACCTGTGTTGCATGCCTTTCCATTGCAATATCGAGGTTTTTTCTCCGTTTGCATCTGCACAGGCTCTGACAGTGCTACTTCATCACGCTCCAAGCAACTTTCTCACTAATCCCTACTGGCTTGTGAAGCAGGTTTGTTATGAACAAATTAGCTCCAGCTTGCTGATGATCCTAGTAAGCACACAAATTTGTGCTTGCTCGCCTGAGGTAGACAGAGGAGCTAGCTAGGGAGGGGAAAGACTTTCCCCTCCCTTTTTGCATAAGTGCAGCTCACATTAACTTTCCTTAAGAGCATACATAAGTATCATAATGCAACAAAGTGTGAAAACACCCCTCAATTCTCACGGCTGGCTTTTTTGCTGTCTTCATACATGCTATGCAGAAGATTGAAGGGTACGCATGTCCGCGGTGTCCATCAAGCCGGTACACATACGGGCGAGCATGGGCATCGGGCCTCCCTTCAACCAAGGCTTTTAAGCAATGACTCTTGCGGGAAGCTGTTTTCTGTGGCTTGTGAATTGCTTCTCCATCCACCTGCTTGCTGTCCTTAGCTTACTGTTTGATCTTACGGCACCTACCTGTCCGCCCCTCCTGAATCGGGCTCCTCTACCGCGCCCGCTGCGAGCATGGAGCAACATGTGTGTGATCTCCAACCACTACTCATTTGTCTGGATCCCAATCCCCAAGACCGGAAGCTCATCAATGCGCAACCTTCTGGCACGAGCCCTGTGCTGCCAGCCTGGTGAAGCGGGCGGCCAAGCGTGCGGGGCAGGTGTCGAGCCTGTCATGATGCAGCAGGTGCGCGCCTGGACCCTGAAAATCCATCTTTTCCAGGGTTGTGAACCCATGCCGTCATTAAGAATTCTGTCTGTCTAAATAATACAGTGACTGTACGGTATGATTAAAATTGTCAAACATGGCCAGGAGAGAGAGACAGTGGCAAATTGACCGGTATGGTGGCACCGTCTGCCAGCTTGGCCCTACCAGCGTGCTTGCAAGGGCTTGCTGCTTCAATTTCGGGGGCGCCCCCCACCCCATGAACTGTAATTAAATATGCATAATACAATCGGCGTCCTTATGCAAAATAGTGGAAAATGAGCGCGGCAGGCCTTGGCGGAGCCTAGCCTGCCCCCTCCAAGCAGCCTAACAGGCCCTTCTCCCAAGCCTGAGGGCTCCCCCCCCATTAGGCCTTGGCATAGGCCTGCCCACACACACACAAGCAAGAGTTCTGGAGACAACACCGGGGTGAAGCAAGGGTGAAACATGGGGTATGGGAAACAGGGAGGGAGCACGGCGCGCATGCAAGTGAGGCCACTCCTGCCAACCAGGGGCATCCCTTGGCTTCTGCAGCTTGGCATGGCACCATGGAGAAGCCACTGGTGCTTGTGCTGTGCATGGTGTAGGCAAGGGGCAATTGCTGGCGAGAGGGGGTGCACAAGCTACTTTTGGTGCAGGCCCCAAATCCCCAGACCAAACCGTGCAACGAACCGTATTTCGCTGTCTAGACGGTCAAGTTACAAGTTCAAGGGGTTAACCGCCAGCCAGGTCCTTAGGCTGATTGGTTTGTTGCTGGTCTTCGCCAGCCAAAAAATAGTCCAAAATGTCCAAAATGAAATGGCAGAGTCTATTGTGCCGTTGAGAGAGAAAATCAAAGACAGTCTGACTAGGCAAGGCATGTGGAATATAAGGGGCCCCCATAGAAAAAGGATTGGCAGAAAGGGAAGAAAAGGAAAGAGTACTTTCTTCTGAGAGAGCACACAAACAAGTCTTGACAGTGAAAAAGAACATGCACCTCATTTTGAACAGCAGCACAGGAACACTTGTCACA
>LKMJ01005598.1_pt1 | contig 11841 bp, 9 predicted proteins | sample 643391 | NCBI WGS metagenome assembly LKMJ01 (sample SAMN04112250, study PRJNA286221) | soda lake metagenome | biome: soda lake; feature: Kulunda Steppe; material: water; isolation source: sample PL-Br10 brine of Picturesque Lake | place: Russia: Kulunda steppe | collected 2010-07
CTGCACCACTGCTAGCAGCCCCATGCCCTGCACCTCTGCTAGCAGCCCCATGCTCTGCACCACTGCTAGCAGCCCCATGCTCTGCATCCCCAGCCAGCCCCATGCTCTGCACCACTGCTAGCAGCCCCATGCTCTGCACCACTGCTAGCAGCCCCATGCTCTGCATCCCCAGCCAGCCCCATGCCCTGCACCACTGCTAGCAGCCCCATGCCCTGCACCACTGCTGATTGCTGTAGACTGCCAGGCACTGTGTGATTCAGGCCAAGCCATGCTGTTTGCTGTTTGCTGTATGCTGCATGCACTATACTGTGTGACTCAAGTCAAGCCATGCTGTTTGCTGTATGCTGTATGCTGCATGCATTATGCTGTGTGTTGTATACTTAGTGTTATGTGCCTCATGCTGTGAGCTGCATGCTGTGTGCTGTGTGTTGTATGCTATATGTTACATGCTGTATGCTTCATGCCTTCCTGGTTTGCCCCTGCTTGTTTCTGCCCTCTTGCTTCTGAGCAGCAAGCAGGTGTCAGGGCCCTAGCCTCCCGCCGAAGCATTCCGTACCTTCCTACACGCAGGGTATGAATCCAAGTATGTGGCCATGTCAGGCACACCCAGAGACGTGGGCGCAGCCGCGGCTGCAGTAGGCTCAGCCATGGCTTGGCCCCCTTTCGCACTGGGCGCGGCGCCCGCGGCCTGTGCCGCAGCGCGTGCAGCACGTGCTGCAGCACCCCTCTTGTTGCCCTTTGGAGGAACGTCCCGTTGGGCCAGAGTTGCCCCTGCTATCCCTCCTGTGCTGGGGTCAGCAGCTGCTGGCTTATCAGTGGCCGCCGCCGGCACACCCCCCCCTCCTTCTGCTCGTGCTGTGCCCGCATTTGTGCCAGGCGCAGGCCCCTGCTGTTGCTGCTGCTGCTGTGCTGGTTGCTGCTGCTGCTGCTGCTGCCCCTGCTGTCCCTGCTGCTGCGCAGCCTCCACCACCGCCAAGACACCCCCTGCACTATCTGGCACTTCATCAACTAGGTCTGCCGCTGCAGTTGCCGTTGCTGCAGCAGCTGCAGCCGCCTTCTTCCCTCGCGCCTTACGCCCACCCCTCCCTGCTGCAGCTGTGCCAGGCCTGGGCAACGGCTGCTGCTGCTGCTGCTGCTGCTGCTGCTGCTGCTGTTCTTGCTGCTGCTGCTGCTGCTCGTCCTCGTTGTCATCCTCAAAGTCGACACCTGCAGGGCCCGTGGCAGGGCGCTTGCCCTGCTGCTGTCGGCCCCCCTCTGTGGATGGGCGCTGCATCGTGCTCTGCAGCAGAAATTACGCAGGCGTGCGCAAGGGCATGACCCCTCTGCATGGACGGGCGCTGCACCTTGCTCTGCATCGGGAATGATGCAGGCGCGCACCAGGGCATAGTCCATCCACGCGGACTGAATGAACTGGCAAGCAAGTGCAAAAGCAGGCACACACACTCTGGCGGCTCTCCACGTCTCGCAAGTGCAGGCATGTCCTGTCCATCATGAGCACAGGCTGAAGCCTATTCATGCACCCACCTGCACTGCACTCAGTGCAGCCGCCAGCGCCACTTCATGGTCTGGGTGCTGCTTCAATAGGGATATCAACTGCTCCACCCCGCCGCCGCTGCCTGCCCCCACCCCGCCTACGCCATCGCCATCGCCGCCCACGCTTGCATGCCCTGCACCCCCCCCGGGCCCTGTGCGGCCTTCATGCCGCGCAGACTTCATAGGACCTAGGCCCAGACTCATGCAGGGCCCGTCAGCTGCACCTTCGGCGCCCTCCCTTGCGCCTGCCCTCCCCGCAGCCTCGGCGCCAGCGCAGCAGCTGGGCACTGCACCGCCATCGCCATCCTGTACCTGCTGCTGGAGTGGCTGCAGCAGCTGTTGGGTCTGGCATGCCTCTCCCGGGTGACCATTCCCCGATCCGCCCAGCGCCTCAGTGCCGCCCGTCCCCGCCACCTGCCTGTCGTCACTGTGCCTGCTGCGCTTGCTGCATTCTGCCTGTGCAGTCTCATGCACATCTGAAAAATCCCACCCCCATTCTGCTAGCTCCTGCAAGCCGGAGGCACCACCGCCATCAGCAGGGGGGCCTTGTTGCCCTGCATGCTGCAGATTGCCTGCAGGGGCGGAAGCCTCAGGTGCGCCCTCATGCAGATGACTTCCACTTGCAGTCCCCGTAAGCGCGTCCTCCTCAGCTCTTGACGACATCCTGCAGGAGGCTGCAAAGTGAGGGAGAGAGCTCCATTGTCTGAACAGGCGTAAACGCGCTGGAGTCACTTGAGAGGGTGCACACACCCTGCTTGTGCTTTCAATCAACCCATCGAGCATGAGTGCCTCATAAATCTGATCAGTGCACGCTGTTGATTGCTAGTCCTGCTATGGAGCTGCATTAGTTTGGGGTGCTGGTGAGGGTAGACGCTCCCATGCTGGACACCATTGAACTTGGTCGTGATCCAGAGCAATGCCAATTCAAACACGTACCTGTGCCAACCCGATGCGCTAGGTTAAAAAGGGCCAAGACAAGTTGATACGCGCCATACGTTCCCAATATATAAAAAAGAAATTGTAAGTTTCAATCAGGTTTCTCTGTATGATTGCAGTCCGATCCAAAGGAGTGGCTTTTAGGAGGAAACGGATCTACCACTAAGTATTTAATGTAACAAAACTGCCATCCCTTTTCCACTGGTAGGTACGATTTCTCATCGCTTCTAGCTTGTGAAGTGCGTTCTAAGGCCTGCTGAATGTGCTGCCCATGCGCAGATGCTGTAATGTAGTGCCCAGGCATATCATACTGGTGTGTATCACACATCTGGCTGGCAATGCTGTTGCTCTCAGCACTTGTCACAGGGATGGTCTGCCTTAATTTAGCAAGCAACATAAACCATTGTGTGTTCACTGCTTGATTTTTTGGTGCATCCGCCAATTCGACAGGATAAGAGTTGCTTTTGTAGTGCACAAAGGCAGGGCTAACAAAGCCCAGGTGCTAAGGGGCCCACACAGATCCCCTGTGGCAGCAAGTTCCCTCACCAAGCCATCATGGACACGCTGATGACGTCAGCCACCACCCTTCTTCCAAAAGACTACAATCATAAGGGACCGAATCAGGCGGGAAACAAAAGCTTGCTCAGCTACAGGTAAGGAAGGGCCGGCTGCGCAAACGATACACAGCTTAATAACCTTTGCGCACCTTTGGCGCTGCCTTCATTTTTCCAAAAGCATGCCAAACAGACATGAACACTTAACCCAGATCTTATGTATTGTACCCCCAGGTCCGATATTGGTGTTCCAGGCTATACAGGTAAGCGCGCAGTTTGTGAATGTGTCAATGGGGTGAAGAGAACAAGGTGAAAACTCCAACTTGGGAGCCAAAAACTTACTTGGGAGCCAGAAGCTTAACTCGTTGGGGTGGTAATCCTGAGTGTGACCAATGCTGTTCTTGCTGCACAGCAGCCATTGACAAATCGGTGTCTTGCTGTGGCACTGTGGCCTGTCTTGCTGTGGCACTGCGGCCTGTCTTGCTGTGGCGCTGTGGCCTGTCTGTCCCCTGTGTGCCGTGGTTTGCCACCAGCTCAAGGCTTGTCAGGACGTGCAGGCCAGAGCCTGGATACCAGCATCACCAGTGATCCATACCTCTCAGTGACAGACACCCCAGGAGCCTTGTGATCGGGTGTGGTATTGAAAGCAGCAGCAATGATCCATACCTCTCCAAGACAGACACCCCAGGTGCCGTGTGATCGGGTGTGGTATAGAAAGCAGCAGCAGGGCCCTGCTTTGAGCACATGAACACTACCCCATGAGACCCTCACTGCATCTGGAGAGGGCTTGGGACTAGTCTCACATTGTGGTGGTTCACAACCTGCACCCTATTGGGTGATTGCTTTTGTTGTGTACGTAGGTCACATTGCAGCCCCGCAGCAAGTTGTGCTCCCCATAAAATGCGGGGAGCGTTTGGGCAGAGGCGTGGATGCCGCTACGCAAGAGAAAGCGACACTTGATACGTTGGAACGCCCCACAGCACATTCGCAGTGAGTTGGTCGGCCATGGGAGGATCGATCTCAGGGTACCTTGCATGCGCCAGGTCTGCATCAAGGAGCCTCTAAGGCATTACATGCAAACACACTACACATCAACGTCTGGCAGGGGTTCAGAAGTGTGTGCAAGGTGCGGGCAGGGCGGCACTGCCCAGTGCATGGACTGTTTGCGCCCTGGACTGTTTGCGCCTGCACTGGACTGCCCAGCACTGCCCAGTGCCTGGACTGTTTGCGCCCTGGCTGGATGTCAGTGTTTTAAAATACACGCTGCGACAAGGGGTCCGAGCATGTGTGCAAGGGGCAGACAGGGCAGCCCACTCCAAAGTATCCAGGCTGGGGTCCTGGTTGGACGCATCTTGACTGGTGCAGTAGGTAAACATGCGCTGCAGAAAGGGCCCAAGTGTGTGTGTGTGTGTTCAAGGGGCAGGCAGGGCAGCGCTCTTCATAATATCCAGGCCAGGGTCTTGGTTGCTTCCTTGTACCCTGGATCGGATACCTGGCTCTCCATGCTATCCAGGCCTGGGTCCTGGTTGGTCGCATCTCAGCCAGTGCAGAGGATGAACATGTGCTGCAACACCCACAGAATCTCGGGCAGCTCAAATCCCCTAGGTCCTCACACACGTGCTGCGTCAGCGTCAGGGTGTAGGGTTGGGGAAAGTGTAATCCACAACATTTCAGGTAGCTCTGACGCCCTTGGCTCTCTCGCGCATGCCAGCTCCACTGCCCTTGGCCTTCCCGCATGCCAGCTGGGCGCTCATAAAGCAATGCCTGCCCTATCCCGCTGCACTGACATCTAGCGGCGCCTCCACACCTCCACATCCTACAATGTTGCCCCGTCACATCCCCATGCCTGGAGCGCACAAGGCATCTCCAACCTGTCCCTGCATTCTGTTTGTACAGATGGGCAGTGCCCCTTCCCTGCACCCTGCTCATAAATCCACCCCATCCTGTTGTGCCCCTGTGTGTTTCTGAAGGTACGCCTCGACATTCCACAAGCGGCCTCAAGACACGCAGCCCTGCCAGAAGTCTGGGGGCGGGTACTGGATCCCTCAGAGGGATGCGCAGAGGGCCGCACCGGCACCTTTTTTGGCCACCACCACATACAGGTGAGAGCCCCTTTGTGGCCTCAAGTCAGGGGATGCTTGCAAGGCGTGTGCAAAGCCCCGCTGCGCCTTTGGTAAAACACTTCCTGGGACACTCATGTCCGCGTGGCTCTCTCGAGGAAGGCAGCCCCTTCAGGCGTGTGAGCACAAGCAGCTTGGCAGCCTGTGGTCACAGGTGCAGCCATTCTGTGGTCACAGGTGCAGCCATTCTGTGGTCACAGGTGCAGCCATTGTTGTCTGTGGTCACAGATGCAGCCATTGTTGTCTGTGGTCACAAGTGCAGCCATTCTTTGAGCACAGAGCAGAGGTCCTACCATGCTGCTGCTTTGTGGGCCATCATACTCCACTCTGTGGGCTGCTGTGCTCCGCTTTGTGGACCATCGCACTTCGCTCTGGACCATCATGCTCGGCTATGTGAATCATCATGCTCTACTTCCTACCATCATGCTCCGCTTTGTGAACTATCACACTCTGCTTCGGACCATCAAGCTCCGCTATATAGCGCTTCTTTGGACCATCATTCTCTGCTTTGTCAACCATCGCGCTCTGCTTCGTAACATCACGCTCTGCTTTGTCCACTTAACGCTCCGGACCATCATGCTGTGCTTTGGACCATCAAGCTCAGCATTGGACCATCTTGCTCTGCGCTTGACCTCAATTGGCATGAAAAGGAATGCCGTTCAGTTCAGAGTGCGGCTTTTACCCTGGCCCACTGGCAGTATCATACTTTCAAGCATGCATTCTCAGCCAATGCATCAATGTTGCCTGTTCTTGAGAGTTCTCAAGTGATACATCGCTGACATGCACGCACTCACGAACACATGCATGCTTGCACAGGGCTGAGACGCTGAACGGGGGCCAAACTGCTGAGGAGCAGCTAGAGCGCAGCGAAGGCCTTAAGTGCACACTATCACCTTACGAGGCTGCTAGAAACGGGTGCGGTTTGTGTGCCTCCTCAGACTCTCTTTCACTGAAAAGCAGGTTGATTGATCCAGCACCCTCCCTTGACAAATATCGGCCTGTCATTTAAATGTACATGGTTGAAGTTCGCCGCTTTGTAACGCTGCAGCCCTGAAGGTGTATGCATGCGCATGCGCGTGACTGTGCATGTGCAAGCACGCACACAGGCTTGCAGGCTTGCCCTGCTTCACAGGCACAAACGAGGGCAGTCAATCTTGACAGCATGTGTGCCAAACCGTGGATGCATTGCGGTAGACCTGTCTTAGGGAGCATTTCGCGTGTGCTCGGTTGGCTCAACTATTTTGAGGACTGATTGCTGGCCTAGCACCTCGTCTAGAATGTTGTTCTTGGATATGGATGTGCAGTGTGCCTTCAAATGCTTCGCTACCCATGCAAGTGTGCATCCTTGAGTTAGAAAGGTTCACACACATACACGCATGCGCGCGCACACACACACACACTTGCACATACACGCACACATAACCACTCAAATCTTGGCATCCTGTGCATGCGTGCCTACCTCATTGCACACCCTGCAGGGCGCACAAGCCGCGCTCCCTGGGCGCACAACAGCTGCAGCAGCAGCGCCTCAAGCCCGCCACAGTGCGGCCCGGCACTGCCATGACCTCGACCGGCGCCTTAGTTGGCTACCAGACCACCAATGACGCGCGGCTGGCGTACGCGGAGCCGCCAGAGGAGATGCACAAAAAGCGGCCGCTGACAGTGCCCGGGGATGTGCGCTACTCGGTGAGCGGGTGTTCTGCGGAGCTGCACAACCATGGGCATGGGCCTCCATGGCTATCCAGGCGCGCATGCATGCATGCTGTCGTTTGCATACCTTTGCGCACTCCACAAATCATTGATTGGGCAGAACAGTTTGAACACCTGAAGCTCGGGGCGCGTTTCCCTGCCTCGCACCCCATGCTGAGCCCCATGAGCGCCTTCATCACCTCCTTGGCTGTCACTGCAACCACAGATGGGTCCCACAGGGGCTCTCCGTGTCGTGCAAGAACCGCCCTGATGCAGGGCACCTTCTTCAAATCACTTGCAAGTCACCTGCCATGGCGACAGCAGCGGTTGCAAGCTGGCGCTTATCAAACTTGGATGTGGGAAAGGACACGCCCTGGAGAGCTTGATACCAGCTTGCAATGCATTTGGCAATACAGCTGCCCATCCTTTCCCCAAGCGCGAGGTGCACAAGCAATCAACCCTAGAGCTGAATCAACCAACGTGCATCCGAGCAGTGATGTGTCGCATGCCCAGGGATTTTTAGTTGCACCCTCAGAAAGAGCGCCTTTGCACCAATGTAGGGTGACCCAGAAAGGGCGCACCTGCACCCTTTGCAGCTCTTTGCTGACATTTTCCTTGCCCATGTTTCACGCACCCAACCATGAGTAGCACTTAATCCTTGCCTCCAAGGCCGGGCTAGGGATCCTTGTATCCCAGCTTTATGCCTAAGGCTAGACCCGGGATCTTCGTATATATCCCAGGTCAGGCCAGGCTCAAAAGGAGCTAGGCTGGGAAGGGTCACTAAGTTGTTACTGAGGTGGAGAACACGTGCGCTCCTATAGCTAAGCGCGCTCCTAGCCCAAGGCCCCCGCCCCCTCGCCTCAGCTTCAGTTGAGTTGAGTGACCAAGATCAGGCCACAAGGCGTTGAGTTGAGTGACCAAGATCAGGCCACAAGGCGCCGGGTGGGGCGTTGGGCTTGTGATGACATGCACACACCTCAGGTCCATGAGCAGGGCCCTAAGGCCATGCGCCCCTGACTGCCCCCATGGCCCTCAGAGTGCCTCTGCACCCAAATGAGTGTACTGTGTACCAATGAATGCCACTGAGTGCTCTGTGTGCCAATGAATGCCACTGTGTGCCACTGTGTGCCTGCACCCATATGAGTGCACTGTGTACCAATGAGTGCCACTGAGTGCACTGTGTGCCAATGAACGCCACTGTGTGCCACTGTGTGCCTGCACCCATATGAGTGCACTGTGTACCAATGAGTGCCACCCGTGCCCTCGAGCGCCCCTGGATGCTCCTGTGCGCCCATGAGTAGTGCCTCTGCACCCATGAGCTCACTTTGTGCCACTGAGTACCCCCGTGCCCCTGAGCGCCCCCCCGTGCACTTAAATGCTCCCAATGCGCGCACATGAGTGCCCCATTCCCCTCTCTAAATGCCCCCCTGCCCCCAGCCTCCTGAAACATGCGCGCGCGTGCTCCACCGCCCGCCCCCCGCAGGTCATGCCGCGCGCCATGGCCCCCGGCATGTTTGGTGTGTCCAGCTCCTACGGTGCAGACTACGGCGCGGACGCGTCTGACCCCATGGAGCGTGCAGCGCCCACAGAGAAGTTTCAGACGCGCATGGCCACCACCAGGGATCTCGCAGACGGCACCACCCGCAACACCAACAACCTGCCCGGCTACACAGGCCACCTGGCCGCATCCCCGTGGGTGGCCGTGTGTGTGTGCCTGTGTGCTGTTTTGTGTGTGTGCCTGTGTGTGTGTGTGGCGGTTTTGTGTGTGCCTGTGTGTGTACCTCTGTGGTTTTGTGTGTGTGTGTGTGTGTGTGTGTGCCTGTGTGTGGTGTATTGTGTATCTGTGTGTATATGGCTGTGTGGCTGTGCGTACCTTGGCTGGCGTGTGATGGTGCTGTGGACAACAGTCTGCAACAGCGCATTGCCGGGTCGGTAAGTGCGTTCTGCAAGACAAGGCTGAGCGCAATGAGGCCGTGCACCCACGCAGGGTGTGGTATGACGTGTTTTGTTAAACGGTGGTCGCTTCGCATGTTTGCTCGAGGCTCGTGAGAGCACGCCCGCTGCCATGCTAGAGGAGGAGATAGTGCCTTGTGACACAGCTGCTTGCTTGTGTGTTACTTGAGAACCATCCTTTGAGTTAAGCGTGCTTTGCATTGTACCTATTTTGTGCAGGTTCAACAAGCTGGCGCGTGCGCAAAGTGATGCCCCTGACGAGAGGAGCAATTTCAAGGACGACATGACCCTGTTCCACTTAGACCAGTACAATCGCAGCCGTATCCCGCACTACACAGGATACAGGCCCCAGGTATTTGCCACAGTGCTCCAATCAGACTGACAGATGGCCGGCCCCTAGTGCTCCTTTGATTATTGGAAGAGCATTCTTTCCATGCGTCTGGAGCCAAGCGTTCTCCCTCTGTGCCTTGCGAGTGTCCACTATACAGGATAATCTGCGCAGTCCCCATACTCCTTGTGGGCAGTGCAAGGCCGCCGCAGAGGATGTTCCCGCATGCGCCTGTGAAGCGTTTCAGGACATTGCTCTTGCACCTAGCAAGAGTAAAATCCTCCTGTGCTCAGCAGATCCTCCCCACTTGCAAGGTGTTTAGGTGTTAAGGGTGTGCTCCTTGAACCTAGGTGGAAAGCTTGCTCTGTATTGTCGGGCCTTCCCAAGCACCAGCCTCTACGCTCTCCTACAGGCACTCCTGGCATGAACCCCAAAAATTTCACCATTGCACATACGCGGAACCCAGGGCCTTGCCGCACTTGCCCTTTATTATGCACACCATTTTTCCTCAACAAAGTGCGGTGCACTCGCCTCAAGCCTTGCTCACAACCACACATGCACTAGCACCCCACTTCCTCCCGCACAGGCGCCACGCAACATTACCTTGGAGCAGCCCAGCCAAGGACCCACCAAATTAACAACTACAGGAGCAGCAAATGCGCAAGGCACCAAGTTTGGCATTCCTCCCATAGACAACACACATTACATCAACTCGCGAACAGGTACTTGTGGGAGAGAGATGTTTATTGCTTTGAAGGTAGCGACAAAGCAAGCATGCAAGACGAACATTGTTGCACCTGGTGCACCAAGGATGCACCTGGTGCACTCAGATAAAGGACTTGTTTGACCAGGTGAGCAAGATGCTTGTTTGTTGCTAAGGTCGAAAAGGCGTGGATATGGTCGTGCTTTATAAATGCAGTGCATGAGTTGGAATGCTCTCACTGGTTGGTTTCCCTCTACTTACTCCTCAGCTAATGCTCAGGTCAACATGCCCTTCCAATTGAAGCATTTGGAGCTTGTACTTGACAGTGTGCCAAAAAAGGGGAAAGAAGGGTAACAAGTCCATGGCCACCATTTCCAGGAAAACCCAGTGATTGCAAAGAGCATCGCGCCCACACAATGTGCATGCAGGCTTGATGACGTTTTTCACAAGTGGGGGCTTGACGCAGAGCGACAACGGACTGTTCAATGCCCAAGCATACTTCAAATGTGCACCACCTGTTGATGGCCGGTTTAGGCATTCTCATTTGCCTCAAGTGACCCACTATGGCAAAAAGTTTGACAACCGGAATTCATTAGTCTGAGGGCTCCATGGCTGGAGCACCAGCTGCGTAAATGTTCATATCATAGAAACCTCATCACAAGTAGGGCATGGGCTTCCGCCAAGACTGCACCCAATATCAGAGCATGAGTGCATTCATTGGCACATTGTCAGCAGGGATCTCTTGCGTGTGTTGACTTATTAACCTGGCCACCTCTTTGGCCAGCCAAAACCTGCTGCCGGTGGTTGTAAGCTCGCAACCTTGAGGACGGCTTTATAACTTACTAAGTTTAATAGAAGCCAACAGCTGAAGCCTATCAGGCCAGCAACTAGAACCTGAAATTGAGAAGGTGCCACTTCAAATGGGCCTTGATAATATTATCTTCCCTTCAGGTTTAGAATTACATGTTTAAGTTTGACCTTCAGCCAGGTAGTTTGACTGTTCAGGTTGCTGGTGAACACCAGCCATACAAAACATCCATAAGCTGTGAGATAAAACGATAGGAATCATTAGTTTGTTTCTGGAAAAAAATGAAGACATCCTCAGAACAAGCTGGGGAGAAATAAGGTTTACAAGTATAAGGCCTTCAGTCAATAATGGCGACTGCTAGCCTGCTCATAAAAAACGATCAATTCATGAAGGAAAAAAGGAAGTTCATGGTTCTTCTGGTTTAGAAAAGCGGACACATCATGAGATCCTGCCTGTGAGAACAAGGGAGCACACTTCCTGCGGAGAGAGACCACCTGGGGATGTGTGCAATGAAATAGGACATGTTGTTGTTCGTCCTGGACAGCCTCGCAAAGGTCAAAATTTAGGGGAGACCTGTGATTCCAAGTAGCTTTCTCATAGCGAAGAGTGTGAACACGAAGTCTGAACCGAGCCACGTTGTGAATGACATCATGGGGGAGGTCAAGGAACATGTATTTCAAATCCCAAGTTGGGAAGACTGTAGGAAGAATGCCCAACCAAGGCCCTTTTAGTAGGAGTAGCGCACCACTGATAATAGGTTAAGCGTTTACTGTTGCGCTCTCTTGGGTGAGTGTTGGAAAAAGGCACCCAATATTGTAGATGCCTGGTCCTGAGGTCCACGACAAATCGACTGAGATCGATGGGCTCGCAATTCAGCAGCAGCAATGTTGGAAGATGTGGGATATGGGGAGAAATAAAAAGCTCCAGCCTGATTGACAGTAATTTTGTGTGCCAGTGGTAAATCGTGAAACAAGTCTGCAAATTGAAACCTCAACGAACACATTTGCATGCAAGGGCATAGGAAAAGAGCGTGTTTTTCGCAGGGAAATGACCCAAAATGCACATCTCACCAACCACTGAGTGGATTCAGTCCAATTCTTTTGCAATGATGTTCATTTATTACAAGAGCACCAAAACACCAAAAATCATGTGATTTGGTGCAGTGGGTGATCTGGTGTGGACATCTGGCTGTGAAAAGTAGGGTTCACGCCGCGGCC
>LKMJ01005600.1_pt1 | contig 11840 bp, 9 predicted proteins | sample 643391 | NCBI WGS metagenome assembly LKMJ01 (sample SAMN04112250, study PRJNA286221) | soda lake metagenome | biome: soda lake; feature: Kulunda Steppe; material: water; isolation source: sample PL-Br10 brine of Picturesque Lake | place: Russia: Kulunda steppe | collected 2010-07
GAAGGGGGGGCGGCTCCCCTGGTGGAGGCCCGCAACCCTTTTCAGCGCGGCGACACCATCGAGTTTCTGGGCCGGGGCCTTACCAGTACCCCTTGCCGGGTCATGGTCATTCATGATCAAAACGGCCGGGAAGTGGAGCGGGCCAACCCCAACAGCCTGCTGCGGCTGACCCTGGACCCGGCCGGCGACTATCCGCGCCACGGGCTGTTTCGACAGGGTACCGAAAATTCTGCCAGGAGGACAAGATGAAGGATCAATGCCGGCAACCGCATAAGGAGCGCCGAGGGCTCACCGTGGTCATTTCCGCAACCCTTGGGTTGCTGTTACTATTTCTGGCCCCGGGCCTTTCCTGTCCCGCCTCCTCTGCGGCCAATCAGCGGGACCTGCTGCACTACGAAATACTGGTGTCTTTTGAACCCGACCAGCGCCGGTTGCAGGCCCGGACGGAGATCACTGTCCCTCCCGATTATCCCCGCCGGTTTGTCGTGGCCCTGCACCGGGGGCTGGCCCCCCGGGCCGAGCACCCGGAGGTCGAACTGACCGCCACCGACGGCACTGCCCCCGGCCATGGTGTGCAAAGCCGCGGCCTGGAGTTGTTCACCGTCACTCTGCCGCCGGAGGTCAACACCTTTGTCATCGCCTATGGCGGGGAAATTCATCATCCCCTGGGGTTTGCCGGCCATGACTACGCCCGGGGGGTGCGCCATACCCCGGGGCGGATCGATGCCGAAGGGATTTACCTGGGCCCCGGCACCTACTGGTACCCCCGGCCCATGGAGCGTCCCCACTTTATCAGCTTCCGCCTGCGGGCCGAATTGCCCGAGGGCTGGACGGCGGTGAGCCAGGGCCGGCGCCATGAACCCCGGCCCGAAGTGGTCGGCAACGAAACGGTGTGGGAGGAACTTAACCCCCAGCAGGGAGCCTTTCTGGTGGCCGACCGTTACACGGTTTACCAGGACCGGGCCGCCGGGGTCAGCATCCAGGCCTTCCTTCGCGAGCCCGACGAGGAACTGGCCCGGCGCTACCTGGACGCCACCGCCGATTACCTGGAGCGCTACAGCGAGATGATCGGCCCCTACCCCTACGCCAAGTTTGCCCTGGTGGAAAACTTCTGGGAATCCGGCTTCGGGATGCCTTCCTTCACCCTGCTGGGCCCCCGGGTGATCCGTCTGCCCTTTATTCTCCACTCATCATACCCCCATGAAATTCTTCACAACTGGTGGGGCAACTCCGTTTACGCCGACTACGCCAGCGGCAACTGGACCGAAGGGCTCACCTCCCACCTGGCCGATCACCTGCTGATAGAAGAACGCGGCCGGGGGGTTGAATACCGCCGCCGCACACTGCAAAGATACGCCGACTACGCCGCCGGCGATCGGGATTTTCCCCTGCGTCAATTCTCCTCCCGGCAAAGCCCCGCCGATGAAGCGGTGGGTTACGGCAAAGCAATGATGATGTTTCACATGCTGGAACAAAAGCTGGGCAAGGAGCTGTTCTTGAAAGGACTGGGCGACTTTTACCGGGAAAATCTCTTTCAGGTGGCATCTTTTGACGATATTCAGCGAAGTTTGGAACAACGCTCCGAGCGTGACTTGGAGATTTTTTTCGACCAATGGCTGGAGCGTGCCGGGGCGCCAGAACTGGTCATCGAAGAGGTCCAGCTGGCGGAGCACGACGACGGCTGGCGCCTGCGGGCCACCTTCGGCCAGCAGCAGCCGGGGCCGCCCTACCATTTACTGTTGCCAGTGAGGGTAACCCTGGAAGGCGCAGAAGAACCCCGGAATTTCCGGGTGGCCATGGCTGGCGACCAGCTCGACTGGCAGGCCGATTTCAGCCGCCAACCGCGCCACCTGGCCCTGGACCCGGGGTTTGACCTGTTCCGTCTACTTGACCGGCAGGAAATCCCCCCTGCCCTGTCCAGCCTTTTCGGCGCCGAAGACGACCTGCTGGTGATTATCCCCGAGGAGGAAGAGCCAATGCTGCCGGCCTACCGGGAACTGGCCGGGGCCATGGCCCGCTTTGGCTCCGCCGGGGTGGAGGTGGTGAAAGACAGCGAACTGGAAAGCCTGCCGGCGGAGCGGGAAAGTGTAATCCTGGGCTGGAAAAACAAGTTTCAGCCCCAAGCCTCCAAGGCCCTGGAGGTCTTCGACGACGCCGAACTGCTGACCATCGGCCGGGATCTGCCCGCGGGGCCGCGGCCGGGAGCGCTGCAGGTGGCAGAGCAGGCCTTCTCCCGGGCGGGGCACGCCTTTGCCCTGGCCCTGCCCCACCCCGACAATCCTGCCACCACCCTGGGCTGGGTCGCCATGGACAGCCCGGAAATGGTTTCCGGACTGCTTCGCCGTCTGCCCCATTATCACAGCTATGGGGCCGTGGTTTTTCAGGGGCCGCAGGCGGAAAACATTTTCAGCCACCACTGGCCGGCCCACGATTCCCCGCTGCACCGGGATCTGGACGCTTTGGCACCGTAATGGTAACGCAGCGGGCTTACACGGCACAAAAAACCCGGAACCTGCCCGCGGGGCGGATTCCGGGTTTTTGAGCCGGGCCGGATGACGCGGCTGTAACTACAGCCAGCCGATGTTCATCACCCACCGGCGGGTTTGGCCATGCCCGTATCCTGGCCGGCCGGGCCCATAATGAAGGGCCGGGCCACCTTGACCCTGGTCTTGTCGGCGATCTCCACGGTGACCACGTTGTCGGACAAACCGGTGATGGTCCCGTGGATACCGCCGCTGGTGACCACCTCGTCCCCGATTTTGAGCGCTTCGATGAACTGCTGATGCTCCTTGGCCTTTTTCTGCTGGGGCCGGATAAGCAGAAAATAAAAAATTACAAAAATCAGAATCAGGGGAATAAAGGCGCCGAATCCGCCTGCCGCCGGGGCCGCTTCCGCAGCGTGGGCTACGCTTACCATGGTCAATCCTCCAGTGTTGTTACAGTTCCAGTTTATATATATGCTTGCCAAGGTCAATAAACCTTGGATTTCCAAAGCCGTAAACAGCTATCCGCGCCGCCGCCGGGCGGTTTAGCATCTAAACATCGGCCAGCCGGCCCTTTTCCTGTCGGGCGTTGAAATCCCGATAAAAATCAAGAAAGCGGTCTTCCTCGATGGCCCGCCGCATGGAGGTCATCAGCCCGGTGTAATAGCTGAGATTATGAATGGTCATCAGCACCGAAGCCATAATCTCGCGGGCCTGGAAAAGGTGGCGCAGGTAGGCCCGGGAGTAATGGCGGCAGGTGTAACAGCCGCAGGACTCGTCCGGGGGCCGGAGATCATCCCGATAACGAGAGTTTTTTATAACAAGCCTCCCCCGGGAAGTAAAGAGCATTCCGTTGCGGGCGTTGCGGGTAGGCATTACGCAATCGAACATATCGATACCCCGCCGCACCGCCTCCACCAGGTTGCGGGGCGTGCCCACCCCCATCAGGTAACGGGCCCGGTCTTCAGGCATTTCGGCGGCGGTGGCCTCACAGATTTCATACATCAGCTCTTCGGGCTCCCCGACACTCAAGCCGCCGATGGCATAACCGTCAAAGCCGATTTCCCGCAGGGTCTCCAGGGACTGCCGGCGCAGGTCATGATACATTCCACCCTGGATAATGCCGAACAGCAGCTGGCCGCTGTCCCGCTGGGCCGCCCGGCACCGGGCCGCCCAGCGGCCGGTGAGGTCGGTGGCCGCCTTCGCCTCCCGGTAATCGGCCGGATAGGGAATACAGGTGTCCAGGCACATCATGATATCGGCCCCCAGGTCCTCCTGGACCGTCACCGCCGACTCGGGGCTGAGGAAAAGGGCCGAGCCGTCGAGATGGGATTTGAAGGCCGCCCCTTCCTCGGTGATTTTGGCCAACCGCTCCAGGGAGAAAATCTGAAAACCACCGGAGTCGGTAAGAATCGGCCCCGGCCAGTTCATGAAGCGGTGCAGGCCGCCAGCTTGCTTGATCAACTCGGGACCGGGCCGCAGAAACAGATGATAGGTATTGCCCAGTATGATCTCAGCTCCCAGCTCCCGCAGCTGCTCCGGGGTCACCCCCTTGACCGTGGCCTGGGTGCCCACGGGCATGAATACCGGGGTCTGTACGTTTCCGTGGAGGGTACGCAACTCGCCCCGGCGGGCGGCGCATTGGCTGGAAGATTGCAGCATTGTAAAGGGATTGGGATTGCCCACTATGACACCAAAGTTGATGGCCTCGCAAAAACCCGCCAAACGTGTTGGCCGATACTCGAGAACAAGTATTTACAAAGCGCACCCGGTCGGCACCGCCGCGTACCCGGGGCAGGCAGGCCGGGCTCGATCGCCGCAGGATGCGGTGCCCCGTGATCGCTTACTCCATAATGGACCTGTGATCACTTACATTACCAGGGATCAGACATCAAGAAAGGTGGTGTCCCGATTAAGAATGCGGCAGCCCTCGTCGGTGACCACCGCCATGTTTTCCAGCCGCACCCCGCCCCAGTCCGGAAGATAAACCCCGGGCTCGACGGTCAGGACCATGCCGGAACGCAGCTTTTTGCGATTACGGTGACTCAGGTTCGGTGCTTCATGAACATTGAGCCCTACTCCGTGGCCCAGGCCATGACCGAAATAATCACCATAACCGGCCTGGGCGATTACCCGGCGGGCCACCTGGTCGACAAAGCGACCACTCACCCCGGCCCGCAGAGCCTGCTGGCCGGCCAGCTGGGCCTGACGCACCAGGCGGATCAGGGCCAGGATCCGGGCATCGGGCTGACCCAGCACCACTGTCCGGGTCATGTCCGAACAGTAACCGTCGAGCCTCAGGCCCATGTCGATGATCACCGGCTCGCCGGCAGCGATCTTGCGGGCGGTGGGCACCGCATGGGGCTTGGCGCCGTTGGGTCCGGCGGCGACGATGGTGGGGAAACTGGGCCCCTCGGCCCCCAGCCGGCGCATGGTGTCCTCGATTTGCCAGGCGGTTTCCTGCTCGCTGACTCCGGGCCGCAGTTGCCGGTAAACCCTGGCGAAGACCTCTTCATTGAGGCGTACCGCTTCCGCTATCAGCTCCAGTTCGGGTTGGCTTTTCACCTGGCGCTGGGTTTCCACCAGATCGGTGAACGGCACCAGCTCCAGCCCTTTTTCGTTGGCCAGTTTTTCCAGGGAGCCATACACCGAATGGAGCAGGTAGTGGCTTTCAAAGGCCAGCCGGCGCGGTTCCAGGGTATTGAAAAGCCGCCGAAGCAGGGCAAACAGGCCCCGGGGATAAACCTGGACCAGGAAGTCCGGCGCCTCCTCGGCGGCCTGCAACCGGTATCGGCCGTCGGTCAGCAGGTACGGGTGGCCCTCGGCGGGGATCAACAGAACCCCGGCACTTTCGTTAATGCCGTGATCTAAAGCAGTGTAGCCGCTGAGATAGCGCCGGTTCTCGGGCTGGGTTACCAGCAGGGCGTCAAGGCCGCGTTGCTTCAGGCGTCGGCGAAGGCGGGACAAACGTAAGCGCTCACGGGGCACCGCATCTTGCGGCGATTGGGCCGGCTCACGTACTGATGTACGCATCGCCGTCCCGCTTGCCGCAACCTGCGGCACCCCGTGATCGCTTACGGAACAAATCCTGTGATTGGCTGCGGACAAGTGTTCTGCAGGGTGGGACATGACCGCGCCACTCAGTGGAGGAAATGAACAAAGACCTTGACCCCAAAACGAAAAAGCTTGCTGTGCAGCTGCTGCAGGGGCCGGGTGGGGTCCGCCTGGCCGAAATCGACCAGGTAACGGTAGGGCTTGTCCAGCACCTGGAGGTACTCGAAATTGTGGTGCCCGTAGCGGGCAACACTGCCCTCCTCGTACCACTGGCGAAAACGCTTCTCCACCTGTGGCAGGTCCTCGGGTTTGACCTCGTCGACATCCAGCAGGATTTCCGCTTCCATAATCCCTCCTCCAAATAATAAATAAGGCTCAGGCCCCCAGAAACTGCTGGATCTGCTGCTTGTATTGATCAAGGGCCCGGCTGTACTGGCTGTTCAATTCATCCTGGATCCGCTGCCATTCTTCCTGGAACTTGGGGTGCTGTTCCGGACTCGACTGCATGCCAACCTGGCCGGCCACGCCTTCGGCCTCGCTGCCCATCTGCTGAGCAAACTGATCCCGCAATTGCTGGCGCAACTGTTTTTGATGGTTAAGATACTGCTCCAGGACCTTTTTCATCTCGCCCATAAAACTCATCAGCTCACTGCTGCCGCCGGCCATCTCCACCATACCGGTCATGGCCCGCTCCGCCGGGGCCAGCTGTTCTTCCTCTCGGGGAAGAATGATGTTGCGGGCCAGGGTCTGAAAAATGCCCCGGCGCAACGGCGCTTGCTGATCGGCGGGCGCCTCGGCCAGAACGGCATCGAGCTTATCGATATCGCCGCGCAGAAAGGAGGCGGCTTGGCGCATCCCTTCCCGGACCAGTTCCTCGTCGTCATCGGCGCCCTTATCCCGCTCGCCGGCCTCGGCGTCCATGGCGGCCAGCCGCTCCATTACTTTTTCCTTGCTGCTTTTTATTTCACTCATAACGCACTGCCTCCCTGGGTTGTAAGCGTTCACCAGGGCCAGAAACCTGTTGATTTAACGGGCCGTAACCGAACAGCCGGGCCGCACCCGGTGAATTACAAAGATGTTTTCTGGCTTGATGCACACCTGGCACCACCTGCCCATGATAACTTGTTTGCCGGCCGGACTAAAGAAAAAACCGGTCACCCCGCCCGCCGCCGGCGGACAGGGTGACCGGAAAATCGCCAAAACAGCGCGGAATTTATATGTTGGCTTTACAGCAGCGAACGGACCGCAAGCGCCGCGGTATCCAGGGCGGCGCCGGGGAGCACCCCCAGGGCGATGATAATCAGGACCAGGGCAAGGCCCAGGGCCCGGGTGGGGACGTTAAGGCCGATGGCGGGGCGGGATTCGGGTTCGGCGGTATATGCCACCCGGACCACTGAAAGGTAGTAGTATATGGCGATGGCGGTGTTGATCGCCGCCAGGATTACCAGGGCCAAGTGCCCCTGTTTCAGGGCGCTGGTCAGCAGGAAGAACTTGCCCATGAAACCGACAAAGGGCGGAATCCCCGCCAGGGCGAACAGGCCGACCGCCAGCACCAGGGCCAGCAGCGGAGCCCGCTGATACAGCCCGCTGAGATCCTGGATCTGAACATTTTCCCCGTGGCGGGACACGTTGCAGATCACCAGGAAGCAGGCCAGGCTCATCACCACATAGCCGGTGGCGTAGTACAGGGCGGCGGCATGGCCCATGACATCCATGGTCAACACCCCGATCAGGATGAAGCCGGCATGGGCGATGCCGGAATAACCCAGCATCCGTTTGATATCGGTCTGCACCAGGGCCGAGAGGTTGCCGTAAAACATGGAAAACACCGCCAGTATGATCAGCAGGGTGACCATGGCGTCGGCACCGGCGCCGGGCGCGGCCATGGTGGAAATTTTGATCAGCATGGCCGCCGCGACGATCTTGGGCAGGGAGGCAATAAAGGTGGTGGTTTCATTGGATGCTCCCTGGTAGACATCCGGCACCCAGAAGTGGAAGGGGAAGATGGCCAGCTTGTAGAAAAAACCGGCCATGAACATCATGATGCCGGCCAGGGCGGCGGGGTTGTCCAGCATCCCGGCCAGAACCGGCACCATCTCCGGCAGGTGGGTGGTGCCACTCAGGGCAAAGAGGTAACTCATGCCAAAGAGCATGATACCGCTGGCCACCACTCCGAAGATAACGTACTTGACCGCCGCTTCCATCTGGATCCGCAGCCCCTGGCGATCACTGCGCATGGGCACCATCAGGTACAGGCAGTAGGAGGAAAGCTCCAGGGCCATGAACAGGGTCAGCAGCTCGGCGCTGCTGATCAGCAGCATCAGACCCGCCACCGAACAGAGCATGAACAGGTAGTATTCCGGCCGAACATTGTTGGAGATGTCCTTTAACTCCCGGCCGATCACCAGCACCGCCACCAGCCCCAGGGCCAGAATCAGCTTGATGAGCTGGGAGAAGAAATCCATCCGCAGGGCTTCAAAAAAGATGTAGCCCTCCTGGCCCAGAGAGGCCACGGCGGCAATCACCGCGGCGGCGGCGAAAATAAGCGCCGCCATCCGGGCCTTGCGGCCGTCGGCCCCGGCCACGCTCAGGTGAAAAAGCACCAGGGCGCCCAGCAGCAGAAGCAGTTCGGGAAGAAAAAGGAGAATTTTCATAATTGACGTTCCAAAAGTAAAAAAGGTGAGCCCCGGCATACCGCCGGGCGCTCTGTTTTACCCCGTTAATCCTCGGACTACGGCATCAGCAACCGGGTCAGGTGCATTCCCTCGATCTGGGCCGCCACTCCCACCTGTTCCAGGAGATGAGCCACACTGACCTCCATCACCGCCAGAAACGGTCCGGGGGAGAGACCGATCCAGAAGACAAACAGCAGCAATGGGGCCAGGACCACTATTTCCCGCGTATTCAGATCAAGCAGGCCGGTGTGTTTGGGATTGTTGGTGCCGCCCCAGACCACCCGCTGCAGGAGGCGAAACATATAAGCGGCGGCCAGAACCGCGCCGGGGATGGCAAAGGCGCCGATCAGAATCGAGTGCTCGAAGCTGCCGACCAGGATCATGAACTCGCCGACAAAGGAGTTGGTCCCGGGGAAGGCCAGGGACGACAGCGAGAAAAAGCCCAGGAACACCACGTAAATGGGCATCAAGCGACCGACCCCGGCATTGAGAGCCAGTTCCCGGCTGTGGGTCCGCTCGTAGAGCATGCCCACACAGAAGAACAGGGCCCCGGTGGTGATCCCGTGGTTGATCATCTGCAGAATGGAGCCTTCGATCCCCTGGGCGTTTAAGACAAAGATCCCCAGGGTGACAAAACCCATGTGCCCCACACTGGAATAGGCGATCAGCTTCTTCATGTCCTGCTGGGCCAGGGCGGTGAATCCCCCGTAGAGGATGCCGATGATGGACAGCCAGAGGATATAGGGCATGAAGATAAAGGTAGCCTCGGGGGTGATCGGCAGGCAAAAGCGCAAGAAGCCGTAAGTGCCCATCTTAAGCAGCACCGAAGCCAGGATCACGCTGCCGGCGGTGGGCGCTTCCACGTGGGCCGCCGGCAGCCAGGTGTGAAACGGGAACATGGGCACCTTGATGGCAAAAGCCAGGAAGAAGGCCAGGAAAACCCAGATCTGGAAAGTGGTGGAGAAACTCTGCTCCATCAGCACCGGAATGCTGAAGGTCTGGGGCTCGGAAGTGAGAAACAGGGCGATGATGGCCACCAGCAGCAGCACCGAGCCGGCCAGGGTGTACAGGAAGAACTTGATGGAGGCGTACATCTTGCGCGGCCCGCCCCAGACGGCGATGAGCAGGTACATGGGAATCAGCATCGCTTCCCAGAAAACATAGAACAGGACAAAGTCCAGGGCCATGAACACCCCGAGCATGGCGGTTTCCATGAGCAGCAGACAAAACATGAACTCCTTGACCCGGGTCTGGATATAGCGCCAGGAGCCCAGGACGCACAGAGGCATGATCAGGGTGGTCATCAATACCAGCAGCAGGCTGATCCCGTCCACTCCCAGAGTATAGTTGATATCCCAGGCGGCGATCCAGCTGTAATGCTCACCGAACTGGTAAAGATGGGTGGAGGAGTCGAACATGAAAAAGAGCGGCAGACTCACCAGGGCGGTGACCACGGTGATAAGCAGGGTCCAGTTGCGGCAGGCGTTGTCCCCGGGCATGGCCAGTAATATTAAGGCACCCAGCAGCGGCAGGAAGACCACGGCGCTCAGAAACGGGAACCCTTGATTTATCAGCAGAAAATCCATAAGTCACTAATCTCGGTCAGTTGGCGTAGACATAGAGGATCAGAAGCACGGCCACGATGGCCACGGTGGTAAACACATTGATCTGGATTCTGGCCGCCTGCAGGTGGCGAACCCGGTCACCGGTACCCCGCACCGCCCGGGCCAGACCGTCCACCACCCCGTCGATGGCGTGCCAGTCGAACCAGGACCAGAACCGGGAGATGGTCATCAAGGGGTTAAGCCCCCAGGTACTGTAGGCGTTGTTCACCGCGGTATCAGCCGCCTGAATGGGCCTTCTGGCCAGCCAGAGAAACATGACCCCGGCCCGGCGGTAGAACCAGTCCAGATCCAGTGTGATGGTCGGCGCCGGCAGCAGCAGCTTGCGCATGGCATAGAAAACCAGGGCCGTAAAGCCCAGCAGTTGCAGGGTTTCCGCCAGCTGATAGGCGTTGTAGGGCTGATAGTCCACCGGGTGGGGCAGCATGCCGTAGAGGTAAGGATAATAGACCCCGACCAGGATACAGAAAAAAGCGGCCAGCCCCATGGCCAACTGCATGTGCCAGGGCGGATCGGCGGCCCGCTCATAGGTTGCCGCCGAGCAGCGAGACTCGCCAAACCAGATCAGGTAGGGCAGTTTCAGACCGTTGTAGAGAAAGGTGCCGGCGGAAGCGGCCAGCAGCAGGAAGGTGGGCCAGTAATGTTCGCCGTAAAAGCCCGCCGAGATAATCATCGACTTGCTGACAAAGCCGGAAAATAGCGGAAAAGCGGCAATGGAGGCGCAGCCCACCAGGGTAAAGACCATGGTCCGGGGCATTTTTTTGTACAAACCGCCCAGTTCGGTGAATTTGCTGGTCCCGGTCATGTGCAGCACCGACCCGACCCCCATGAACAGCAGTGCCTTGTACAGGATATGGGCAAAGGCATGGGCGGCCGCCCCGTTGATGGCCAGAGTACTGCCGATGCCCACCGCCGCCACCATGTAGCCGACCTGGCTGATGATACTGTAGGCCAGCAAGCGCCGGGCGTCGTTTTCTAAAATCGCGTAGATGACCCCCACCACCGCCATGAGCACGCCCAGGGGAATCAGGATCTCCATGCCGGCAAACCCCCGGGCCAGGGTGTACACCGCGGTCTTGGTGGTAAAGGCGCACATGAACACCGCCCCCACCACCGAGGCCTCGCCGTAGGCATCCGGCAGCCAGGAGTGCAGCGGCACCACGGCGGCGTTGAGCATAAACCCGATCAGGATCAGCCAGGTGGCCAGGGTGGGCTGGCCGACATCCATGGAGGTGAAGCTGAGGTCACCGCCGGTGGCGTGGTATTGCAGTATGATTCCGGCCAGCAGGGCCAGACCGCCGGCGGTATGGACCAGCAGGTAGCGATAGCCGGCGGCCAAAGACTGGGCCCGGCCCCGGAACCAGATCAGAAAGACCGAAGCAAAGGCCATGATTTCCCAGAAGAGGAAAAGCACCAGTAAATCACCGGCAAAGATTACCCCCAGGGAGCCGGCCACGTAAAACCAGGCGGCCATGTGCTGGTAAGGATCCCGGACATGCAGGCCGTAAAGGGTGCCGAAGATGCACATCAGGGCCATGATATAGGCAAAGATCAGGCTTAAGGAGTCCACCCGGCCGAAGATCAACTGCCAGTCGGCAAAGGGGATGATCCCATGGACCCCGGGGGTCATGCTCAGCACCGCCCCGAAGGACAGAAGCGGCACCAGCAGCAGGAAGGGCACCCGCAGGGCCCCCCGAAAAAAGGGCACGGCACAGGCGCCGATGATCAGTATCAGGGCCGGATGCAGCCAGAAGTCATTTATCATAGGAACAACCATTTTCCGTATGGAGTAAACGATCGGCCACGCCGCAGGTGGCGGCAGGCAGCCCGGCCCCGCGCCGCCCGCTTGCCCGGGCCGGGCTGATGGTCGCAGAATGTGGTACGGAAGCTCGTTTACTTGTCATAGTAGTCCTCGTCGGCCTGCAAACCCACCTGACCAATGGTTTTGGCCACCACGATAAGCAGCGACGCCGCCGCCAGGCCGAAAATGGACCAGAAACCGGGGA
>LKMJ01005601.1_pt1 | contig 11839 bp, 12 predicted proteins | sample 643391 | NCBI WGS metagenome assembly LKMJ01 (sample SAMN04112250, study PRJNA286221) | soda lake metagenome | biome: soda lake; feature: Kulunda Steppe; material: water; isolation source: sample PL-Br10 brine of Picturesque Lake | place: Russia: Kulunda steppe | collected 2010-07
CAAGATCAGCCAGCTCAAAGACCGGCTCGCTAATCTTGACGCTACTCCTAAGACGGAGACGAGCGAAACAACCGTACAGAAGTACGATACATCTCTCGAACAAGTTTGTGCGCTTCCCGAACACATTGCGGAAGATACTCACTCTCCCAATCAACTTCGAGCGCGACACATCGCACTCAATCTGGGTGACTACGCAACGAAGACACCGAAAGGCTACGTCCTTCGGACCAGCGATCTTCGTACGGTTCTAAAAGCACGGTTCGACACGTCGCACAGTGAGACAGTAAATCGAGTTCGTGAATTCTTCGATGATCTAGGTGGTGATCTCGTAGAGGTTAGAGAACCACAGACAGCTGGATACAGTCCTGATAAGAAAGGTGAGAAAAAGAGACAAGGTAAGAAAATTGTCGTGGACGAACAGCTGGCGTACGCGCTCCACCGAATCTGTAAAAACGATCACAACGTTGTGACAGAGTCGACTGCGTAGCACCGTGATAGACAGTCAAACCTGAGAAGGATAATCTAAACAAGCAAACACAAAACATCACTGCGTTCCGCTAGCTCTAGTAGACATAGCAGCAGCACCCGGCAATTCCTCAGGAGAACAGAAGTAGTTCGTGAGAATGTCGCGTATCGCCTACTCGCAGAATATCACAACACCGTGATTTGGATTCGGATGGATAGATGTTAGTGACAGTCACTAACGTGAGTAGATCGATAAGATTCACCCGTCAAAATGTGACGAAGTTTTCTGATTGAATTCCAGTGACAGAGGTTTGGAGACAGATCAACCACATTCGAGTTGTCGACTTCCAACGAGCCTTGGGTGTCGACAGAACACACGAAACGTACTCTCGATTCTCTAGTCAGTAGTCTCTAGTCTCTACTCTCTACTCAGGTTGATAATCCGAAATATCCGACTGAAACGCGTTGTTGTCGGTAGCTGTAGATTGGATGATCGCTGCAAGATCCTCGAATCGATCGATTGACCGAAGGACTTCAAGCACCGTCTGCAGCGGAACATCCAGTTCGTACTCGTGATACCGACCAGCAGACAGACCTTCATTTCGCTCATAGACGTTGATCAATCCGAGCATGTTCATATCCGAGAGGTGATCACGGACGCGGCGTTCGCTCACACTGTCTGTACCGAGCCGATCACAGATTTTCACATACCGTTCGTATAAGCCGCGTGAACGAACCGGAACTTCCTGGAGTGCATGGTGATATGCGAGTGCACACAGTACAGCGTGTCCCTGTGTCGTGAGCTCTTCCATCCCTTCGTAGAGCTGATTCTTTTCGAGCTCCTCTTGAGCAGCGCGGACGTGTTCCTCAGTCACGGTCTCGACATCAGCGGCCTGCGCAAGTTCGCCGGCCTCGCGAAGCAGTCGAATTGCTTGTCGAGCTGAACCGGTATCCTGAGCGGCGAACGCTGCACAGAGAGGGACAACGTCGTCGGTGAGGACACCGTCATGGAATGCGCGGTCTGCGCGTGGTCGAAGAATCGAGGTCAACTGATTTGCGTCGTAAGGTGGAAACAGGACCTCTTTTTCGGCGAGTGTATCCTTGACCTTTGGCGAGAGGTTATCTCGAAACTGGAAGTCATTGCTGATACCGATGATCACCGGCCGAACATCGTCGACATATCCGTTCGACCGTGCTCGAGGGAGTCCATAGAGGATTTCATCAGAGTGGCCGATATTGTCGATCTCGTCGAGAACGATGACAACGGTACCACCGACTGCATCGAGTTCTGCATAGAGGATGTCAAAAACGCGCTGCTGAGAGTATCCAGTAGTGCTAATCAGCTCTTTCTCGAGCTTTGCACGGAGTTCGTTAACAAGAGCGACGGCGACTTGGTAAGATGACGAAAGGTTCTCACAGCTGACCCACACTGTCGTGAGATGAACGTCATCGTACTCAGCAGCATCTGTCTGCAAATGAGACAGCATGTATTTTGTTGCGATGGTTTTGCCAGTGCCAGTCTTCCCATACAGAAATATATTCGACGTCGGACGCTTGTCGATAATAGGCTGGAGTGCTCGTTGATACTTGGCAAGCTCCTCGTCTCTCTCACGGATATCTGTCGGCTCGTATGAGTCATCTAACGGTTGCGCGTCAGCAAACACCTGCTGATCTCGTTGGAACATCCCCATCAAAACTAGGAATACATCAGGAAACAATAAAACCAGCGTTTCCTGAGCTTCCTAAGCTTCTTTAGCTTCCTAAGCTTCCTAAGCTCGGTTGTATATAAATAAATCACCGACCACTCCTTCCTAAGCTTGGTTCATTTATTACACACCCTCTCTCCACTATTTCCGAAGCTATCTCTCACACACATACCCCCCGTTCTTGGAGGTTTCTAATAAGACAAACCTTTATATCATATGCAACATAACAATAACCGCACTGGGAACAAAATAAAACATTATATAAGAATAATGTTTTATTTATTTAGGTAAGCATCAGTCTATTTAACTTGTTTGTGGCAATTATTGCTTGTTGCTGACTACCCCCCCTTCCTTCGTTAGAGAAAGCTTAGGAAATAGTGGAGTGAGGGTGGTCATTGACCTGTCGACAACAAAAGCTTAGGAAATAGTGGAGGGTTGTGTGACGGCTACGGAAAATTCGAGGCGAAAGAACTCCGAGACAATCGTCACAGTTAGCTGATTGCAGGCGCTAAGCCCTCCTTCCTCAACGAGCCGTTCGAGAATCGAAGATTCTTGTGATCCCGAAAATCTCCGATTTTCGGACGACACCGCAATCCGCGCAAGCGGACAAGGAGCGCAGTAGGGAGAGGATACAGCGCCGTCTTCAAAAAGGATCAAGGGGAATTCCCCGCGCCACCGTGCGCGGGGTCGTTGACTTTACTTCCACTCTGTGCCGAAGATCTCCAACACCGCCAGTCGAAGACTGGAACTGTGATGGCAACTACTCATCGTCTCGGCTTAGAGCTTGACAAGAAAGGCGGTCGAGACAAATTATGCCATCACCACCGAGTAGGAGTGGGACACTCCAAATCCACGCCTCTGGAGACTGCGCTCCCTGCGCGGACTGTCGGCGCAAGCTGACTGTCCGTGAAAAAGTGTGTCGCGGAACGAGGAAGCTCCACCCTCATCGAAGCCGCCAGGCTGAGCAGGATGAAGTAGTTCACGTTCTGGAACCTCTGGTACGATCCCAAGCTTCGGAATTGATGGAGAGGTGGTGCTGAGAGGCTGATTGGCAATCGAGAAAGCTCCGGAAATAGTGGAGGGGTGGTGCTGAGAGGCTGATTGGCAATCGAGAAAGCTCCGGAAATAGTGGAGGGTAGTGGCGTGGATCATCCGTCTTTAGCTAAGAGAAGAACCACAAGACAGCAACGGCTTTTCGAGTCGTTTTTTGTGAGGAATGAGGAGGTGACCGCTATGCACATAGATACCTCCTCATCAAGAATAATGCGGCGACCTTCCGGTCGCACGCCCAGCTCCTCCTCCACGAGTTGAGCGAGTACCTCGGTTACTCTCCGCCACCGCTGGTAAAACGACTAATCGAAGATGCACAGAAGATTCACCAACAACGACCAATCTTACAGGAGAGGCTCGTTACCACTACACAACCGAAAGGTGAGACTTAGCTAAAGACCAATGGTGGCGTGGATTGACTTCCTCTGCGTTTGTGGAAACTTTCGTCACTGACGGGGAGGCGACAGTATGCACTCGTAGCTCTAGCGTTCAAGTTGTTCAACGAGATGGTCGGGAATCTTAATCTGGACTGTCGTTCCTGTTTCGTCAGTATCGAATGCGGCTTTGCCGCCGAAGCTGTCCGTTCCCCACTTGACGAGCCACAGACCAAGTCCGCTACCGTGCTGAAGATCTGTTTCTTGAGCACTGTCGATGGTTGCGATTTCGTGATCTGGAATTCCAGGTCCGCTGTCGGAAATACTCAGCGTCGTCGTTTCGGCTTCATAACTAATGACAACTTCCGAGTCAGTGTGTCTGGCTGCATTTTCGATCACTTCTTTAATAACCAAGCCAATGACTTCCGGGTTGATTCCGACGGCAACCGAGACTGGAACCGACCCGGAAATTTCGATATTGTCATATTCAGATTTGACTGAGTCGATCGCATCTTTGATTAACAGACCAAGACGAGTCGGCGACTCTGACAGTGGGTCGGCATTGAGAACTTCTTCGGTCCGCTGAGCCTTTTTGCCGATAATGACCAGATCATCGAGCAACCGCTCAACCGTCTGCTGGTAGGTATCTGTGTCTGAACCGCCGTCAGCTATCACTCCAATGTAGCCTTTGGCTGCGTTGAGATCGTTCCGGAGGTTATGTCGAAGTACGCGATTGAGGACCTGGATACGTTGTTGCCGACGCCGCTCGGTTGTGATATCGCTGAAGACGACTGTCCGACCGATTTGATTTCCTTGATCATCCGTCGCCGTCGTCATCACTGCCTCAATCATGGTGTCGCTGTCCGGTATGCGAAAAACGACTGCGTCAGACTCACGGAGCTCACTGCTGTCAATCGTTTCTGGCAGCAGCTCGTCGAGTGGCTCGCCAATACAGGCACTCGAAGACGCCGAGAATAAGTCTTGAGCTGCCTGATTAAGATCTGAGACATTGTTTGCGTTGTTGGCGACGACAATGGCTGTATCAGACGACTCAAACGCTGTCTGTCGACCGACCGATCTCGAGGCTGGAAGCTGGTCAAACAGATTGTATCTCGTGACGGTACTCCAGAGACCGATCAGTCCTAGTGAGAGGAATACGATTCGTAGTGTACTAACCGACTGAAAATCGGTCACGAGACCAAACTGGTAGAGATAGCCGAGGAGCCAGAGAAAAATAACTGGAACCGAGAGACCGATGACAGCAACCTGGCTGAACGGACGGTGGTTGACGGCAGTTTGATACAGTAATGCAATTCCAACACCGATTGCAACGCCGGTACCGAGGATCTCTACGACAGAGCCGAATTGATGCAGATTGTTTCGAAGCGCAGACTCAATGGTGATGACGCCGAAGGTATCTACTGCTCCAATCAGTCCGTTTCCCATCACGACAAAGAATGTGACACCGCCAAGGCCGCCGAGGACGAGTTTTTCTCGTCGACTGATTCGCCGAGTGTATCTGAGAATAAACCAGAGCCACATGAAGATGCCACCGATCTTCAGCAGATTGGCAAGCAGGTCCGTTCCAACCAACGTAGACTGGACTGACGCTGGAATTGTTGACTGGATCTGGACAAGCTGCGCTCCATCGGTAATACCGTAGGTCGCAAATCCATAGACCAACACCGATTGAATGAAAAAACTGGCACCCCAGAGGATTGCAAATCCACCGAGGCTGTCGACACCTATTTCATTATAGTGGGTGAATAGATACGCACCGAATAGCACATAACCAAGACTCACAGCACTAGCGACAATCGCTAACTGAATTGCTGTGATACTCACTAAATATACAATCCACCGACATACTGTATATAACTTGCAGGTTGAATATGCTCTTGAGATGGCATAATGTGACCTCCTCCTCTCCGCACTGTGTCTGAATTATATTCCTTTTGCGAATATCGCCATACTAGATACTTTTAATTGATAGTATATAGTCAACTTGTTGTGGGTTGAATAAGTATAATGGTGGATAACAAAAACAATTGTCTAACAGAGACAAAACCTAACGGCGACTGGGTTCTAATGAAGTCCTTGCTCGAAGCTCAACGAGAGACTAATCGAGCTATGGAACAGCACACATTATCAGCGCTGACCCAGGACGGTAGCCTGTCGCACAGGGAAATTCGAGAATCGCTACAACAGGCACGTCGCAGCCACGAACGCGCGATCGAAGATATTGACGCCGCACTCTCTGCACTCAGCGAAGACTCGATATCGGACCACTCTCCGAACGAATCTAGTTCTCAAAGCTGAAAGTCTTGCTCGTCGCATCGATTCACTGATGAGATCTGGACATAAGCAAAGTTGATATATAAGTGTAGTCACCAGTATCTGTAAATGCGGTTGGTACAACCAACAGATTTCGAAATTCTAAACGCTCTTTCTGATGGTCGACGGAATACAGCGGCTAACATTGCCTATCTCATCGACCGTGATCGCTCATATATCAATACACGACTTCCGATTTTAGCAGATTATGGACTTCTTGAACGCGTCGGTCCTGCTCCAACCAGTGGCCTGTACGTTATCCGTCCGCGTGGACGCGCGGCGTTAGATCATCGCGAGCAGTATGATGACCCTGACGTCGACTTCGACGAGCTGTTGGACCAGCAGATCGACTAACACCCTCGGTGTGAGTTGACCCGACTGTCTGAACGGCTGCATTGATGCGGTCACTTGTGCTGGCCTCGTCTGCCTAGTGTATGAGATCTCGCCGAGTCCTCGAAACTAACACATGGTGTTAGCTAGATCAAGACCGAAATCGACAGCGTTGCTGTCGCACACTGTCGCTACTGGAGACACACCCACGTCTAACTAACACCTTAACACAACCTCAGTTGAGGACCGCGGCTAGTTTCTGCAACTACAGTTTAGCTAGGTGGTGGCGGTTTGCAGTGCTGCTCACACGCCTCGTTCGTGGTCCAGCTAACACCACCTGTTAGATTGGTCTGTTGACACGACATGGCTAGTTATCCTCGTCTTCCAGCGAGATCAGCAACTTGTTCACAGCTCCATCGAAGTCTTTCGAGACTCGTCGTGGTGAGTCCTGTGACCAGGATTCGATTTTGCTGAAGACCCGCTTGATCTCGGTTGTGGTCAGCTGCTCGTTGCGACGATCCTGCAGCCGTTCGGCCACAGTTGGTGACTTCAGGACGAATCGATCACCGAACTTGTCGGTCGTCCGGGTTCCCCATCGATCGATGTTCCGAAGTACTTCGCAGGCACGTTCATGGACTGGATAGACTGTGCTCTCGACGGCTTGTGGTCCGTCACGCATGACTCGCGTGATCTTGTCGTCACCAACGACATCGGAGTCGGTGACGTCGACGCCAGCTTTGTCGGCGACGCAGTTGATCTCTTTGCGGAGCCGTGATTCGACGATGCTGCGCTGTTTCTGTTCTTCGACGATATCGGCCTCCAGGTTGGCGATCGGTCCTGACTCAGATTCGCCACACAACTGATCGATGAGACAGCCATGCGTGTCGATAAACTCGTCTTGATAGTCCAGAATACCGTCTGTACATCCAGTCACGATCTCGTCTAACAACTCGATCTTCCGCTCGTGGCGGATGTCGACTGTCACCTGGAGTTCCTCGAGCTGCTGTTCGGTCGCCTCGAGGGTGCGTTCAAGCTGTTCAATCCGGTCGTCTGGTGTGCTCTCGTCGGCAGTAGTCTGATCGTCGGCTTGTGATTCGAGCTGTGCCTCGAGTTGTTCGATCCGTTCGTCTTTCTGTTCGACTGTCGATTCGAGTTCGTCGACACGATCTTCGAGATGGTCGAGCTTTCTCGACAGTGCTTGCACGTATCCATCGTCGACTGCAGTCTGCGGCGTTGTTGACATAGGTATTGTATTCCGAATGTTATTTTGCATGCTGTGCGGCTGCTATGCCGGACACTGAAGCTCAATGCGACTGGGTAGACCTGTCGCTCAAGTTGAGCAAGTTTTATTTGTAACGCCGACAGAGGAAGGAGTGTTCAGGTCTCTTCCTCTTCGACGTCACCCTCGCGAGCCACGGGTGTATCAGATCATTATAATTATCCAGTGAGTCGTCCACTGTGTTAATTTTTCCGGGTCGACTCATTTTCATCGGCGTCATCGGTTGCTTACCGTCGCTTTCAGTACCGACACCGGTCGGTATCCACTCCGGTCGTCGACGTCCGTGGTGTAGCTTTTGACTTCCTGCAGAGTGGCCAAGATGAGCAGCCATACGAGCGTCACCGGTCCGCATCTGTTGGCTCCGCGCGCCGATTTGGTTCCGTACCAGCGCAGCGGTCTGACCGCTGAGGCATCGCCACTGAGTCATTCGGTCACCTCTCTGTGATCGAGAAAGTCGTCGCAGTCGTGGTTTGCAATCCGTTCGGGGAGTCCAACGGCTCCACAGATGGCGCATTCGTGCAATGCTGTTGCCGTGTCGACGCTGGCGTGGATGCCAGTGATCTCTTCGGTTACCTGTGAGTCTGATCCTGACATCATTCCTCGACCTGGTTTTGGACCTGGTTTCGGACCGATTCCTCACACCATTCAAGCTGGTACGCCGCTCTCAGGAACCCAAACTTAGCGATCAACACGGTTCCTGTCTCCTGGTGATACCGGACGTCGGCTTTGCTGTCGACGGCTGGGAACACAACCGGGATCGCTTCGCGCCAGTACCTGCGAATACCTCCCATCAGCCATCACCTCTCAGTTCCGGCTCGGGTTCCGGCTCTAGCTCTAGCTCTGGGTCTGGCTCTAGTTCACCGGTGACACTGTCGTACACTGGTTCCCAGTCGGCAGCCATCCGGTCTTCGAGGTCCTCAACCGAGACGATCTCGTCTCTGTACGTGTCGACGCCGATGAGACGGACCTTGTCGGCGGCTTCCGCGTCGTGGACCTCACACCACTTGCCGTTCGGCATCCGGAGTGTCGTCTTGAGGAACTCACTGCGTTGGCGGTGACTATCGACGCTCATAGATGCGCACCTCGCCGGAACTGCTTGCTCTGCCAGCGGAGTTCGTCTTCCCACTCGACAAACCCGCGTTTGAGCTCTTCGCCGCTGGATTGGACCGCAAACTTGCTGTTATCGACGAACCCACCCCAGGAGACGTCACTGAGAATCTCTGTGGTCTCGATCTTTGGCGGTGTCGGCGAGAGATTGTGGATACCGTCGAACCGCTCGACACAGAACGTCTGGTCTTCGAGGTCGGTTTCCAGCATGTCGTTTTCTGCGGTCACGATGAAACACGGCGCGATCGGCTGCAACGCGCTGAATATCACCGCTTGTGTGAACCGAATCGGCTCACCGACATTCTTGAACTCCAGAAACGCCGAGATGTGTGGATTCGGATCACGCTCGGTCAACACGAGATCGAGATCACTCGACCAGTGGCGGTCGTAGCCAGCTTCGTGGCGGTGGTTGTAGTTGAACGCGTCGCCAGCCGAGAACCGCTTGAGACTTTGGAGGTCGCCGTGTTTGCTCATGTCGTCTGCACCTCGCCACCCGGCGTGACGGCACGGTCTACCGTCGGCTCGTCGCTATCGACCAGCAGCACACGCCGCGTTCCGGAGCGTCCGACTCGGGTCGGCGGTCCAGACGCACACACTGGCTCCGTACCACCGTCAGTCATAACCACGGCATCATCGTCAGGAACGTGGAATTCGGTCTCTTTGTCAGTCTGCGATCGACCGCCGTCACAGGCGACTGTCTGAGCGTCGCCGGTGCCGTCCGTGTGCTCGCCGACCGCCTGCTGAGCGACGTGCGTTCGCTGTAGCTCCACCGGTCGACCAGCTTCCATCTCGACAATCGTCTCGCGCTCGCGAAGAACAGTCTCGATACCGTCCTCACCGTGGTCCCACCGCGTGAGTTGGTGGCCGATGACGATCTCGATGGCGTTCTGCCAGTCGCCGCGGAGTTTCGCAACCGGCGTGCGCAACTCCTCTGTGTCGGTACGACTGTCTTGGATCGTTCGAATGCCGATGTCGACGACAGTCAGTGGTTGTGATCGGCCGTCGGTCAGGACCCGGTCGCCAACGGACAGGTCACTGATGTGGTCGATGGCGTGCGGTTCGTCAAGAGCGATGCAGTCTTCATTCTGTGGTGTCTTGCTCATATTGCCTTGTTGTAGGCACGGTCGGTGTCTCCAGCACCGGCCGACATTCTGTGTCGGCATCCCGTGCTCACCAGTGTATTTATATCACACTCACTTATAACTTTGCTTTGCAAAGCGTGTATCATACTATAAGATGTTATAGAAAGCAAATCAGAGAATACAATGGAGTGCGATGAGAGTACCACAGTAAATGGTGAACGAGAATTACGATCCGTCTGAAAAGGACGAAAAAGTGCTTAACGCACTAAAAGACGGCCGTAATGAGGGTCAACCTTGGGGTCGCGCAAATCCTCGTTGGATCATCAATCAGACTGACCTTGATAAGGGGAATGTCGAGTTTTGTTTGCGCAATCTCACGAGTGCTGGATGGGTTCAGCGCGTGGCTCGCGGCCTCTACGAATTGGTCGAAGATCCGCGGGAACGATCAGATGCAAAAACTCATAATACAAACAATCAACCCGGTAACTGAATACGTAGACGCAAATTAACTGGTTCTGGATGTTATCGGTGACAGTCCACTTCTGTTAGTTGTTCGTTAGTAGTCGCTACTAACGTCGACTCACCGGTTTTCGACCCACTGTCTGGCTGTCTGGTGGTGGTAACATAGCCAACGAACTCCGAGACACCTCTCTCCAAACGGCGTTGCAGCATGATCCCACGCCTCCGAGCGCGGCGAGTGTGGCTCCGAAGCCGAACTATAGTGTTCGCCGTCGACATCGGCTGCTTCGTCATCCACATCCGCTGTCTCGTGGTCTGTGTCGTTGTTTGGGTTGGTAGCTTCAGTGCTCGCCTGCCAATCTTGGCCGACTACGGACTACTTGAACGCGTTGGTCCTGCTCCGACCAGGAGATTATACGTCATTGTTCCGCGCGGACGCGTAGCACTGAATCATCGCGAGCAGTATGGCGACCCTGAAGTCGACTGTGACGAACAACAGAGTAAATTGCCGCGCGGTCGCGGTTTCGCAGGTTTTCTTGGCGTCCTGCAGGACGCTCTGGTTGGTTTCGGAGCATGGTTTCGACGTCCGAACTCGTAACAAAGTGTGTGAGATAGTAGCACGATTCTTCGGAGGAAGTGGGAGAGTAACCTAATGCTGGTTGTGTGTAGTTATACCGCCGTCTGGTTAATTTTCCAATTGTATTTCCGCTAATTAGCGCACACTAACAACTCTTGATATAACATAAAGATTTAATTGGTATCTCTATAAACCAAGTCCATATACTAACGGCAAATGCGCCGTGCAACACAACAACAATGACAGGAAATTATAGAGAATCGACAAAACGCGCATCCGTCGCAGTGCTGCTTGCGACGGTGATGCTTGTATCGATGTTTGGTCTCGGCTTCATCGGGACAGCCGGAGCCGTAACCGATAATATTGATGACGGGGACGGCGGCGCACTTGTCGCCTCAAATCCAGCCGATGGTGATGCTGGCACTGGAGATGACATTGAACACGTCGTCACCATTGAGATTGATGACGTTGATGACGTAACTGGTGATGCGTTCGCGACTGAGTCTGATGATTCGTCACTTGTGATCAATTACAGTGATGATGGCTCACCAGTAGATGACGATGGAGGTACTGGTGCTGTCACATTGGACTATTACGATGCTGAAGAAGATGAGTTAGACACTGACCTAACGGTCGATTCCACGGACAATCCTGAAGACCAGAAAGTTGAGCTAACGGATCTTAACGAGTACGATACCGTTGAAGAGAATACGCTGAGTGACGGAGATCTCATTCGCGTATACCTCGCTGACGAGTGGACTTTGGATAACAGTGATTTCGACGCTGACGAGGTCGATATTACTGTCAGCACTGATGATAACGACCTCGAGATCGACGATGATGTCGATGTCCCGCTTGATGCCGACGCTGGAATCGAGGCTTCTGGTGGAGATAATACGTACTACACTTCACTTGCAGAGGCCGTTGATGATGCTAACGATGATACCGTCGAGTTCGGTAATGAAGATGAATTCGACGAGACCTTCACGCAGCCGACAGGCTTAGATGAGACGGATCCAGCTGGTGGACTTGAAGCCGCAGATTATGACGACGACGCAGAGTTCACCCTTACCGTA
>LKMJ01005602.1_pt1 | contig 11839 bp, 15 predicted proteins | sample 643391 | NCBI WGS metagenome assembly LKMJ01 (sample SAMN04112250, study PRJNA286221) | soda lake metagenome | biome: soda lake; feature: Kulunda Steppe; material: water; isolation source: sample PL-Br10 brine of Picturesque Lake | place: Russia: Kulunda steppe | collected 2010-07
CTGCTGCTGCTGCTGCTGCTGCTGCTGCTGCTGCTGCTGCTGCTGCTGCTGCTGCTGCTGCTCCCCTTGCTGCTCTTCTTGCTGCCCCTGCTGCTGATCTTTTTGCTGCCCCGCCTCTAGCTGTTGCTGCTGCTGCTGCTGCTGCTGCTGGCGTTGCTGTTCTTGCTGCTGCTCTTGCTGCTGCTGCTCCTCTTGCTGCTGCCGCTCCATATCTTGCTGCAACACTTTTCGCTCCTGCTCTTCTTGCTCCTGCTGCTGCCGCCGCTGCTGCTGCTGCTGCTGCTGCTGCTGCTGTTCTTTTTGCCGTCCCTTCTGTTGCTGCTGCTGCTGCTGCTGCTGCAGCTGCTTGCTACCCCTTCCCGGCGGCCGCCCTCTCCTGGCAAGCCCCGCCAGCTGCTGCTGCTGCTGCTGCCTGGGCAGGCTGCCGCGCTCTGCTTCACCCTCATTGAGCACAGACTCCACACGCTCCCGCTTTTTGCCCGGCGCAACCGCGGTCTCCTGGTCTCGCCCTTGGCTTGCGCCCCTGCCTCTTCCCCTCCCCCGCCCTCTCCCTAAAGCTTTCCCCCGCCCCGTGCCCCTGCCCCTCATCTGCTTTCCATCCCTGGGCATTGCATCGATCTCAGCCTCGCTCACGCTGCTGGATGCGCTGCTGCTCACACCCTTAGATTCAAAATCACCACCCCGCCGCCGCTGGTGCTTGCGCTGCTTCAGTGGCTGCCGCTGCTCCTGCTGCTTTTGTTGCTGCTGCGACTTCGGCTGCGGCTGCTCGGACGACTGGCGGCGCTGCTGCTGACGAGTGACAGCCATCTTAGGGGGAGGGGGCTCGTTCACGTGCAGCCCAGGAACTTTCCGGTTTGGCTGCGGCTTCAAGGCTTCCTGCTGTTCCTCTTGCTGGCCGGGTGCAGCTGCGAGCAACCTTTTGGGGTACAACTTGGCTGTGAGCGCGCGCAGACGGGGCTCTTGTTGCGCAGCACTAGCGGCAGATTGGGGGAGCTGAGACCGGGGTGCTTTATGACCGTTGGCATCAGCATAGCTGTTGGCATCAGCATGGCCGCTGGCAAGGGGCAGCGAGCCCCTTCCGCTGCTGCGCTGGTGGGGAGGGTCTCCAGCTGTGTGTCGTGTGGCATTGGGCTGTGTGAGCAAGGTAGCTGCATCTTGCCGTGTCCTTTGGGTGCTGAGTTGAGCTGCCTGGGGGGCAGGTGGCCCCTTGGAGCGGCAATCTGCACCAGCCTCCTGCTGCGCACTGGTCTTCTTGGACCTCCTTGAGCCTGTATCTGCGCGTAGCAAGTACAAAGCAGGCAGCTGTGAGCGATGGGGGAATCAGCACCCACAGAAAAGAAACAGAGCTCAGGCATAAAGAGGAGTTCCAGGAGTTGAAGCTTGGCATGAGCATGGCATGCACTCTTTGAGGGCAGGGAGCAGATCAGTGGATGCAGAGATGGAGCAGCCATGAACTTACATTTCCGGCTCCTGTTCCTCTCCAGCTCAAGATCCAAGTCTGAATCGGACTGCATCATGACCTTACTTTCCATTTACCACTTCCACACATCGCTCTGATTTCATTTCAATTCTAATAAACTGTGAGTGGAATCCCACAAAAATGATGTTTGGGAACGAACAAAACAACGTTCAACTGCTATGTTGCAGTGGGTAACCTCCACTCCTCGATGGTCAATGTCATTAATTGAACATAAATTTATAATTTTCCCGAGACAACATTGCATCCACATAGGTTGTGCATTGTGCATGGGAGGTGTGCACGTACATGCCGGCCGAGAAGGCCAGAACCATAAAGGGCTGTGACAAGATGGAAATCATGTTGAGCACTTCACTGCATGTACGTTACAACATATGTAGTGCTACAAAGTACAAGAAAGCAGATCTCCAGATCAAAAAACGGAGTAGACGCACCCGCACACTCCTCCCTGCAACATTGCAGGCAGTGAGCTAGAAGTGAGAATCAATACAAAAAAATATGATGGCTTGACAGTGAAGTACTCCTGGCACAAAGGCACTGGCTGCCAGCCTCTGTGACGCATCTGCGTCCAGCCCCGCAGCCGGAGCTGCTGCCGCTCTCCGGTACTCCAGCGCTAGCCAGCCCAAATCACAGGGGTTCCAAATCTACGACCGTTCTTCTACTGTTTTGTCATTTGTGGCACATTGCTGTTGGTGCTGATCTCTCATTATTGCATGTCATTTTTTTATGCATATGACATAAAGGGAAAGAAGCCTAACCGTTAAGAACAGGTCAGGCGAGAATGGTCCTAGCATCAGTTTAAACCCCTGAAGCAGCAGCAGCAGCAGCGGCGGCGGCGGCGGCGGCGGCGGCGGCGGAAGCAGAAGCAGCAGCAGGTGCCGCAACGTCAGCCGCAGATGGCATGGCGGCAGCAGCTGGAGCTGCAGCGGCAGCACCATTTCAGCAACAGCAACAGCTAGAATGGCAACCCAGGTTTCCATCAAGTCCAGGAAATCCAGGTACTTGCACCTGGTGAAAACCCGAGCGTCCGCCATTATTCCGTGCAAATGCTCCGGTCTGGATTACCCGCACCTGTAACCGTCTCCAGCCCATTCAGCAAGTCAGTGATTGCCTCTTCAGGCAGCAAGCAAGCAGGGGTGGGTTGCATGGTAGCCATGTTAACTGATTTCACACGGTTTGCAAAAAATATTACAAACCTACAGCTGGTGTCTGGCACAGCTGCGGCCCTCAGTGTAACATGCATATATGATCAGCAACCATGACGTTGCCAAGCGGGAAAATGTAGAAGGCTTGCAGCTCTGGTGCCCATCCGCTGTATGGAAAAGGAAGCTGAGTGGTAGACAGCAGGCCACACACAAGTATGCTGCTGATATGCAAAACATAAGCAGGTCTACACTTCTGCAGAGGAATGGGCACATGTGCCATACAAGAAGCAGAACCAGGAAGTGTAGCCAATGTTGGTTCAGCAGCAATACCAGTTAATGCGGGTGCATCAATCTCAAGGTCAAACTTGTTGCTGCCGCAGCAGCCGTGCCAGCAGCCGCAGCCGCAGCAGTTACGGAGGGCAGGGATGTCCCCACTGGCAGAAGTGGCAGCAAATAATAGCATCATCAGCAACAAGAGCATCGGCCACAACAACAGCTGTCGCAGATACCACTGATGGGGCGTGCCTCGCTTGACACACCAAAATCAACACAGGCGCAGCAGGTGCAACAGGTGCTACAGGTGCTACAGGTGCAACAGGTGCAACAGGTGCAACAGGTGCTACAGGTGCAACAGGTGTAACAGGTGCAACAGCTACAGAAGCTGGCCTTAGGCAGGACCCACAATGCCAATGATTGAGCTGCAGCTAGAGAAGCAGCAGTGGCAGCAGCAGGGCGTGCCAGGGGCGATGGCCACGCGGTCAACCCGTGGTGCACACCTGTTGGCGCGCAGCCGGCCGCGGCGCGCCTTGCGCTCTCAATGTTGCAGGGAAGATGCCTGGCGCTGGATCTTCTTTGCAACATGGTAGGTGTGGCCCTTGGGAATGTGGCTGGACGGCCTTGCATGCCCTTGGTACAAGCAACTTGCGGCATGCGTACAGCCATGCCGCACAACCTCCCAAGTGCAACAGCATGCCCCGTAATCAAATGTGCTGGTAAAGTCAGCAGGCGGCTGAAATACCTGCACAACAGCCTCCCAGGCACAACAGCCAGCCCCATGATCAAAAGTGCTAGCAAGGTTAGCAGGCTGCTGGGATGCTTGCACACCACATGGCTTGTGCTAAAGCAGGCGGGGAGTGGCGCAGGGAGTCGTAGGTGTGAGGGTGGAAGCGCCAATCAAAAGGTACCAGCCTGGGCAGGTGGGCGCTTTCCTACTCCTACATGGTAGAGCAGGAAGAAGTGACGCAGGGAGTGGGTGGGGTGAGCTGATCAGGTTTGCGAGCTTTTCTTGCGATGCCAGCAACAGTGCCTTGGGAGCACCACGTGCGCGCTGCACATGTTAGAGGTGGGTAGGCCTCGGGGGGGCAGGCGCACCTCGCTGTGAATTGCAGGAGCTGGCAAGAAGCAGGCAGTCCCTGCCTTGGTGTGCGTAAATGCCAAGCTCAGCCCAGCTCCCAGTGCTGGATTGATGGTGCAGCCACCCTCAGCTGTGGTCTAGGGGCAATGACTCCTGCACCGCACCCATGGATGGCACACACGGGATCGAGAGTGGGATCACGGAACCGGCTACCTGTCGCAGCACTCCGCCTCAGTTGGCCAGCGGCAGGCCCGCCACCCCTTCCCACACATGCCTCTCGCCATGCCCTTTTGCAGCCACTCCCACAGCCTGCCCACTCTGGCAGCGCCACTCTGGCAGCGCCCACTCTGGCAGCGCCACTCTGGCAGCGCAACCGCAGGGTGACCCTGGGACGCAGGCTTTGCCGAGGTCCCGCCCGCCCGTCCCAAACCACTACGCCCCCCTCCTGTCCTCCTTTATGGCCAGCACTGAAACAATTATGCTGGCCGTTTTTAAGATGCGCCATTTGCCATCCTCCCTGTGTATGATGGGGATGCTGCTTTTGAATGGTGCGCAAGGCTGGTGCGGTCCTAGCTACCCCCCCACGTACGCTCATGCCAGCAGCCAGTGTGGCGGCTTGCAGGTAGGCTCCCTTGATGTTGTTCTGCCACCTTAAGGAGCAGGAGCTCGTACGAATGCCATGAATGAACATGCCTGCATGCGACACATGTGCCCTTGCTTCTCTTGTATGAGCAAGTGGCTGTGCACGTGCATGTGTGCCAGGCGCTCGTGTCCCTGCATTGTGGGCACAGTGTGTGGCACCAGTGTGCAACATGTGCCGCAGTATGTGCGGTGTGCAGTACATGCAGTGCAGCAGCAGGTGCGCAATGCGTGAGCACCTGCGCGCGTCAGCGAGTCCAACGACAGCAGCGATTGCTGAGCAGCGAGTGTTGAGCAGCACCCACCCGGCCTTGTCACCTTGCAGGAGCTGCTGACGCATGTGGCAGAGTGCCCCGCCACTGCCCCTGGCTGAAACCTCCACCCAGCCTGCGTCCCCATGTGCCCCGCCGCAACCCCTGAGCAGCATCTAGTCCGATCAGCCATGTTTCACCCCCTACAGGGCCAGCGCTGGGACAACTGCCTGGGACCTTGCCACCGTCACTTCTGCACGCAGCAGCAGCAGCCACACTCCCGCTTGCTCCAGCTCATGACTGTCCTGACCTCAGTTGACTGCTAGCCCTTTTGCGCACCAGTTGCGCCGGGCCACCTGAACTGCGCGTCAAGTGCCAGAACTTTTCTGCACCCTGTATATGGCCCTTGCTGGCTGCGAGATCTAGTAGACTGATAGAGTTCAGCATGTCAGACTCAAAAAGATTGGCTCTACTAAAGTAGTACTTGTGTGCAAACCTAAATTGTAACCTGCTGCATAATTCATGCACTCGGGTTGCCTAAGCCAATAAGATACAACAAGACTGGCTTTGCTCGTGCATGAGTGCCTGAATTGCTGTGTCCGAAGGTTTTTGAACTTAACCTTGCTTCAAAGCCAACACAAAACAGCAAGGGCATTAGAATCCTTTACCCGTGCTATTCTGTGTTGGCTTTGGTTGCAGGCGCGACTCGCTTCAGCTTCAGCTAAGCTGCCCTTGTTTTGCATGTACAGCTATGTAAGACACCCTACGGCTTATGGGGGGCAAGGGGGGGCAGGTGAGTGTTGTCTGCCATACGCCTGGTGGCCATTAGCATGGATGGCATGACTGTTTTGTTACATCTGGGATTGAAATGAAAGGCATTCCCAGACACACAAACCAAGACACGGGGTCGCCTGACACGGTGTAAGCAAGGTGGCAGCATAAACTTACAGGCTCCATGAAATAGAATGGCCTGGAGTCTAAACTGCAAATTGGGGGAAGCCTCATACAACAAGTGTTGAGCAAAATGCAAAGCAACAGACAAAGATGCTGTGTCATCTTAGTCAAGGACATCATAACTCATAAGTATGTGACGATGGTCAGTAGATTGGCTACTAGTAAGCACAACAGACATGAATGGAGACCTCTTAAGAGTCTCTTGGCGAGTTGTTTGGGAAGAGCGACTCGATGTCAAATCATCCGTACACCATGCGCGATTCAGAAGCAAAATCAACGCAATACAGCAAATTCGCACACACACACACACACATGCACATGCTTACAACTTCTCTCTCAGCATCACAAGTAACCGAAGTTCTGGGCTGTTCTCTGGGTGACACGCTGCCTTGCTGCCTCTCGCCTCGCCAAAAACTCCTCCTCCTCTTTGGACAAAGGCTTGCTGCTGCCCTGCTGCTTACCATCCTCTTCTCGTTTACGCTGCGAGGAAGGCAAGGGCAAATGATGAGCTCAAGAAGCTAGGGGGAGTCGTGGTGTCTCTAGTCCTTGCATCGCATCATATTGGCACAAGACATTCTTATGTAGGATGTCAAGTCACCACGCGCGACACGATTAAGGGGGGTGTTGCAGAGCATAGGAGCATGCACAGGGAGGACGCGTGTAAAAGTAGAGGAGGGAAGAAGCTTGGTTTTAGCTCTTTCAGACTGTTGACATTCTCATCAATAGACTTATTTTGCAGCTTAAGATGCACGACATGGAGGAGGTTCGGCAGCAGGGCCACTCATACCATGCTAAACATGTATACTGCTTACCTGGCGCAAGCCACAGATAATTCAACAATTGCAAATGGCCAGAGTTAGCCAGCCTTAAGCATTACAGACTGAGCAGGTGGATACCAAGCTCCAATATCCTGCTCCCACGCCCTTACGTCCAACGTCCGCTCAGCTGCAACCCCCACCTTATATACATGTCGTACCTGATCATGCAACGCTGCGTCTCCTGCACCCGTCCCACCCGACCACACAGCTCTGCAGCTCCTGCAAGAGCCCCGTCCACCTTCACTAAGGTAGTTAGCACACCTGGCAACCATGCCCAGAGCTTTTTGCCCAACACGAAGGCCACTAACGCCCAGGCACTGCATGGGGCACTTGCCGCCTCTTATTGAATAATCATCTCTCACTTCCACACGGCCATCCACTTGTTGTCTGCAATTTCACTCAGCATCACGCCCTCTTCCTTACCAGCCGCCGCTCCCAACACTTCCCTGGCTCAAGAATCAATCCTTTCAGGCACACACACATACACGCACATACACATGCTTACCCTAAACTCTAAATGCAAACCCACGCATATGCACACGCACCACAATGCCAGGCGGCCAGCTAGCCACACACCTTGTCCCCCGCTCCTGCAGCCGGGCCATGCGCGGCGGTGCCTGGCTCCCCGACGCGGCTGCAGCCTTGGAGGCCAATCCCTTTGGCGGCGCCCACCCTGCCCACTTTAACCTGCCAATCCCCGCCCACGGAGGCCAAAGGGTGCTTTGGCAGCTCGATGGTGCGCGTGGCGGCGGCGGGGACGGACGTGTAGGTAGGAACGCTCGGGCCTGCACCTGGCCCTTGAGGACCTGCGCATGGAATAAAGGGTAGGGTGTGCGCGCCACCGCAAAAGTCCACGCTCTAGCACAGCATGGGAGATGGTGTGCGCGCCCTGGAGCAGAGCTGGAGGTGGGCAGGGTTGCTGCCACCCGCGGGATATGGGGAGTGGGAAACCAGGCAAAAAGAATGAGGGAGCCCCGCTGGCACCCAGCTAACCAATACATGGTTGCTGTTGCACGAAGGCGCACAGTGTTATAACATACAGTGTCATACCATACAAATAATATTCAGTGTTGTAAGGCCACACCGGGCCAGCTGTGGCATGAGGCTGTGCAAGGTTTGGGCTAATACTGTGACAAGGAGCTGAGGGTGCTTGCCCCAAGGGGGTGTGTTTGTGTTTTGCATTGACACACGCAGGGCTGCCAGGGCATCAGCAGCAGCTCGGCGCGTGGGCAAAGCGGTGGGACTCCGCAAGCGACACAACACCCCGCCAAGGGTGACGGCGCATGTTGTCGCAGCAGTAGCAGCAGCAGCAGCAGCAGCAGCAGGCACATGGTGCATGTGCCATGCAGAAGCCACCAGACAGGTAGGCGGGTCTTGCGCGCAGGCAGTGCAGCCCAGCGCACACCGCTTTTGGGCAGGGTCGTTGTGCTGCCACAGGCAGGCAGGGCTCGATGGGGGCCCGCACCTGAGGATGGGCCTGCTTGGGGCGGTGGGGAGGGCTGCGGCACCGGCCCTCCATAATGCTTTGCTGTGCCAAAGAGCGCAGAGCCGGGGATGGGTGGTGTCTGCGTCCAGGATGGCTGGGGCTCCCCGCCATAGTACCACCGCGTCTTGGGGTCGTAGTACCACCTGCGGTCGCGGGACACACAGAGGGGTCTGGGGCAGCATGGGGCAAAGGACCACCTGCAGGTGTGGGAACAGCCCAGGGGAAATCTGGTGCCGCACGCGCGCAGGGCAACTTGCAGGCGTGGAAATGTGTGCGATCCAAGTATGGGGGGAACCTGCGCACAGTTTGTGCACGCCGTGTACCGTTTGTGCGCGCTGTGTACAATTCGTGCGCGCCGTGTACAATTTGTGCGCGCCGTGCACAGTCCACACGCAGCCGCCGCACCATCCTGGCTGATGGCCAGCGCCAGTGGCCTCTAGCCAGCAGCTTGCTGTCACACGCAGCAGGCGCGCAACGCAGTAAGCAAGCTCGTGATGAAGCAAGCGCAGACTCCGCCAAAATATTGCCACAGTCTTTGTCTAAACAGCACACAATCACACACACACCATATGCACACAAAAACACCCCACACACAAGTACACACATGCACACACTCACACGTCCCAAGGCACCGACAATATTGCCAGATGTGCTGCCACTCCCAAGCACTTGCTTCTAATGAATACACACGTATCCCAAGGCACTGACACCATTGCCAGGCGTCCTACCACTCCCAAGCACTGCACTGTCCTTTGTCACTATGCCGCTGCGGCCGCTGCAGGGTCTGCCTGCCTGCACAGCTTTGAGCAGTAGGAGGCTGCACAACCTGTTGCAGGAGTAGCTTGCTTACCTGTGAAGCTCGTTATAGTAGTAGCTACACGATTCATCCCACGACCAGCTACCGGCAGAGGCCTCTAGCGCCTTCATATCCTCCTCGTACTGCTTGCGCGCCTGCACACAGCACGCCCACATGCTGCATGAGCCAGTTGCATTCCTATGCAGCAACAGGCACGCTCAGGACCAGCGCATAGAGGCTTACGCGCAGAGCGCACCACAAGCCCGGAAGCAACATAACTGGCTCATACGTAGAGCGCACCACAAGCCCGGCTGCAACATTGCTGGCTCATACGTGGAGCGCACCATAAGCTTGACAATAACATTGCTGGCTCATACAAAGAGCGCACCACAAGCCTGATGATAACAATGCCAATTCACCCAAGCACCCAAGCCTGATGGTGACATTGATGGTGCACCCAACCTTAGGCTGCCAAGTGGCAGCACCAAGCATGGGTCATGACCCTTGCTTGGGGTTGCTTCTGCATCACCAAGGTTGCTGCCATGCCCAGTAAGTGGCGCAACGTTGCTTGCATGTCATCAAGGCTGCTTCCGCATCACCAAGGTTGCTGCCATGCCCAGTAAGAGGCGCTACGTGGCTTGCATGTCACCAAGGCTGCTTCTGCATCACCAAGGTTGCTGTCATGCCCAGTAAGTGGCGCTACGTGGCTTGCATGTCATCAAGGCTGCTTCCACATCACCAAGGTTGCTGCCATGCCCAGTAAGTGGCGCTACGTGGCTTGCATGTCATCAAGGCTGCGGAAGCAGCCTCCTAGTGACGCCCATGCTGCTTCTTCATCTTCCATGCCGCCATGCGTGGGCGCCTCCTCCCAAGCATACGCGAGCCTACAGTGGCCCCTGCAGCTCCCTGTGGCTGCCCCGCCAAACGTCCCTCCGAGGGCAGGTCGGCATCAGGCATGCACGCACCTGCTGTCTGCCCTTTCATAAGCCCCTGGGGCAAGGTTGCATCAGGCATGCGTGCCCAGACATTCCCTCCAGGGCAGTCCCCTGGGGCAGTCAGCACTAGGCACGCATGCACGCACCCGCTGCTCGATGCGCTCGAAATTCCTGGCGGCCGTCTCCTTGGTCTTCTGCTCGCTCTCCGCCTTGCGGGTCATCTCCCTGATTTCTGCAGGCGTGTGCGTGCGCACCTTGTGGGTGTGGTAGAAACGTAGGAGGCAGGCCCCAGGCAATGCAGAGATGCAGCAGGGAGGCCGCAGGCAAGTGAGAGATGCAGGAGCAAGCAGTTCTAAGATGAGGAGACCCACGGGATGGTGGAGAGGCTAAGGAAGAGGCAGGCAATGTGTAGTGTAAGGTGTGGGAGATGTGTTAAATACAGCGTGGACATGGATGCACGTGCGGCACTTCAGGGGCGAACGGTACAGGTGGGCAACAGGCGCTGAAGGCCACAGGTGGTGGAGCGTAGACAAGAGACAGGGTGTTTTGAAATACATGCACACAGCACTCTGTGGGCACAGAGTGGAGGTGGACCATAGGCATTGAGAGGCACACAGGGACACCCGAGCATGACACCTTCTGTGGTGGCATGCCAGCCGGTGGCAAGAAGTGGTTACTCGCACACAAACATGCATTCCTTTACAATTTGTATCCATCCTTCATGCCATGCTGTTGTGATAGGGGAGCAGGGGACCTGAGCAGACCGTGCTGGACAGTGCGCCCCACTTGAAACCTCTCCCGATTCCTACATGCCTGTACTTCAAGCAGCAATTAAGTGCTTCAACTGGTCCGCACTACCCTGTCGCATGCAGTGCGCTTCAGCTGGTCCGCATCATCCTGTTGCATGCAGTGCGTTTTAACTGGCCCACATCACCCTGTCACATGCAGCGCGCTTCAGCTGGTCCGCATCATCCTGTTGCATGCAGTGCGTTTTAACTGGCCCACATCACCCTGTCACATGCAGCGCGCCTCCCAGCCCCAAGCAGCAGCACAACTGGCCACAAGCCGCTTTGCTGGACAACAGGCACAGCTGCTGTGGGATAGCATTAAGGTGGTGCAGGAAACAAACGGGTGCTTGTGTCATGGCATGGTTGTGCATGTCACAAAGCGTCTCACGCTGAAGATGTGCCTTTGTGCGGCATCCGGGTGGTGCAGCAAACAGACAGACTGCCCCGTGCTTTGTATCATGGCATGGTTTTGCACAACTCAAAGGCAGCTCACGCTTTAGAAATGCTTGCCGCCTTCATGTGCGGGGTCAGCATTGTAGGGCTGGGTGCAAAGCACAGTGATCTTACTTCTTTGAAGGTTGTCCTGGTGCTTCATCCCGCGCTCGTGGTTCAGTATGGCCGCTTTGTTGTCGTTCATCCATACCTTGCACAGGTCGCACCTGTATGCCCAAGAAGGCGTGACGGTGCAAGCCCCTGTGGCCATTCACTTCAAATTTTCTTAAGAAGAAGAGCACAAGCAATAAGACAGTCCACTAATACACGGGGAGCGTTACGAGAGGAGTCATGACAGCCCCATGAAGACAGTGATGAGGTACAAGTCCGACAATTTTGAGGAAATTTCTATTATTGCTGCCAACTAAAACTTCACAATCCAATGCAATTCCTCCTTGTCTGTTCTTTCATGACTGTGCACATACACGAACATGCAAACACGCATACTTGTCCGCGAGTACACACAAGTTAACACCCAAAGCGCGCATGCCAATTATAGATACATGCAGCTCAATCACACTCAAATTAAAACATGCACATGCACACATGAGTGCAAGCGTACGCACACAGGCATACACCTGTGCACACAAACATACAAATAAGCGCATAGGCGCATATGCACGCTGCACACGCACGCTCATGCACACGCATGCTCATGCACGCACACACACACACACACACACACACACACACACACACACACA
>LKMJ01005603.1_pt1 | contig 11838 bp, 19 predicted proteins | sample 643391 | NCBI WGS metagenome assembly LKMJ01 (sample SAMN04112250, study PRJNA286221) | soda lake metagenome | biome: soda lake; feature: Kulunda Steppe; material: water; isolation source: sample PL-Br10 brine of Picturesque Lake | place: Russia: Kulunda steppe | collected 2010-07
ACACACACACACACACCTGCTCTGAACCAGTCCAACAACTATTCATGACAAGCACCGCGCATGAGTGGGGCGGCACAACCACCTGCGCTGAACCACTCCATCAAATATTCATGACGCGCACCGCGCATGAGTGGGGCAGCACATCACCTGCGCTGAACCCCGTCCCCACCGTCTGCCTGCCCCCCACTCTCTCATGCACGCCGCTCCTGTGCCAAATACCCCTGCAGGCGCCAAACTGAGCAAGAGCAGGCAGGCAATGATGGAGGCTGCGGGCTTTGGGCCATCCAGCGCGCCCCGCAAGAGCAGGCGCGGCACGTCTTTGGCAGAGCAACAGGAGCGCATAGAGGCATTGACGGTGGGGCGCTGCTGTGGCGGGGGCTGGGGGGTTTCATTTAAGCCGGGAATCCCTAATAAGGATGCAGGGCGGGGGGTTGTTCCTGGGGGAGGCCGGATGTTTTGGTGCAGCACAGATGGTGGGTTCCTGCTGGGGGGGGTTGGATGAGAGTTGAGGGGATTGGAATATTGGGGAAGCAGGGCCGCAGGGGTAGAGGGCCTCTTCTACCAGCATGGGTTATGGCCTCTCAGGGAAATAAGGCTAAGGGTGTAACCAACCCCTGCACCACAACCCCAACTTGGCTAGTGCATGAGAAATAAGCCTCAGTGCCAAGACGTGTGTCCCACACACAGCCATCATCATGGTGAGAGGCAGGCCTGCAAGGATGTGCGGGCAACAGCGTCATTTTTTCTACTATCAGGTGTCTCAAAACAGCCGGATGTGTGTTTACAGGTGGCCTTTCTTGTAGCCAACCCCTTGCAAGCAAAGATTCAGCCAGGTGGCGAGGTGCTCCACCTGTGCCAAAGGATGCGGGGCACAAAGCCTGCGGAGGCACAACAAGAACCCCGCCATTGCTTTTACCAAGAACTGTTGTCTTCTGGTGCAAAGCTGGCACTTTCTGGTGCAGATTATGGAGTGAGGCTCAGCAATGCGGCATCCACATGCCAGAAACTGTTAGCATCATCTGTACGCAGGATGCCCTTATTAAGCTCACCCCGCCTGTGGCCATCGACCTTATGATCAAGCCGCACATATCAGCCGTCGTCATCACAGGTGAGCTCTCTGAGCTCTGGTGTGATTTTAAGTTGCATTTGATTTCAAACTTTGCCATTACTGCCCAACCCATTGGCATTTTAAACACATCATTTTCCCTTGCAACTGTGTATTTGTGCATATACCACAACCTGCAGAAATTGATAAAGCAGGCTCACAAGCCTGCTGCAGAGCTGGAGCGCATGAGGGCCTGCTGAGCTTGCCCCTCTGAAGTCCTGCTGCTGCCGCTGTGTGTGTTTTGTGTGTGCGTATGTGCGCATAAGTGCGTTCTCGTCTGTGTGTGTTGTGCACACACGTAAATATGCAAGGTTTAGAAAGCACTACCAAAAATTAGAAATGTCGAAAAGAAAAAGAGACAAAACTCAGAGCAGTATTTTTGGAGGAGGAAGGTATTTTTGGAGGAGGAAGGTTTTCACAGAGGGGGTTCACTGACCAAAAGCTCTTAAACACTCTTTCAGGGTGGCTACATATTTTAATCAAACTCAGCCAATTTATCTCCCAACCTCCACCAATATCTTCCATAATGGTTTGTGGAATCTGGTATCGTCACCAGTGTGGATAGGCAGTGCTTCAGACAGATGTGGACAATGCACGCGTGGGCATGCAAACAAGCCAGGTAGATGGGGACAGCCATACCCCCCCACCTTCCCCTCCCCCTGTTCACCTGATCCCGCCCACTATCAAGGCATCAAATTGACATCAGCACGCAGCTGGTGCTGCGCCAAGTGTGCAGGCAGACGTGCTCAAGAGGGCATGGAACTTATGGATAGGGTGCAAAAAGGGTGCGAGCAGACTGGGGGTTGACCTGCTTGGCCCCTTCTGCGCTGCCCACCTGCCATTTTGCAAAACGCTTGTCCAAGCAGGAGAAATTGCTAATGCAATAATTCCTTCCAAGGCATATGAATTAAACAAGTACCTCTGAGGACTCCAATTTCAGTGCTCTTGGCCGTTTGTTGCATCATGCTCCTCCCCATCACCTTCGCCTTTGTTATGCCATGCTGCCACAGCTGGCCCTGGCAATTACCGCGCACTTCCCTGATGCAACACTCTGCTGCACAGGCCCAAACACCGGCGGCAAAACGGCTACAATGAAGGCGCTGGGCCTGTCCGCTCTCATGGCGCGTGCGGGCCTGGCCATTCCAGCGGAGCAGCCCGCCGCCCTGCCTGCCTACAGCAGTGTGCTGGCAGACATTGGCGACGAGCAGTCACTCACCGCCAACCTGTCCACCTTCAGTGGCCACCTGGCGCGCATTCAGGTGAGAGGATGAAGGATTGCTGGGGTCAAGAGTCTTTACTGAAGACTGAAAGGCTGGGGATGTAAGCTGGCTGGCGTTGACAAGCAGTCCCTCGCAGCCAACCTGTCCACATTCAGCAGCCGCGTGTCGCGCACTCAGGTGATAGGGGGCTGCCGGCTGGCATGCAGGCCCCACAGGCAAAGTACGCTGCCCTCAAGCGCCATCCTGCTGCTGCCAGTGCACCCTCACTTACGAGTTGTCAGCGCACAAAGTTCCTGCGCTGCTGGTCGATCGTGCTGCTACTGCCTGAGAATGGCTTCCGCTCGCTCTGCCACTGGGTGTTTGCGCAAGCTCAGGCAGCCGCTTTCAGCCAGGTGCTAAAGTATAGAGTATAGGCCACCTGAATGGAGACCTACCTGGCTGGCATGCGGATTGGCCTTGTCAGCTAAGATGTGTTGGTCAGAGCCAAGCCTCAAAAGCAGTGGGGTGCTAATATCATTGAATATATCAAGCCATTGGCTGTACATACAATATCAACCATGGGTTGTACGTGTGCGCAGCTCCCTTCCTGAAAGTGCCACCCTCTGTGCCTCCCTGTGCAAACATTTCATGACATATGTCATTCACTCTGCATGCGCGTGCAGGCGTGCCGAGCAGAGGCAGATGGCCGGTCGCTGGTGCTGCTGGACGAGCTGGGCACGGGCACCGACCCTGTGGAGGGTGCGGCCCTGGGCGTCGCGCTGCTGAAGCGTATGGCGGCAGGTGAGCTTACTACTGATCACTCCCATGCTCTAGCCTTTTCATTTCCTCCAAGAGTTCTGGGCGGGTCGCTGCTGAAGTGTGTGGCGGCAGGTGGGGCTGGCAGGGTTGTGGGGTCTGTTGCGCAGCAGGCGGCGCGCAAAGCGGTGGTGGGGTGTCAAGAGGTTGGCGCTCCCCTGTGAGCGGAGGCAGGCGGTGGGGTGTGGAGAGCACTCTTGTCTGAGCCGGGTCAGGCTCAGAAAAGTGAGATGCAGGAAAAGTATGGGTTGCACTTTTTGCACTCCAGCCAGGATTGGGAGGTCCGGAGATCTTCCCTTGTGTAGGTGAATTTAGGGTAAGAGTGCCGTGGGCTGTGGGGGGCTGCGAAGTGGTGTTTGAAGCAGGCCTCACCCAAGGGTCACCCAAGGGATGCCAGCCAGAACGGGGCAAAACTTTTGCTGGGGGTTGTAGGAGGGGTTGCCGGAGGGGCTGCAGGAAAAAGACTCTCGGTGGAGGGACTCAGCCTGCGTGGGTCAAGTGGAGCACGGAGGTATGCTGGAGGGGCTGCTGGGAAAGAAGAGTCGACTGAGGGGCTGCAGGCCAAAGTGAGACAAAGAAATGCCATGAAGGGTTGTCCAAGGGGCTGCAGCCAGAGTGGAGGACCTGTCGGCTGGAATGTGTTGGCAAGTATTTATTGGCTGCATGCTGTGCTTGCTTACATACCCTGCCGAGAGTGCCTTTGGTGATGTGTGTGCAAAAGGTGTGCACTTTGCAAAGGCAGCCATCCGTAGTTGAGTGCAAGTGCATAGAGAAAGTGACTTGAGAGCGAGAAGTGCTGGGCTGCAGATGACAGTGCTCTGCCAATGAGGGCCGTGCTCTGCACTTGTTCTGACTTGCTCAAGGATGGCCACCTGTGTGCATTTAATTGTTTGAATGGGGGTGGGCCCCTGCAAGAATGTTTTGGCACTTTCCACAATGCTTCCATGTGTGCATACGCGCAGGTGGCGTGGGGTCGGGCGCGCTGACCATTGCCACCACGCACCACTCGCTGATGACGAGCCTGAAATTCGAGGATGCACAGGTGGGTGGTGACCTTATCCTAAAACCTCACAGACTGCTTGATGACCATCTTGAAGTCGGAGTTATGCGAGGCGGGCGATGCTGACAATGGCAGTGGCGCTGAGCATGCTGCGTCCACGCACGTGGCAGGAAAATTATCGGTGCGTGTGCTCCTCTCAAGACCGGTTTCTGCGCATGATCCCATCTGCAGCGCCAGTGTAGGGAGGGCTGCGCGCACAAGGGTGGCCAGCCATCGCCCCACCGGCTGCGTGCAGGGTCTCAAGCCCACGTCTTGAGGGCCCAGTCATGTGGCTATAAGGCTCATGTGCGTGCGCAAGCGCCTGTACTGGGCTGGTGCTGCAGTCCGCCTAAGGGCCTCTGCAGCTGGCGCTTCACAAACAATGCCTCCGCTGGGGAGCCCTCCTTACTGTGGATCTCTTTTGGCCCTGGCCTCCTCATTGTGTATCCCTCTTGTACGCGGGAGGTCGAGAGGCAAAGTGTATTTTTGGCGGGCTGAGGTCAGTGGATCAGGACCTCAGACACAATCTAGGGAGGAGTAGGAGGAAGTAAGGGCACTGTCGACACCCATGGAAGCTCCCATCAGGCCTGGTGCTAGCTTCATGACTGGTTGGCTGAGGCATCTGCAGCAGTGAGCGCAAATGCAAGCACGCAGTGCATGCCCGGTGACCCTGCTTGCTTGCATGCCCTTCCTGACGTGCCCATGAGCTGCCGGGCGTCGGGATGCGCAACACACACTTCAATTTCTTGGTTGAACTTACATCCATATGTGAAGTTGCCAGTTCAGTTGACATGTACCATTTGTCCGAGTGGATGATGACACAACGATGTGGTAACATCAACGCATGGTGTGTGGTGCGCTTGCTTGTGTGTCCCTGCAGGGCCGTTTTGAGAACGCAAGCGTGGAATTTGACGAGGTGGCCCTGGCACCCACTTACCACTTGCTGTGGGGCATCCCAGGCCGCAGTAATGCCATCAACATCGCCTCCCGGTACGCATGCGTGCGCACATGCGGTCAACTTTGTGCCCACACTCGCATGCATCTGATAGCCTTGAAACCCACGCATGTAAACACTCGGCTTCGCACTTACGCGCGCATGCGTACCGTTGGCTATGCACACATGAGTGCGTACATGCCATCTGCTTTGCAACCACATGTGCGGGCATACGGTTGGTCTTGCACACACACATGCATGCATGTGACCAGCTCCTCGCACCACAGTAGGTTGCAGGCTGCATGGGCTCCTGGCACCGGGGTGTCTTGAAAGGCACTATGCAGCCTGTCAACCAGGCTAGCGATCACCGCTCACCTTATGCATGAGGTTTACAAATGGCCTTGGTATCTTGATGTCTTTTTGTAGCATTGCGTGCGGATGCTCAGCGCCCCCAGCCCCCCAATTTTGCTGCCCAGCACGACAGTCAACTTGGGGGGAGGCTTTGTATGCTCATTGATACTGTTATTGCAGCCCTGTAGCTGGGAGGACAATGTCCACTGGCCAAAGCCCTTATGCACACAAAGGGAGCAGTCAGTGCTTAAACTGACAACCTGCAGAGGGTGCTGCTGGCTTTGTTGCAGGTTGGGGCTGAACGCCGAGGTCGTGGAATCCGCGCGTGCCGGCCTGGACACGTCAATGTCAGTGGCTGACAGCACCATTAGGGACCTGGAGGAGGCGCGCATCAGACTGAAGAACGAAGAGACTGCGCGGTGAGGGCTGGGGGGTTGCCTTGGGGTGTCTTCCTAGTGGACTTGTCTGCAGCTGCAAGGCCTGTCTGGCATCTCAGGCAACATAGTGTTGAATGGCAGCCAGTAAGGGTGTCCATGAAGTGGGCTCAATTTTGTTAGCACAAGCCGTAGGTGTTGTGGGCACAGATCATGCTTGTCGCCATCTGATTGAGTGGTGTGTTAGCGCGCCATGCTCGATTGCCCCTCATCTTCTGGCTCTCTAGACCTGCATGGCTCATCATTGCATTTTGCAGCCAGAAGTGTGTCTTGTGCCGCGGGGATCTGCTAGTACCAGGTTAGTACCAGGTACATACTTACCCCTCCCCTAATGCATGCCACCACGGTCATCCCTGCTTGCGCGTTCTTTCATTCTTTCTTCTTTCTTGTTGCATTTGCGTTGTACTGTGGCTTCCGCAAGCAATTGGCATTTGTGAGACCATTTTTGCATGTGCTTGCATACGCACACACAGCCCCTTGACCAAGCTCTTATCTGCCAGCGCTGTTGCCCCGCCCCCTCCCCCGCATGCCGTTGTTGATGTTGATGCCTGTTGCACGCAATGCGGGCGGAGCGCTGTGCTGTGAGGGGCGCCTGCGCAAGAGGGGTGGACCGACCGGCTGGTCCAAGGTATCTTTTGCAAGCACGCGTGTCGAAGTCGGAGCACCATGCTCCCTGCCCCTCTCGTGCCCGCCCTTGTCACCAGAACGCCACCACAAACAAACCAGGCACTAAATCGCACGCATGAGTTTCAAAAAGAGGCGCAGCGCGGCACTTGTGGGTCGGGAGCACTTTCCCCAGGTGCACCGTTTGGCAAGCCGCGAGCACTGGCGGAGTCCCTGCAAAGTGCTCTGTTCAGCCCACATTGCCTTGTGCTCCAACAACATGCTTTCACCCAAATTTGCCTGTGTCAGAAACGCCCAAATTATCGCTGCCATTTGGCCATTTGACTCTGACAAGTCACAGTACAAAATAGTCAAAACATTTGCCTGCAATGCATGTGCGTACTATCTTTGGCAAGAGTGAGCATAGCAAACCTGTTGCAGCAAGCAGGGCTGTTGTTGTAAGCACGCTTGTTGCATAGACCTACAGCTAGGTGTTGCAGATTGGGTAGCTGTCCTTATTTGCATGCACGCCCCTCAGGTCCTCTGCGCATGCCATATGCACCACTATAGGTTCACAGCTCTCATTTGTTTTATTTAAGTAAAAAATGAAAGAGTGACTTCATCGATGGGGATTAACATATATTAATGACGCAATGAAAAAAGAGAAGTGAATTATTCATGCGTAAACTCAAGCTATTATTACATGACCATTGGTGTGCACTCAATGCCAACACGCTATCCCGAAATACTTGCACACGCATCAGGAAAACCACTTCACAAATGGTGTGCACACACACAAGCACACTCGTGCGCCAACATGCATGCAGACTCACGCTCACATGTGACAAAAGAACATGTACACGCACATTTGCGTGTACGCATGCATACGCGCATGCAGGTGGGCAGTGGAGCAAGGTTTGGCGGCTCTGCAGGAGCAGGTGGACCAAAAGAAGCGGGAGGCTGAGGCGCTGCGCCAAGAGCTACAAGCCGCGCGGAGCCAGGTACACGCACATACACACAAGTGCACATGCAAACAAGCACACTGCACAGAGCCAGGTACACGCACATACACACAAGTGCACATGCAAACAAGCACACTGCACAGAGCCAGGTACATGCGCGCACACACATGAGCGCACATGCACACAAGCAGCAAGACGCGTGGAGCCAGGTATGCGCACATTCACGCATGCGCACGTGCACACAAATGCACACGCAAGTGGGCCGCCTGGGGTCACAATCGGTGATCGCTGTGTGTGGCAGCAGTCCCTGTTTGGATTGTGGGTGGACCTAAGAATTGCTGCATGGGTTGCTGTGCGGCTCCGTGCATGTGCTGCAGCACCCCTGACTGATTCACGGGTGGATCCCTGGATTGCTGCTTGGATTTTTGCTCTCTGTGACTTGCTGAGCGGATCGCTGCATGTGGCTGCAGTCTCTGTTTGACCTGTGGGTGGACGCGCGGCAGCAACTGGCTGCGCTGCGCAATAAGCGCGTCGTGACGCCGTCCGCAAAGGCAGCTCAGCCAGCAGCTGCGCCTGCAGACACCCTGCCTGGCGTGCAGGTGGGGCTCTTGCATTGGGCTCTCTTGCATACAGGCACGCACGCACACACACGCACGCACACGCACACGCACGTGCATGCATGTGTGCTCACTCGTGCACGCGTAAAAACGTACGCGCACGCTCATGCTAGCAGCTGGTACGTGCCCTGCGCCGGTGCTGCCTGGGCAACTGGGCTCCATGACCTAGAGCAAGGGTTTGAGCTAAGCCAAGCTGCCTGAGTCATATTGGGGAGTTGAGGAATAAAGCCAGGCTCTACGAGCACAAGAAATTGACTGTGACCTCAATCTTTCAGACAAACCACCTGTGGCGTGAGTCTCTGTACGGTGGCCTGCTTAAGCACATTGCCAAGCTTGTCGGCGTAATAGATTGGCTGGAGAGCACCCTTGCTGGCTTCTGGCAGCTAGCCGTGCTTTTTTTCAATTCATCTCAGCGTCCGAGCTCAGCTGCTTTTACCAGACCTGTGCGCAGGGTGAGGTCCAGGGGCAGGGGCAAGCAGAGGAGGACAGTCTAAAAAAGGAGGAGGAAGAGGAAGAGGACGACGACGACATTGAGCTGCCTCCCGGGTGTGTGTGCCGCATGCATGGGCTTGCACAAGCGTACAAGTCTCACTGGCTTAACAACGCATGCAAATGCCATGGTTTAAGATGCAGGGCATGCATAAGTAGGTTTGTAGCCTGAAACCCAAACCACAGGGACCAAGGAGCTTGCTCCAACAGACATAAGGGCTCAAAATGATAACCAAGCCGAGCCCCTCAAGCCCACACACGCTTCCCTCGAGTGGGCCAACATTGGTCAACTGATTGCATGCGCCAGGCCAGACAAACATGCTTGCGTGTGCCAGGCCAGGCACTTGGATGGCATGCGCCTGGCCGGGCAAACATGCTTGCATGTGCTAGGCCAGGCAAGCTTGATAGCGAGCACACAAGCAGCAAAGCCGATGGGCATCGATTGCCCCCCCATTGCCCACTCATCTCGCGGTAGCACTCGCGCCTGCTGCGCGTGGCATGCTGGAGCACTGGCATGCTGGAGCACTGCTGGAGCACTGGCATGCTGGAGCACTGGCATGCTGGAGCACTGCTGGAGCACTGGCATGCTGGAGCACTGGCTTGCTGGAGCACTGGCATGCTGGAGCACTGGCATGCTGGAGCACTGGCATGCTGGAGCACGGGCATGCTGGAGCACGGGCATGCTGGAGCACTGCTGCGCGTGGCATGCTGGAGGCCAGCAAGGGGAGGCTGGGCATGTCGCGCCCAATCCCTGGCTTGTGCCTTGCCACACGGCACACACTGAACAGCCACACGGCACACACTGAACAGCCACACGGCACACACTGACCAGCCACACGGCACACACTGAACAGCCAATGTTCCACTCTGGCCCTCTACTCACAAGCCTCACCGTGGTATGCTCATCCTAACATGAGCTCAACAGTCTAACCGCCACCCGTGCACGGACCCAGATTCAAGCAAACAAGATCTCTGACCGCCCCGCGGCACGCTGGCCGCGTGATGATCCTGGATCTGTGCTGCTTGCTCATCGCCAATGGCTGATCTGCTGTGGCGCTTATGGCACCTGCTGCGTGTGGCAGGCTGGGGGCCAGCAGGGGGCAGCAGGGCGCGCTACCCATCGACGCATACCTGGAGATGTCGCAGGACGTGCTTGACCTGCAAGCGCAGCTGGAGGCCAAGATGCTGGAGCGGCGCCAGAGGCTGCAGGTTGGGTGTATCCTTGTGTCATCATATGCGTCATGTGCTTAAAATGCGCTGGCTGAGCGGGGTGGGCGCAAATGTGTGTGGCTGGACACGGTGTGTAAAGGAGTGTGCTAAAGAAGCCATGTAAAACAGGGAAGCCACCACTCTGCTAGTCCTCCACTTTTGCTCCCCTCCCTGGTCATCCACCCAACCTGACCTGACCCGCAGGCTAATGGTCACTCCCGTGTGTGCTTATGTTTATGTGTATGTCTCACAGGCTGAGGACGCGGCGCAGCAAGAAGTGACCCTGCTGTCCAACATCGTGGACGAGCTGGAGACCAGGGTGAGTCTGAGGTGTTAGGAATGAGGTGTTAGGAATGAGGTGTTAGGAATGTCTGGAGACCAGGGTGAGTCTGAGGTGTTAGGAATGAGCGGCAGCCTGTGTGAACCAAGCCTGCGCATTCTACACAGGGCAACTGGGGATGGGGTTTGTGAGGACATTTGCATTCTGGTGGCTTGAGCACACCCAGCCTTTGCATTTAAAACTCAACAGGTTGCGTATGAGGGGATGTGCTGAATTGGTGGCTTGGAAAGCACTCAGCCCCTGCACTTTCCGTGAGACCAGCTTGTGTGAATTTCAGGTGTTATGCGGCAGTCCGCAAGGCTGCAGTGCATGACTCGCTCATGCACAATGGCTTCCAGGTTTCGGGCAGAGTGCACTCAACTGCAGCGCATGTTCCATGCCTGTGCAGGGGCCTCTGCGCAGCACGCGCCCATCTTGCATGTGCATGCGTGCGTGCTCGTGCATGTGCACACGCACACATGCACCCTAATTTGTGCTCACATGGAAGAGCTCGCGGGCACATTAACCCTCCTGCTCACACACATGCACACACACGCACGTGTACACGCATGCACTCTCGCAGGGGCGGGAAGGACAGGCGGCGCAAACTGAAGCCACCTCAGCGTCGCCAGCAGCGCTGAGTGCTGCCCCTGTGCCTGTAGAGGACGCTGCTGCCAGCAGTGATGCCTTGGAAGCGTGGTTGGAGCAGCACTCAGGGCAGGGCTGGGAAGATGCTGGGGGGCCAGGCGAGGGCGCGGGCTCGTGGCACAACAGCAGTGACGGGCCAGTGGGGCCAGGCCCCCAGAGTGCGTTGTCCCAGGTGCACGCGGAGGAGGAGGCCTTGATGCTGTTGGCCCTGGAGCAGCTGGAGGATGGCAAGCCTGGCGGGCTGGGCGAGCCAGCTGGTCGGGTGGGCGGCGTGCAGCAAGGAGGTGTGCAGCAGGGGCCAATCGATGAGGATGAGCTGCTGATGCTTGAGGCGCTGGAGCAGCTAGAGATGTATGAGCAGCAGGCGCCCCGATCCAGTGCAAAGCGGCAGCCGCCGCGGCAGCAGGTCGAAGGGAGGCAGAGACAGAAGAAGGGGAAGGGGCGGAGAGTGCAAAAAGGGCACACCTCTTGAAAGCGTGGCTCCAGCTGTGATGGGCTCATGCATGCGCACATGTGTGCGTGTGTGGGAGGGTGTGCACTGCAGCCTTCAAGTTCTGTGCTCTGCTTCTGTGCACCACAGCCTTGCACAGCAGCCCTCACATTCTGTTCACTGCAGCCTTCAAGTTCTGCGTACTACTTGTGTGCAGTAAAGCCTTGCACTGCAGCCCTCACATTCCGTTCACTGTCACAGTGCTGCGGTAGCCTTCAGTGCCTTGAGCACTGCCAACTATCAAGCAAGAACTCAATTGCGTGGCGATCAGGGACATGAAACTCTTTTATCAGTTTGTTAACCAAGCACTTCTTGTGAGTGCTTTGAAACCGGACTTCCGCATGTTAGTCAACTAATTCTTTTGAAGTTGAGGCCAAACAGACAGCTGGCAGCGTGCCTCGAAGGGAAGTTCACAGTCCATTGTGGTTACTAAACAACCTAGTCCGATTGTGGGCCTCCACTCATGGTTGGTGTCTAACTGCCAACTGAGCCAGATCAGGTTAGGTTAGGTTAGGTTACATAGCTGTATCTGCCAAACGAGGGCAGCTTAGCTGAAGCCAAACAGGCCTGCAACCGAGACCAATAAAAGCAAGCTAGGTAGTGTTCTAAGGTCTAGGCACAGC
>LKMJ01005604.1_pt1 | contig 11838 bp, 12 predicted proteins | sample 643391 | NCBI WGS metagenome assembly LKMJ01 (sample SAMN04112250, study PRJNA286221) | soda lake metagenome | biome: soda lake; feature: Kulunda Steppe; material: water; isolation source: sample PL-Br10 brine of Picturesque Lake | place: Russia: Kulunda steppe | collected 2010-07
ACGCACTCTTCCTCGACGAGCGCCCCGCGTCGCTGACGATCGTCGGTGGGGGCTACATCGGTGCGGAACTGGGCTACGTCTTCGCCGCATTGGGGACTGAGGTTGCGATCGTCAGTCGGAGCGAGCACCTGGTCTCACGAGAAGATCCGGCCGTGGCCGAGACGGTCACCGACTCGCTGTCGGTCTACTGCGACTGTCACACCGGCACCGAGGCGAGCGCGGTCCGGCAGGTTAACGGCGCGATCGAACTCACAGCGACCGACGGCGAGGAGAGCCTCGAGATCACGAGCGACGAACTGCTGGTCGCCGCCGGCCGGCGGCCCAATACAGACACACTCGCCCTCGAAGAAACGGGCGTCGCGGTCACCGACTCGGGGCACGTCCAGACCGACGCGACCCTCGAGACGAGCGTCGACGGCGTCTGGGCACTCGGTGACGTCCTGGACCATCACCCGTACAAACACGTCGCGGATCGGGAAGCCGAAGTCGTCGCCAGGAACGTCCTGACCGACGACACCCACGACATCGACTACCACGCGACGCCACACGCCATCTTCACCGATCCGCCCGTCGCGAGCGTCGGTGCGACCGAAGCCGACCTCGCGGACGAGGGCGTTGCCTACGAGTCGACTCGCGTCTCCTACGACGCGGCACCGAAAGGGCGGATTCTCGCACCCGACCACGGGTTCGTGAAGGTATTGGCAGCGCCGGACGGTGCAATTCTCGGCTGTCACGTCGTCGGCCCGAACGCGCCATCGCTGATTCAGGAAGTCGTCGTCGCGATGACCTGCGGTGACGGGACGGTCGACGAGATTGCCGACACCGTCCACGTCCATCCGGCTCTCAGCGAAGTCGTGCTGGCGGCGTTCGACGAGGCAGCGAAGCGGCCGTTCTCGACGGCGCCGGACTGGCGAGAGGTGGACTGAGTCTCAGCGCTCGACTGGCTCGAGGCGATCGTCGAGCGGCGGGTCGGCGACGGCGTCGGGTGAGAGTCCCGCAACTGTGTCCTTGAACGCGACGAGGAAACTCGCCGGGCCGTCGTGGTCGCGCCCGGCCGCGAGTTCGCCGGCGAGACCGAAGGCGAGCGTCCCGTAGAGGGCGGCGGTGTAGTCGTCCGCGAGGGCACCGGCGAAGGTGGCGATCGTCGCGCCGAGCATGCAGCCTGTGCCGACGACCTCGCCGAGGCGGTCGTGGCCGGCCTCGAGGCGGACGGCACCGTCGGGCGTCGCGATAACGTCGGTGACACCCGAAGCGACGACCACGGCATCGGTCGAGTCGGCGACCGCGATCGCGGCCGCGGCGATATCGTCGTACTCGCCGACCGACTCGACGCCTCTCACGTCGGCGTCGACGCCAGCGAGCGCGCTGATCTCGCCGTAGTTCCCCTTGATGACGGCGAACTCGAGGGTCGAGAGGAGCTCTTCGGCGACTGTCTCGCGCGACGGCGTCGAGCCCAGACCGACCGGATCGAACACGACCGGGATCTCGCGCTCGTTGGCGACCTGTCCGGCCTCGAGCATTGCCTCGACACGGTTCGCTGGGACCTGACCGATGTTGAGCAGCAGGGCATCGGCCGCCTGCGCCATCTCCCCGGCGTCGCCCGGCGTGTCGGCCATGACGGGCAAGGCGTCCCAGTGGAGGACGAGATTCGCGACGTCGCCGATCGTCACGGTGTTCGTCAGCGACTGAACCAGCGGCTGGGCCTCGGCGAGCGCGGCCAGCGAGTCGGCGAGTGCGTCACCGGTTAGCTCCGCGGTATTGTCGGGCATCACTCCTCCCCTGCGGTCGCCCCACGGGTGGCTCTTTCGACCGCCGCTGCGAGATCGGCGGTCGCCTCGGCGGGATCAGCGGCAGCCGTGATTTGGGAGATGACCGCGACGCCGGCAGCCCCCGCCTGGACGACCGGGGCCGCGTTCTCGGCGGTGATCCCGCCGATGCCGACGACCGGGATCGAGACTGCCTCGCCGATCGCGGCGACGCGCTCCGGGCCGACGCCGTCCTTGTAGTCGGCGACGTCTTTGGAGGTCGTCCCGTAGATGGTCCCCACGCCGAGGTAGTCCGCGCCCGCTTCCGCCGCTGCCTCGGCTTCGGCGACGGTCGCCGTCGAGCAGCCAACGATCGCCTCCGGGCCGAGCAGGTCACGGGCAACGGCGACCGGCAAATCGGACTGCCCGACGTGGACGCCGTCGGCGTCGATCGCCTGCGCGATGTCGATTCTGTCATTCACGATGAGGGGGACGCCCGCCTGGGCGGTGAGTTCGCGGAGATCACGGCCCAACTCGTACCGCTCGCGTGCCGAGGCGTCTTTCTCCCGAAGCTGGATCGCGTCGATACCGCCCTCGATCGCTGCCTGAACGATCGCTTGGGTCGACCGGCCGCTCGAGACCGACTCCTGAGTGACGAGATACGTCCCCCACGTGGCAGGGTCCATACACCTGGGCTCTGCCGACGGGTCAAAATGCGTTCGGTCGGGTTCGTTAGAGTCGATCGATGATCGCGTCGGTGACAGCCTCGGTGCTCGCCGCGCCGCCGAGGTCGGCCGTCCGCGGCCCGTCCTCGAGCGTCGCTTCGACAGCCGCATGCACTGCGTCGGCCTCGTCGTCGTAGCCGAGATACTCGAGGAGCATCGCCGCCGAGATGATCGTCGCCGCGGGGTTGGCGACGCCCTGACCGGCGATGTCCGGGGCAGTGCCGTGGACTGGTTCGAACAGCGCCCGGTCTGGGCCAACGTTCGCACTCGGCAGCAGTCCCAGCCCACCGACGAGCCCGGCTGCCAGGTCCGAGAGGACGTCACCCGCGAGATTCGGACAGACGATGACGTCGAACTGGGTCGGATCGAGACAGACTCGCGTGGCGAAGGCATCCATCAGGACCTCGTCGGTCTCGACGCCCTGCTCGGCAGCGACGGCCGCCACGGTGTCCCGGAAGAGGCCGTCGGTCTCGCGCATCACGTTCGCCTTGTGCGCGATGGTAAAGCCGTCACGACCGGTGTCCGCGACGTACTCACAGGCGAACTCGGCCAGCCGGCGCGAGGCCGACTGCGTCGTGACACGAGTGAGCGTCGCGAGGTCGTCGCTCAATCGGTCTTCGTGCCCGGCGTAGACGCCCTCGGTGTTCTCTCGGAGAAAGACGAGATCGGTCTCGGGACGTAGCGCATCGACCCCCGGATAGGCAGTTGCCGGGCGGATGTTGACGTACGAGCCGACGGCCTCCCGTAGCGGGAGGATCACGTCCGCGGCGGTCTCGCCGGCCGCACCGAACAGCGTCGCATCGGTACTCGCAGCGAGGTCGTAGGTTTCCTGGGGCAGTGCCGTACCGGTCTCTTCCTCGACAGCGTCGCCGGCGTCGGCCTCGGCGAACTCGAAGTCAGGCTCGAGAGCCTCGAGGACTGCGACGGCTGCGGGGATCACTTCTTGGCCGATCCCGTCGCCTGGGATGACAGCGATCTCGTGAGTCATGTGCGAACTGATACGAGGTGGCAAAAAGAGGGTATCGATACGGCATGCGGGAGCGCTGCAGTATATATGCGTAGCGAGTCAGCACCGCCCAGTGCGATTATCTATCCCTCCAGAGAGTTCACGATATGGAACGTGACTCGATTCACACTGGAGAAAAAGTCGCCGCTGTCGGTGGCGGCTTCGCTGTCCTGGGTGCACTGTTGACCTGGGTCAATGCCGGATTCATTAGCGTCTCGGGCATCGATGGTGATGGCATCCTTACGCTCTTGTTCGGGGTGTTTGTGCTCGGGGTCGTTGTCCTCCGGCAATGGAGTGTGACCGACATGCTGGGAACCGGGGTGGTCGGCATCTTGACGGTGCTGATCGCCAGCAACGTGTATTCGAATCTCGGCGGACAAACTGGTGAGGAACTGGTAGAAGTCAGTGCTGGCGGAGGACTTCATCTAACGATGCTGGCCGGCATCCTCCTCGTCGGGGCCGCAGCATATGGACTCATCGTGGAACGCGGCGCGTAGCCCGATACACTCGGTCGACCGGCGTCCCAATTATTCATTCGCGTACAAGTCGAGTAGGTGGCTCCCGAATCCGTACCGGAACAGCCCATAGAGAATACGCCGACGGAGTCGTAATGGTATCAGTTCTGTGCTATTTCAATAGTTCAATATAGGATTTCCGCATAGTTGGTGTCATGGACACGGAGAGTCGAGTTTTGGTCGAGGACGTGATGTCGACGCCGCTCGAGACGGTGGGCAAAGACGCGACCGTCCAGCAAGCGGCCGAACGCATGGACGAAGCGAACATCAAGGCGCTCGTCGTACGGACCCATCCACCATCGATCGTCACGAGCACCGACGTTCTCACCGTTGCCGCCCGCGGGCAGCATCCCGAAGAGATCCCCATTGCAGACGTGATGACCGAGTCCGTCGAGACCGTCCCGCCGGACATCTACATCGAGGAAGTCGCCGCGATGATGACCACCTTCGGAATCAACCACCTGCCGGTCACGGACGAAGATGACGAGTACATCGGGATGGTCTCCTCGAGCGACGTGACGCGTACGATGTCGTAAACCGGCGAAACTCATCGATCGAGGGCCGGTCCGTTCGAGTGACCCCGACACTCGGTGATCAGGATCGTTCGCTACCCAGCGGCCCTCTCGTACGAATCTGTGACGGATGGCGACCACTCCCTCGCTCGTCGCAGGCGGTAGGTGCCGTTCGGAGGTGGGGAAACGACTGTCACAAGAGAGCCAAGGAAGACGCCTCACGATGTGAGGATCGATCAAAGAGGAGAATTGTCATCTGTTACGTTGCAGGAGGTTCGTTCTCCGTATCAGCTGGGACGACGGCAAACCCGAGCGTATGGAAATCATCTGGATCGAAGGTGAAGACATGGCTGATGTCGTACTCAGCAGCAAGTGCGCCGCCGAGGTGGTCGAAGAACGCGATTTCTTGATCATCATACTCGGCGAAGTGATGGGTTGCAGACTCGAACACAGCATCAGTCACAGGGACGACGTTGATGGTCTTCGACGCCCGTATCGCTTCGAGGGTCGACACAGCACGATAGTGGCCGCTCCGATAGCGGATCACGGTTGCGAGTTCAGCAAGCACGAACCGACTCGTGAAAATCGGCCCGTATGCCCCGGCCTGAATCGCGTCGAAGACAGCTGCCGCTCGAGCATGATTGGCGTCGTCCTCGATATACGCCGCATAGAATCCGCTGGTGTCGACAAACAACGGCGTCGGCGTCCCCCTGCTCATGGCACTCACCCGTCACCGTAGAGGATCTCATCGATGTGCTCGGACGTCGCGCTCGGCTCGCCTGCCTCGAAAGTCTCGCGATCGAACAGTGGATCGTCTCTGTTGACATCAGCGATTTGGACGTCGCGGGCTCGCTCACTCTCAGTGGAAAGCCACCACACCACAGCTCTCCCACCCACCTTCGATCGCTCGAGCACGCCATCCTCCGAAAGCCGTTGGAGCCGTCTGTAAGCTTGGGAGCGATCAATACCGAACTGCTCACCAACTGATTGGGCTGTCTGGATCGGGCGATCCTCGCGAGCGATAAATGCCAGGATCTCTTCGTCCGTCACCGCCGGTGAATACTCACCCCGATCGTTTCGACTCATGTGTCTCACTACGTAGTGTGTGGATATAGTTCTATGCACCACGTAGTGTGCGGGTGGCGGACGCTGTCCACAAGCCACCGCTGAGAACGATCGAGACGTCCGAATGCAGTCGTACTAACCGAGAGTCGTCACTGACCAGCAGCCCCCTGACGCTGTTCGTCAGTGACGTACGGCAGCGCTTCGGCTTTCTTCTGAATCTCGCCGGCGTTGGCTTTCATCAGCGCCGTCGTGTCCCACACACCATCGACGAGGGCCTTCCGCTGGGCGTCGTCAACGGTGACGTCGATCGTCTCGCCGCCGTAGGTGACCGTCTCGTCAGCGACGTCGATCTCGAGGGACTCGTCTGGGTTCGCCGCGACCCAGTCTTGGAGGTTCTGGATGGTCTCGCTGTCGGCGGTCAGCGTCGGGATACCGAGTGCCAGACAGTTCCCGGCGAAAATCTCGGCGAACCCTTCGCCGATGATCGCGTCGATCCCCCAGCGCATCAGTGCCTGTGGGGCGTGTTCACGCGATGAGCCACAGCCGAAGTTGTTGTTGACGACCATCACCGAGGCGTCCTGGTAGCGCTGCTCGTTCATCGGATGGTCCTTGGGGTCGTCGTGCTCATCGAATCGCAGATCGAAGAAGGCGAACTCACCGAGGCCGTCGAACGTGACGACCTTCATGAATCGCGCCGGGATGATCTGGTCGGTGTCGATGTCGTTCCCGCGGATCGGAATGCCAGATCCGGAAACGGACTCGACCTCCGGAATCTCGACCTCGTCGCCGCCGTCGGCTCGCAGTTTGGGACCCTCGGCGTCGCGGTTCACAGGCTGACGCCCGTTCACCCGTTCCGAGGACTCACTGTCTCGCGACTGCGCCGCTCGACCGCTCGCGGACTCACCATGTTCGTCCGCGCTTCGTTCGTTCTCGCTGCTCATGCGACGGTCACCTCCTTCAACTCGCGCACGTCAGTGACCTCTCCGGTCACCGCCGCAGCCGCGACCATCCGCGGATTCATCAGGACAGTGCGCCCGTCCTTGCTCCCCTGGCGGCCGATGAAGTTCCGGTTCGAGGAGGAGGCACAGGCCTCGTCGCCCTCGAGTTGGTCTTCGTTCATCCCGAGACACATCGAACAGCCGGCGTTACGCCACTCGAAGCCAGCCGCCTCGAAGATGTCCTTCAGGCCTTCCTCTTTCGCGGCCTGCTGGACGCGCTGGCTGCCGGGGACGACCATCGCGCGGACGTCCTCGTGGACCTCCCGACCCTCGACGATCGCGCCAGCCCGTCGCAGGTCTGGCAGCCGGGCGTTCGTACACGAGCCGAGGAAGGCAACGTCGATCTGGTAGCCCTCCATCGTCTCGCCTGGCTCGACCCGCATGTGCTCTTGGGCACGCCGGGCCGTGTCCTGTTTCTCGTCTGCTAGTTCCTCGGGTGCCGGAATCGGGTCCGTAATGCCGATCCCCTGGCCGGGGGTCGTCCCCCAGGTGACGACCGGCTCGAGTTCGTTCGCATCGATGTGGACGATATCGTCGTACTCGGCGTCCGCGTCGGAGCGGATCGACTCCCAGTACGGTTTCAGCTCCTCGAATGTCTCGGGATGCTCCTGGAAGAAGTCCGTCTGCTCGAGCCACTCGTAGGTGGTCTCGTCGGGGTTGACGTACCCCGCGCGGGCGCCACCTTCGATCGACATGTTACAGATCGACATCCGCCCTTCCATGCCGAGGTTCTCGATGGCCTCGCCGGCGTACTCGTAGACGTAGCCGACGCCGCCCTCGGTCCCAAGCCGGCGGATGATCTCGAGGATGATGTCTTTGGCTTCGACGCCCGGCCCGAGTTCGCCGTCGACCTGGATCTTCCGGACCTGCTGTTTCTCCATCGCGATGGTGCCCGTCGCGAGCACGTCCCGGATCTGGCTGGTGCCAATCCCGAACGCGAGTGCCCCGAACGCGCCGTGGGTCGAGGTGTGGCTGTCGCCACAGACGATCGTCTTCCCGGGCTGGGTCAGCCCCTGCTCCGGGCCGATGACGTGGACGATGCCCTGGTCACCGGTCGTCGGGTCCGAGAAGTCGATCCCGGAGTTGCGGACGTTCTCCTCGAGTTCGGCCATCATCCGTTCTGCGGCGTCGTCGCTGTATGGTCGATCCTGGTTCGCCGTCGGGACGATGTGATCGACCGTCGCGTGGGTCAGCTTCGGGTATGCGACCTCGAGGTCGCGTTCCTCGAGCATCCCGAACGCCTGCGGGCTGGTGACCTCGTGGATGAGATGGAGGCCAACGAACAGTTGGGTCTGTCCGGTCGGCAGTTCCGTCACCGTGTGTTCGTCCCAGACCTTGTCGTAGAGCGTCCGCTCGCTCATACGTCGGCCGCTCCCGATACGTGTCCGGCGTCGTCGGACTGTACGTCGTTCGATCGTGTCATTGCTGTCTGATTCATTGGTTGGTTAGTCGTCTGCCTCGACTGGCTCTGGCTCGGCCTCGTCGTCGGCCCACGCGAACAGCTCGCGCAGGCGTTCGCCGACGGCCTCGATCTCGTGGTTCTGTTCGGCCGCGCGCAGCTGGTCGTACGTCGGGCGACCGGCCTGGTTCTCGAGGACCCACTCGCGGGTGAACTCGCCGTTTTGGATCTCGGCGAGGACCTCGTCCATGTTCTCGCGGACGTGATCGTCGACGATCCGCTCGCCGCGGGTGAGTCCGCCGTACTCGGCGGTGTCCGAAACCGAGTTCCACATCTCCATGTTGCCGCCCTCGTACATCAGGTCGACGATGAGTTTGAGCTCGTTCAGACACTCGAAGTAGGCGATCTCGGGTGAGTAACCCGCATCGACCAAGGCCTCGTAGCCGTGTTTGACGAGCGCGGTGACGCCGCCACAGAGGACGGCCTGTTCGCCGAAGAGGTCGGACTCGACTTCTTCCTGGAACGTGGTCTCGATCACGCCAGCGCGGGTACAGCCGATGGCCTTCGCGTAGGCAAGCGCCTTCTCGGTTGCGGAACCGGTCTCGTCCTGCTCGATCGCGTACAGGCCCGGAGTCCCCTCGTCGTTCTCGTAGTTCCGGCGGACGAGGTGGCCCGGACTCTTCGGGGCGACCATCGTCACGTCGACGCCCGCTGGCGGCTGAATCTGGTTGTAGTGGATGTTCAGCCCGTGGGCGAACTGGAGGACGTCGCCGTCTGCGAGGTTCGGTTCGATTGCGTTCTCGTAGACCGTCGGTTGGACGGTGTCCGGCACCAGGACCGAGACGTAACTCGCCTGGGCGACCGCCGCGGCGGGCGTCTCGACGGTGAGCCCGTCGGCTTCGGCGGCCGACCGCGACGACGACGCTTCCCGCAGGCCGACGACCACGTCGACCCCGCTCTCGTGGAGGTTCAGCGCGTGGGCGTGGCCCTGGCTCCCGTAGCCGAGGACGGCAACCGTCTCGTCGTCGAGTATCGATACGTCTGCATCGTCGTCGTAGTACAGTGGCGTGGTGAACTCGTCAGTCATCTTCTGGGTCTCAGTCGTCGTCCGCTGTATAGGCTTCGGGTGACTGTTCGGTCGCCGATTCGGTCGCGGTCAGCGGCGCACCGGTGATATCGGTGCTCCGCGAGAGTGCTGTCATCCCGGTTCGGGAGACTTCGCGAATTCCGAACTGGCTGAAGGTCTCGACCGCCGCCTCGATCTTCTGGCGTGCGCCAGTGATCTCGAACGTGGCCGTCTCCGGACAGGAGTCAACAGTCTTCGCGTCGTACATCTCGGCAACGGAACTCACCGCCGCCGGGTCGTGGGCGTTCACTTTCACGAGCGCCAGTTCCCGGCGCATCGCGTCGGGTGCGAGTTCCCGCACGGAGATCACTGGAATCAGCTTCCGCAGCTGTTTTTTGATCTGGTCGATGTTCGGATCGGGCTCCTCGACGACCATCGTGATCCGCGCCCGCGAGTCGTCTTCGGTCGGCCCGACGGTCAGACTCTCGATGTTGAACTGTCGCCGGGAGAAGAGTCCGGAGACCTCCGCGAGGACCCCTGGCTCGTGTTTCACCAGCGCCGAGATCACCGTCCGGCGGGGCTGGTGTTCGGCTTCGACTGCCGGATCGATCCGGAACCCCTGGCTGTTGCGTCGACCAGCCGGGGTCGGTCGTTCCTCGGGTTCCGGGCCCTGCAGGCCCTGTGATGGTTTCTCCGTCATAGTTGGTCCTCCGACAGCGCGAACTGTCCGTTGTCGCCGCCACTTGGCACCATCGGGTAGACGTTCGCCTGTGGATCGATGTGAGCGTCGATCACCGACGGCCCGTCGTACTCGACAGCCGCTTCGATAGTGTCAGCCACCTCCTCGTACTCGTCGATGCGGAAGCCCTTCGCGCCGAAGGCCTCGGCGAGTTTGTCGAACTCGGGACACCAGCCGTACTCGGAGGCGGCGTGGCGACCCTCGAAGAAGGCGTCCTGCCACTGGCGGACCATCCCGACGTACTCGTTGTTGAGCACGACGAACGTGATGTCCAGATCCTCGCGGACGGCAACCGACAGCCCCTGGATCGTCATCAGGAACGAGCCGTCACCGTCGACACAGATGACCTCCTGATCGTCGTCGGCAGCCAGGCGGGCACCGAGCGCCGCCGGCAGGCCGTACCCCATCGTCCCGAGACCGTGACTCGAGACCCAGGTTCGTGGTTCGGTGTACGTCCAGTACTGCCAGGCCCACATCTGGTGTTGGCCGACGCCGGTGGTGACGATCGCCCGGTCGCTGGTCGCCTCGTCGAGCGCCTCGACGACGAACTCGGGGCGGAGCGGCTCGTCCTCGGGAGCCTGGTAGTCCATCGGGTACTCGGCTTTCCACGTCTGGCACTGCTCGCGCCACTCGTCGGCGTCTGGCGAGGCGTCGACGGCCTCGCTGAGCTGCGTGATGACCGTCGCGGCGTCGCCGACCAGCGCGTAGTCGGCGTAGATGTTCTTGCTGATCTCGGCAGGGTCGATGTCGACGTGGATGACCTCCGCGTCCGGGGCGAAGGTCTCGATCCCGCCCGTCAGGCGGTCGTCGAACCGGGTCCCGACGGCGATCAGCGTGTCACAGTGGGTGATCGCCATGTTGGCGTAGCCGGTGCCGTGCATCCCCGCACCCTCGAGGGAGAGTTCGTGGTCCTCGGGGAACGCGCCGGTGCCGGGCATCGTCGTGATGACCGGGATCTCGTGGTCCATCGCGAACGCGCGACACTCCTCGCTGGCCTCGCCCTTGATGACACCGCCACCCAGCAGCATCGCCGGCCGGTCGCAGTGCTCGATCCGTTCGGCCGCGTCGGCGACGATCGCGTCGTCGGCGCGCTCTTGGATCTGGTAGGTGTCAGGCGGGGCCGGCTCGTCGGGCTCGCTCTCGGTCGCCGCGTTCGTGATGTCTTTCGGCAAGTCAACGAGCGTCGGTCCGGGGCGTCCGACGTTCGCCAGTGCGAACGCCTCACTGACGTCCGTCCCGACGCGGTCGGGGTCGCTCGAGAACGTGTTGTTCTTAGTGATCGGCATCGTGACGCCCGTGGTGTCGGTCTCCTGGAAGGCGTCGTTGCCGACGAACGCTGTCGGCACCTGGCCGGTCAGCGCGATCATCGGATCCGAATCCATGTCGGCGTCGGCGATCCCGGTCACGAGGTTCGTCGCACCCGGCCCCGAGGTCGCCAGGCAGACGCCGGGCTCGCCCGAGACGATGCCGTAGGCGTCGGCGGCGTGGGCAGCCCCCTGCTCGTGGGCCATCGTGATGTGGGTCACGTCCGAATCGTAGAGCGCGTCGTAAACCGGCATGATCGCGCCGCCCTGCACGCCGAAGGCGTACTCGACACCGGCGTTCTCGAGGGCGCGCACGACGGCTTCGGCGCCGTTCGTGACGGGGGTTGGGTCGGCCGCTGACTCCGTCTCCGGCTCAGCTGCCTCGTCGGCTGGCGACTCCTCCGGCGGGACTGTGGTGCGTTCGCTCATCGGTACCGCCTCCGTTCGTTGTATCTATTTGCTGTCATCTGTGGACTCCTGCGTGGTAGTGGGAAACGATGCGACCGCAATCGACGGGCTGAGATGGTTACTGGGGCGAGAGCGCCCCTACAATGAGAATCGCGGCGCGTACGCTGACGACGGTCCGGCGACCGGCCGTAAGCGCACGCGTTGGCATCACGTAGAGTGTAGCCTGCTCGAGGATAATAACTGTTGTGAGTCCGACCGCGGCGAGCACGGCTGTGGCGCTGCTGGCGGGCGGCTGCGACCGTGGGCGGCATGGTTCAAATCCGCACCTCCTCTGGCTCGCGCTCGACGCCAGCTTC